>Ga0310697_10000051_pt1 | contig 158157 bp, 236 predicted proteins | sample 172DNAGHGlowgp2_FD_203883 | JGI IMG/M metagenome (GOLD analysis project Ga0310697, IMG submission 203883) | Sheep rumen microbial communities from Palmerston North, Manawatu-Wanganui, New Zealand - 1728 DNA GHGlow gp2 (v2) (version 2) | ecosystem: Host-associated > Mammals > Digestive system...
AGATATTGAAAGATTACGTGATTTTGTATCAGATGATTGGACTTGTGCGGCTGAAGTAAATATTTATATTCCAAGAGATTAGATAATTGATTGGAATGTTATTGAAGCATATAAAGAAATTTTAAATCTTACACTTGCGGTAGAAGATACAGATATTATCCAAGAGTGTAAAGATAGAGGGTTTAAAGTATTTTGGTCTTATCCTGCTTCAACCTATTGGGAATTGCGTGGATTACTTGATTTAGGAGTAAATGAAGTTTTACTTGATGCTCCATTATATTTTGATTTGTAGAATGTGAAAAACATTTGCGGCGATGTTGAAATTAGAATTCAAGTAAATAAATGCTATAATAATTATATGAAGCGTAAGAACGGCATTTGCGGCACATATGTGCGTCCAGAGGATGTTGAAATTTATGCCGAATATGTAAGTCATATGGAATTTGTTACAGATTCTCTTGAGACAGAACATACATTATATAAAATTTATACTCAATAGAAGCATTGGCCAGGAAACTTAAATCTTTTACTAACGGGACTTGGTCTTAGCGTAGATAATAGAGGATTTGAAATTATTCCAAACGTTGGCGATGACCCAAAGGCATTTGCCCATCGACGTATTAAATGTGGACAAAAATGTCAAAATAAACCATATAGCTGTCATTATTGCGAAGAAACATTTAAGTTCATTAGAACTTTAGACGTTAATAATGCAGAAATAAAACAGATGATTGATGCTTTACCAAATAAAGAGTAATACTATTTTCTTGCTTTTTTTATAAAAATATTATATAATAATAATAGAGAAAAAAAGAAAAGAGGTTTTTTAGATATATGACTAAATGGACAAATACTGACCAAGTATTGTTTGAAACAATCGCTAAGATGACACAGCCGGCATTGTTTCGCTCAATGCGTAAATATCTAAAAAAGTATTACAAATCAGAGAAGATGGTTGTGACTGATAAATACATATTGTGTGAGGGTAATCTTCCTGTGATGTTGGTCGCACATATGGATACCGTCTTCAAGACTCCACCACAGCGAATCTTTTATGATGTAAAACAGTCTACCATGTGGTCTCCAGAAGGTCTTGGTGCTGATGATAGAGCTGGAGTATATCTAATTTGGCGTATCGTGCAGGCTGGTTATTTGCCGCATATCTGTTTGACAACAGATGAAGAACTTGGCGGTCTTGGTGCAGCCGCACTTATTAAAGATTTTCCTGATTGTCCTTTTGATGGTTTGAAGTATATCATTGAGCTGGATCGTCAAGGGACTAATGATTGTGTGTTTTATTCTTGTGCAAATGAACAATTCCAGACTTTTGTAGAAAGTTATGGGTTTGTCACAGACTGGGGCACTTTTTCTGATATTAGCGACATTTGCCCTGCGTGGAAAACCGCTGGAGTAAATCTTTCTGTTGGTTATAAGGGCGAACATAGAGAAACAGAAACTTTAAATACTCATGTAATGCTTGATACTTTGAGAAAAGTAAAAGAAATGTTGAAAGAATGTACCAGTAATGATGTTCCTTGCTTTGAATACGTTCCTGATCCATTTGAGAAATATTATTATTCTCTTAGTAGATATTATCTTTATCCCGATGATGAAGATGATTTTGCAAGCTATTATCCTAATTATAAGCATATGCATCAGTGTGTTCATTGTGGTAAAGTTTATGATGAACTTGATGTTTTTCCTGTAAAAGCAAAAGATTATGATGGTGTTCGTTATTACTGTCTTGATTGTGTAGATACAGGAATAAACTGGTGCAAGAAATGCGGCGAACCTTTTGAGGTAGAAAAAGAGACCGATGAATTCTGCCCTGATTGTCTTGGGAAAAAATTGCCAGTAACGGTAATTGATTGAGGTAAATATGGAATATAATTTTGATATAAAAAAGATTGAAGAGGATGTTAGGAAGGTTCTTTGGTCTTCTTAGGGATTTCCTTCAGACCTTCCTGGGGTTTCAAATATTTTAGATCAATGGTTAAAAAATAAAGAAACCTTTATCAATCATATGAATGGAAATCTTATCTATCAAACTAATAATCTTGTATCTTTTGAGCTTGATGATACTGCCAAAAGAGAAAAAATGGATAGGTTTGCTGATTTGATTGAAGAGCATTATGAAAATTATGAATTATCTAATTTTATTCATCAATTATCAGCAGATGATTTTTATCAAAATAAAACAAGTTTAACATATATTACAAGCATAGAGGGAATTTCAATCCCAAAAAATTTCAAAGTCGTAAAAGCCTTTAAATTTTTTGTTGATGATAAAAATATATTGAAACAACTTCAAAGTGAAGCCAGCCGTATTATTCAAGAAAATATTATATCTGGATATTTATGTTTTTCAGTCCATCCTCTTGATTATTTAAGCATTAGCGAAAACGTCCATAATTGGCGTTCTTGCCATGCCCTAGATGGCGATTATCGTACTGGTAATTTAAATTATATGGTTGATAGATCAACCGTAGTATGTTATCTGCGTGCTGAGAAGCAGGCAGTTTTGCCGCATTTTCCAGAAGATGTATTATGGAACTCAAAGAAATGGAGAACTTTATTTTTCTTTTCTATGGATAAAACAATGATATTTGCGGGAAGACAATATCCATTTACCGCAAATAAAGGCATTGATCTTATAAAAGATAAAATTTTACCAACATTAAATTTCGGAGAATGGACTTCTTGGAAAGATACCTTTATTAGATCTTATAAAGATAATCTTTCTAATAAAAATTTTAATTTTGAAAAAATGATACCTGTTGGAAATACCCTAAGAAGTTTTTCAGATGTTGTATCTGATGAGAGCGATACTTATCAATTTAATGATTTATTGCGTTCATCTTATTATTCTCCAATTTGGGCTTATCGAAAAAAGAGCAGATATTTTTGGGATCAAGATAATACAGGTTGTTCTTCAAAAAATACATTCTTTAAAATTGGAGATAGATGTCCTTGTCCCATTTGTGGAGATGGAATTATTTCATATCCAAACATTATGTTATGTCCAAAGTGCACAAGAGAATATAATTATAATGAAAATGATGATTATTGTGAATGTGAAGTTTGTGGATCTATGACATATTTTGATGATATGTATGATTTGGAGTTCTCTGGAACAAGGGTTTGTCCAAATTGTTATAGAACGGCAACGGCACAGTGTCAAGAATGTGGTATTCAGGATCTAACTGATGTAGTTAAATATCATGAAGGCGATTCCAGATGCCTTTGTCCAGAATGTTGGGAATTAACTAAACAGGAACCAAAAGAATCTTCTAAATTATATTTTTAAAGGAGAAGGTAAATAAATGGCAAAAGAAAATAAAATAAATTCTGGTGATTAGTTTACTGAATATATTACTTCTGATATGGCAGGAGTATCATATGATACTTCATTCAATATGATTTTTGTAGAAGGCGGAACTTTTACATTGGGCTGGGAATCAGAAGATGAAACTATGAAACCAGAAAATGTAGAACCTGTGCCAAATGTCACTGTAAGTGATTTTTATATTGGAGAAACTGAAGTCACTGTTGAAATGTGGGATGCAGTGATGGGATTATCTGAACCAGGAGCAGATGCAAATCGTCCAGTAGAATATGTAAATTTCTATCAGGCACAGGATTTTCTCGCAAGACTTTATAATTTAACAGGTAAAACATATCGTCTTGCGACAGAAGCAGAATGGGAGTTTGCGGCAAAAGGTGGTAATCCTGGTAAAGTAGGTAATGATGAATATCCAGGAAATAATCATAAATATCTTTTTGCAGGAAGCAATATTCACGATGATGTAGTTGCAGATGTTACAACTGGAGCAAAAAATGTAAAGACTAAAAAGCCAAATATTCTCGGTATTTATGATATGTGCGGAAATACCGAAGAATGGGTATATAATAGCTGGGATTCTAATCTTGTAGGAGGAGTAGACCCAATTGGACCAAGTGGTCCATTTCATCAACAAAAAACACGCAGAGGAGGCACTTATGGTTCTTCTGCCAATAGCACAAGAACTTTAGTATCACGTCAAGTACGTAGTATTGATGGCGGAGTAGGAATGGGATTCCGTCTATGTCTCTCTGGTGATATGAATAGTGTTCCTCCTGGAATGGTACGTCCAAAAGATGTTGTTCATCCTAATATTGATGAGCGTAATCTTCCTGTAACATATAGAGATAAGCGTTGGATTACTAACGATAATTATGTTTGGTTAGGTTCGTTTGGTGGCTTTTTAAGTTTTGAAATGAAAATTTGGGAAACTGGTGAGATGGCAATTCGGTCTCCTGGATATACTGAGAAGGTTGGTCAGTGGTATAGTGTAAGCAATCTTGGTCTTGTTTTTGTAGAAAATGCTTTTCAACAGAATGAAAAACGTATCATTATGCCATATATGTTTATTACAGAAGAACTTGCTACTATTATCAATGATGTTTCTTTTTATGGAGACGGAGCACCGATGGGACGTTTTGAGAAAAAAGAAGTTGCTGATAGTAGTAAATTCAAGAAACCAGAATATATTCTTTTATATCCACCAGAAGAGCTTGCAAAATCTTCAACTCATGATCATACTTCTTATGACCTAAGTAATATTACAGAAGAAATGAAAGGTAAAGATAGACGACTTATTAACGAGGATGGATTTGGCTGGTGGTTGACAACGAGTATTGGTATTCATCAATACCGTGAAGATATTACCGAAGACGATTTGCGTTTTGTCGTTTATTCTCCGGCTTTCCCAAGTGAGTCTGGAGGAGCTGATCCTGGATATGGAGCAAATTATTTAGCTCAAGGAAAATGGTATACCATAAATGATATGCTTCTTGTGGTAGATACAGGAGATATTTTAATTCATTATTTATATACTGTAACTCCAGAAGTAAATTCATATGTAACTCAAGGTAAAAAAGCAAAACAAATGCTTCATATTTCCTATGCAGATTATGAAAAAGGCGATGCTCGTATCTTCGAATGTCATCCTAACAAAAATATTCGAGGTTATACACATCAAATTCCAGAAGGAGAATTTAAACCTTTTGGTATTTCTACTTTCCGTAGAGAAATGCCACCTGAACCACTTTGTCCAGGTGGTTGTGGTTATCCAATTAACCATTGTAGATGTAATACAATTTGTCCAGACTGCGGCGAGCATATAAATAATTGTTGTTGTCATAACGCAGAAGCAAGATTAGCTGAAGCTGTTGAAAATGTAAAATCTTGTTTTGAAGGATACCAAGTCACAAATAATACATCGCAAGCTCACTTAGATGCTGCTGCAAGACTTGCGGTAGGTTTACATCAAATCAAGCGTTCTTGGGTTGGATTTAAAAAGACAAATGCCACTAAAGAAAAAGATGGTTCTATTGTTGGAACTATAGTTTTAACATTGGGAAATAATCAAGAAAAAATTCCTATTAACTTAGTAATTCCTTGTTTAGCTCCAGTTAAAACAAAAGAAGAAGAAGCTATGGCTAAATTAATGGCAAGATTTGGATTTAAGGGGAAATAATAAATGGCAAAAGGTAATATTGCAAAAGAGAATATTGTAAAAGTTTTAGAACAGGCTTTTGGCGAAGATTATATTGGAGAATTTGACAAAAAGTATTATGTATGGGCTGATGATGGTGGAAATCGAATTCAGATTTCTATCGCCTTGACCTGTCCAAAAGTATATAGAGGAGTAGAGGAAACTGCTTCTACCGAAATGAATTTTGATGATGATGCAGAATCCGCGGCAGGGGAGAGTAGTTTTACGCCTGCTGACATTTCTAAAGAAGAGCAAGATACATTGGCTCAACTTATGGAAAGATTAGGATTATAAGGTCAAGAATTGATAATAGCACTAACTTCTTTTTAAAAGATAAAAAAGAAGTTAGTGCTTGACTTTTGCGAAAATTTTTAGTATTATAAAAGAAAAAAATAAAATTTAGAGATAAAGGAGATTAAAAAATGAGAAAGAATATTCCTATGCCTGAAGATTTTTGTAATTATGTTGAAGGATTAATGTATGAGACAAATGCTCGTAAAGATGTAATTGCTTTTATGCTTAATTCTGCTATTTTAAATCAAGAAAGATTTGATCAATATCATAAAGAATATCTTGAATTTTATGCAAAGTATGAGTTAGTAAAGAATGAAATTCAAAAAACTTATGTAGATGAAGTTTATGGAAATCAGGCTATTAAATGGAATTTAAATTTCAAAACTCAAGAGTTAGAAATTGATTTAAAAGATGAAAAATAATTAATAGATAGGGGGTAACTTTATGGCAGTTGCAACAGTAACAGCTGGTAGTCTATTAAGTGCCACAACAATGACTAATTTAAAAGCTGCGGTTAAAGCAGAAATGTAGAGAAGATGTTATACAGGTTCTGTTGCTGCCTATGGTGGAACTTCATATGACTATACTACAGCTGCAGGAACAGGAGTAAAAGCTGCTGTAGATTTTTATAATAAAAATGCTACTCCAGAAAATGCAGTTAATGCAGCAACGCCAACTAAAACAGCCGGAACAACAATTACAGCAGCTGATGTGAACACTTTAATCAATAATGTAAATACTTTTGCTGGCAGATCTTTAACAGCAACTACTTTAGCTGCTACAAGTTGTGCAGCATCATGCACTGGGCTATGTTTTAGTACTTGTGGAACTGCTTGTGCAACAAATTGTACTGGTGGATGTGGTAATAATTGTTAGGGTAGTTGTCTTGGAACTTGTTAGGGAACTTGTAATACAACTTGTCTTGCTTGTAGTAATGCTTGTGCATCAGGATGTAAAACAACTTGTACGGGTGGTTGTACTGGATGTAGTAATACATGTACTGGAGGTTGTAATACTACATGCACAACTGCTTGCGATACTGCGTGTGCAAAAGCCTGCACTGGAGGATGTGCCGGATGTACTGGATATTGCACGACAAGCTGTTAGGGATATTGTGAAGATAGTTGTTAGGGATGCTCAAATGCTTGTCAAGCAAGTTGTGGATCAGGTTGTACATCAAATTGTGTTCAAGCTTGTTCTACTGAAAATTAATTAAGAGGGGCATATATGAAAACAAATATAAATGAAATAGAATCTTTTTCAAATTTTTTAACACGAGTTTTTATACCAAAAAATTATTTTACAAAAAAAAATATGCTTGGTATAAACGGTGTTGCAGTAAAAGATATTACTATTTAGGTTACAGAAGATTGTAATTTACAATGTACTTATTGCTATTAGCATAATAAAACTCCTCAAAAATTAAATATTGAAACTGGAAAAAAATTTATTGATTTAATTTTAGCTTCTGATAATCGAAGTGAAAAATATATTTAGTCAAAAGAATGTCTTGGAGTTGTGCTTAATTTTATTGGAGGAGAACCTTTTTTAGAAATAGATACTATTGATATTCTTACTGATTATTTTATTAATAAAATGATTGAATTAAATCATCCATGGCTATTTAGATATAGAATTAATATTACTTCTAATGGATTATTATATTTCTCTGAAAAAGTTCAAAAATATATTAATAAAAATGCCCAACATCTTTCAATAGGAATTTCTATTGATGGTAATAAAAAATTACATGATAGATGCAGAATAGATCATAATGGACAAGGATCTTATGATAGAGCAATAGCAGCCCAAACTCATTATTTTAAAAAATATAATCTTCATGGGTTAACTAAAATGACTCTTTCTCCAGATAATATAGATTGTTTTAAAGAGTCTTTAATAGAGTTTTTAGAGTAGCATAAAGAAACTTGTATTTATGCTAATTGTGTATACGAAAAAGGCTGGAATCTTAATCATGCTTAGATTTTATATCAAGAATTAAAAAGTATTGCAGATTATTTATTATAGCATGACTTACAAGATTCAACATTTATTAGTATTTTAGATTAGTTAATAGGAGTAAAATATAGTTCAAATCATGCCTTTTGCGGAGGTTCTGGAGACATGGTAGCAGTTGATGTACATGGAGATATATACCCCTGTCTTAGATATACTCCAAGTTCTATTGGTAATCCTAATTTAAAATTTAAAATTGGCGATGTTGAACACGGATTTATTTATAATGAAGAGCAAGAGCAAAGATTAAAATGTTTAGCGTGTATTACTCGTTAGAGTCAAGATGCTACTACAGAAAATTGTACAAATTGTCCAATATCTTCAGGTTGTGGTGATTGTGCAGCATATAGTTATGAAGTTTTTGGTGAAGTTGGTCATAGAACAACTTTTATTTGTGAGATGCATAAAGCAAGAGTTTTAGCTGCCGTTTATTATAAAAATAAATGTTTTCAAAAAACCGGTATTAAAGAACCTTTACCCATGAATTGTCCAAAAGAATGGGCAGTTCCAATTATTGGCGAAGAAGAATATAATATGCTTTGTGATTTAGCAAATAAATCATTTGAATCTTAAAATTTTTGGGCGAGGTAGATAAATTTTGCCTCGCCCATTTTCTTATTATAACACAAAGAAAGCTCTAAAATTGATTTTTTAAAAAAAATATATTATAATATATTTAGAAAATAAAAAAAGGAGAAAAAAAAATGTTCGGTTATCATGATTCTAATCGCTGCAAGCTTGATATTTGGGCTCCAAAAGCATATCATTCTTGTGAAGATGCTGATGAAATCCAGTCTGGGTATGGCGTTTGGGAAGATACTCCCTATTCATGTGCTATTGACAATCGTGCGTTTTCTCCGTATGCAAAGCATACTCAAGAGATTGATGATCTGGTCGAAATGATTGCGGCTGGTGGCACGTCTTTTGAACTGGACGATGATTTTTCCGAAGCTGACCTTGAAGAATTGCAAAGAAAACTTGCGGCAAGAGGTCTTTCAGCAGATTTATCCTTATCATAATTTTAAGAAAAGGATTGATAACTATGTCTAAGCAGCGAGAAACGCTCGAAGAAGCCGTAGAAAAGTATCTCAAGTATGAGCCAAGTAATCCTTGTTGGCACGACTTTTGGTATCTTGAGGATATTTGTGGCAAGTACGGATATGATGTAGTTCGTAAGGAAATTAAACGGCAAGAAAAACTCTCAACTTGATTTTTTAAAAAAAATATATTATAATATATATACAAGATAAGGAAAGGAGCTTTACCAATGACCGTTAAGGAAAAAGAAATGCTGCTTGCTCTTATCAAAGGTCTTACTAAAAGAGCGAATGTCACCCAATATGATAGTGGTATCAAGATTATCAAAGGCAAAGATGTTGATCTTTTAGAAGAAGCAATCAAAAAAATGTAATATATCCCTTTCTAGTGTGTTAAAGTAGGCACGTCGGTCTGTAAAACCGAAGCCTTGTGGCCCGAGTGGGTGCGATTCCCTCGAAAGGGACCAAAGCGGAGTGAACTCCTTCGCTATATAAAATAATAAGGTGAGTAACGCAGGAGAGCCACGTTCCCTGCCGCCGAGTAATCGGAAAATAGTGCGAGGTTTCCAAGGGGTGGTATGACTTGGGAGTAGTAGAAACCACCAATATGCCTCCTTAGCCCAGTTGGTAGAGCGACAGACTGTTAATCTGTGGGTCGGCGGTTCGAGCCCGTCAGGAGGCGCCATGTGAAGCAAATCAGCAATTAAGCAAATGTGCGGCTGGTCAACCAAAAGACTGTGGATTGGGCGAAATGCCACGATAGTTTTATCAAAAATCGCATCCGTGCTGTGGCACCTGTAGATATTGAGCAAAGCAGGGTGTAGTGATTGCCCTATTACACTTGGATTAGGGTCGGAGAGAACAACTTCGTTATAACAAGTAGCGATCGGACTTGTTTGTTCGCCTTCTGGCTATGATGGTGTGGAGCCTCGCCACATAGCGTTACATCTTGGGGTTCTCAAAGTGCGAATGGAATATTAGGCATACATTGGGGTGATGATCCTAGTCCCCTCCGTTTAGGCGGCTGGTGTAACGGTAGCATGTCGGTCTCCAAAACCGTTGGTCTGAGTTCGAATCTTAGGTCGCCTGCCAAGCCCCGTGAGCTATTATGAGCTACCGGGTAGGACTCACGACATAGGTGGAGTGGTTGCCCATCTTTACATAAATAGCAACCATTTATATCGGCGTGTGGCGGAACAGGTAGACGCGTCAGTTTGAGGGACTGGTGGGCGAAAGCCCGTGCTGGTTCAAGTCCAGTCATGCCGACCAGGAGCCGTTACGAGCAAAACTTCATAGGATTATTAGATAAGTCGGACTGATCCTCCGAAACTATTTGATAAACACCATGACCGCCGATTGGGTCAGAGATTGCTTGGGTTGCAACTTGCTAAGTAATCGTAATCGGATGTGCGGTTGGGCGACCTTAAGTCCGTCATATACCTCGGTAGTTCAGTCCGGCAGAACAGCGGACTCATATTCCGTAGGTCGTTGGTTCAAATCCAACCCGAGGTACCAACCTGGCAAGGTGGCGTAGCGTGAGCTACAAGTGCCAATGGCTGAAGGTACTTAAAACCGGCAATGGCCAAGCCAAGGGTATCCGAAAACCAAGAGGTCATTTATCTATCCAAATAGCAGGTGGCGGAATAGGTAGACGTAGTGGAGCGTGAGTAAGTAATCAGCGCTACTGGTTAATTGAAATTTTAAAGGCTCTGATAGGCAACCTCGATAGAGTAGTGGAATGAGAGCAGCTAAGTCCTATTGAAACTTACTCATATAGGGTGCAAATCCTTATCTTGCTATATTATAACTATTTGTGCGAATGACTGAACGCACGTAAAACCGGCAATGGGCAAGCCAGCTCGTAGCTTTATTCATGAAATAATGCTCTTAGCTAAAACCAAGAGGTCCTTTATCTATCCGAATAGCATATTAAGTAAATCGTAGGTTACTAGTCGTGAAACGTTTTAGTGCGAGTACAGATGACACGACCATCCAAGGCGTGAGGATAGACTTTTATGGGCAGGTAGCTCAGCTGGTAGAGCGTTGGCCTGAAGAGCCAAGCGTCGGGGGTTCAATTCCCTCCCTGCCCACCATAAAAACACAAAGGAGATTACTATGCATACCTTCCATTCTCAGGATAAATACAATTTCCATCATAACGGAGATTTTTCTGGTGATGTAATAATCACCAAGGATAATGACGCTGATTTTGAGGTTGAAATTAGCGGTCAGGCTCTTCTTGAGTATGCTCGTTATGTGATTGAATCCATTCTTACAGAAAAAATTGAAGATATTATGTAATGGTGTAGGTAGCGCAATTGGCAGAGCATCGGATTGTGATTCCGAGTGTTGTGGGTTCAAATCCCATCCTTCACCCCATATGCCGAGGTCATACAGTGGTTAGTATGCGAAACTGATAATTTCGTCACGGTAGTTCAACTCTACCCCTTGGCACCAGCGGTATAATAACCGTGCATACATAGGGCTTAGAAAATACAGTAATAATGGCTAACGGCAGTTTGCTGATTTAGATCAGCCAAGTCAGACGGGTCGGGGTTAGCAAAGAAAGGCTAACAGGTAGTACTGCGATAGGTAAGAAATTCGCGTTCCGAAATAAGTCGGGAAAACCGAATGATACGGATCAGATACTTTCCACATAAGTGGTCTAGGAAGAGATTTTAGGTAGCGGATAACGACCGCTAGATGCTTCCTTGTAAAGTCACCTTGAAACTAGGTCATAGCTACCACATTATTACGACTAAAAGAACAATCATCAAGGGAGGGTTCCTCGGTGAAAATCCGAGTCTTGGACTCCCATTTTTCCCCGTCTAGCTCAATTGGTTAGAGCACACGACTTGCTGGTATAGTGTAATGGTAGCACGCAGGATGCCCCTCGTAATCTGGGGAGGAGTAAGTTCGATTCTTACTATCGGCACTAATAATCGTGAGGTTCTGTGTTCAATTCACAGGGCGGGGACCAGAGAAGACACACACAGCAATTTACTTTATAAAAGTATATTAGTCCACTGGTAGGACGCAATTCTGCAAAAATTGAATAGTGGGTCCGATTCCCACATATATTTTTTAGGTGTCTTGAATGAAAAAAGAATTTATTTTCTATTTACCAAAATTAAATAAAAATCGTATTATTATAGCCCGTGATGAAGCAACTGCGGTTTGGAAATTGTTTAATCAGTTTCGCTTGCGAGAGAGTGACGTTGATGGGTATAGAATAATGCGACAGGGAAAAATTCATAGGAAATTTTCCCTTTGATATGCGGGCTTAGCTCAGCTGGTAGAGCATCGCGTTTACACCGCGGAGGTCGGGGGTCCGAGTCCCTCAGCCCGTACCAAAAAGCATTGGCGTGGAGAGAATAGGCAGAAATTTATATTCAAAACTAGTGGGGAATGTTATACCCAGCCGAGTCAATGCTTTTTTCCAGACCATATATGCTAGAGTCCTCGCAGGCAGAGGAATATAAAGGTTTCGGGGATGCTTGGTGGTCGAGCCCCAGAAAAAAGTACCACCCTGGCGGTCAGAGGGATAACCGGTGCATAACGGAAAGAGCCCCGCAAGTCTGACAAGTATATACAAGAAGACGCAATCAGCAACTCAATCTTTATAGAATGATTGAATGATGTTGGGATAGTTTTTTTATTCCACCGAAGACTGAAAAGTATCTTTTCAGGTTCATAGCCAAGAGAAGGTTTATAGGAGACTAATTTCGGTCTCTTGGTAACAAAGAAATAAGGTCTCTTGCGTCTTGACTTAGGAGAAAGTAATGGAAATTTACACTTCTTATTTTTATTAGGTTCGTTTTATGAAACCATATATGATTCCACTTTCAACTGCTGTGTGGGATCCAAAATGGTTTCATCAAAACAAAGGATAGGATTTTGTTTGGAAAGATAAAAATAATGTGTATAATGGATTGCGGGCATCGGTGTTTGCTCCTGGTCCTCTCTGTGAAAATCTTTGCAGAGGACCTGAAACTTGTGATACACATGACCCAACAAAATGCTTATTTTTGAAAACTTATCGTTATCAACTTGACCAATTGGATTTCAATGATGTAATCGCCCGTTGTGAGCGAATGGGCAATTATATTAAATCACTGGAAAATTTTTCTGAAGAACCAGTGATAATCCTTCTCGTTCACGAAGCAAAAGATAATCCTTGCTCAGAACGTCGTGTTATCCAAGAGTGGTTTGCCGCACATGGAAAGGAAGTTACGGAATGGAGATAAAACTTAATTATACACAGGAGGAACTATCCACTCTCTTGGATGGACTAAATAATGCTTGTATGGCACTGGCTCATGTATATTCAGCGGCATATTTAGGTTGCGATATTCCTGGTAGTTTTATACCTATGTTTGAACATCGTAGTTTTGAAGAAATTGAAGAAGTAACCAAATTGCGTTATGGTGCGGTTAGACAGTTATATAATTTTCTTCTGTCCTACGAAGAAAAATAATTGCGGGTGTCGTATAACGGCTATTATACCTGGCTTCCACCCAGGAGACGTGGGTTCGATTCCCATCACTCGCTCCAATAGCCGCCAGAGCAATGCGGCATTACCTGCTAGCAAGGTCCTGTAAAAACATGCCCTGCTGGCGGCTTATACCTCTTATTTGATTTTTATAAAAAAATATATTATAATATATTTAGAAAATCAGATAAGAGGTGTTTTCTATGTATTTCTGTCCGTTGTGCTATAAAACTTTCGAGACAGAGGCGGAAGCTGGAAAGCATTCGCTAAAGTGCTGGAAAGAAAGAAACCCTTATCATCAATCCAAGCCTGCCCCGCACAGCGAGAATATTGAAGAAAGAGCAATCAATAGCGATATGCTTAATTTCTTTTCTTCTCTCCAAAAGAAGGATTGATGATGCAAGAGGTAATGATAAAAACCCACTTAATAGTCACAGATGTTCACGAAGAATATTTTGTAGATTGGTGTGGGAAAATTGCTAATACAAAACCCCTTTTCAAGAACAATATGCCGATATTTGTTATTATTGGATCTGAGGGGCGTGTTGAAATAAACACTATTGACATAAAGAGTATTGAAGAATCAGCAAAAAAATTAACTCATCCTCGTGGGCGGCAGGCAATAACGACTGACATAGCCCGCATTTATATCAAAGAAGAAAATGGAAATGAGAAGTTGATTGGAAGAGTTATTCACAATCACGTTAAAAAATATCAGCAAATGTATGACCCTTTCAACAAGATTTGAAAATCTCTAATTGATTTTTTAAAAAAAATATATTATAATATATATGTAAGATAAAGAAAGGGGAATGAAAGATGTTTGATGATTTTGACACCCAGGTTCAGATCGAAGAGATTATCCCCGAAGAGTATGAGGACTGGCTTGAATCCATCCGCAATGAAGAGCATGATGAATGGTTTCGGCAGTTCTGTGAGGATATGGCGCAAGAGCGTTATGAGGAGGGCATTTATGCTGAAGTATGATATGGTTAAGGAATTCAGTGGTGACGAAGTGTTCGAAGCCTGCCGCAAGCGTTGCGGTCGTGATATTGAGGGAATCCTCAATGAAACTTACTGCCCGCCTCAGGATGGCGCAATCTGGGTGAGTCTTCCTCCGAAAGATGAGTATGATGACCCTGAATGTTACAGCCCCGAAGAGATTATTTTGTTCAAGACCCTTCATGAAGATGGCGGGCTTGAGTGGGGCGAGGGCTGTTACATCGCAGTAAGCTACTAAACAAAAAGAACTCCACTTGATTTTTTTAAAAAAATATTATATAATATATATGTAAGATAAAGAAAGGGAATGAAACCGAGATAGAAAGTTGGGCTCGGCATTGACCATCATCCCTTCATCCAAGGCTCGCGGGAGGAATAATAGACGGACTGAGCATCACTAATTGTGGTTGGAGCGTGAAGAGGACGCCGTTGGCCGCGTTAAGGCTGATATCTGGGGGTGTAGCTCAATCGGTAGAGCGACGGCTTTGCAAGCCGTAGGTAGCGGGATCGTAACCTGTCACCTCCACCAGGCTCGCCCCTGGCCGCAACGTAAAGGGGTAAAGCGCCACCAGAGATTGATAGTATCTATGGAACTGCAGGCGCGATATAAATAGGTAAATCCAATTACTATTTTGGTCTTGAAGTTTAGCTTGGGAACAAGCTAACAGGCCACGGCAGTTCGTTTTGAAGTCATCCTGTCGTTATGAAGCGGTGGCCACCGTGAGAATATGATGGAGGGTGCCGGTCTCGAGAAAAATCCGACCAAAAGGAAGCTGCGGCGTTACCGGTTGCCGCACAACCGCCAATGGATTAAGCGGTATATAAAATGGTTCAGCTCGTAGCGACCGTCTGGCGCGAGGATAAACAAAAGTTCTTGGCGGCCTATAGCAAGTTAATATAGTTAGTCAGACGTTTGTTGACTAATCTATCACCCTTGCCGAATAAAATCGGTGCAAATCCGTTGCGGACTACGAAATGCTCAGAGGAATGTCGTAGGAGTAAGGTTCCCAAGGCGGGACATGATTAAGGACTGACGTGTGGCCCTACGATAAGGTGGCATGAGTTTAGCCCAAGTTTCGAGTCTTTTATCTTTGAAAAAGACGATGAACATATGGCTCCGAGGGAAAACAGGTTGATCCGCCAGCCTGTCACGCTGGAGATAGCGGGTTCGAGCCCCGCCGGAGTCGCCAGAGAGGAAAGTTACATTCGTTCAGAGTGGGTAACAAAGTAGGATGTGAAACTGGTTCGGCCTACGTTTTATCTGCCGATGTGGCGGAATGGCAGACGCGTCTGCCTTAGGAGCAGATGTCGAAAGGCGTGCAGGTTCAAGTCCTGTCATCGGTACCAATTTTATATGCGGGTTTCGTATAAGAGGTAAGACAGCCCCGAGGAGAGGGGCAGATGTGGGTTCGATCCCCACAACCGGCAAACAGGTTTGATGTAAGAGGAAAGCATAGTGGCGGGCATTTGGAAATCCCGCCGCAGGTATGGGTTCGAATCCCATAACCGACAGTTAATAGTATTTGGGTCGTTGCCAACTTCTACCCGACAAACTACTATGATTATAAACAGATAGTAGAGATTATAACAAAGTGAAGTATGGGTTTAGAGTGATGCTGGTTTATGCGTTCTATGCCGAAACGCAATCGGGAATGGCTGTTTGGTTGAAGGTGTAGCCTCGCTCCCGGAAAGGCGAGGGTGAGAAGAACCGCCCGAGGATTTTTGTATCAGTTTTTCCTGCGCTTGGATAGTGGAAAAACATACGGTTCAGTGATGCCGCTGTTCCAGAAAGATGGGTGCTGCAGACCCCATAAGTGCATATCCTCCTCTACTCCAACTGGTAGAGAGAGACGGCTCAAACCCGTTATAGTCTCGGTTCGAATCCGAGGGGGAGGACCAAAAAATCATTTAGTTGATTTTTCAAAAAAAATTTGATATAATATTTATAGAAAGATAAGGAAAGCACCATGAAAGGGTTGGCGGTTATCCCTAAAAACCGTTGGCAACAGTAATCGCACCTCCACGTGGTGTTGCTGGATGCGAGTGATTTCTCTAGCTCGTAACTAAATGCGATAGATAACATAAGCTTGGCTGACGTCCCAGCCCCTGAGCCATTGAGAAGAATGGAACAGGATACAACAGTACCGATGTACGCGCGGAAATTTCGGCCATAGTCAGGGAGCCGTAGAAAAGCTCTATGTTATCAACCTCAGCCCTTGGCGTGGGAGGCGAAACGTTCCAGCAAAGCAGATGAACTGCTGGTGGTTGTAGGTGACTGTATGGAACCTTCGTAGAAACTGGCCCTGTCGACAAGAGGCCTAAGTCACCGGCCTTTCAAGCCGGAGTCGGTGGGTTCGAATCCCCCCAGGGTCACCAAAGGCTTCTTATCAATTCAGCCCAATAATAAAGAAGAATTGATACTCGTAGGGATGGATTATTACTAAACTACCACCGGCACTCAACCTCGGCGTCCTTTGAGATATGCGGGTCAGTGATATGTGGCTTGTCACTAACGAGTATAAATAAAAGCGAAAGCAAGTAGAAGCCCATAATGGGGTGGCTGTCCCAGGTCAGGGGGGCGTTTCAAATTATCAGTTGTTCCAAACAGCGCAGTAAATATGACCATTTGGACGAGGAGCGTGGCTAAGCTCGTTAAACCGCCACATATTGGCCCCTTCCTCTAATGGCTTAGGAGTCCGGCCTCTCACGCCGGCAATGTTGAGTTCGAGTCTCACAGGGGTCACCATAGGTAGAGAATCGAGAATCTACCTGCCCCAAGTGCATAGCACTGAGGCGATGCCGTTTGTATTTTTCATATTACTCAGTGCTGGGTATCACATTAAACTGCCCACTCCTCATATTGCGGGGTGTTAGCAGTCTGGTAGCTTGCCTGCCTCATAAGCAGGAGGTCGGTGGTTCAAATCCATCCCCCCGCAACCAGGTGTTCGCGCACTGTTTTCTCATTCCTCGTTTAAGCTCCCTTCGGAGGGATCCTACTTATCTTGTCTATGGTAACTACCTCCTATAAAAATAAGTCGTTAATTTTGGTATAGTTAAGTAGGCTGGGGAGTAACACCTCTTCACATACCTTCTTTTCGCAATAAAAACTCTTTTCTGACAGGAGTTTTTAATAAAACTTGTGTGTTCGTTTTCAGTCTCCTTTCTTTTGGTTTTTTGTTTTGAAAGTGTCCTCTTTCACCGTTGTTCTGTTTTCCACACAAGAATAAATTTTTACCTGTCAGTTCTTATAAAATTCTTTTTCTAAACCACCAATGATTGGTCTCAAGTCCAATAGGAAGAAGTGCGAGAGGAAAAAGAATTTTTTTTGAAAGGGAGGAATTTCAAATGAAGTTCTATTCTGAAAAGCTCAATAAGATGTTCGACACTTAGGAGCTATGTGCTCAAGCAGAGAGCGAGCACGAACAAGCAGTAGCGGAGGCTGAGGCTAAGAAGAAAGCCCTCGCAGAAGAAAGAGCAACCCGTGCCAAGGCTGTTGAAGATGCATACCGCAAGGCTGTTGAAGCCAAGCAAGAGTATGATAAAATCCTTCAAGAGTTCCTTAAAGATTATGGTTCTTTCCACGCTACATTCAAAACCGGCGATCCCTTCTTTGGAATTTTTGACTGGTTTTAATCTCTTCTAAACGCGGCCGGGGCGCAAGTCCCGACCCTTATGTCGGGCTAAGCCTAATTGGTAAGGCATCCGCCTGCTAAGCGGAGAGTAGTCGTCGTAAGGCGGCGTTTCGGTTCAAGTCCGAAGCCCGACGCCAGAGCTTTGGCTCTATTTTACGCGTAAAAGGAGAGATTCCCAATGAATGATGTTCGTCTCAAGATTTCACCCCCATGGATTACTTATATCAATAAGCTGTAGGCTCTATTTGATGGCGATCCGCAGATCGCTTGTAATGTAAATCAGAGTGCGGCAGGACCTTCTATTGTTCTTGCTTGCAACAATGGTGATAAGGTTGCTGCTCTACAGAGACTTCTTCCAACAGAAAAGAAGTTTGGCAATGTAACCCTCACTATTGGAGTTGATGGAGTTCCAAGCAATATTGCTTTTCCAACTCCAAAGGCTTTGTTTGATGCCGCTTTTAGTGGTAATCCAGCTTATGCTTATTCCCTATCTCCTTCCGACGAAGGTTATTGGTTCTTTAGCATGACTTATGTTGTATTCAAGAATTGTGTTGTTCAGTTTTTCAATGATAATCTAAATGATTGTCATGGTTTAATTAGCACACTTTATCAGGATATTGCAGCAGAAATCTTTGAAGATGCTGGTTTGAGTGGTGTTTATTATAACACCGATGTTGAAACTGGCAAGCTCGGCAAGCCACTTGGTGAGTGGCCTTAATGCGTAAATAATTTAAAGGCTCATACAGCAATTTTTTATATATAATTTACTTAAAATAAATTTACATATAAAAAAGAGCCTTGTTTTTATACAGTGGTAAGCCTAATTGGTAAGGCACCCGCCTGGAAAGTGGGGAGTAACCGTTAATAGCGGCGTGCGAGTTCAAGTCTCGCCCACTGTGCCAAATATGCGCGTAATCCGGCTGGATGAGGAAGCGGTCTTGAAAACCGTCGGGGTCCAAAAGCCTTTGGGGGTTCGAGTCCCTCTGCGCGCGCCAAGACCAAACGCGCAAGGTTTAGAGGGGTTGTAGTAGAAGAAATAGTCTGGTCTACGCCGGGTGGCGTCATGAACCACAACATGGAGACGCGGCATTCAGTTCCGTCAACCCCTCGATTTTTAGGAGGATAAAATGGATAAGCATCTTGCAAAAATTTATAAACATCTACGAAAAATTGAGAAGAAATGTGAAAAAAAGGGTATTTCTTCTGCAGGTCTGCGTCAAGCTATTCTCAATCTCCATGTTGAACTTCATAATATCGGTTTTACCTACGATACTAAGAAATAAGCCCCGTTAGTCTAATGGATAAAACAAAGGACTTCTAATCCTTAGTTCTGCGTTCGAGTCGCAGGCGGGGTGCCATAAGGAGTAATTATGAAAATTCTAAATACTTCATTAAATATTTTTGATTTACCCCAATCTTCTAATTGCGCCGTTTGCGTATTGACAAATGGGGTTATTAAAAAAGATGGTAGTTTAGTTATGGGTGCAGGCCAAGCAAAAGAAGCAGATGTAAGATTTAAGTGCGCGAAAGAATTTGGAAAATTAACTGCTGATAGTGGTATTAAACCTTGCTGCTTAAGTAGAAAAGTAACTGGTAATAATACACAACCGTATTGGTTATTTAGTTTTCCTACAAAATATCATTGGCGCGATAAGAGTGATCTAAATCTTATTACTATTTCTGCTTATGAAATAGTGAGAATGGTTAATAATCTTGAGATAGATACTTGTTATCTTCCTCCTGCGGGATGCGGGTTGGGTGGACTGAATTGGAAAACACAAGTAAAACCAATTCTTGAATCTATTTTAAATGATCACTTTATAGTAGTATTGCGAGAATAATATGCCCCGGTAGTCTAACGGATAGAACATTTGGCTACGGACCAAAGGGTGTGGGTTCGATTCCTGCTCGGGGTGCCAAAAGTAGCAAACACTTTAAGTTTGACGGACGCCAGCTATTCCGCTCCATGTCGAAGGGAGTATAAATATGCGATCTTGAGGTAGCTGGAGGTTGTGGGTTATCCTGTGAAACCCTCTTATATTAGCAAGGTTTAAGCGAATCTGGAAACGGCAAATCCACTCAATTTAGTTGAGGTTAAATCCGAGAGAACCGTGTCGCGGCAATCGCAGAGCCGCACTATATGGGGAACTAGGCAAACTGGCAAAGCCGCGTTATAGACGATGTCTAGTCCAAGACAGTGACAGCAATTTTTCTTCTTGCATGTAGGAGCACGTGTTTGGTGGTTCGAGTCCACCGTTCCCCACCATGGTACCAACACCTAACTACAATTTTTTCTTCTGCTATTGCATATTTAATTTGCATTAGACAGAGACGCTTAGGTGCAATTTTTGAGAAAACATAGTTTTGTAGTATAACTCAAAACGTGGTCCCAACACGAAAAGTAGGGATATAGTGGATAGTATTACTTTATTATTGAACTTCGCGTTCAGGGCGAGAAAAGTTAAATTTAGATTATTAAAACAATTTTGAAACCCAGACGCGCACTCCACTCAATGTGCGGCCTGTAAATATGGATTGATAGATTGGGTTGGGGCACCTTATATAAATTTATTTGTTTAGCCAGGAGAGGTTAGTAAATTGCGGAGAGGTTCATAAGCAACTTTGGTTAGCGGTATGAAGTGTAAACTAAACAAATAGATTTAATAGGTGCCTCAATTTTCTCCACAGGGCTGGCTGCGGCGGCCTCGGTCATAAAAACCGTCAGCCCAAATCAAAAATGCTTTTTCAAAATTCAAAGAGAAAAATAGTTGATTTTTATAAAAAAATATTTTATAATATATATAGAAAATAAATCAAGGAGGACCTAAACATGAATTATAAAAGATACCTGAACTATGAAATTGTCCTTCGGCGTTGCGTTCTTTTGGAAGAGGACGATAATAGACCCGTTGATGAAATCATTAATGAGGATCTTGATACCAATTGGTTCGTAGAAAATGCTACGAGAGATATGTTTGGTCCAGATGAAGTTCAAAATATTACTATGAATTATTATAAAAAGTAATGCTGGCGTGGCTCAATGGCAGAGCAGCTGATTTGTTAGCTAAATTTATATCTATGATTGAATTAAGTCCAAAACAAAAAGGTAATTTAACCGAATTAAAATGCATTAGTGCGTTTTATGAATTAGGTTATCAATGTAGTATCCCTTATGGAGAAAATTCACGGTATGATTTAATTGCGGATATAGATGGTAAGCTAATACGGGTACAATGTAAAACTTCAAGAGAAGTTGACGAAGGAGTTATAGAGTTTCCTTGTCGTAGTTCTCGAAGCAATACTCAATCTAATTTGCAAAGAAGATATACCGCAGACGAAATTGATTATTTCTGTACTTATTGGAAAGGGAAGTGTTATTTAATTCCTATTTCAGAATGTTCAGTAACTAAAAAACTTCGTTTTATCCCTCCAAAAAACGGATAGAAAGTGGGGATTACTTATGCAAAAGATTATGAACTTCAAGGACAGCTTGAAAAATTGAAAGGTTAAACATTGGCTAACAAATCAGCAGGTTGGGGGTTCGACTCCCTCCGCCAGCTCCACAAGGCTGCCTATGCCTTAAGGGCTTAGTGAAAGGTTTAAAGGTTTAGCGCTGAATCCTTAAACTAAGTAAATAGGAAGATACAAATAGGAGCCCTACCAAGGGACTGGGAAGAGGGCTGTAACCCCAGTATAAAGCAATCAGCCTACCGTGCGGGTATGGTGTCAGCGGTAGCACATGTGCTTGCCAAGCATAAAGGACGGGTCCGAATCCCGTTACTCGCTCCAAAATAAATAAAGGCACATACAGCAATTACATATAATATATGTACCATCGGTTCAAATCCGATTTCCGCAAATTTTGCGAAATAGCTTAGTTGGTAAAGCAATATAAAAAAAGTGCCTTGTGAAAACTTCGTTTTCACGAAGTAAAAATATCGGGGTGTAGCACAGTTTGGCTAGTGCGCGCGCTTTGGGAGCGTGAGGTCGGGGGTTCAAGTCCCTCCACCCCGACCATTATAGGGGCGTAGCGTAACTGGCAACGCAGCGGGCTTTGACCCCGTATTAGTAGGTTCGACCCCTACCGCCCCTGCCAAATATGCCGGTATGGTGTAGCGGTCTGCACGTATGGCTCTGAACCATAAGGTTTTCGGTCAGCACGAAATGCCGGTGCCATCGCGGAGGGTGTTCGGGCTGGAAATCCGAAGTAATTCCCAATCGCAAAGACAGGAAGTAGGATTAGAGGCGTCCATCTTTTAAAGAGTGGACGGCGATCGCGAGGTCGTCCTTTGGCCAGGAGGCACACTGTCAAGGTTAGGGCTAAACCTTACCAAAAAGCCCATATTATATAAGGAGATAAAGGTGAATAAAATGTCTGAGTATCCGATTGAGAAGTATAAGTTTTACTTCGCTCCCAACAAGGTTGTAGCAGTTTCTACCTATGAAGGTAAGATTGTGCGAGGTGTAGCCAAGTGCGATCCAAAAGATGAATTCGACGTAAATATTGGTAAGCAGCTTGCGGCCGCACGTTGTAATCAGAAGATTGCACAGAAGCGTGTAAATCGTGCATCAAAGCAATATAACAAGGCTGAAAATGCTGTTAAAAATGCTAATAAGCATATGACGGCAATGACTGAATATCTGCATGATGCTTGTGCAGCTCTATCTACGGCAAATGGGACAGTACAAGATTTGCTAAAGAAGATTTAATTTATTCCCCGAAAGTCCCTTGACTTTCGGGGAATTTTTTTGTATAATAATAATACAAAAAAGAAAAGGGTGAGTCTATTTGTTTGAATATAAAGAAAGTTATGCACATCCAACTAATATATGCTTAAATTTAACAGATGCTTGCAATTTAGCATGTAAGTACTGTTTTGTTGCATAGCAGCCTCATTATATGGATTATGCAACAGCAAAAGATACTTTGGATTGGATTATGAAAAATAAAGAATGGAAAGAATAGCATGGTATAATCACAGATAAAACCTGTATTACTTTCTTTGGAGGAGAACCAACTCTTCTGTGGGATGAAATTATAGTCCCATTAACAGAATATAGAAATTCCAAGTACTCAAAAAAAGAATTAACCTTTAGTATTACCACTAATGGAACTTTGTTAAATAAAGAACGATTATCTTTTATGAAAGAAAATGAATTTGGTATGCTTCTATCAATAGACGGTGGACCAGATACTTAGAATATTAATCGTCCTTGTCATAATAAAAATATTAAATCTTTTGACTTAATAGTAAATAATATTCCAGATATTTTATATTATTATCCTTGGGTTACTTTTAGATCTACTATTGATTAGTCAACTGTAGATAAAACTTTTGAAAATTATATTTTTGCTGAATATATGGGTTTTAAAAATATGTTTATGATGCCGAATGGTAGAGATCTATGGAGTGAAAAAAATTTAAATATATTAAAAGAAGAATTTAAAAAAATTTATATGTATATGATTTCTTATTTTCAAATAGGCAGAATGCCCAATGTTAATTTTTCACCAATCAATGATAGTTTTACAAGGATAAAAGATTATAATGAACTCTTATTAAAATTAAAACATCCTCAATAGAGAAAATGCGTAAGATGCGGTTTAGGAACAGGATTAGGGTCCGTCGGATATGATGGTAAATTTTATGGATGTTAGGAACAAGATTCAAAAGAATTAGAATCTCATTTTTATATAGGAGATATTTATAATGGCATTAATATAGAAAAACATAGTGCTTTATTACAAGAATATTTAAATATTTCTAAAACAACGTGCGGTGACAATCCATAGTATTGTTTAGATTGTCCACTAGACAAAATTTGTGGAGAACTAAATTGCCCATCTTCATCTTATGATTTATTTCAAGATTTTGGAAAAGATAATTATGTACATTGTTATTGGTTTAGACTAATGCATGAATTTTCAACTATTACTTTAAAATACTTAGAAAATAATCTTACTTTTTAGGAATATCTGTATAAAAATTGCCATTATGATTTTTTAAAGAAAGGAGAATGAAATCTTTATATGAGTAGTTATTGTACTAATTGTTCTCCTTGTAATAGTTGTTAGGGAGAGTGTGTCAATTGTCAAAAATGTAATAATGGATGTCAAATTTCTTGCGATACAGCATAGACTTGGTGTAATTTGGGGAAAGAAACTATTTCATTAGCTTGTGAGCAAGGTGATTTTGCTTTTTCATATCGTCCAGTTGCTAATCTTGGTATTATAGGACCTGGTTATTTTGATTAGAACGTTTGGGATGAAATAGCTGCTTGGATTAGTAAAAGAGCAACACTTCCCACAGAAACACCAGAAACTAAAGAAAAAGGCGCAGGTGCACCAGGAGGAACAACAAACGAAGTTGGAGGAACGGTTGTACTCGCCTCAGATTATAATGCAGTAGTCCCTTTTTCAGCAGATGAATTTAATCGTATAGCTCAAGAAGTTAATGGACCTACCGTTCGTTCTAATGACATAATTACCGCCGCAATTTTTTTACAATTAGAGCAAGCTGCTAATAATAAAGAAATAGATTCAAATGCTTGTAAAATGTGTAATATAAATTGTGATAATTCTTGTGATATATGTGAAAAATGTGATGAATGTTAGGATTGCGAATAGTGTGAAGGATGCGTTAATTGTATGATGTGTGAAGGATGCTCTGGAGATTGTGAATACTGTAATGTAACTTGTGAATCAGGAAATTCAACAGAAGAATAATAAAAAAGGAGAAAAATTATGAAAAAATTTTTAAGTCTATTTCTAATTATGGCAATTCTTTTATCTATGCCAGTTATGGCAATTAATTTCTCTGATGAAGATGAAATTAATTATACAGATGCTGTAACAGTTATGACAGGATTGGGAATTATTTAGGGCGATGATAATAACAATGATGGTATTATGGAATTTCGACCTAAAGACAAAGTAACACGAGCCGAAGCAACAAAGATGATTGCTTATCTATTGTTGGGCGAAGACGCAGAAAAGCTTCCAGTTTCAGAAAGCGTTTTCACTGACGTCGATAATAATAGTTGGTATGCAAAATATATCAATTATTGTGCAGCCAGAAATATTGTCAAGGGCAGAGGTAATGGTATTTTCGATCCAAAAGGTGAAATCACTGGATCTGAACTTGCCGCAATTCTTCTACGTGCTATTGGATATGGCGTAAAGGGAGAATATGAAGGACCTTCTTGGGATTTAAATGCTGTATCTGATGGTCTGACACTTGGATTGTTTGACGATTCTAAAGCAGTTAGTTACTCTGATGCTGCAACAAGAGAAGAAACTGCATTGTATATTTATAATGTAATGGTAGATATTTACTAGGTTTATGAAGATGTTGATCTTAATACCTATGTCAGTCTCCGCAAAACTCTTGCTGAATCTGTATGGGGTCTAAAGTGGGTAGAAACAGAAGTATATTCTAACCAAGCAACAGGTAATGAATATACTATGACAAGCGATGGAAAATTTGATATTGAAACATCTCTTGAAGTAGTGGGTCATCAAGTGAAGATTTGGTATAAAGATAATCCATATAATCGTAATGTTCCAAAGGGCTATATCTGTAAGGATATTTCCTCAGTAAGTGCGCCTGGCGAGACATATGACGACCTTTATAGAGTTTTTGTTACTAAAAATCGCAAGAATGCTGATTTAAATCTCGCTGATATTTCTTGTTTGAATAACTACAATGAAGTAAAAAATAATTTGCCTGATTTAGAGATTATTGAACTCAAGCGTGATGAACACGAGCACAAATTGACAGGCGTATTTGTATTTGATAAAAATGGCATGGTAATGAATTATATGACTACTTCTTATACTATTGATTTAGTGCGTCGAGTAGATGATGAATTCATTTACCTAAGAAATTATGATGAAGAGATTGAGAATACTTATAAGTTTGAAAAAGGTGATTATGTCACATTCTATACTGTTGGCGATTTGGTCTATTTGAAACCAACTACAACTAAGGTAGTGAAAATTTCTGAGCGTTCTCTCAAATATCCAGGCTATTTCAACAATATGACAATTGAACCTGGTGTCTACGATAGCAACATTCCTTTCTATAATGGTATTGATCAAGAAGACATTGAAGTTGGAGATACTATCAGATTTTATCTTGACTGCGAAGGAAAATATTTCGGAGCAGAATTAGTAGAACCAAACGATCTATCTGGAATTGTTTTTGTTGTAAAGAGTTGGACCCGTGAGGTCGTAGACGATTGGGGCGAATTGACTGAGAGATCTTATGTCCAGTGTATTGATGAAAATGGAGAAGATACAGTTTATAGACTTTCTGAAGAAGTTGAAGCTCCAGGAGTGTATAAAGTATATTCAAGACACGATAAGATTTATCTTGCCGCAGTTGAAAATTGCACTTTAAACAAGAAAGAAAATAAAACTTCTTATCTTGAAAAAGACGGTGATATTTATTACATTACCGATGACACCTCTATTTACTATATTTCTGGAGAAGGTAGTAATCTGACCGTGACAAGAGCAAGTAAATTATCAAGTGAAGATAAGGGAACTTATTATGCAAATTATCATGGAGATTATGTAAAAACAGTATGGATTATTGGCGATGCTCCTGTAGTTTATGAAAATGATTATATTTTCATTTATAATGAGACACCAGCAGGTTCAATTCTATATAATGGCAACCCATATGACTATTATCATGCATATGTTGATGGTGTTTATAAAGAAAAGGCTATGATTGTTGCTGATGTAGAACTTGAACCAGGTTTTTATAGATATTCATTAAAAGATGGAGTTTACTACATTGATAAGGGCCCAGTAGACAATGTAATTGAAACTCACTTTAGACAGGATTATATCTATAAGGATCATCTTTACTATGATGCCGACGGGATTTCTCTTAAAGATATTCAAATTGTAAATGTAGTTGATAATAAGGTTATCAGCGTAAATGAATTTGAAGATATGTTGAGAGATGAAGATTTCCGCGTAATAGTAACATATGCTTATAAGATTAGCAATTCTAATAAAATTCCTGTCGCCGCAATCTATATAATTAAATATTAATAACAAAAGGCAAGGCATTTTTCGCCTTGCCTTTACTTTTATAAAAAAATATATTATAATATATATAGAAAATAAAAAAGGAGAAAAATTTATGTTTGATGCTCTTGGCGATCGAATGAAAAATAACTATGAAAATCGTTACCGTTTCTATCTTACTCGCCGCATGCCGGTTATTATTAGGGTAGATGGTAATGCTTTTCATACCTTTACACGCGGACTTGATAGACCATTTGACGCAGATTTTATGAAAATCATGCAAAAAACTTGTCTGTCTCTCTGCCAGAATATCCAGGGCTGCGTTGGCGGTTATGTTCAGAGTGATGAAATTTCTCTCCTTTTGGTTGACTATCAGACCCTTGAATCTGATGCATGGTTTGATTACAATCTCCAAAAGATTACTTCTCTTGCGGCTGCCCGTGCTACGTTGGCTTTCAACGAATTTGTGAGAAAATTGGTAAATGATTCTTGGCAAGGTTTTATGGATAATAGCAAATCTGAAGATAGTAAAGACGAAGCAGAAAAATGTTGGCATAAATATAATCTTTGGGAGCTAAAACAGGATAAAGCTATCTTCGATGCTCGTGCTTTCAATATTCCCAAAGAAGAGGTATGTAATTACTTCATTTGGCGGCAGAAGGACGCAACTCGCAATAGTATTCAGGCTGCTGGTCAGGCACAGTTCTCTCATAAGGAGCTTGACTGCAAATCTCAGTCTGATATTCAGGAAATGCTATTCCAGAAGGGAATTAATTGGAATAACTATTCTATTCCTGAGAAGCGTGGCTCTTTTGTGCGGCGATATACTGAAACTATTGAGCGTGAAGATGGGGCTGTCATCGTGCGTAATCCTTGGTATATCGACGAAGAGATGCCTGTTCTTACCGAAGATAGAAATTATATTGAAGAACTTGTATATATGGGAGGATGAATAAAATGAATAAGAATGGAAAATGGCTTGATGATGGAGATTGTTTGATCTGCAATCATTGCGGTAAGGCTATTGATTATCATACTCACGAACATGAGATTGATAATGAACTTGTTGAAGTTCCTAGCTACTGTCCTTATTGCTCGGATGAAAAATATCAGCTGGCGAAGGCGTAACAATGAAATTTAAAGATAAGTATCCAAATGCGATAGAAGGGGAACGCTATGGAGAGGAGTTTATCTACTCTCCTATTGAGAAACCTTGTTTAGAGTGTAGAGAACCTACTCATTTTGTTGAAATATGCTCTGAGGGACATTTTTGTTCTGATGAATGTCTTAATAAGTTTTATGATTGGCTGAATGCTCGACAGATGGAGGCAGAAGATGAAATATTCTCAGAAGTACCCTAATGCAGAACCTCTTCAAATGGTAGATGCTACCATTATGTGCGGTCGTAAAATTGACAACTGTGCCCAATGTGGTGCGTTGACAAAATTTATTGATGTAGATTTTGAAACGCATATCTGCTCCGAAGAATGTGAAGAGGCATTCACGGAGGAATTTTTCAAGCGTGCTATGAAGCGGTAAAATTATTCGCTTTTCAAAAAAAAATATTGTATAATATATATAGAAAATGAAAAGAGAAGATGCCGGCGTAGGGTAACGGTAGTTCACCTGGCTCTAACCCAGGAAGTGTTGGTTCGACTCCAAACCGCCGGTGCCAAAAATAAGACACATTCAGCAAAATATTTAATAATTCGTGCCATTTTTATTTACGAATATATTAAAAAAGTGTCTTGAAGTTTGTTTTTTAAAAAATTTGTTGAGGATACTAAAGACGCACACAGCAAAACATTTACATATATAATCGGAGCTGTTTTGATTTGCCCCTTCAATTGATGTAAAGCGTCTTGTTTTATACTGGGGTGTGGTGTAGTGGTTAGCGCCGTGGACTCTAAATCCACAAGTCTGAGTTCGATTCTCAGCGCCCCTGCCAGGACCATAGTAGTCCTTTTTCTACTTTCTTTCTTTTAAGTATATAAGGCAGATACAGCAATTTTATATTGGATAAATAAAAATTTTTGTAACAATTTTTAGAGAAGGTTCGATTCCTTCAACTTTACCCTGTCTTGTGCGCCGATGGGGGCGTGGTGGAATGGTAGACACAGCGGACTTAAAATCCGCTGGCCTAACAAGCCGTGCGGGTTCGAGTCCCGCCGCCCCCACCAAGTTGTAGGGTAGCTACCTACAGGGCTATAGTTCCTAACCCTTGGTACAGGTACCTACGGGGCTTGTATTAAAAGAACTAACTTTCTTATTGAAAGGACTGATTCCAATGGGCCGTGATGCAGTCTTCTAATTACTTTGATAAGGAGTGATTAGAATGAGTCGTTCATACAAACATACCCCATATTGTGGTGAAAAAAAAGATAAAACCTTGAAGAAATATGCCAATCGTAGACTCCGGAGACGAAAGCTGGAACACGATTTACAGCACAATTCTTATAAAAAGGATATGTGCAGTTGGGATATTTGTGATTATTGTGAGATACAGACAAAAAACTTTGAAGAATATTATGAATCCTGTATCCAGCGATGGTATGATTGGCAAACAATGTGGTGGATGAGAGATGAACCTTTCCCGACAAGGGAAAAATGTTGGAAAGAGTATCATAAATGGTACATAAGAAAGTAAAGTGTTTAGAGGCACACAGCAAACATTTATTGCTGTTTTATTAACAGTTCTTTAGAATTTGGTGAACGGGATACAGTCTTTTACACCTCTTGTGAGTAGCCTGCCTCTAGAATTTAGGTAAAAGCAAGCAAAGAATTAGATATGCCCCGTCTTTTTATCCCAGCTAAATAGAATTTCATTTAGCTGGGATTTTCTATCACTTGATTTTTATAAAAAAATATTATATAATATATATAGAAAATGAAAAATGAATAAAGGCTCATACAGCAAATATTAGCTTGAATAAGCAATCGACTGGTAATCGATCATAAAAAACGAGCCTTGTTATGGGTCTCTCGTATAACGGCATATTATACCAGACTCTTAATCTGTGAGATCAGGGTTCGATTCCCTGGAGACCCACCATATGCGCCTGTAGCTCAGTTGGTAGAGCACCGCCCTTTTAAGGCGGGTGTCGTGGGATCGGGACCCACCAGGCGCACCAAAAAGATAAAAGCCAAATCCTCACTACTCTGAGTTGAGTAATTGACCGTCATCCGGTAACAGGATGCCGGCTCGTGAAAACAGGATGGGAGATGTAGAAACGTCACTTCATCAAGTAAAGGGTCTGCGGATTAAGCCCCAAAGACTTCGTGTGAATACGGAAGGACATTGTAAGAGGCCCCTTTTATCTTTTTTTATGGCAAGGTAGCCAAGAGGACTAAGGCCGCGGTCTGCAAAATCGTCGTTCGTGGGTTCGAATCCCACCCTTGCCTCCAATAAAATATAAAGTAGAGGTTTTCTCATGCTTATACAAGAAGTTTTCGATAAAAATCAGCAGATTCTACAGGATGCTTTAAAATTACAATCTGTATTAAATACAATCAAAGATAAAAATGTTGCGATAGAAGAATGTGACAATGCTTTTTTATTTTATTCTACTATCGCACCATTTTCTGCCCAAAAAAAGGCGCCTTTAGGAGAAAAATTTCTTTGTCACAAACTTAATTACCAAAGAATTGCAGCATCTAAAAATATGGGTGATGCAATTGACCAAGATGGAACAATTTATGAGTTTAAAAATTCATTTACAAACCAAAATCAAAATTTAAACATTAGGCAAATAAGATTATGGCAACCAATTGATTTTTATTACTGCTTTTATATTAATGAAAAAGATTTAGATAAAAGTATTTTCTTTGAGCTAACAAAAGATCAAATGATTGAAGAGGTTGCTATCTGCGGTGGATATACTCATGGAACTATTGAAGCCAATAAGGATAATGTTAATAGAGAGTATTCAATCACTATCCCTATATATAATGATAATAATGAGAAAACTAAAAGATGGAAAGAAAAATATCTTTCTGAAGATTTAAAGCGAAGGGTGCTGAAGTAATATATGAGTATTGATAAATTTTATACTAAAACAGCTATCGCCGCAGAATGCATTAGATTAATTCCAGATTTAAGTTCATATTCTTTAATTATAGAGCCAAGCGCGGGAAATGGAAGTTTTAGTAAATAGTTAAATTGTATCGCATATGATATTGAGCCAGAAGATAACAGTATTATTAAACAAGATTGGCTCAAAACTGAAAAAGTTAATACAAAATCCTTATTGGTGGTGGGCAATCCTCCTTTTGGACAAAGAAGCTCATTAGCAAAAGCATTTATTAAACATTCACGAGCCATTGGAGCAGAAACTATTGCATTTATTTTACCAGATACTTTTAGTAAAATCAGTAATCAATCAGAAACTCTTTTTCCAAAAGATTGGCGTCTAATCGTAGAACATAAATTATCAGATTCTAATTTTATTATAGAAAATGATAAAATATATTATGTTCCTTGTACATTCTATGTATGGACAAAACGTCCAGGAGATATAAATTTACGCCAAGTAAAAGAACTTCCATCAGAAGATTTTTCTTTTTTATCTCGTGGCTCAACAGATGCTGATTTTACCATTAACGGCAATTCTGGAAAAGTAAAACAATTATCTGAAGTAACAAATTCCAAAGCAGAACATTATATAAAAGCCAAAAATAAAACAAAAGAAGAATTGATTGAAATTTTTAATTCATTAAATTATACTCAATATTCATCTGTTAATGGTGGTAATTTTTGGATAGGTTAGCAAGAAATACTTAAAGCCTACAATAATAGATAACTATTTGATTTTTCAAAAAAAATATTATATAATATATAAGTAAGATAAAAAAAGAATCTTACAATCCTCTTGTCCAAGAGGAAATCAATGAGAAAAAGGAGAAACTACTATGGCTAACAAGTTTATGAGCGGTCTGAAGAACGAGTCCAACTACACCTACACCGAGAATGGCGCCCTGACCTACAAGTCTACCCTTGATGGTCTGCTCGACCTATTCGCTCTCGGCGGTGCGTACCGCACTCGTTCCGATGCCGATGTTATCAACCTCTTTATGAAGGCTTTTGCCGAGGATGAGGTTCACGCTTTGAAGTGCCTGTTCTACCTCCGCGACGTGCGCGGTGGTCAGGGCGAGCGTCGTTTCTTCCGCGTGGTTACTAAGTGGCTTGCGCGTGAGCATACTGACGCTATGAAGCGTAATTTGAAGTACGTCCCTGAGTTCGGTCGCTGGGACGACCTCTACGTCTTCCTTGGCACCCCTCTGGAGCATGATGCTTTCCAGATTATGCGTGATCAGCTTGAACTGGACGTTCAGTGCAAGACCCCTTCCCTTTTGGCGAAGTGGTTGAAGTCTGAGAACACCAGTTCTCGTGAGTCTCGTATGCTGGCTGATAAGACCCGTCGCTTTTTCGGCCTCAACCACAAGGAGTATCGTAAGACTCTGTCTATCCTCCGTGAGCGTATCCGCGTTCTGGAGCGTCTTATGTCCGCTGGACGTTGGGACGAGATTGAGTTCGATAAGATTCCTTCTCGTGCCGGCATGATTTATCGTAACGCGTTTGCTCGTCACGATATTGAGCGCATGAAGTCTGAGAAGGCTGTCCAGTCTTACGAAGACTTCGCTAAGGACAAGGATGCCAAGGTTAACGCCAAGGCTCTGTATCCTTACGAGGTTGTAGAGAAGGCTATGGCCTTTGACCCTTGGGGTGGGGCTTACTACCGCGGACGCAAGAGCCAGGATCTCGACAACACCGAGCGTCTGATGATCAACAAGTACTGGGAGAACCTCGCAGATTACTTCAAGGGTTGCACCTTCAATGGTATCTGTGTTGCGGATACTTCCGGCTCTATGTACGGCGATCCTATGGCTGTGGCTCTGTCCATTGCCATGTACTGCGCCGAGCGCAACAAGGGTGATTTTGCCAACCACTTCTTCACCTTCAGCAATAATCCTACCTTCGTAGAGATTGAAGGTGTTGACTTCGTTGACAAGATCCATCGCATGAAGAGTGCCGATTGGGGCATGAGCACCAACGTAGAGGCTGTCTTTGATCAGATGCTTCGCATCGCAAAGCAGGGTCATTGCTCTCAGGACGAAATTCCTGCTTCCGTAATTATTATCTCCGATATGGAGTTTAATAGTTGTGCTTGCGGGAATGGCGGATATGGGCGTTATGATCGCGGCCCTGCTACCAACGAGACCCTTTTCGAGACCATCGAAAAGCGTTGGAACGCTGCTGGCTACAAGATGCCGAACCTCGTGTTCTGGAATGTCCAGGCTCGCCAGAACAACATTCCTATGCGAGTATCCGGTCATGTAAGCTACGTCTCCGGCTTTAGTCCTGTCATCTTCGAGCAGGTGCTCAAGGGCGTCACCGCCTATGACCTCATGTTCGATAAGCTGGACTCCGAGCGTTACGCTTGCATCCACTAAAACAAAAAATCGGGGATACCCTAATAAGGTATCCCCGTTATTTCTATTTATAAAGGTGAAAATATGAATACAAACTATATAAATACAAAATCTTATCTCGCCCAATAGGCGTTGGATTTAGCAAATACTTTATCTCGCATTGACGAACAACTTGATGACATGTATAAAATTAACTTATATCTACTTCGCAGATATAAAGATGATTTAATCAAAGAATTTAATATTGATATACCAGAAGGCATATTAGAGGACCCCTGGTTTAAACTTCTTGAAAAAACTTTTAATCAAAATGTAGATTTTGAAAACGAAACATTAATCTTATCACTTATCTCAAATCGTATTAAAAATAAGATGAAAGAAGAAATGCCCGATCCTTGGTATTGTTATGGATTTGGAGGTAGTGAAAATGCGCCTATGGCATAAAAATCTAATCGAGGCTCTCCCAAGAGAGTAGCTGGTAGCTCAATGGAGAGAATGTTCTGCTATCGCCGGCAATATCCAGACCAAAGGTACTCCTAATCATATCCTAGTGAATAAAGTTTTGGATTATGATTTTGATCATTTTATTACATATGCCAAAATGGTGCGAGCTGAAATGACTAAACGCGGCTATCGCACAATGGATAGTGTATGGAATAAAATTGTTGCTCTAAAACCGGATTGGCAAGAAGTGCAATTCTGGGAGTTGTACTTTAATTGGATGGACGATGAATACGAAACTATTTGTTATTACAATTTAATGGAAAAATATCGCTGTGGAGGTATCAAAGAAGAAGATTGGATCAAAATACAAAAACAGCATTTTCCATTTGATAAATAAAAAAACGGGGAGACCTTAATTGGTCTCCCCGTTTTTTTCTTCCTCTTGTTGTTCATTCAATTTTTGAATGACCTTTTCAACAATTTCATCCGTTTTTTCGTCAATTGCAGTAACAATATATTCTTGTATTTTTACATCATTAGAATGTGGCTACATAGGATAGAAATATTCTTCTAAATATTGAATATTTGTAAAATTATTTTCAGTAGTCCAATTATTATATCTGGTTGTTGATAAATCGTAAAAATGTCTTGTGTGTTCTCTTAACCAAGTATATAAAGACATAAATATCGCACTCCTTTCTTTTATAGATTTCAAAATTAAATAAATAACTTTAACCAAAATCGTCCTATATTTGATTTTTATAAAAAAATATTATATAATATTTATAGAAAATAAAGAAAGGAAGTTATTCATTATGAGTGACAATGTTCAGAAAGATTTGGTCCTCTCCATTAACGAATATGCATATGTAGAGGACGAAACCAAAGGACATGTTATCTGCTGGGTCGGTCCTTCCAAGACCTCTCTTTCCCAGTCCGATAAACTGGTCCGTTTTGATCCCGCAATCAAGAGATTTGTCCCTTGTTCCTACAGCCAGGCTATCAATCTATTCACGATTGCTCCTGAGAACTGGTATGTCATTCTCAAGAACCCCGTTGAAGATAACAAGCACCCCAAGGCGGGTACTTCCAATAGCCTGCCTGATGTGGTTCACGTCGGTCAGAAAATCAATGTCACTGGTCCTGTGAGTTTTGCTCTCTACCCTGGACAGATGGCAAAGGTTGTTCGCGGCCATGCTCTTCGTACCAACCAGTATCTGCTTGCCCGCGTGTATGAAGCGGCTGCCGCCAGTTCCTCTTCCGGTGAAGTTCGTGACGCTGAAGGCAATATCATCGACACCAAGACCACTTATGTAAATGGTCAGATTTTGGTCATTAAGGGCACCGAGGTTTCCTTCTACATTCCTCCTACTGGCATCGAAGTTATTCCTATTAATAACGATGATGCTAATGGCTATATCCGCGAGGCTGTAACTCTTGAACGCCTTGAATACTGCATCCTCAAGGATGAAGATGGTAATAAGCGTTATGTCCACGGTCCGCAGGTTGTGTTCCCCGAGCCTACCGAAACCTTTGTAACCAGCCCCAAGGGTGGTTATGTGTTCCGTGCAGTCGAACTTTCTCCCATCAGCGGCATTTATGTCAAGGTTATTGCCGAGTATAAGGATGGCGAGGATGGCCCCGTGCATCCTGTTGGCGAGGAGCTTTTCATCACTGGTAAAGACCAGATGATTTATTACCCCCGCCCCGAGCATGCCATCATCACCTATGACAATAAGATGATGCATCATGCAATCGCAATTCCCGAAGGCGAAGGCCGCTACATTATGAACCGCCTTACCGGCGAAATCAAGACCGTCAAGGGTCCTCAGATGTATCTGCCCGACCCTCGATATGAAGTGGTTGTAAAGCGTAAGCTGTCTCGTCATCAGTGCGAACTGATGTATCCTGGCAATGAAGAGGCTCTTGCCTACAATATGAGCCTCACCGAAAAGTCTCTTGAGAAGTCTCTCAAGACTATCTCCATCGACGAATTCACCGCATATAGCACTTCCAATAGCATTGGTGATACTCTCGCCAATCTGGAAGCAAAGGCTAATATCTCTCGCGGCACCTCCTATACCAAGCCTCGTACCATCACTCTTGACACCAAGTATGAGGGTGTTGTTACTACCGATGTTTGGACTGGCTATGCCGTTAATGTCATCAGCAAGAACGGCGACCGCAAGGTTGTTTGCGGCCCGCAGACTGTGATGCTGGATTACGACCAGACCCTTGAGGAACTCCAGCTCAGCACTGGCAAGCCTAAGACTACTGACAATCTCATTCGCACCTGCTTCCTCCGCCACGAGAATAACAAGGTAAGCGATATGGTCAATGTTGAAACCAAGGACTTTGTGCGTTGCACTGTCAAGGTTTCCTACTGTGTGGACTTCGATAAGGATTACATGGATAAGTGGTTCAACATTGATAACTATGTGAAGTTCATGACCGACCGCGAGCGTTCTCTCTTGAAGCGTGCGGCTAAGAACTACACCATTGAAGAGTTCTATCAGAACTATATCACTATCGTGCGTGATGTCGCCATCGCACGCGATCGCAGCGAAGTGAAGGATGCCGATAAGGCAGCCCACAAGGGTCGTTTCTTCCCTGAGAACGGTATGTATGTCTCTGACTGCGAAGTTCTCTCCATTGACGTTGAAAGCGACGTCTATCAGATGCTGACTGACCATCAGCGTGAAATGGTTGAGCGTTCTCTGGAACTCTCCACCGCTGACAAGCGTGTGCAGGTTGCTGAGCAGCTGGCTATTGCCGAGAAGAAAGAGAATGAAGTTGAGAGCCAGAAGCTCATCAACAAGATGAACCTCCAGCGTGAGGAAGCTGTCCGCAAGCTCGCAATTCAGAGCGAAGTCAATCGTATGAAGGAAGCTGAGGCAGAAGCCTCCAAAAAGGCCGAGCAGGACCTCCAGGTTATCATTGATGCTGTTGCCGATGCCGACCGCGAGCGTAAGAATAAGGATCTGGAACAGGATCTTGCTTATAAGACTGCTCTTGCCGACATTGAAAAGGCAAAGCAGAAGGCTTACGCCGATACGGTCTCCCAGATTATGACCTCCATCGCTCCTGGACTGATTGAGGCTCTGACCTCTAATGCCAATGTTGACCTTCTCAATGGTCTCAACACCGCGGTTGGTCCTTACGCAATCGCCAACGGTGAGAGTGTCGCAGATGTTGCTAACAAGCTGCTTCGCGGACTTCCCGTTGAAAGTCTCCTTAAGAACCTCGCCAAGGAAGACAAATAAAACTTATCCCCGCAGGGAGGATGGCCGCAAGGTCATCCTCCTTTTTGATTTTTATAAAAAATTATGATATAATATTTATAGAAAATAAAAGGAGTGATATAAATGTTTTGGCACGATAGAAAGACAATCCCAGCAAAAGATACCAAGATTGGTGATGTCATTATCGCTACCCATCCAACAGAGACATCTACAGTTATGGGTCCAAACTATACTGTGGTCAAAAAGCATCTTGATCGTGTCGAGGTTATTGATGATTGGCACAATAAGACTGAGTTCCTCGACAATGACCTGAGAGTTGATTTGAACCTTACAGAAGACGAATATCACGATAAATACCTTGAAGATGCCAAAGCAATTGTTTACGCAATGAATCATGAGCTCTATGATATGGGCGATGCCTACCACGAAATGTGGAATGGTTGGATTGAAACCAATCCATATGATTTTGCGGCAAGAGCAAAAGAAGAGAAAATTATGGTTGTTGGATGGTTCAAGTTATCCATCCAGAAGATGGACGGAGATTTGGATATTGGCATTGTTGCCGAATATGAAGATGGAGAACGTTTCTGGTGCCACGCATCCAGTAGATGGTTCAAAAGATGGGAAGAAGATTATCCTGAACTTTATTAAGGAGGAATAAAAAATGACTAACAAGGAAATGATTATCAGCGTGCTCAATGACCACGGATGCCAGACTGGCTTCCAGATTAAGGGTTCAGTTTTTCGCAAGTTTGGTGTAATTATTTCTCCTAATGCGGCGAGTGGTGTAATGCGTCCTCTTGTTGCGGCTGGCTATGCCGGCAAATCTCCTAACCCTGCGGACGGAAAGATGGCTTATTGGCTGACTGATCTTGGAAAGGAGAAGTTGATCAAATGAGTTGGAGTTATAGAAGACACCTTAGAGCAAAATTTGGGGTTAGAGATGAACAGTTATCTGCTTGTCCAACCAGAGTTACTCGCTTAACTTTTGACCAGTGGCTTACTTTTTATCACGGAGATCCTGAAAATTGGATTGATTTTGAAAACAGCCGTTTTGTTAATGTATCCAAAATCAATTCATATCATCTCCCTGTTTATAAAAAATTTATTCAAAAAACCTATCCTTCTGGAGAGACTGTTGAATTAACTGAGTATATCTATATCAAATTTCTCACCCGTGCAGATTTTAAAAAATATGAACAGTATATCAAAACCATTCTGAAAAATGGCGAAGATTTTGAAAATCTCCGCGAAATTGAAGAATTGGCAAGATATATTGGAAAAATTGCTGATCAACGTTTGCGTGAAACGCAAAAGAGAACGCAAAAAGCAATCGACGACAATCAGAAACTGATGGAAGAAACCCGTCTAAAAATTAGAGCAGAAATGTCAGGAGGTGAGCAGGTTGAACTATCATTCTGATGAATGGATTATGAAACAGGTGCTTGAGCATCTCCAAGAGGCCGAGACTCTCGTCCCAACTAAACATATCGTAGGAATTTTCTATCAAGGAAGTGGTAACTATGGACTTGACTACGAAGGTTCTGACGTCGATACTAAGTGTATCGTAACTCCAACTTTTAAGGACATTGCTCTCGCACGCAAGCCTATAAGCACTACTCATGTGCGTACAAATGATGAACATACTGACATGAAGGATATTCGTTTGTATATCCAGACCTTCCGCAAGCAGAATCTTAACTTCCTTGAAATTCTTTACACCCCTTATTACTGGTTTCCGAATTCGTATTTCTGTGAACAATGGCAAAGACTTATCAATGCAAGAGAGGAAATTACCCATTACGACCCTGTTCGCAGCGTTAAGTCTATGATGGGTATTGCTTCTGAAAAGTTCTTTGCCATGGAACATCACTATCCGGCTCGTATGGCTTGGATTGACAAGTTCGGTTACGATCCGAAACAACTTCATCACCTGCTTAGAATTTCTGAATATCTGGACAGATACCTTGCTGGTGAGCCATATGGCGATTGCCTTCTTACCAAACAAGCCGAGTATCTCAAAGAGGTAAAACTTGGCAAACATTCTTTAGAAGAGGCAAGAGAAATCGCAAATCGTGTATATACAGATATTCACGAAAAATGCGACCAATTCATTGAAGCACATAAAAATGATCCTGTTGACTCTGCGGTTGATGAACTTCTGGACGACGTAGCTTATAAAATTATGGAAGAGAGCGTTCAGAGAGATTTATGGGATGCGAAAGGAGCGTTTTACTGTGGATAATTGGCTTTATAATGAATATGTTCTCAGCAGCATTTTTCTATATCATACTCTTCACAATTTGTTTATCCGCAAACGGAGGAGAAAGTAATGGCTGAACCTGACTTTTGGACTATTCATTATCTCTATTCTCATTATGCAGAGCGTATGAAAGTTTTGGATAGGAGACAGAAATCAAATATGCTCTCCTATTCAGACTATCTTACAGCAAAGCATAATGTAGAAATAGATTATGCTCAAGCTATGCGTATAATTTTTGAGAGAGAAGAGCATAGCGATTGTTTGTTTCTCCCCATTGCAGAATTTGCGGAAGCCTGGGATAATGGCTTCTATAACGAATGCGATGGATTCGGATATTTTGTAGATTGGGACGGTAATGAACTTGGAGTAATTGACTGGGATAATCTCCCAGAAGAGGCGTGCTTTGTAGCATGGTATAACAATTGAAAAACGAAAAATTTTATTGCCCCAAATGTAATCATCAGATTTATATATCTCACAATATAGACTGGCATAGTCTATATATCTATTATTATCCAGTTTGTTCCCATTGCGGCTGGAGTTCCAGACAAGTGTTTGATTCTCCGGACGAAGTAAAAAAATTTATGAAAGAAGGTTCGTAGTAAATGATTACTCGCTGGCTTCTTACTGGCGATTGTCACGGCGAATTCACCAGGTTTAAAAACTATGATAAAGAAGTCCAGCAAGATGAAAATACAGCAGTAATCATCCTCGGTGATGCTGGACTGAACTGGACATTGGACGAGCACGATAGTCAGATGAAGAACTTCCTATCCAAAAGATATAAGTTTAGGATCTACTGCGTGCGTGGAAACCACGAAGCACGACCTGCTGATGTTCCTGGGATGAAACTCATTTATGACGAGGATGTTGGCGGTGAAGTATATATGCAAGAAAAATGGCCTAATATTAGATATTTTAAAGATTGGGGTATTTATCTAATTGACGGCTTAGAAATCGCCGTTATTGGTGGAGCATATTCTGTTGATAAGTGGTTTCGGCTTGATCGCGGTGCTATCTGGTTTGAAAATGAACAACTTACCGATGAAGAAATGCTTGCGGCAACTATAGAATTAACTGGAGCGGAAGTTGATATGGTATTTACCCATACTTGTCCTATCTGTTGGGAACCTTGGGATTTATTCCTTCCCAGCATTGATCAAAGTCGAGTGGATAAGTCCATGGAACTATTTTTAGAAGAAATTGCTCAATGTTTTGGGTGGAAAATTTGGGTGTTTGGTCATTATCACGAAGACCGCCTAGAGCGTCCAGGAGTTGAGCAATTTTTTAAAAAGACAGAAGAGCTAAAGACTGTATGGGACAGATGGCAAAATTATGAAAAAGATAATGAATCTTTAAACTGGCGGTTGCCAAAAAGTCCAATGTTTTATGATAAAGATTTCGTTTTAGAGAAAAGAGAGGAATATTGGAAAAATGGAAAAAATTGAAAAATTTGATGGACAATACGCTTTTCTTTCTAACTTCTATGATAGCCCACTTCCAACCTCTGGAGGAACAGTAATTTTTCCAACAGTAGAACATTATTTTCAAGCAATGAAAACTGAAAATCCAGAAGAGAGAGAACGCATAAGACTTGCGGCAACTCCTGGAAAAGCTAAACGATTAGGGCGCACGGTTAATTTGAGGGCTGATTGGGAAGAGATAAAGTTAAACGTGATGAAATATGCCTTAATTAAAAAGTTTAATAATAATCCTGAATTAAGAAATTTATTGCTTGAAACTGGCGATGCAGAACTCGTTGAAGGCAATTACTGGCACGATAACTTTTGGGGAAATTGTTCTTGTGAAAAATGTAAAAATATTAAAGGACAAAATCATTTAGGACAGCTTCTTATGGAAATTCGTGCAGAATATAGAAAATATAACGATATTATCAGATAATCAAAGAGAGGAATAAATATCCTCTCTTTGATTTTTATAAAAAATTATTATATAATATTTATAGAAAATAAAGAAAGGGTTGGTCTTATAAATGAATATCTATTTTGACTTTGAAGCCACACAATTCTCAAATCAGGTTATTGCCATTGGAGCAACTTGCGACTATGGCGATTTCTGGTGTCTGGTGTCCAGTTTCCGCAAAAAGATTACTCCGTTTATCACTCAGCTGACCGGCATCACAAAGGAAATGGCTGAAGGTGCTCCTACTGCGGAAGAGGCTTTTTCTGATTTGCGTGAGTGGATTAGTAAGATGTGGGAATGTGCCGAAGAGCCGGTTTTCTATCACTGCTATGGCGATAGTGATAAAGATTTTCTCCATAATACCGCCTGGAAAATTGAAAACACTGGAATTGCCAATTTTGCTAATAATCTGGCAGATTCTTTGATTGACGATTCCAAAAAAGTGACACGTTTCTTCCACACCAAGGCTATTGGTGTATATAAGGCTCTGCGTTATTTTGAGCCTGAACTTGGTGAACAGGACCATGACCCGCTAAATGATGCAATCGCATTGCATCGTCTTAATAATCATATCGACAAGGCTGAACCGCTGAATGAATATCCTTTTGTTGAGAACGATAAAATTATCAAAGTCGTTGCTCCTCAGCCTTCTAAGAGCGGTTATCTTATTACCGCTATTTCATTGACTGATGTGGTTATGAAGCCCCGTTTCTTCGATACTTATGGCGAAGCCTGCGATTGGCTTTATGCCAGGGTCAAGAAGAAGAGCCCTGATGCAATAAGGGATAATATCTTGAAACGTATGAAAAAGGCTATTGACGAAACCTCTGATTATGGTGGTTTCCATTGGACTAAAGAAATTTGTTAAAGAAAGGATTGAGTAACAATGAGCGAGCATGTTGGCTATATCGTAAAAATCAATGAGTTGAACCCTCATGCCAATGCTGACCGTCTGCAGATCGCAACCATTTTTGGTGCTTCTGTAATTGTTGGGTTGGATGTTAAGGTGGGCGATCTCGGTGTATATTTCCCCATTGACCTTCAGCTGAGCGAGGAGTACTGTGCTCAGAATAACCTTGTCCGTAAGAAGGACGAGAATGGAAACAATATCGGCGGATACCTTGATCCCGATAAGCGGAATATACGTGCGATGAAACTCCGTGGTGAGAAGTCTGAGGGTCTCTTTATGCCTCTTGAGTCTCTTGCCTACACCGGCGAGACCAAGTTTGAGGTGGGTGAGAAGATTGACGTTCTCAACGGACATGAGATTTGCCGTAAATATATCCCCAAGGGCAATTCTGGCGTCGCTCATGTCAAGGATGGAAACCATACCCGTAAGCATTCTGTTCCTATTGCACCTCTGTTCGCAGAGCACGCAGATACTGAGCAGCTGGCTTACAACCTGGATGCTTTCCGAGGCGGCGATCTTGTTGAGATCACCTTGAAGATGCACGGTACTTCTGGCCGCACTGGCTATCTGCCGAAGTTCCAGGGCTATAAGCGTACTTTCTGGGATAAGATCCTTCGTCGTCCTGGTACTCCTATTTACGATTGGGGTTATGTAACCGGCACTCGTCGCGTTGTCCTCAACGACTTCGAGGATGGTGGATATTATGGCTCCAACGCATTCCGTGAGCCCCACGCAAAGTTCTTCGAGGGTAAGCTGCACAAGGGCGAGACCGTGTACTACGAGATCGTAGGTTTCACCAATGATGGTGCTCCTATCATGGCATCTGTTGCCAATAGCAAGATTTCTGATAAGGAGTTTGCTAAGCAGTACGGCAAGGAGACTGTGTTCTCTTATGGATGCGACCCGAAGGGTACTCCTGATGAGCCTCAGTCTGCCTGCTACGTCTATCGTATGACCATGACCAACGAGGATGGCGATGTGGTGGAGTACACTCCCGACTTCATGCGTTATCGCTGTGAGCAGATGGGTGCCAAGTGCGTTCTTCCGTTCTGGAAGGGCTATATTCCTGAGGATCCCTACAAGCGTGATATGATTACTCCTGGCGATTGGATCAAGGATATTGCAGAGAAGTATTATGACGGACCTGACCCTGTCGGCAAGACTCATGTGCGTGAGGGCGTAGTTATCCGCATTGTGAATCACCCGAAGTTCTGTGCCTTCAAGCATAAGAACTTCTCCTTCAAGGTTCTTGAGGGTATCGCTAAGGATCTTGCAGCCGAGCCTGATATGGAGGAGGCTCAGGAGGTTCAGGACGATGTATAATCCAGATCAGTTAGTTATGACTAAAGAAGAGGCAAGGTTCCCGTGGGAGCCGTTTAAGAGCAACACAGGAGACCCTCCTACTTCCACGGAACCTTCTTCTACTGTAATACCTACACCGCAGCCTGTTCCTCCAAAACTTTGCCCTTACCGCAAACAAACTGTATATATGACCATGGTACATGGAAGTAGAGTGGAAGTCTCTATGAACGATGCCACTTTTTCTGAGGAATTTTTCTTACCGTGTACAGAAGATTGTATATGCTATGTAAAATATGCCTTAAATGGCTATAGTCCAACTTGTAATCATAAATAAAAAAAATAAGCCTCTTAGAAATAAGAGGCTTATTTGATTTTTTATAAAAAATATTGTATAATAATTATAGAAAAAATAAAGGAGTGATACCTATGGGAAGAGTATTTGCTCTAAGTGACCTTCATGGTCAACGAGCATTATGGGAACAAATCAAGGAATATCTTGAGCCGGATGACAAGCTATTTTTTCTTGGCGACGCAATAGACCGCGGACCTGATGGATTTGCAATTATGAAGGAGCTATTGACCGATAAGAGAGTAACTTATCTCAAGGGTAATCATGAAGCTTTGATGGAAGATGCTTTGTGTGAAATTCGTAGATATGAAGATCTTGGAGAAATGTTTACTCTCTGGCTTCAGAATGGTTGTTATCCAACCTATGAAGCATGGCTTAATAATGGAATGAATTTTGGTTGGATCCATATTCTTCATAATCTTCCTACCAAATATACTTATGTAAATGCCAAGGGAGAAGAGGTTTGTCTATCCCATGCTGGCTTTACTCCTGGCTCACAGGCAGTAAGTGATTTTGATTTGATATGGAATAGAAAGCATTTTTTTGACAGTATTCCAGAAGAGTATCAAGATTGTCACGAAATCATTGTTCATGGACACACTCCAACGGTGTTTATTATGGAAGATTTTGACAAGGTTAATCAACTTGCCGCTTGGAATCAGCAAAATGGAAAACATGGTAATACATATTATTTCCAGGAGAGAGAAGGAGCAGTTATCTATGGAGATGGATGTAAAGTATGTATTGACTGCGGCTGTTTCGCAACTGGACACACTGTTTTGTTAAATCTGGATACCTGGGAAGTAATTCCCTTTGATGCAGACATTGAAGATGGTGAGGAGGATATTAACGAATGAGCTCTTATGATTGGGAAGATCTTGGTATAGCAATTGTCGTTGCAATTTTTGCTCTTGTTTTGGCTTTTTTTGAAGCAATTCTCGGAGTTTGGCTGTGGAGAAAAATTATGGTAGAAATTTTCAATCTTCCATATTTGACTTTCTGGCAGTTTTATGGTCTGACCGTTTTAATTCACATCATTTTCCCCGGCAGAACAGTAAAAATTAAGGAGAAAAACTAATGGCTAAATATGAAGAGCATCAGTTTTATTGTCTTCTTTGCGGCAGGCCTGGTATTCCACTCCGAAGAAAAACAGGTTTTCAACACGGTGCAATGCATCGTAAGAAATTGTATTGCCCCTACTGTAAAACCGAAGTAAATCATGTTGAAATAAGAAACATTCTTGAAAAAGAAAAGTTTCTTGAAGACTTTAAAAATGGGGTGTATAAAGATGAAGCAGAAGAATCTCGTAATACTTGCCGGAATTCCAGGTGCGGGTAAATCTACTTGGGTTAAACAACACCTTGGTGAAAATGATATATATGTTTCTCGTGATGAAGTGCGTTTTTCTCTTATCAGCAATGAAGAAGAGTATTTTTCTCATGAGACTGAAACATTCGATAAGTTTGTGCGAGGAATTGAAAAGAATTTGGAAAAGGGTAAGCGTGTTTTCGCAGACGCAACACATATCAATTGGGCAAGTCGCCGCAAATTGATTGAGCGTTTACACAATCGTGAAGATATTGATATTGATGTGTATTACTTCACTATCACTCTTCCTCTTGCGATTGCTCGAAATAATCAGCGCCAAGGACGTGCTCGCGTACCAGAGGATGTTATCCACCGCATGTATAAACAATCTACTCATCCGTCTACCGACCCCTTTACTTATCATACAATAAAACTAATTTTTTCTGATGGACAAGAGACTGTTGTAAAGGAGGGTGAATAATATGTAGACTATTTGGATTGCATGCGGTCCACCTGCAAGCGGAAAAAGTACAGCTATACAAGAAAGAATTCAAGATAATGAATTATATGTATCTCGTGATGCGGTAAGATTATCTATGATTCCAGAAGGCGAAACAATCTACTCTGTTTATGAAGATGATGTTTATCATAATTTTATTGAAGCAGTTCAAAACGCAATCAATACAGGAAAAAATGTCTATATAGACGATACTCATTGTTTTGCTAAAAATCGTAAAGAATTGCTTGATAACTTAGATATATCAGAAGTAGATAAAATAAATATTATCTGTTTTAAAACCTCTTTATTTTTCTGTATCAAGAGAAATAATAAAAGAGATAGTTGGCATAGAACTAATGCTCAAACCGTTTCAAGAGAATTTTATGCTCTGCAAACAGAAGATCCTGCTAATGATGACTTTTATAAGTATGATGAAATTCATTATATTTATGATGATGGAACAGAAGAGGTGAAATATAAAAATGATTTGGGTAACGAGTGACTGGCATTTTGGTCATGACAGAGAATTTATCTGGAAGGCTCGCGGTTTTGCCAGTGTTGAAGATATGAATGAATATATTATCAATGCACATAATGCGATTGTAAAGCCAGAAGATGATGTTTATGTTCTTGGCGATTTGATGCTCGGTGATAGCGATAAGGGTATTGAATGCGTTAAGCGTATGAATGGAAAACTTCATATTGTATGGGGCAACCATGATACAGATTCTCGTAAAGCGAAATATAATGCTCTGCCGAATGTGGTTGAAAGCGGTCATGTAATCGTGCTGAAATACAAAAAGCATAACTTCTATATGAGCCATTATCCTACGCTAACCGGCAACCTTGAACAAGAAAGTCTGACGCAAATGACGCTTAATCTTTTTGGGCATACTCACCAAAAGACAAATTTTCATATGGATATGCCCTTTATGTATCATGTTGGCGTAGATTCTCATAAATGTTTTCCAGTAAACCTGGATAATATTATCGAAGAGATGCACGCAAAAGTAAAAGAGTGTAAGGAGTTCCTCGATGAACCGGACGATAAGAAAACGCCAGAAGTGGAGTTGGCTTAGACAGAAGGAATTGAACAAGTTCCTGAGCCCTATAGAGCAGCCGCAATTAACTGGGATTACGAGACACAGCGATGCGATAAATGCGTTCATTACAGAAGTCAATGCGGTGGCCCATCTCGGTATCGACCAGGGAAATGCCCCCCTGGACAATCTTATAAAAGGGATCCTCCTGACGGTGGATTCTATGGATGATTATTTTGTTGATTTATTTAAACAAGGGTACATTTAAAAATTAAATAATAAAAGGAGAAAAGAAAATGCTGAGTACAATTTTGCCGTTCATTCCTTTCGTTGTGATTGCGATTGTTGTTATCGCAATTCTTTGCAGTGGTTATATCAAGGCTCCGCCCGATATGGCTTACATCATCTCTGGTCTTCACAAAAAGCCTCGTATCCTTATTGGTAAGGCCGGCATCAAGATTCCTTTCTTCGAGCGAGTTGATAAGCTCTCACTTGGTGCCATCCAGATTGATGTAAAGACCGGCTCTGCCGTTCCTACTGCCGAATATATCAACGTTAGAGTGGATAGCACAGTTTCAGTGCGTGTAGGTAGAACTGATGAAATGATTGCGTTGGCGGCTCAGAACTTTTTGAATGTTGGGCGTGAAGAGATTGCGCGCAAGATTAATGATCTCCTGGAAGGCAACATTCGTGAAATTGTTGGCCAAATGAAGCTGACTGAAATGATTGGCGACCGCAAGAGCTTCTCTGAAAAGGTGCAGGAAAATGCTGTTCCCGACCTCGCCAGATATGGTCTTGAGCTGATTACCTTCAACGTTCAGAACTTCGTTGATGACAACGACGTTATTCAGAACCTTGGTATTGATAACGTCGCACAGATTTCCAAGAACGCTGCTATCGCTCGTTCAAACGCTGAACGCGAAGTTGAAGTCGCAAAGGCTGCAAACGCAAAGCAGGCAAATGACGCTAAGGTCCAGGCTGCTGAAGAGATTGCCAAGAGAAACAATGACCTGGCAATCAAGCAGGCAAATCTTCAGCGTGAAGCTGATACTGAGAAGGCTCGTGCCGAGGCTGCCAAGAGCATCGAGGCAGAAAATCAGCGTAAGTTGAAGGATGTTGCTGAAACCGAAGCGAATATCGCCAAGGCACAGAAGCAAGCCGAACTCAAGCAGAAGGAAATTGAACTGAAAGAGTATGAACTGACCGCTCTTGTGCGTAAGCAGGCTGATGCCGATAAGTACGCTCAGGAGAAGGCAGCTGAAGCAAAAATGGTTCAGCAGCAGCGAGAGGCTGAGGCTCGTGCTTACGAGCAGGTGAAGAGATCTGAAGCCGCAAAACGTGCAACTGAGCTCGAAGCGGAAGCACGCAAGTTGCAGGCAGATGCTGATAAGTATGCGGCGATGGCTGAGGCGGAAGCAATTAAGGCAAAGGGTGAAGCTGAAGCTGAGGCAATCCGCTTGAAAGGCGAGGCTGAAGCTATTGGTATTGAGAAGAAGGCTGAGGCTCAGAAGAAGATGGGTGAAGCTTCCGTTATCGAAATGATTATGAACGCACTGCCCGAAATGACTGCGGCCGCCGCGGCTCCTTTGAGCCAGGTTGATAGCATCACTATGTACGGCGATGGCAATGGAGCTAAAATGGTTGGTGACATCACTACTTCCGTCAGTAAGGTCATCTCTGGCGTGAAAGATGCAACCGGAGTGGACATTGCGTCCCTTATCGCCGGATATATGAGTGGCAAGACTCTGACTGGCAATCCTCCCACGCAAGAATAACTTATAAAGGGGTGTAACTTCGGTTACACCTCTTTTTTGTTTCCGAAAACGACCGAGGTTCGGTTCGCCGCGCCCATAGCAAATTTTTTTACCAAAAAGGGGAAAGGGTTGCTTTTCTTAAAATTTTTTGCTATAATTTAATTAGAAAATAATAAATAGAAAGGGTGTTTTTATCTATCAATGAAGCACGAACCTAAGTTCTATTTCAATCCTGATGAAGGATCTTCTCTTTGTGTTATTTAGACTAAAACAAAAACATATATTGGGACCGCCCAATGCACGAAAGAAGATAGAGATATGATGAGCGAAAAAACAGGTTGTGAAATTGCTTATCATAGAGCCGTAATTCATTCTTTGGAAGATAGAGTAAATGATTTAAAAGGCGAATTAGCTGGATTGAAAAAGTATTATTATACAATAAATCAAAGCAAATATTATCAATCTGATAGTTATTATGTAGTTATGTTAAATAATCAAATTCAATAGAGAAATGATGATATAGATTTTACAAAAAAAATGATTAAAAAGGAAAAAAATTATTTAAAAAACTATATGCAAGATAAAGCTGAGTTTTATAAAAAGATTAGACGTAATAGGTAGGTCAATTCAAATTAATAAACCTATCCATTTTTTCATAATAAATGAACTAAAGAATGGAAAGGGTGATACTTATTACTATTCTATTAGTATTTTGTATGGGCTATGCTTTGTGTGCCTGGGGGGTTCCATTCCTTGATAACATATTTAATACTATTGCTGTATTTTTTCAATTACTTCAAGGAAAAATGGCAGTAAAAATAACTGCGGACTCTGTAAAAGCAGCTAAATTAAAAGAGGCACTAAATAAAGATGGAGAAAGCACTAGAGTAATAGGCTTTACACTCCCCAATCCAATAGAAGAAGAGGAAGAAGAATATGAAGATGACGAATAAATATTTCGATACGAGTAGTTTGTTGCTATTGGCAGATACCCTTTTTGAAGAAAATCATAATTTTAATATTTATATTACATCAATAACATTAAGTGAATTAGAATATATTAAAACATCTGCTAATAAAGACCAAAGTGTAAAATATGCAGCTCGTCAATTACTTCATAAACTTGACGAAAATTTAGACAAATGGAATTGTCTACCTTATAATACAGATTGTCAACAAATATTAGATAGATTCAAATATGAAACTACTAATGATACAAAAATTTTAGCTCTTGCATATCAACATATGAATCAATATTAGGCTCAAATTCCTATTTTTGTTACTAATGATATTGCATTAAAAATGTTGGCAAAACCACTATTTGGTAAAAATATTGAAAGTATTCCAATAGAAGTAGAAGATTATACAGGATATGAAGAATTATACCTTACCGAAGAGGAAATGGCTAATTTCTATTCTTACCCTAATATTTATGGTCAATGTCTAAAAATCAATCAATACATAAATTTGTATAGTAAAGAAACAAAAGAAAGAGTAGATACATTACTCTGGACCGGAGAAGAATTTAGACAACTCAAATATAAAGGTTTTTATTCTAAACAATTTGGAGAAATTAAACCTTATAAAGGTGATATATATCAAGCTATGGCGGCAGATAGTCTTATGAATAATAAGATTACAATGATCAAAGGACCTGCGGGCGCCGGTAAATCACTTCTCTCTGTTGGATACTTATTTTACTTATTAGAAAAGGGAAAAATAGACAAAATAATTATATTTTGTAATACAATAGCAACAAAAAATTCAGCACGTTTAGGATTTTATCCTGGAACACGCGATGAAAAACTTTTAGATTCACAAATTGGTAACTTTTTATCCAGCAAATTAGGTAGTCAATTGGCAGTAGAACAATTGATTCAAAGCGAAAAACTATTATTGCTACCAATGAGCGATATTAGAGGTTATGATACTTCTGGAATGAATGCTGGTATTTATATTACAGAAGCCCAAAATCTTGATATACAATTACTCAAATTAGCACTCCAAAGAGCCGGCGAAGATTCAATCTTTATCCTTGATGGAGATATAGATAGTCAAGTTGATTTAATTGACTATGAAGGAGTAAATAATGGTATGCGTCGAGCCTCTAAAGTATTTAGAGGTAGCGATATATATGGAGAAGTTACATTAAAAACAATTCATAGAAGTAAAATTGCAGAATTGGCACAGATGCTATGAGAAATCATAGCATCTGCTTTTTATAAGGAGGAATTGGAATGAATAGTAAATTAGTTGATTATACAGAATTATCTCCAAACAACTCCGGACTTAGACTTCAACCCATTGATAGAATTTCTCCTCATTGTGTTGTAGGACAATGCACAGCAGAGGCATTAGGTGCTTGGTTTGCAAAAACATCTACTAAAGCCTCTTCTAATTATGGTATTGATAAAGACGGAAGAATTGGACTATACGTAGAAGAATAGAATAGAAGTTGGTGTACTTCAAGTGCATCTAATGATAATAGAGCAATTACTATTGAATGTGCAAGTGATTCATATCATCCGTATAGAATGAATGATACTGTATTAAATTCTTTAATAAAACTATGTATAGATATTTGTGAAAGATATGATAAAGATACTTTATTATGGTTTAATGATAAAAATAAATCTTTAAATTATATACCAAAGAAAAATGAAATGGTTATTACAGTTCATAGATGGTTTGCCAATAAATCTTGTCCTGGAGATTGGCTTTATGAACGTTTGGGTTATGTTGCTGAATAGGTAACTAAGGCTCTGCAAAAACATATAATTTCACAGCCAGAAGAGAAAAAGGAGGAAGAAACTGTGACACAAGAACAATTTAATGAAATGATGAATGTTTGGCTTGAAACTCAAGCCGCAAGAGAACCTTCTAATTGGTCTCAGGAAGCTCGTCGTTGGGCAGAAAATAACGGCTTCATTAAGGGCGATGATAAGGGTCAAAAAATGTATAAAAAACCTCTTACCAGGGAAGAGTTTGTTTAGGTTCTGTATAGAATTGAAAATCAAAAAGCGTAAAGAGAAACAAAAGAAGGAATTTAGCAAAGTGCTGCTAATACAAGAGTCCGCCCTCATATGGATTATGACGATTAGCTTTATTGGATTAGCAGCACTTTGTGTAATAAATAATTTCACTGGTCAATTGCCGTGGCTTACTGCGATGGTAAGTCTTCCTTGGACGGCATATGGTGTTAGCCAGTGTTTTTATTATAATAAATCTAAAGCAGAAAATACAAAAGATGGTATAAAATATGAAACAGTAATGACAGATTTAATGGAATCTTATAAGCATAATATAGAGGGAATTAGCGAAGAACTTACTAACAATCAAGATGAAAATGAAGTAAATTCTGTCGATTTAGATTACGGTATCTAATTATAGTGGCTTGTAGATGAATAATCTGCAAGCCATTTTTTTGTTTTTCATAGAAAAATATGTTATAATAAAAATAAAAGGAATAAAATTATGAAGTGGGTAAATACTATTTCACCAGATGCAGTTTTCGTCGCACAGTGTCTTGCGGGTGCGGCTAAAGTAGAACGCGAAGAAAAAGGCAAAATCATTTGTCCTCCGCAAGATTAGATTTTTAGAGCATTAGAATTAACTCCGCCCGATAAAGTCAAGGTAGTTATTATCGGACAAGATCCATATCATACTCCAGGACAGGCTAACGGATTGGCATTCTCTATTGCAAATGGAAATCCTATCCAGCCAAGTTTGCGGAATATTTTCAAAGAATTAGTTAGTGATATTGGCTGCGCGATGCCAACAACCACTGATTTGACACCGTGGGCTGAACAAGGTGTTCTTCTGTTAAACGCCTCCCTTACTGTTGAAGCACACAAAGCCAACAGCCACGCAGGATGGGGCTGGAACAAATTTACGTCAGAGATATTCGCTGCCTGCGCCCAAATGGAGCAGCCAGTAGTATTCCTTGCTTGGGGTAATTTTGCGCACGAAATCGTTTATAAATCATTTCCAAAAGCAACAACAAATTGGAAAGATATGGTCACTCAACGTCATAAGGCTTGCTTGTTTTCGAGCCATCCCAGTCCTTTGAGTGCCACAAGAGGAAATAGTCCTTTTATTGGCAGCCATTGCTTTTCAATGACTAACAAATGGCTAAAACAAATGGGTGCAGATGAAATTAATTGGGAGTTGCCCTGATTGACTTTTTTAAATTTCTATGTTATAATATAATTATAAATAAGATTTTCTAGTTTCAATTATATTATAACAAAACTTTTATAGAATGTCAATCCAGATGGAGGTATTATGAAGATAGAGAGCGCTTATTATACAAAACGTAAAGATATTATTATTATATAGTTTCCACTTGATAGATATGCAGTAGATGATATGAGTGATATGATAAAAGAAATTAAAAAAGTTTTTCCAAATAATGATATTGTGTGTATTCCAGAAGATATCACCATATCTTTGATAAGAGAGGAAAATCCATTCTTATGATTATATATACAGATGGAAGTGCAAAAATAAATCCAGGTCCAGGAGGATTTGGAGTAGTAGTATTAGATGATGATGAAAATTTAATACTTACTCATAATGAAAAAAGTAATTATACTACAAACAACAGAGAAGAATTAAAAGCAATTTTATGGGCGTTTTTAAAGTATGGGGAACCTGCGGCCGCAGGTAATCCACCCATTGTTCGTAGTGATAGTGCTTATTGTGTAAATACCTTTACCTTCTGGATGTTCTCTTGGGAACAAAAAGGCTGGAAAAAATCAGATAACACCAAGCCAGAAAATTTAGATTTAATCATACCGTTCTTTAATTATTGGCAACAAGGATATAGAATTGATTTACAAAAGGTGAGAGGGCATGCAGGAAACAAATGGAATGAATTAGCAGATAATATAGCCGCAGGAAAGGCTATATTATAAATATAGAGATGGCGCATGGTATACTAAATATACTAAAGAAGAAATCAAGGCAATGATAGACCCTGATGACGAAAAAACTTTTCTATGGTTATTAGAAGAATTGGACTATCCATATATAAAAAAAATATGGGACAAATAGAAACAATATTGGTAGGATTAGAGCTTTTTTGGACGATATTTAGCTTTTATGAGACTATATGATTTTAGACAATGGACGTGGGCTGATTCTTAGGAACTAAACGAACTTGATTTTTTTAAATAAATATTGTATAATATAAATAGAAAATAATAAGGAAAGGATAAATTGTATGGCTGTTGATAAAACACTATATAATGAAGAGAGTATTGAGAGTTTAAGCCCTCTTGAATTTACTCGTTTGCGTCCAGGTGTTTATGCCGGCGACACGACTTATTCTACTCAATTACTTGTTGAAATCTTCTCCAATGCCGTTGATGAATATCGACTTGGACACGGCAATAAGATTGAAGTTAAAATTAATGGTGCAAAAGTCAAAGTAAGAGACTATGGACAAGGTTTTATTCCCAATAGCTTCAGGGATGACGGTAAGACGATCCTTGAAGCTGCTTTTAGTGTCCTCAATACTTCTGGTAAATATCGTGAAGATGGTACATATGAAGGTACATCTTTAGGTTCTTTTGGTATTGGTTCAAAAATCACAACATTTCTTTCTCATTGGCTTGTTGTATCTACATATAGAGATATGCAAAGAGAAGAAATTCACTTTAAAGAAGGGGTTTTTGAGTGTAGATATAATGGTGCACCAAAATCCTTAGAAGCTATTGAAGATGTCCGCAAGGGCGGTACAGAAGTAGAATGGGAAGCTAGTGAAGAATTCTTTACTCATCCAGAAGTAAATGTGAATGAAGTTAAAGCCCTTTTTAAAACTGTCTCTTGTCTTTGTCCAGGTCTTACAATTGAGCTTGATAGTAATGGAGAAAAAACCACTTATTTCTCTAAAAACGGACTTGAAGACTTGGTTGATGAAGCAGTAAAAGGTAAAGAATTAATTGACCATCGTTTTGATTTAAAATTTGCAAATGGTAAGAATAAAATTGATATGGTTATGACTTATACATCAAATTATTCTATGACCATGGTGCCATATGTAAATACAGGTCTTACATCCGTTGGACCTCATATCACACAAATTAAAGCTCTTCTTACAAGAGAATTTAATAAGTTCTTCAAGGATAAGAAGTGGATCAAAGATGGCGAAGATAATCTCTCTGGTGAGGATATCCAAGAGGGATTATATATTGTATTCAATATTACCGCACCGAATGTAGCATATGATGCACAGGTTAAAACTCGTATCACTAAGATTGAGATGAGTCCTTATACTGCGGCAATTGCCGAAGAGTTGCGTATTTGGTTTGCGGCAAATGAGAAAGAAATCAAAGCGATTGCGGATAAGGCTAAGATGGCGAAAAAGGCTCGTGAGGCTGCCGCGAAAGCTAGAGATTCAGTTCGTGAAAAGCAGGCTAAAAAGGAGAAAGCCCTTAAGTTTGACTCTAAGTTGGCTGACTGTTATGGAAAAGATCGTAAGAAATGTGAACTTTATATTACAGAGGGTGATTCTGCTTCTGGTAACTTGAAACAAGCAAGAGATAATGAGTTCCAAGCAGTTCTTCCTGTTCGTGGTAAGATTTTGAATACTCATAAAGCTGGAGTAGATAAAATTCAAAAGAATTCAGAAATTATGTCAATGATTGATGCTTTTGGACTGGAAATTGACCCACGAACAATGAAAGTCACCTATGATAAGAATAAAATTAGATATGGTAAGATTATTATTATGAGTGATGCTGACGTTGACGGTGCTCATATTAAGAATCTTTTCTATACATTTGTGTGGAATTTCTGTCCACAGTTAATTGAAGATGGTTTTGTATATGCTGGTGTTCCACCGCTTTATAAAATCACTACAAGTAAGGGATATAAATATCTTAAAAACGACGATGATTTGAAAGCATATCAGAAAGCAAATACTGGTAAAGCATATAAAGTCAATCGTATGAAGGGTCTTGGTGAGATGGATGTTGAAGAGACAGAAGAAACTCTTACCGACCCAGAACAGAGAATTATCAAGCAGGTTACAATCAGTGATGCAGATGCTGCTAAAAAGCTGTTTGATGATTTGATGGGAACTGCGGTAACTCCTCGAAAGGTTTATATTAAAGAACATAGCGAGGAGGCAACTTATAATGCGGAATAATGTTATTAAACTACCTGATAATGAGAATATGAATCATCATCATTTCTGTCCAAAGTGTCATTATTGGCTTTTTGGAGAAAATAGAGGAGATCAATATTGTCCGCATTGCGGAATTAAATTATTTTGGAACTCTAAAAACTTAGAAGAGTTTCATTCTCAAATGTATGACTATAGTATTAGTAGATATAAACAATTAGTAGAACATAAGGAGGCTTGTTATGCTAAATAACAGACTCACTGCTAGAAATCAATGGGGAGATATCCTTTATATTGGTCAATATAAACAAGGTCAATATAGAAATTGGGGAGATTATCCCGAAAAAATGACCGATGAAGCTAAGGATGAAGTTTTAGCAAAACTTTATTTTATTGAAGAAGCAATAGAAGATTTTGAAGAAGGGATGGAAACACTTTATGGCAAACGAGATTCTAACTGACCTTATTAATGAACTTGGTACTAATTTCATAGAGTATGCGGTTGCTGTAAATACAGACCGTTCTATTCCAGACGCAAAAACTGGACTAAAGCCAGTAGCAAAGCGTATTCTATATTGCTCTTATGACGAAGGCTTTAGTTCAAAGAAACCACACGTCAAATGTGCCAATATTGTTGGTAATACAATGGCTTATTGGCATCCTCACGGAGATTCAAGTATATATGGTGCATTGGTTCGTCTATCTCAAAATTGGACATTACGCTATCCTCTTATTGATTTCCACGGTTCTAATGGTAGTCGTGATGGTGATGAGCCTGCGGCCTATCGTTATACAGAAGCACGACTCGCAACTATCGCAGAAGATGGTATGTTGGTTGGAATGAAGAAAGGCGTTGTTGATACAGTGCCTAATTATTCCGAAACAAAAGATGAACCTGTCACTCTTCCATCTTACTTCCCAAATCTTCTTTGTAACCCAAATACTGGTATTGGTGTCGCAATGGCTTGTAACTGGGCTCCACATAATTTGAATGAAGTTGCACAAGCAATTTTTGATTATATGGACGGGAAAGAGCCAATGATTCCTGGCCCCGACTTTCCAACAGGTGGTTTAGTTACCAATAAAGACGATATTCCTTCAATTATGAGAACTGGTCGTGGAAGCGTCAAACTTCGTGGCAAGTATAACATTGAAGGTAACAATATTATCTTCTATGAAATCCCATATGGTGTTGTTACAGAGGCTCTTATGGAACAAATTGGTAAGGCTTGTGATGATGGTGATGTAGAAGGGATTAAACATATTCGCAATGAAAGTAACCGAAAAAAGGGTTTTAGATTGGTTCTTGAATGCGAAAAAGATGCTAATTTGAATAAAACGATTATGCAGCTGTTTAAAAATACAGATTTGCAGACTTCGTTTTCATATAATATGGTTGGTCTTGTAAGTAAAACTCCAAAAGAGTTGAATTTAAAGGAATGCTGTCAAATTTATGTTGAGCATAATAGTGAGTGCATTCGTAGAGAAACTGAATATGATTTGAAGAAAACCGAAGCAAAACTTGAAGTTGATGAAGGTTTGCTTAAGGCTCTTGAAGATATTGACAATATTATTGCTCTTATTAAGGCTTCAAAATCTGCGGCAGATGCTCGTGTACAGCTTTGTGCTAAGTATAAATTCACTGAGCCCCAGGCGCAAGCAATTACTGATATGAAGCTTGGCAAGTTGGCTAATCTTGAAAAAGTTGAGCTAAACGAAGAAATTGAAGGTCTTAAAGAGGAAATTAAACATTTTAATGCTGTTCTTGCTAACCCTCTTGAAGAACTTAAAGTTCGTTTGAGAGCAATTGTTAACAAGTATGGCGATGCTCGTAGAACGGAGTTGACTCAAATAGCCGAGCCGAAGGACAGCGAAGAGAAAAAAATTGCCGCAATACCCCCAGAGAAATGCGTCGTAGTACTTACTGTGGGTGGATCTATCAAACGAATTGCCGCTACCGCATTTAAGGCCCAGAAACGTGCCGGCAAGGGGGTTAAGACTCAGGACGATATTACCTCAGTGGTTCTCAGAACAAACACAGTAGACAACTTAATGATTTTTACTGATAAGGGTAATATGTATCGTCTAATTGTAGATGATATTCCAGAAGGAACAAACACTTCAAAAGGTATGCCTGTTAAGGCACTTGTTTCTATGGAGCCTGGTGAAAATCCAACGGTAATCTACTCCATTTATCGTGATACCGATGCTAAGTTTGTAATTTTCGTTACAAAACAAGGTTATGTAAAACGCACATCTCTGGATGAATATGTCGGCGTAAAAAAGAAAACTGGTATTAAAGCATTAAATCTTCATGACGGAGATAGTATTGCTGCAGTATTTCTTGCAAATGAAGAACAAATTTTAATTCTTTCAAAAGATGGATACGCTATCAGATGCAAGGGAACAGAATTCCCTGCTACTGGACGAGTATCTATGGGATATAAAGGTATCAATTTGAAAGATGGCGATGAAGTTATTACTGCACTCCCAATTCGTAATCCAGAAGATGATGTAGCAATTTTCTCCTCTACTGGTCTTGGTAGAAGAGTTGCTCTTAAAAGTTTTTCTCCACAGACAAGAAATGGACGTGGAACAATTTATGCAAAAGATGCAGATGCAGTTGCGGCTTGTCTTGTAACAGATGGAGATTTGATTTTGGTTTGCGGCGATAAGACTTCTTTGTGTATTAAAGCAGAAGAAATTGCTGAAACTGAATCAAAAACTACTCAGGGTAATATTATTATAAAAGGAAATAATAAAATTACTGGAGTAAGTAAAGTATAAAAGAAAGGAGATTTAATGAATTATTATGAATGATCTTCTTAATCAATTTAACACGCTTATTGCTTAGAATTTTGAATTGTATAATGAATAGGCTAAGAACAAAGGAACAATAGATAATTCAAAAGCATTAGAAGAAGTTAAGTTTTAGACTTTTATGTTATCAACAAAGTATCAAGGCGAAATTTTTAATTTAGTAAATAGATTAAATTATTATAAAGCAAAATATAATGAAGGATCTCCAGTAATTTCTGATGAAGAATATGATTCTTTATATTTTGATTTATTAACTTTGGAAAAAATGAGTGGAATCGTAATGGAAGATACACCAACCAAAGTAGTAGATTTGGATAGTATTTCAGATAATAATTTAATAACATATGACTATAGACATGATTTTATTCCAAGAGAAACTTATAATTTTTAGGAAGTTGTTGATTTTGTTAATAATTCACAAACCACTGTTGCTGTAATAGAACCAGAAGGCATAACTTGTTATTTAGAATATGATTAGGGATATTTAATGGCTGCGGTTGCTTATGAACCAGATGTTATTGATAAAAACATATTTAAAAAAGTTTTATCAATAACATCTTCTGTTCCAAGACGTATTAATTATTAGAAAAAATTAATAATAAAAGGTAAACTAACATGTTTACCAAGAATGATTTATTATAAATTATTAGATAAATCAAAGACTATTTATGACATTGTTTTAAATGCTTTAAATGATATAAATTCATCATTATATACTTTTGAAAATATTGGTATTTCTTTTTTAGTCACTGATATAATATCTGGATTAGAAGATACTCCTTATTTTTATTAGAATATGTGCTTCATAAATGAATTAGGATTTGCTATTTCTCAAATGATGAATTTGGCAATTATTGATTTGCCTTATATTAATTATTTAAAAGGTAGAGGACATTAGAGAGAATTATCTTTCTCAAAAATTCTTTTTAAAAAAAATAAAAGTACAGAAAATAACTATAAAAATGTATTATATTATCATTGTTATGATTTAATTTATACTCAAAAATTAAAAGATATTATTTGGGAATTTGATAATGGTGAAAATAAATTAATTCCAGTTTTATTTCATACTCCATTAATTGTAGATAATTAGATTATTTGCCATACTAAATTATCGTTTAATACAATAAAAGATATGATAAAAGATATTTTTAATAATAAATTATATTATAATTAGACAATCTATATTTATAAGACAAAATTTTTATCATCATATTTAAAAGATATAGATGATAATTCAACATCATCAAGTAAAATTTATTTTGATACATCTGTTATTCCAACTGTATGCCCATATTGTGGAACAACAATAAATTATACCTATGATCATTGGTCACCAATGCATGAAATTAATTTTATTGAATGTCCAAATGAACATTGTCAAGGTAAATTATTTAATAGAATTAAACATTTCTTTGGAGAAGATGGATTAAATATCACTGATTTTTCTGAGGATTTATTAAGATGGTTAGTTTATGAAAAAAAGTGGATTAATAATTTAACAGATATTTATACTTTAGAAAAATATAAAAAAGAATGGTCATGTATCCCTAATTTTAATAAACATATTGTTTCTAATTTATTAAATAATATTGAAAATAGTAAAAAATGCTCATTTGCAGAGTTTTTATCGGCTTTATCTATCCCATTTATTACTAAAGAAGATGCAATAAAAATTGCTAACCATTTTAAAACATATGAAAACTTTTTAGATTCAATTTATTTTGAAGGAAATAATCTGTTAGACAATGCATTGGCTTTAAATGATAATCAAATTCAATCATTATTAGAGTTTGATTATTGTGAAGCAAATATATTGTGGAAAATTATGAAATATGGTGAAAAAATAGACTATACTGCGAACTATTTTGATATGCCATTAAGAAATTAGACTTATGTAGTAGTTGGTCCAGTAAAATATTTTGATAGCGTAGAATGGCTTTGTGGTTATATTCATGGTATAGGCGGAGCAGTAATTTCACAAGTTACAGAAAATGTAGATTATGTAATTAATAATAATCCAGAATCAAATTGTCCAGAAAATATTGCCGCAAGAGAGCTTAATATACCTATCATCACAGAAGAAGAGTTTTTGAGTAATATTTATTGACAATTCAAAAAAAATATTTTATAATTAAAATGTAAGGTAAAAGAATATGGAAGAAATGAAAGCTTTAGTCGATAGACTAAATTATCTTACTAAAAAATACGATGAAGGACATCCAGAAGTTAGCGATAAAGAGTGGGATGAACTTTATTTTAAGCTCGTTCAAATGGAAGAAGATACGGGGATTCATCTTAATGAATCCCCTACACAGACAATTATTTATCAAGTAGTTAATGAATTAAGGAAAGTAGAACATAATCATAAAATGTTGTCTCTTGATAAAACTAAAGACATAGAAGAAGTAAAAAAGTTTTTAGGTAAAGATAATGATTATGTTGCTATGTGTAAAATGGATGGTTTGACTTGTTCGTTGAGATACATCGGCGGCAAGTTGATTTCTGCAGAAACGCGTGGAAATGGCGTTATTGGTGAAGATATTTTGCATAATGCCTTAGTTATTCCATCTATTCCAAAAACAATTCCATATCCAGAAGAACTGGTTGTTGATGGAGAAATTATTTGTACCTATGAAGATTTTAAGCCTTTCTCAGATACATATAAAAATCCTCGCAATTTTGCGGCTGGAAGTATAAGACTTCTTGATAGTAAAGAGTGTGCAAAACGCAACTTGACTTTTGTTGCATGGGATGTAATCAAAGGTTTTCCAAATGATAATAATGTTTATTCTCGATTGCTTTTACTTACTTTTGAAGGATTTACTATTGTACCATTTGAAAAAGGATCAGTTGAACATTGTATTGAATGGTTAACTGAAACAGCAAAATGTATGAGTTATCCAATTGATGGTATAGTATTTAAATTCGATGAAGTAGATTTTGGAAAACAACAGGGTGAAACTGCACATCATTTTAAAAACGCTATTGCATATAAGTTTTATGATGATGAATATGAAACTACTCTGCAAAATATTGAATATTCTATGGGCAGAACTGGAATTTTAACTCCAATAGCAGTATATGAAGATATTGACATAGATGGTTCAGTATGTAATAGAGCAAGTTTACATAATCTTAGCATTATGACAGAACTATTGGGAGACTTACCATATAAAGGAGAAAAGATTTGGATTTATAAAGCAAATATGATTATTCCGCAAGTGAGTAAGGCAGAAAAAAGAAACTCTTCTGAGGATTTTCATTTTGATATTCCAAAAATTTGTCCTATTTGCGGCAGTAGAACAGCAATTAATGAGTCATCTCAATTATATTGCACTAATCCCGATTGCGATGGTAAACTAATCAATAAACTCGACCATTTTTGCGGCAAGAAAGGACTCGATATAAAAGGTCTCTCTAAAGCAACTTTGGAAAAGTTAATTGATTGGGGCTGGGTAAATAATTGTGTTGATTTATTTTCTTTGCGAGATCACGCTGAAGAATGGGTTGTAAAACCTGGCTTTGGTGCTAAGTCTGTTGAAAAAATTCTTGATTCCATTGAAGAGAGTAAAAATTGTTCTACCGAGGCTTTTATTGCTTCTCTTGGTATTCCTCTCATTGGTAGAACAATCGCTGCTGATTTAGCCAAAAAATTTGAAACTTATGAAGCTTTATCAAAAGCGATTGATGAAGGATATGATTTTACTAAATTGCCTGGCTTTGCTTGGACTAAATCTCAAGCATTAACTAATTTTGATTATACAGAAGCCGATAAATTATACGGTATTCTAAATGTGAAGCCAGCGCCAACTGTTATTGAAGTATCAGAACAGCCATTAAAAGATATGAAGTTTGTAATCACAGGTTCTGTTAAACATTTTAAAAACAGAACTGAATTACAAAATTTGATTGAAAAATGCGGTGGTAAAGTCGTATCTGCTATATCAAAAAATGTTGATTATTTGATCAATAATAATGCAGAATCTACATCAGCAAAAAATGTAGCTGCAAAAAAGTTGGGGATTCCTATCCTCACAGAAGAAGAATTTTTAGAGAAAATCAGTTGATTTTTCAAAAAAATTTTTTTATAATAAAATTGTAAAAATTAAGGATGAAAATTTTAAAGAAAAATGAAAACAAAAGACGTAAAAAAGTTAGCAAAAGAAATTATGACTTTAGAAGATATCATTGACACGAGTAAAGATGAAGGTGCTATCAATAAAGCCAAAAATCGGATACTTGAAATATCTCACAATATCAGCGTAGAAGATATGATTCAAGTGGACGAATATATTCAAGATCATATGCAGAACCAATCTTGATTTTAAAAAAATTTTTTGATATAATTTTTACGAAAGGTAAAGAAATTACCAAATAAAAAAATATTTTATAAAACAAAAGGAGAAATTTATTATGGCTATGAAGGAAAATTCTAAGAAGGTTCTTGAGTATTTGAAGAGTATTAACGGTCAGGATGTTACCGCTGCTGATGTGGCTGACGCCCTTGGTCTTGAGAAGCGTTCTGTTGATGGCATTTTTACAAGTGCTATTCAGCGTAAGGGTCTTGGCATCCGCACTCCTGCCGAGGTTGAGCTTGCTGACGGCACTCATAAGGCTGTTAAGTTCCTTTCCCTCACTGAGGCTGGTATGGCATTTGATCCCGATGCCGATGCTGAGTAATTAAAATATATATAGTGCGGGGTGAGATAAAACTCACCCCGCGTTTTTTATAGTGATTATCCTATATATTCTTATCGGTCTAATTGTAGGAGGTCTTGGGATATATCTACTACTTAGACCGAAACTCAAAATTACTGCTGAAAAAAATATTGCTATTGAATAGGCTAATGAATAGCTTGAAATAAAAAATAGTAATTTAAAAGAAATTAACGAACATAGAGAAAAATTATTAGAAGAAACTACTCAAAAATATTATGAAATGGGAGCCAAAAGAGAAGAAATAAAAAAGGCTCTTGAAGATTTAAAAGAAACTCAGCAAAAAGCTGCTGAGGATTTGTATAGTTAGGCTTTAAATATTGCTGAAAATAGTTATCAACAAGAGATTGATAGAATTAGTGATGACTTGTTTAATCACCGTGAAGAAGCAAAAAATATTTATCTCCAAATGACAGAAGAAGCTGTCCAAGAGTATCAAGAAGCTATTGCTGAAAAACAAAAAAAACTTAATGACTTAACGGTTCAATTAGAAAATAAATAGGTAGATGTAAATCTTGCGGTCGAGGCTGCTTAGCGGAAGATGGAGATGGAAAACAAACAAGATTATTATCGTATTTGTTTATCTGATGAAGATATAGCAGAGATAAAACGCTTGCGGGAAGTGCTTCCTTACTTGCGAGATAAAACTCCTCTAAATAAAGTCATTTACAAAGTTTATTATGAAAAACCACTTACTGATATGATTGGTAGAGTAGTTGGCTCCGGTGTTCATACTGGCATTTATAAAATCACCAATATTGAAAATCAAATGTGCTATGTTGGTCAAGCCGCAAATATTGCAGATCGTTGGAAGCAGCACTGTAAGCGAGGCGTAGGTGCCGAAGACTGGACGCAGAATAAACTTTATCCGGCTATGTATTCTCTTGGAGTTGAAAATTTTACTTTTGAAATCATAGAAGAATGCGATCGTTCTAAATTAAATGAACGTGAGGACTATTGGCAAAACTATTTTCATGCAAAGGATTTTGGGTATAGTATAAAATGAATCAAAAATATTTTATACAAAGAGATAAAACATTCTATACCAAATATACCAAAGATGAGATTAGAAATATGATAAACCCATAGGAAGAGAAAACCTTTTTACCAATTCTATAGGATATGAATTATCCTTATGTAGATTATCAGTGGAAAAAGCTTGTAAAAAAAGCAGAGCAACATACTACCGCAGATAAATATAGTACATATGTTATTGGTAGGTATATAGCACTAATGAAGTTGCGATCTTTTGCTTCTTATACTTGGGAAGATTCTAATCTTATAAACCAAGCAAATAGAGAAAGTGGTTTAATTTATGAATGAAGTTATTACTTATGGAAAAACATTACCAGAAGCCTATCATGGCTCTTTGTTGCTTTTACAAGAAGCTCCTATAACACCTTGTCCAGACTGGAATACTAATCAAAAAGAACTTTCTATGACTTTTATGGTAGATCATCCTCTACAAGATAATATGATTAGTAAGTTAGCATTTTGCGATCCAACAAGCCTTGAACAATATTGTCAAGAAATGCTTGATGGAATTTTGGATTTTGAAATTGAAGAAGGCAAATGGAAATATACGTATCACAATAGAATGGTAGCTTATCCAGTGCGCATAGGTAATAAAACAGATTTTGTGAATCAATTAAATTTTATTATTAATGAATTACAACGAAATCCATATTCTCGTCGTGCGGTTGTAGATATTAGGGATAATAATGAAGATATGTATTCTGATGACCCTGCCTGCTTGCAGCATATTCAATTTTTTATCCGCGATAATCAACTTCATATGAAAGTTCTATTTCGTTCTAATGACGCTTGTAAAGCAGCTTTTATGAATGCATTTGCACTTATAATGCTTGAAAAAAGAATCGCTGATACTCTTGGAATTGAAGTAGGAACTTACACTCATAGAGCAAATAGCTATCATTGCTATGAGCGTGATTTTGGTATGTTGGATGGATATTGTAAGCGTATTCATAATGAAGATCCAGACGATTTAAGTTATTCATATTGGGATGATTGGAAATTTCTTATGGATGATGCCAAGTCTGAAATAGCTAATAAGGTTGAAAATCTAAAAAATTTATGATATAATATATATAGAAAATAAAAAAGAAGAGGTTATATAAGTTATGTCATTAAAACAAAATTTTATTAGTTATGTTGAAAGTAATTTTAACACAAATCCTATGCCCGAAGATTTGACCGAATATTGGGAAAAGTTTAAGGGCGGCTCTGGCGGCGGAGACAAGCCGCAATTTACCGAGAATGGTAAGAAAATTTTGGCTTTCCTACAGCAGAACCAAGGAACCAGAACTTGGAAGTCTAAAGATATTGCAGAGGGAATGTTTATTGCGTCTCGCACAGTATCTGGTGCAATCCGCAAGCTGGTAACTGATGGGTATGTTGAGAAAGTCGGTCAAGACCCAGTTATTTATAGTATTACTGAAAAAGGTATTGAAACTAAAATTGATGAAGAATAAAATTTTGGGTAAAGTTAATTAAATTTTAATTAACATAACTCATATTTAGTAGAAAGAAGTGTGAGTTATGTCAATAGGAATTTATAAAATTGAAAATTTAGTTAATCATAAAATTTATATTGGCCAATCTATAGAAATTGAACGCAGATGGCAAAAACATTTGAATGCAAACGATGATTTTCTTATTCATAAAGCATTGAGAAAATATGGAAAAGAAAATTTTTCTTTTACAATACTTGAAGAATGTAATAAAGAAGAATTAAATGAAAAAGAAAATTATTGGATTACCTATTATAATTGTATTATACCAAATGGATATAATATGATTAATGGTGGTAGTAACGGTGCTGGACTTGCAAAAGGAAAAAGTGTTTTATAGTATTCTTTAGACGGAGTTTTTATAAAAGAATATCCAAGTGCAAGTCAAGCAAGCATAGTAACAAATATTTGTCATTCAGATATATGTCGTTGTTGTCGTGGTGAAATTATTAGAGCTGGTGAATTTTAGTGGAAATACAAAAACAGCGATAAAATTATAAAGCCCATCAAATTGCGATTAGATTTTGCAGTTTTACAAATTGATACTAAAACGAATGAAATAATTAATGAATTTTCATCAATAGCAGAAGCAAGTAAAATAACAAATATTGCTAAAGCAACAATATGTAATGTTTGTAATGGCAAAGGAAAAACCGCAGGCGGATTTAGATGGAAATACAAAAAATAATATAAAATATAATACAAGTATAAAGATAATTAAGGAGAATAATAATTATGAAGAATATGATAAATAGCACACATATCGAGGGCTTAGTTTATGAATCTACTCTTGAACTTCGTGTTTCTGGTGAAAATTCAAAGAATCCTGGAACCGAGTTTATTATGGGTAATTTGAACATCGCAACTGATAATGACTGCACAAATATTGTTCCCGTGCATTTTACTTATGTAACCGCTACTACTGCTAAGGGTAATGCAAATGCAACCTTTGGCGTTTTGAAGGATATTGTTGATGGTAAAATTGGAACCGTTATGGCAAATGGTAAGGAAAATGCTGGTAAGGTTCGTATTGATTCCGCCATTGGTCTCAATGAGTTCTATTCTGATCGTAATGGCAAGGAAGAGCTTGTAAGTACAAAGCGTAATGAGGGTGGTTTTGTTCACACCGTGGCAACTCTCAACGCCGATGAAAAGGCTCGTAATACTTTTATGGCCGATATGCTTATCACCAGTGTAACTCATGTTGTAGGTGATGAAGAGAAGGGCACTAAGGAGAAGGCTCTTGTCCGTGGTTGTGTATTTGACTTCCGCAAGGCTGTTCTTCCTATTGAATTTTCTGTAACTAATGCTCGTGGTATGGATTATTTTGAAGGTCTTGAAGCTTCTCCAAAGAGTCCTGTATTCACTAAGGTATGGGGTCGTCAGATTTCCACAACCGTAAAGAATACTAAGGTTGAAGAGTCTGGTTGGGGCGAAGCTAACGTCCAGGAGAGCACCAGCACTCGTCGTGATTGGGTAATCACTGGTAGTAACACCGAGCCTTATGCTTGGGATGATGAAGAGACTATCACCGCTAAGGAACTCACTGAAGCTATGGCAAATCGTGAGGTTTATCTTGCTGGTATTAAGCAGCGTCAGGATGAATACAAGGCAAGTAAGACTGCTCCTGCGGCAGCTCCTGCCACCGGCGGGTTTAACTTCTAATTTAGGAGTTAAACCCAATGGAAGTCTCTGTTGATATTGAAGAATTAGAACAGTTTTTAATTAGTGATAAATTTAGAGAATTTTTATTAAAAGAATCAAATTTTGAAATAGCAGCATTTATATTACAAACACTTTTTGATAAATTAGATGAAGTAAAAGGAGACAATGAATAATGGCAGAAATTTCCCTACTTGACCTTAAGCCGCATCAGGTATCACGTGATTTACGTGGTTATTCTGTGCTGTTTTATGGTGCCCCAAAGACTGGTAAGACTACAATTTCCAGTCATTTTCCAGGGGCATTGCTTTGTGCCTTTGAGAAAGGTTATAATGCTCTTGCAGATGTATTCGTACAGCCAATTACTTGCTGGGCTGATTTTAAAAAGGTTATTACTCAGTTGAAGCAGCCTGCTGTCGCAGAAAGATTTCAGACTATTGTTGTGGATACTGGCGATATTGCCTATGATATGTGTGTAAAGTATATTTGCTCCCGCGAATCTACTGCTGATAAAACTTATGAGACTATTGGCGATATTCCATATGGTAAGGGTTATACTCTTGCTATGCAGGAATATGATGAACAGTTCCGCAAGATTCTCCAAATGAATTATGGTCTTGTAATTATCTCCCATGATAAGGATAAGACTTTCAAGGATGAATCCGGTCAGGAGTATAATAAGATTGTTCCTACTCTGGACAATCGTGCCGCTCTGGTTTGCGAGCGCACCTGTGATATTATTGGATATGCTCGTGAAGTAAATACAGAGAATGGTCCTCAAACTCGCCTGTTCCTTCGTGGAACTCCTCGTTTTGAAGCTGGTTCTCGTTTCCGCTACACTCCCGATTCCATTGAGTTTTCTTATGATGCTCTGGTAAATGCTATTGGCGATGCTGTTGAGAAGGAAGCCGCTCATGGAGCCAATCGTGTAACAGATCATAGCCAGAGTGCAACTGTATATGCAGAAGAAACCACATATGATTTTGCGGCTATGATGGATGAGTTCCAAGCAATCGTTGGCGAACTTGTTAAGAAGCCCAATATGACAGCGAAGATTACCGCTATTGTAGACAAGCATCTCGGCAAGGGCAAGAAGGTTGCTGAATGCACCGCAGTTAATGCACCTCAACTTGATCTCATTCTTTATGAACTGAGAGAATTGATTAAGTAAATATATAAAAGCCTCGTAGATCCTCTGCGGGGCTTGACTTTTATATAAAAATATGATATAATAAATATATAAAATGGTGAAAGGAGAATTAAAAAATGGCACATTATGTAGTCTGCTCAATTTGTAAAGAGCGATTTGATAGAGATAAATATCCTGCTGTCCTTGTAAGTTCGCGTCGATATGCACATGCGACTTGTGCCGGCACCCTTTCACAAGAAGATGAACAAAAAGAAAAAGACAGAAAAGCGTTAGAAAATTATATTATCAAATTATTTAATTTAGAGCATATGGATGGACGCATTACTTTACAAATATAGAAATATATGCAAGATCATCCTGAATATACATATTCTGGTATTAAAAGAACATTAGAATATTTTTATGAAATAAAGAAAAATTCATTGGAAAAGGCTAATGGTGGTATTGGCATTGTTCCGTGGGTTTATGAAGAAGCAAAAAGATATTTTTATAATCAATGGTTATTAAGTCAAAAAAACGCTGAGAAAGATATTGAAATGTATATTCCAAAAGTAAGAGAAATTGTTATTCAACCACCAAAACGCCAACCAAAGAGAAGAAAAGTATTTACATTTTTAGACGAAGAGGAGGTCAAAGACTGTGGCAAATAAATATGTTGATACAACAGCAATTATGTAGGTCATTGGAAATGTGTTTAATAATCCACAGCTCTTAGACTTTACAGATAAATATACCGTAAATGACGAAGACTTTCCAGATCAGTTTCATAAAATTGCTTTTGGAGCCATTTATAAACTACATGAGCTTGGCGTTCAAAAGATTACTCTAAATTCAATCGCAGACTTTCTTGCGGCGAGACCTAAAAGCGAGGCTATTTTCAAACAGCAAAAAGGCGAAGAATGGTTGTTGAAAGTAGCAGAGAATTGTACTCCCAATGCTTTTGATTATTATTACGATAGACTAAAAAAGTTTACACTTCTTAGAGCATATGATGCTTATGGTATTAGCGTAAATGATATTTATGACCCCGACGATATTCTTGATACGAAGAAAAGACAGGCTCAAGAAGATAAATTAGATAATATGAGCCTAATTCAAATCGCAGATGAAATTGATAAAAAAGTTGAAGATTTGCGCCTGCGGTATGTTGATGAAGTAATTGACGAAGCACAGCAGGCTGGCGATGGAATTTTTGAATTAATTCAAGGATTTAAAGATAATCCAGAAGCAGGAGTTTCTTTGTATGGTCCGTTGGTAAACACGGTAACGCGAGGAGCAAGATTGAAGAAGTTTTATCTGCGGTCAGCCCCCACTGGCGTTGGAAAATCTCGTTCAATGGTAGCAGATGCCTGTTATATCGGTTGCAATAAAATGTATGATGAAATTTTCGGCTGGATAAAAACAGGCCCAGCCCAGCCAACGCTATATATCGCTACTGAACAGGATTTAAGCGAAATCCAGACAATGATGTTAGCTTTTATTTCTGATGTAAATGAAGAGCATATCATTGATGGTAAGTATGAGGGCGATGAAGAAGAGAGAGTGCTTGAAGCGGCAAAGATTATAAAAAATTCTCCGCTGTATGTAGAACATCTTCCTGATTTCTCCCTTCAAGATGTTGAAAATAAAATTAAACGAAATATTAGAGATCACGATGTAAAGTATATTTTCCACGACTATATTCATACTTCAATGAAAATTCTTGAAGAAATTACTCGCCGTAGTGGTGGAGTAAAACTTCGTGAAGATAATATTTTGTTTATGTTATCTAATAAAATTAAAGACCTTTGTAATCAATATGGTGTATTTATTATGTCGGCAACTTAGTTAAACGCAGATTATCAAACAAGTGAAACACCAGACCAAAATCTGCTTCGTGGTGCAAAAAGTATTGCTGATAAAATTGATTTTGGTGCAATTATGTTACTTGTAAAAGACGATGATAAAAAAGGTCTTGAAAAAATTCTCTCTACTGGAACCTTTGAAACTCCGACAATTAAGATTTCAGTATATAAAAACCGTAGAGGCAGATATAAAGGGATTTACCTATGGTGCAAAGCGGATTTAGGCACATGCCGCATCAAGCCCATGTTTGCAACAGGTTGGGATTACGAACTTATCCCAATTGATGATACAAGAATTCATATAGCAAGTGCATTTCCAGATGATGAAGAAGAAGATTAAAGGAGTATTACAATGATTAGAAAGAATGAAAATTTTGGGACTTGTGTAATTACCACTGGCACTGGAACTGGCAAGGTTGGTGCTTGTGAGTATCAAATGCCGCAGTCTATGGCAACTGAATTACTCAAAGAACGTAAGGGCCAGGAAAAAAATATGCGACCACAAGAGTTTTTGGTAAAGTATGTTAATGAACAGTGTGGTCTGCTCTATAATTGCGTGAGGGTGACAACTATCTAATGTTAGTCTTTGATAAACAAGAAATAAGAGATAGTTTATCAATAGATGACATATTTGACCTTCTGGAAGAATGGGGCGGTGAGCCAGAGCGATGCCCGACTGGGCTCATCGCCCGAACTATATGTCATAATCGTTTAAATGATGATGCTTCTCGCAAACTATATTATTATGAAAATACTGGATTATTTAGATGTTATACAGGTTGTGAAGACCCAGTATTTGATATATTTCAACTTTGTATAAAAGTTATGAATTTACAAAATAATGTAGTTTATGATTTAAATGATGCAGTTAGATGGATAGCCAGGAGATTTGGTATCTCTGGTAAAGAAGAAGATAGTCCAGAAGATGTTGGTTTAGAAGATTGGAAAATCTTAGCAAATTATTCTCGTATTCAAGATATTCAAATAGCAGCTCCGCATGTTGTGCTTGAAGAATATGATGATACAATTTTAACACGATTTAATTATGATGTAAAAATAAAACCTTGGCTTGATGAAGGAATTTCAGAACAGGCTATTGAGCACGCAGAAATCGGATATTATCCAGGAGATGCACAAATTACAATTCCTCATTTTGACAAAAATGGTAGATTTATAGGACTGCGTGGGCGCACTCTGGTAGCAGAAGATGCGGAGAAATATGGTAAATATCGTCCTATGAAAATCAATGGAATTATGTATAATCATCCTCTTGGATTAAATCTATACAATTTTAATAATGCTCGTTGTGTAATTCCCAAAATGAAAAAAGCTGTTGTATTTGAAGGCGAAAAAAGTGTTTTGAAAGCACAAACATATTTTGGTTTTGATAATGATATATATGTCGCTTGCTGCGGCAGCAGCTTATCTTCTTACCAAACACAACTGCTAATTGATGCTGGAGCACAAGAAATTGTTATTGCGTTTGACAGACAGTTTCAGAATGTTGGAGACGATGAATATTGTCATCTGTTGAGAAACTTAAAAAAAATACAAATGAAATATAAGAATTATGTTCAAATTTCATATATTTTGGATAGAAAAAAAATAACAGGATATAAAGATAGTCCAATAGATTGTGGAAAAGAAAAATTTTTGATATTATATAAAGAGAGGGTTCAATGAAAGGAATTGTTTGGTATTATACTAAAAGAGAAGTGGGATTAGCAAAACTGGAAAATATCATTGAAGAATATCGGCGTATGAGAATCAATACAATACATAGGACGATGGATTGCGTTGAATTTGACAATTAGGATATTTGGCAGATTTGTTCTGTTCAAGATCGAAGTAGAGGTCATGCTTGTAATATTAGTTTAATTGAACGTGGGACTCCAGAAGATCTTATTAATATAATTATAAAGCCATGTACTAAAGCTTTTCCTTATCGAGCCTTTAATTATTACACTTGAAAGGTTGATAGTGATTAAAGTGATTATAAGAAAAGTTAAATTTATTGATAGGTAGTGATAGTGTGAAAGGAGGTTGATTTTCTAATGGAATTTCAACTATTAACACCCAGTGTCCCAATAGATAAAGATGCAACATTGGTAGACAAGGTGTTCGCAAACAGAGGGGTATTTCCCTTTGACATTTATCACTATCTACATACTACGAAAGGAGATATATTAGAACCTGAGCTACTCGACAATATTGATGCAGGAGCAAAAATGTTTGTATAGCACCTTGCCGCAGGTGATAAAATTTTTATACAAGTTGATAGCGACGTTGATGGTTATACATCGGCTGCTGCTTTAATCAATTATGCAAATATGATTGCCCCAGGGCATGCTTAGTAGAATATCTCCTACCGCATCCACGATGGGAAAGAACATGGAATTATTTTAGATACAATACCAGAAGATGTAAAGTTAGTAATTGTTCCAGATGCGGGAAGTAATGATTATGAGTAGCATCAAGCCTTATATGACAGGGGCGTTGATGTTCTTGTAATCGATCACCACGAAGCCGACCGAGTTTCATAGTATGCCTGTATTATCAATAATTAGTTAAGTAAAAAGTATTCAAATAAATCACTCTCTGGAGTTGGAATGGTTTATAAATTTTGTGAGTATATTGATAAGTTTTTAAATAAAAATTATGCAGACGAACTATTAGATTTGGTCGCTATCGGTATGGTTGCAGATATGATGGATTTACGAAATTTTGAAACAAAAGAATTAGTAAATTTAGGCATGAACCTACGTCGTAATCCATTTCTTGTTAACCTTATCGAAGCGTAGAGTTATTCCTTAAAAGGAAAGGTTACACCTTTTGGAATTTCATTCTACATCGCTCCACTTATCAATGCGACAATTCGCGTTGGTTCATTGGACGAAAAACTGCTCTTATTTGAATCAATGTTAGACTTTCGTGCTTACGAGCAAATAGCTTCAACAAAGAGAGGCTGTAAAGGATAGCTTGAGACAAGAGTTGAGCAGGCTTGTAGAAATTGCAAAAATATAAAAAACAGACAAACTAAAGCAAGAGATACAAGCCTAGAAATAATTGATGAAATCATTGAGAGGGATAATTTATTGTCGCACCCCATTTTGATTATCAAATTGGATAATCCAGTAGATGAACATCTTACAGGATTGATTGCTAATCAAGTTATGGGATAGTATATGCGGCCAGTGATATTGTTAAATCAATGCGTTGATATTGATGAAGAGACTGGCGAAATTACAAAAATCGCTTGGCGTGGATCTGGACGAAATGCGACATACTCCAATTTAGTGAATTTCCGAGAGTTCTTGGCTAATAGTGGTCTTGTGGAATATGCACAAGGTCATGCATCTGCTTTCGGCATTGGCATTTTAGATGAAAATTTAGAAGCATTTACAAAATATATTGATGAAGAATTAAAAGATTTTAGTTTTAGTAATTGTTATTATGTAGATTTTTGTTGGGTTGGTAATGAAGTAGTTCTTCATGCAAAAGATGTTTTTGAGATAGGAAAACTTGCGGATAATTGGGGACAAGGATTAGCTGAACCAAAAATCGCAATACAAAATCTTCAAATAGAGAGTTCTCGTATTTCTCTTTTATCACCCGATAAAAATCCTACATTAAAGATTACCCTCTCCAATGATTTGACTTTAATTAAATTTAGGTCAAGTCAAGAGGAATATGATAATTTATATTCTGAAACAGGTTGTGTAACATTAAATGCTGTTGGCACTTGTAACCTCAATGAGTGGCAAGGCAAACTTAGTCCACAAATTGTTATAGAGGACTATGAAATTGTAAGCAAATCTAGTTATTATTTTTAATACACAACTTTTGACCTAATTGAAAAATTAGGAGGAAAGTTTTATGAGAAAGAAAATTAGTATCTTAGTTATTATCTGCGTTTTAATGATGGCTTTTATTGGATGTAATACATCCGTTGATGCAAGTTCTCCATATATTCCCACAGAGGATTTAGATATTTTATATTTTTTTAATGATATAAATATTGAAATTGAAAATCTTTTGTATAGACAAAATTTAGCACATGAAATGGCTGAGTGCGCAAGGTCTTTAGGATATGCGGAAGACTGTGAAGTAATTCTTGCGGCAAAAACAGAATGGCACAAATGTGAAGAACAACTCCAAGCGAATATGGAATACATTTCTAGCTGGATTAAAAAATTTGAAGAATATCCATATGCGACTTATATTTGGTTATATTGTGTGAAAGAATTGGGTTATAGTAATGAAGTAACAGCGGGATTGTTAGGAAATATGATGGCTGAAGTTGGTGGTGGAACATTAGACCTCCAATATTGGCTTTACTCTTATGGAAGTGGATATTATTACGGGATATGTCAATGGAGTAAAGATACATATCCTGATGTAAGAGGACAAGATTTAATTTTCCAATGTGAATATTTGGCAAACACAATTGAATATGAATTAGATACTTTTGGATATGCTTATCAATCTGGTTATAAGTATGCTAACTTTTTGGAACTAACTTCTGTTGAAGAAGCGGCTTTAATGTTCGCAAAATGTTATGAAAGATGTGCCAAAAGCACATATTCAGTAAGACAGAAGAATGCTGGAAAGGCATATGATTATTTTATGGGGTTATGCTAAGCATAACCCCTTATTTTTATAGGAGTTTATAATGATAGATAATATTAATTTAGAAATTCATGCGGATATGGCAGCAATTAAAGGAGGAAAGGGCAATCCTATTCTTTTTGAACTTCCAACCTCAGTTACTTATACATTAGACGATGCTAAAATAAATGAAGATATATTTTCCGCCTTATGTCAGAGTATGGCACAAGTTGGAACATCTGCAAAAGATGTAGGAGAAGCATTACGGAAACTCTCTATTTGTTTATATGATAAAGATAAACAAGAATTTAAATCTACCAAGGATATTTTAGAAGAACTGGCTGATGAATGGAATGAAATTGGTTGTATTAATCCTGCTACACCAGAAGAAATTTCGCAGGCACTGGCTGGACCGGCAACGCCTGAAGCAACCGAAACCCCAAACCAAAATGCCGATTTCGATTTTTTGGAGCAAAATGCTTATAAAGAAGTTGAAAATATTTTTGATGGGGAACAGTTTGGGCAGATAGTCCCACTTGACATACCTAAAAATTTATGATATAATATTTATAAGAAATAAAAGTAGGGAGTTTTTTATTATATGGATCAATATGTAGCAACAAAATTGATACAAGAAGAATGTGATTATGATGAAGATTTTAAAAAGCAAGTTGAATTGTTAGATCAATATGATTTTAGCGAATTTATAACAGATGGTAGAAGTTTATGGAACCTACGTGATGTTATTGAACAAAAATATGATAAACACTTTTGGGAAAAATATGGTGTTTATGTATTTGAAGATATGAGTGGTGAAGATACTTGCAATTATTTTGCCAGTAGATATAATGTATGGTTTCAAGAATATATGGATTGGGTGGTGAGACACGACCATGGAGCTAACGAAAAAACAAGAAGACGGACTGAAGATAGCATTAGAGAGATGGAAAAATAAAGAAAAATATACAGTAATTTCAGGATACGCAGGAACTGGTAAAAGTACGCTCATAAAATTTATTATTGCGGCTATGGGTCTCTATCCCAATGAAGTACGATATGTAGCTTATACAGGCAAAGCCGCAAATGTTTTGAAAAACAAGGGATGTCCAGGAGCAACAACAGCTCATAAATTAGTTTATCATGCAAAGATGATGCCAAACGGCAAATACGTTTTTACTCCTAAAAAAGTTTATGAAATGGAACGAGAAATCAAAGTTGTTGTAGTTGATGAAGTTTCAATGTTACCGAAAAGAATGTGGGATCTCCTTTGTCAATATAATTTCTATATCCTTGCTTGCGGCGATCCCGAACAATTGCCTCCTGTGCCAGACGGAAAGGAAGACCCTGATAATCATGTCCTTGACAATCCTCATGTTTTTCTTGATGAAATTATGAGACAGGCACAAGAGAGTGAAATCATTCGTTTATCAATGCATATCAGAGAAGGCAAACCACTACTTACTTTCCCTGTTCAAAATGAACAGGTTATGATTTTTAACAAAAAAGATGTAACCACTTCGATGATGACTTGGGCAGATCAAGTGCTTTGTGCTACAAACCGCAATAAAGCCACCCTTAATCAGCAAATGCGGCAAGCCTATGGTTTCCTTCCAGAAATTCAAGTTGGCGATAAAATTATCAATGTTCATAATGAATGGGAAATTTGTTCTACTAAAGAGAATCCTTTGACGAATGGGGTCATTGGTAAGATTACTCAATTAGAAACTCAAGACTGGGAGTATCCATATTGGCTAAGAAATGAAAAATTAGTAGTGCCAATTTTAGTTGCCACAATTACAGGTGACGAAGAGGGAGAAGAATTTCAAATGCTGCCTTTTGATTATACAGAAATTTTGACAGGGCAGCCTTCTTTGAGTAGCAGAGAAGAATATACTATTCTAAAAAAGTTAGAAATGCAAACTCCTCTGCACGCACACTTTGGCTATGCTATTACAGTATGGAAGGCTCAAGGTAGCGAATGGAATAAAGTATTACTCTTCCAGGAAACAGGATGGCCTCGTCAGCCAGACGAACGCCGCAGATATATGTATACGGGTATTACTCGTGCGGTAGATAAATTAGTGGTGGTGTCATAATGGGATTATATACAAATAATGGCCTATTAAATGGCTATAAAAAGAATAATAAAGAAAGAGCCGAGTTGGATTATTATGCAACTCCAACCGCAGAAGTTGAAAACATTCTCAATGTTCTACAATATAATTTTTCTGATAAAATTATATTAGAGCCTTGTATCGGCGGAGGACATATGCTTGATGGTATTATCAATTACATTGATAAAAACAATCAATCTCCAAAATCAATTATTGGAACAGAATGGACTGATAGAGGATACCAAAACAATAGATGCAATATTGTTTATGGATTGGACTTTTTAGATGATGATTATCCCGCTAATAAAGCGGACGTAATTGTTATGAATCCTCCATATGTAACTCTTGAGCCTTTTCTTATTCGCGCTCTTGAGATTGCCAAAAGAGATTTAATTGTGCTTTGTCGCACCCAGGTTCTCGAAGGCGCAAGCCGATATAAAAATATTTTTGCGAATAATCCTCCTGATGATATTTATCAATATATTGACAGAATCCAATGTTGGAAAAATGGCAAGAAGCCTAAAGAGTCATCTGCCCAAGCATATTGCTGGCTTGTGTGGAAAGATATAAATATCACCGGAACAGCTGTTCGTCCTAATATTACACCGCAGTTACATTGGATTCATCGAGCAGATTGATTTATATAAAAAAATATGTTATAATATAAGTATGATAAAAATGGAGGTTATTTATGAGACCATACTTTAATTGTCATACACATACAATGTATAGTAATTTAAGATTAGTAGATTCAATCAATAAACCAGAAGATTTAATTAATAAAGCAATAGAATTAGGACTTTCTGGAATTGCGATTACAGATCATGAATGTCTATCAGCACATATTGAAGTTGAAAAGCATATGAAGGATGTAAAGAAAGAGCATCCCGATTTTAAGATTGCATATGGTAATGAGATTTATTTGGTTGATGAAAGAAAACCAGGTCAAAAATATTATCACTTTATTCTTATTGCAAAAGATGCAATCGGTCATCGTGCCCTTAGAGAATTGAGTTCAAAGGCATGGATGAATTCATATGTTGATCGCAGAATGGAAAGAGTGCCGACAACAAAAGCGGAATTAAAAGAAGTAGTAGAAAAATTTAAAGGTCATTTAATTGCGACAACCGCCTGTATTGGTGGTGAATTACCAAGTCTTGCAATTATTTATTCAAAAGCAAGAATAGTAAATGATAATACAAATGCGATGTTGTATTATAAGCAAATAAATGATTTTTTAAATTTTTGTATAGATTTATTTGGAGAAGATTTTTATATTGAATGTGCTCCAGGAACAGATAACGATCAAGTCACAGCAAATATAATTCTGCGAAAGATAGCAGATTATTATGGTATTAAAATGGTTGTAGGCACGGACGCACATTATCTTACTAAGAATGAACGGAGTGTTCATAAGGCTTACCTAAATTCTAAAGAAGGAGACAGAGAAGTAGATTCATTTTATGAATTTACTTATCTTATGGACTCAGACGAAGTTACAAATTTATTGTCTAAGTCTTTTACTGGAGAGAATAATACTGTAGATAAAATACTTGATAATACTTTAGAATTACAAGAAAAGATACAAGAATATTCGCTCTTTCATAAACAAGATATACCTTCCGTTGTAGTAAAAAATTATCCACAATATTTGGATATGAAAAAATATAATTTCAGCGAAGAATTAAGCAATGTTTTTGATACAAAATATCCTCATCTAATGGATCTGTTTTGTAGTGATGATGTTCAAAATAGATATTGGGTAAATCAATGTTTTGAAGCATTGATTGATAAGGGTATCGGAATGAATGAAACTTATATTGCTGAACTGGAAGAAGAAGCAAGAGTAAAAAGTGTTATCAGCGAAAAGTTGGAAACAAATATGTTCCGTTATCCTAATACGCTTCAACATTATATTGATTTGATTTGGGATTGCGGTTCAATGGTAGGAGCCGGACGAGGTTCATCTTGTGCGGCATTAAATCATTATTTGATGGGTATTACTCAGCTTGATCCAATAGAATGGGAACTTCCATTCTTCCGTTATTTAAATGATGAACGTGTTGAGTTGGGTGATATTGATATTGATATTTGTCCTTCCAAGTGCGGTCTGGTTTTACAGAAGATTGCGGCAGAACGCAGTCAGATGTTTAAAGATGATGTTCCGGAATGGGCGAAGAAATCTTTCGGATGTACGCGTATTTCAACTTTTGGAACCGAGGGCACAAAGTCAGCAGTTCTAACTGCGTGTCGTGGCTATCGCTCAGAAGATTATCCAGAAGGAATTGATGTAGATCAAGCACAGTATATGGCATCTCTTATTCCGCAAGAACGTGGTTTTCTATGGCCGATCAAAGATGTTCTTGAAGGGAATGAAGAAAAGAATAGAAAGCCGGTTGGCACTTTTATTCGTGAAGTAAATAATTATCCAGGTCTTTTGGATATTATAAAAGGCATCGAAGGTTTGGTAAATAAACGGAGTTCTCATGCATCTGGTATTGTTCTATTCGATGGCGATCCGTTTGAACATAGTGCATTTATGAAAACTCCAAAAGGAGAAATCATAACTCAATATAACTTGCATGATGCAGAATATATGGGTTTGACAAAATATGATTTTCTGGTAACAGAAGTTCAGGATAAAATTGTTCAAACAATTCAGTTCCTCCAAGAGGATGGAGAAATTGAGAAAGATTTGAGTTTGCGTGAGATATACAATAAATATCTACATCCAAGTGTTTTGCCAATAAAGACAGATACAAAAATGTGGGATGCTCTTGGAGAAGTTTCAGTTATCAATACATTCCAGTTTGATAGCGCAGAAGGTTCAAAAGCGGCAAAGCAGTTGAAGCCTCGCACAATTCTGGAAATGGCTGATGCGAATGGTTTGATCCGTTTGATGGGTGAAGAAGGTCAGGAACGTCCAATTGATAAGTATTATCGTTATAAAAACGATATTAGTTTGTGGTATGAAGAAATGGATAATTTCGGTTTGACAAAAGAAGAACAGAAAACATTGGAGCCATACTTCAAACCATCTTATGGTGTTCCACCCAGCCAAGAGCAGCTAATGAAGATGTTGATGGATCCGAATATTTGCGGTTTTACCTTGGGCGAAGCAAATAATGCTCGTAAAATTGTAGGTAAGAAGCAAATGTCAAAAATTCCAGCACTTCGTCAACAGGTTCTGAATAGTGCGGCAAGTCCTCGTTTGGGTCAGTATGTCTGGCGATTTGGGGCTGGGCCGCAGATGGGTTATTCATTCTCAGTTATTCATGCTCTTGCATATAGTTTTGTAGGAGCACAAACATTGTATCTTGGCACTCATTGGAATCCGATTTATTGGGATACAGCGTGTCTGGTAGTCAATAGCGGTTCTTTGGAAGATGCGGTTGATGAAGATGGCGAAGCGTTGTATGATGATGAAGAAGAGACAGAAGATACAACAAAGAAGAAAGCAACAAGTACTGATTACGGTAAAGTGGCGAAAGCGTTAAATGATATTATTGATGCTGGAATAAATGTCAGTCTTGTAAATATAAATGGTTCTGATTTTGGTTTCAAACCAGATGTAAAGAATAATAGAATTTTGTTCGGTATGAAAGCATTGTTGAATGTGAATGATGATTTGGTAAATAAGATAATTGAAAATCGTCCATACCGAGGAATTAAAGATTTTTATAATCGTATAAAGCCAACAAAACAAGCAATGGTATCGCTTATAAAAGCCGGTGCGTTTGATGATATGATGGAACGTAAACTGGCAATGACTTGGTATATTTGGGAAACTTGTGATAAGAAGTCAAGATTGACTTTACAGAATTTCCCAACATTAGTAAAGCAAGATATGGTTCCAAAAGATACTTCTGAACGTCAATTAGCATATCGTGTTTATGAATTCAATCGTTATTTAAAAGCAATGTGTAAAGATTCAAAGCATACTCTTGATTATGTTCTAAACGCAAGAGCGATTGAGTTTTTATACGAATTAGGTTTTGAAAATATGATTGAAGATAATGAACTCTTGAATATGAAAAAGTGGGATAAAAAGTATCAGGTATTTATGGATACATTTAGAGATTGGCTGAAGGAAGATGGAGAGAATATTCTAACAGAATTAAATACTCGAATCTTCAAAGCCGATTGGGATAAATATGCCGGTGATGCAAATTATTCTGCTTGGGAAATGGAAGTTTTATGTTTCTATAAACACGAACATGAATTGGCAAAAGTCGATATGAATAAATATGGTTTGAGTAATTTTAATGATTTGCCAGAAGAGCCAGAAGTAGAGAGAACTTTCTATAAAAATAATAAAGCAATTCATTTATTCAAACTTAGTCGTATCGCAGGAACTTGTATTGCAAAGAATAAAGTTAAAGGCGTCGTAACTATCTTAACAACAGATGGTGTTGTAAATGTCAAATTTAGAAAAGAATATTTTGCATTGTTTGATAAACGTATCTCTGAAAAAGGAGAAGATGGAGTCAAACACGTTGTAGAAAAGTCTTGGTTTGATAGAGGTAGTATGATTATGGTACAAGGTGTGCGGTCGGGCGACACGTTTATTACGAAGAAATATGCATCATCCGTTGGTCATCAGTTGTATCATATTTTGAAGATAGATGAAAATGGAGACTTGGTTCTTCAAAATGAAAGATATAAAGGAGAAGGCGGAGAATGATAAAGTGTAAAAAATGCGGGGCAGTGATGTGGCGTGCACCAATTGTATTAACATCTTACCCCGCTAAATATTAGTATAATTGTCCTCGTTGTGATAATATTGAATATTTATATGAGAAAGATGATACTAATATTGTTGAAGGTCCTCAACATTGGAAAAAAATACAAGAGGAGGAAATAAAATCAATTATGGAAAAAGAAAAAGATATGGTAAATCATCCAGCACACTATACCGCTGGAGGCATTGAATGTATTGATGCTCTTGCGGCAGCTACCGCTGGCTTAGAGGGGATTGAAGCAGTCTGTACTGCGAACGCAATTAAATATCTTTGGCGTTGGAAACTCAAGAACGGGTCCGAAGATTTAAAAAAGGCTTAGTGGTATATCAACCACTTGATTGAGCATTTGGACAAAAAGGATTAAAATTTTAATTCAAAAACCTAAATATATTGATGGCAACTACAAAAAATACAAGATTTAGTGTGGAGGATTAAAATATGATTTTAGTTAGTAAAAGAGATGGAACATTAGTTCCATTTGATAAAGAAAAGATTATAAACGCAATAAATGCAGCTTTCATTGAAGTAGATGGTACACTTTATGAAGATGATACTGCAAGAGATATTGCGGACGATATTGAAGATTATTTTAAATATCAAGACGGAAATGGATGTAGTGTTGAAGAAATCCAAGACCTCGTAGAAGATTATCTAATGCGTTCAGAGCGTAGAGATGTAGCAAAAGCATATATCCGTTATCGTTATAAAAAAGAAGTCGCTCGTAATTATTAGCATGATTTTATTGATGCCATCAGAGAAAAACTATCAGCCGCAGACGTATAGAACCAAAATGCTAATGTAGACGAACATTCATTTGGCGGTCGCACAGGAGAAGCCTCAAGTGTAGTAACCAAAAAGCTCGCTCTTGATTATTTAATCTCTAAGAAAGCAAGAGAAAATCACGAAGGTAATATGGTCTATATTCATGACCTTGATGCCTATTATGTTGGTTCTCACAACTGTTTAAGCATTCCGTTTGACGATCTCTTGGCTAATGGTTTTAATACTCGTCAAACAGACGTGCGTCCGGCAGGTTCTGTAAATACCGCTTTCCAACTTGTCGCTGTTATTTTCCAGCTTCAAAGTCTTCAACAATTTGGCGGAGTAAGTGCTACGCATCTTGACTGGACAATGGTTCCATATGTACGCAAATCATTTTATAAACATTTTAAAGATGGTATACATTACGTAGAATAGGTTATATACGATTGCACGCCTCCAGAAGGTATGGAAGTAAAAGATATACCAATTGATAGTGCTTTTTATGTAAGAGAAAAATATCCAAATGCTTACCGGTATGCTATGGATATGACAGAACGTGAAGTTCACCAAGCCGTTGAAGGAATGTATCATAATTTAAACACTCTTCAGTCCAGAAGTGGCAATCAACTTCCTTTTACTTCAATCAATTATGGCACTTGTACTTTACCAGAAGGAAGAATGATTACTCAAGCTCTCTTGGAAGTTTCTATTGAAGGACTTGGTAAATTACATAAAACATCCATATTCCCATGCGGAATTTTCCAATGCATGAAAGGAGTAAACCGTGATCCAGGAGACCCTAATTACGACTTGTATCAATTAGCTCTAGAATCTACAGCCAGAAGACTTTATCCTAACTACGCTAATGTAGACTGGTCAGGAAATGCGGGCTACGATCGAAATGATCCCAAAACTTATTTCTCTACCATGGGATGCCGCACAGCAAATGGTGCCGACATTAACGCAGAACCAGGAGTTAATCCTCAGACTAAAGATGGTCGTGGAAATATCTGCCCCGTAACAATTATTCTCCCAACTCTTGCAATGATGGCTTGGGAGAAACTTGATAGTCAGCCTTGGGAAATCGATGAGGACGGCACAAAATATAAGAGTGGTAACGTTATTGATGCCTTTATGGAAATTCTTGATAATAAAATTCATGAAGCAAAAGATATGCTAATTGAACGCTTTGAGTGGATTTGCTCTCAATCTCCAGAAGCCGCAAAGTTTATGTATGAAAATAATACAATGCTTGGCTATCATCCAGAAGAAGGAATTAGGAGTGCATTGAAACATGGCACCATTGTTATTGGTCAGCTCGGCTTGGCAGAAGCTCTTCAAATTCTCATTCATCAAGATCATACGACTTCAGAAGGTATGATTTTAGCAAAACGCATTGAGTAGTTATTTAAAGATCGTTGTGCTGAATTTAAGCAAGAATATAAATTAAATTTTGGTGTCTATTACACACCTGCGGAAAATTTATGTTATACTGCATTAAAAAAATTCCGTCAACAGTATGGAATTATTCCTAATGTTAGTGATAAAGATTTCTTTACGAATAGTATGCATGTTCCGGTGTGGCATCAAATTAGTCCATTTGAAAAGATTGATATTGAAAGTCAATTAACAGGTTATTCTTCTGCTGGATGTATTACTTATGTAGAACTTGATGCTTCTGCTATTCATAATACTAAAGCATTAGAGCAGATTGTTAATTACGCTATGGACCACGATATTCCTTACTTTGCTATTAATGTTCCTTCTGACACTTGCCTTGATTGCGGTTTCCAGGGAGAAATCAATAATAAATGTCCTATGTGCGGCAGCTCTAATATTCAACAACTACGTCGTGTTACTGGATACTTAACAGGTAACTATACTACTGCGTTTAATCTCGGTAAACAAGATGAAGTGCATCATCGAGTTAAGCATGTGGGGGTTATGGAATGAGAATTATTAAACATGGAGATAAATTCGAAATAGGAGAAGCCACTTGTCCAACTTGTCATTGTGTTTTTGCTTATACCAGAGAAGATATTTATTCAACATATAATAGAGACGAAGGATACGATGAATATTATGTAAATTGTCCTGAATGTATTCAAAATATCTTTATTCCTGCTAAGGAGGTAGAGATATGAGATACGCGGGTATAATTAAAAATGATATTGCCGCAGGTGAAGGAATGAATGTCTCATTCTTTGTTCAAGGATGTCCAATCCATTGTCCTGGATGTCATAATCCACAAACCTGGGATTTTAATGGCGGAAAAGAATTTACCATGGATACTTTGAATGATATTCTCTATTCTATTGGAGAAAATGGTATTCAAAGAAATCTTAGTATAATGGGCGGCGAACCTTTATGTAAAGAAAATTTATTCCTAGTAAATCTTATTGTATCTAATGTATTAGAGAAATATCCAACAATAAAAATTTATATATGGACTGGATATACTTATGAAGAATTAATAGGAAGAAATGATGAAATATTAAATAAACTATTAGATAAAATAGATTATTTAATAGATGGACCTTTTATGATAAAAGAGCGAGATATTACTCTTGCTATGAGAGGCAGCCGCAATCAACGAATTTTAAATATGAAGGAACTTAGAAATAATGGATAGTGAACTTAAACTTTCTTTTTATGATTTAAATAAAAGTGCTTATGGTGCTTTTCCAGAATATGATAATATTAAAATCAATGAATTACAAGATAGAATAAATGACTGGGAAGATTCCAGTAATTATTTTATGCTTTTATGTAATGATATAAAGTATTATACTGTTCTTCGTAGAACATAGCATAAAAAAGCAGAATTTCCAGATCTTGGCCAGGCTGTCACTGGACTTCTTTTGGAACGAGATTATACAATTCATGCAGATGAAATAACCAATGATTACTTTGAAATTTGGATTAAAGATAAAAAAGATGATGACGTTCATATGTTTGCTTTATTCCCATATGATTGGGGGGTAATTAATTATGGCTAAAAAACTATTAATAAATATAAATATGTTTGACAGATATTCACCTATTTATTATGTTGAAGATGATCAACCAATTAGAGTTACTACTGTTCCTATTGATGAATTGGTAAATTATGTTCTTTATAATGATCGATGGAATACTGGAATAGAAGAAATTGAAATTGACGGTAATAAAAATTTTATTCAAAAAATAGGTCAAGATTTTATCAATGAATGGCAAAGTAAATTTTCAAATAGAAATGTGAGGATCTTAATCAATGGCGAAGTATTTAATTAATGATGTAACGACTTATAGAGTGGCAACAGTTGCCGATGTAGAAGCTCTTCACGAAGAGCTTCTCAATGATAATGCTTTTGAACTTACTGCTTTTAGTTATACTACTAAGTATATTAAAGTTAAGGGCGAAGTTGTAGAAGAGTACCAGGTTGTTAAGGCAAAAAAGGTATTTAATAATGAAAAGGAGCCTGATACTGACGTTGATGTAAAGTATGAGGTGAACTTCTAATGGAAATATTTCATGATTATCCAAGGTTTGAATTAGTAAGTCAATTTGCCGATTAGACAGATTTGCTACCAAAACGAGCCACAAAATTTAGTGCGGGTTATGACTTTTTCGTGGCACAAGATACGATTGTCCCTGCGTTCTCAAAGAAAGCAAAACACATAGATAGTTATATCAACACAGCACAAATGGCAGGTAGAATGGAAAAATATAAATCTGAATTTAATCTGGATGAAGTTGCTAAAATTACTAAAGATGCAAAAGAAAAACTAACTCTTGTTCCAACAGGAGTAAAGGCTTATCTTCCAGAAGGCACATATCTACAACTGGCTGTTCGCAGTTCTTGTCCACTAAAGCATTGGCTTATTCTTGGTAATGGTGTTGGTATTGTTGATTGTGATTATTACAATAATCCTGATAATGAAGGTCATATTTACTTTATGATTATAAATCTATTTCCCTATGATATTTTACTTCATCGGGGAGATAGAATTGGACAAGGAATTATCTTACCTTATTTTCTTGCCGAAGGAGATAATACCACAGCTGCTCGTATGGGTGGTTCTGGTTCAACTGGCCCATGAGAATACTCGCCTTAGACCAGGCGAGTAGAGTGTCCGGCTGGGCCATCTTTGATGGAGATACACTCGAAAAATACGGCAAAATTGATGTAAGTAAATATTTTGAACTTGGTGAAAGATTATATCAAATTCGCCAAGAGGTAGAACATTTAATAGACGATGAACATATTGATGCAATTGTGCTTGAAGATATTTATATGGATGGTTAGAGAGTAAATAACGTATAGACCTTTAAAGCACTTGCGGAAGTCTTTGGAGTATTATATGAACTTTGTATAGAAATGGAAAAGCCTGTGGAAGCGGTTCTTGCAGGCACTTGGAAATCTACTCTTGGAATTAAGGGTAAGACGAGACCTGAGCAAAAGCAGAATGCCCAGAAGTGGGTGGTAAATACTTACGGCAAAAAGCCAACTCAAGATGAGTGTGATGCCATTTGTATTGGTGCTCATAAAGTGCGTTCAATGGCTAATGATTGGGGCGAATAAACAAAAAAAGGGCGATAGTCTTAATTGACTATCGCCCTTTTTCTTTTTAATCATCAAAGCTACGATTTTCAGCTTTCATTTGTGCTCTTACTTTATCAACTACTCTATCATGAAGAGCATCTCCTCGGTGATTACCACCAAGCCCCTTATAAACTTCATAATCAACTTCAAATTCTTCATATTCATCAACTGTTATATAATGTCCTGATCCTAATAAGTATTCGCAAAAGTCTCTAAATTGTTTTCCCTAAATTGACAAAATACCAGACCCCATATGATCAACATCTTTATGAATTTGATCTAATTCGTTCTGTAGTTTTTCATCTTCTTCTTTAGACTAAACTTCAACCTTAGAAATTTCTGTCTCTAAGGTACTTATAATTTTACTACACATATTTTTCTCTTTTTCTTTCCATTTCTCTTCCATGCTCTTTTTTTGTAATTTAACATAGTGTTTTGCAAATAAAGCAATACCACCAGCAACAAGAGCACATAACCAATTTATCCAATATTTTGCAATCCATTCTAAAACTTCCATTAAAACTCCTCCTTAATTTTTTGACATTTATTCTGTCTAAAATTATTTAAATATTAAAATAGAAATTTTATTAATTTTTGTCCTTAATAATAAAAAAGCCAGAGGAAAAATCCTCTGGCTTACTTTTTTTATTATTATTTCTATTTTTGTTCTTTAACTGCAGATTCAATTAAAACAGTTATATATTCATCTAAATCTCCGATAATTTGTTCAAGATAAGTTAATACATCTTCTGACAGAGAAAGCATTACTGCTTCATAAACTTTTTTAAAAGCCTCTTCTTGTGCTTCTTTTGTAAAAGAATTTTCTTTTTTTAATTCATCTACATAAGTTTGATTAACAGTAATGACTGTCTTAGTAACGAGTTCCTAAAGAATATCAATATAAAGAAAATATCTATCGTCTTTGACTTTTTCTTTTAATTGATTCGCTTTTGCATTAATCCACTTTACCGCAAAACCACCAAGTGCAATTAGTAGTGGAATTAATACAGTCTAAATAATAACTGGTAAAAGTTCTTTATAATCCATATATAAAACCCTCCTTATTTTTCTTGTTATTATTATAACAAAATTTTTATATAAATACAACTCTTTTCCGCCAAAGACCAAAAATTTTTTGGACAAAGAGGGAAAAATTCCCTTTTTAAGTTTTCATAAAGTATTGCGGGAGGGAAAAATTCCCGTGAATTTTTGGTAAAAGGAGGTTTAGCAATGCCATACTAGCCTACACAAAATTATTATTATCAACCTCAACAAACTCAGGTACGTTAGCCCTTAATAGGACTTAAAGGACGTCCAGTGTCTGGATTGGAAGAGGTTAGAGCTGCTGCAGTCGACTTCGATGGAACGATTTCATTCTTTCCCGATTTGGCCAATGGGAAAATTTATACGAAGCAATGTAATGTAGATGGAACAGCTTCATTAAATATGTATGAAATCAAAGAAATCCCAGCGACACCAGCATCAAATCCAAACGCATATGTCACTAGAGAAGAATTTAACTAGACAATGACAGCATTAAAATAGGTATTGGCGCAAGCTAATCTTGTAAAGGAGAGTTCTGATCAAACTCAGCCTCAACAAACTTCTACTCCTGAATTCAATTTTTAAAGAAAGAGAGGTTTCTTAAATGGCAAATCCTTTAATGCAATTTATGCAAATGATTAGGAGTGGCGGCAATCCTTAGACAATGGTAATGAATATGCTCCAATAGCAAGCAGGTAATAGCCCAATGGGATAGAATCTACTTAAAATGGCTCAAAATAATGATGGAAAGGGGATTGAACAAGTAGCTCGTAATTTGTGTGCACAAAGAGGCCTCGACTTCGACAAAGAATTTGCTGCTTTTAAACAGCAACTAGGATTATGAAGGAGGAAAACTCAATGTTTAACACAAGTGAAGGCTATAGTTTATCTGACATCGCTGCTGCTACTGGCAATCGCGGTGGGATGTTTGGCGACGGCGCCGGTTTTGGCGGATGGTGGATCATTTTACTCTTCCTGTTTGCTTTTGGCGGATGGGGTAATGGCTTCGGCGGAGGCTGGGGCAATGGTGGCGCAAATAGCGTAACCGCAGATATTGGCTACAATTTTGATATGCATGATGTATCTTCTGGTATTAGAGATCTTGCTTCTAGCACAGCAAACGGTTTTTATAATCTTAATACCGGTTTACTGAATGGCTTCTCTAGTACTTAGGCTCAAATTTGTAATACTGGCTTTGATACCATTCAGGCTATTAATGGTTAGACCGTTAGTGCACTTCAGAGTGCAAATGCACTTCAGGCTCAGTTGGCCGCACATAGTGCTGATGAACAACTTTGTTGCTGCCAGACTCAGAATCGTATTGATTCTAACTTCGCAACCCTTAACTATAATCTTGCTACAGAAGCTTGTGCCGATCGTGCTGCAGTTACTACTGGCGTCCGTGATATTATTGATAATCAGAACGCTAATACTCGTCAGATTCTTGACTTCTTAGTTCAGGATCGTATTACTGCTCTTACTACTGAAAACGCAGCTCTTAAAGGCCAGATTTCTCAAAGTGAGCAGAATGCTTATCTCATTAATGCCTTACGTCCAGCTGCAGAACCCGCTTATCTTGTAGCAAATCCATACACCGGCACAATCGGTACCTATGGATATAATGCCCTGTATGGCGGACCAGTTTGTAACGGATATATGGGTTAATTAAGGAGGTTAAGCAATGATGGAAATAACTGCTAATGCAGCTCAAATAGTAGCTGTAAATTAGGCTGTCCTTTTCACAGAAACCGCAGTTCCAGGTAACTGTTCTATGATTCACAGAGAAGGAAGCGGATTAGTTGGCTTGCGCGGACTTCCAAATGGTTAGTTTCGTGCAAGATTCCTCGTTGAATTCGGTGCAAATATCGCGGTACCTACTGATGAAACAGTAGGTCCCGTGAGTCTTGCCATCGCAATCAACGGAGAGCCTGTTGTCACTTCAAGTATGATTTCAACGCCAGCCGCAGTCGATTAGTATAATAACGTTAGTGCAAGCATTTACATTGATGTACCTATTGGATGCTGCAGTTAGGTTAGTATAGAAAATACTAGCACTATCCCTGTTAGCGTTCAGAATGCTAATTTAATTATTGAGAGGGTGGCGTAATGGAAGCAATTAAAACAATTAAAGAACAATTAATCGCCCAGGTTTAGGGACAAATGGGAGATTTAAAATGCGTTGATGCTAAAGAACTAGGAGAAGTTATTGATATGATAAAAGATTTAGCATAGACAGAATATTACTGTGAAATTTATAAATAGATGAAAGAAGCATCAGAAGAAAAACCAACTGATACAAATAACTATTATTACACAGAACGCTATTTCCCAACTCCTCCTATGCCAAGCTACTATAGAGATATGGATAGACCTTTCGGAAGAATGTATTATCCAGAAGGTGGAAACAACTCTGGTTCCTCTTCAAACTCTTCTTCTAGCGGTAATAATGGTAGCAGCGGCAACAACGGTATGTCTTATTATACTCCAATGAATGGATATTATCAACCAAATCCTTGGGGTGGATATGAAGAAGAACCTTATTACGATAAGGATTTTATTCTTCAGCACTTGCGTGACGAGCGTGAAGGACGCAGTCCAATGAAGAGAAAAATGTATATGGAAAGTAAGAGCTCTGGATAGGATTCTAATAAATCAATGAAAGAATTAGAAAGCTATATGCAGGATTTAACTTCTGATATGATGGATTTATTAGATAAGGCTTCTCCAGAAGAAAAAGCTATAGTTTAGAAAAAAGTAAATACTTTAGCTGCGAAGATCCAAAATGTTTAATATTAATGGAATAGATTGGGAGATACGCTTTGCGTCTCCCAATCATCCTAAATTAAAAAGACAAGATAATTCTTATGCTCTTGGATGTTGTGATAGTTCAACTAAAACTATTTATATAAATGAAATTGTGCCGATGAATAAATTAAAAAAAGTGCTTTGTCACGAAATTACACATGCGGCAATGTTCAGTTATAGAGTTGAACTAGACTTAATTCAAGAAGAACTCATAGCCGATCTAATTGCTACATATGGCTCTGAAATTATTGAAGTTACAAATCGTATTTTTAGCCATATAGCGAAATAACAGTAAAGGGAATAGAAGAAATTCTATTCCCTTTATTTTTTTATCTAATTCTAATCCAAACACGTCCATTAACTTTTACATTTCCAGTGCCCCATTCTTCATAATCAGGGACTGCAGAAATAGTACCAATAATACGAGATGGATATTTTTCTTCTTCTTCTTCTGTCATAATAGAGACAGTACCATTAGGACCAGAACAAACCGGCCATCCAATATGTGATGCAAATTCTTCGCGTGATTCATAAGGATAAGCAAGAACACGCCCAGATGATGCAATTGGAGTTTTTGATTTATTGGTTTCACCAATAGCAAAACCATAAGTATCTGATACAATTTCACAGCCACGTTCTAAGCGTTTTGTGGTAATCTAAAGAGTATCATCACCAATTTCTTTTATGCATCTACCTGGTTCAACATTTTCTTTTGTTTCACGAAATTCTGCATAGTCGTTCCAAACGGCACCCCAAACCTATGTTGCATTAACATATCCCATAGCAACAGCATTTCTAGCAGTGCCACCAAGAGATACATATGAGCCCGATATATCAGAATAGCCCGTCTATTCATTATATAATCGAATAGATCCTTTTGAGTTATTCGCTCCGGTTGTAGCTGTAGCAGCAGCTCTAGCAATATTATTACCAAGCATAAGCCAAGTTGCTCCCTAAGCACCTTGAGTTGTTCCATTACTTGCGGTTCCCACAGTAGCGCAATAAATATGAGCAACCTATTGTCCATTTGTCATTATAAATATTCCACCATCTTTAGCTGCGCGATTAACAATTAATGAATTACTACTTTCTACAGTACCATTGGTATATTGATGACCATTGCAATAAAATCTAAAACCTACAGTACGACCATTATAAGTTAGATTTGCTGGAGTTGTACCAGTGATTTCAAGACGCCCAGATGCAGAAGATATAATGCGACTTGTAAAATCAGCAGTAGAAGAACCATGATGAAAATCAATAAATGGAGTTGATCCAGACATCTCTATGTATCCAGCTCCAAAAAGAGAGCCGGCCGCCGCACTATTTCCTGCTGTATAACTAGTTCCGCCAATCAATAAAGATGTACTAAGATATCCAGTTCTCCATCTTAAAGAAGTTGAACCTATGTCGTAAGTCGCATTAGCCTATGGATAAATATGACCCTTAAAAGTTTTATTACCATCAAACTATTGCGCTCCAGTAGTAACAACTCCACTTGCGCCGGCTGCTGCAGCTGGAATTGCTACAGCAGTTCCGGTAATCCCATTAACAGTAGTTGTAAGAGTTGGACCTGCTGTTGTTCCTGCTACCCACGCATTTGAAACAGTTGCACCAATTTCAGCCAAAGTCCAAGCAACATTTGCAGATCCATCAACTGACTTGCCCTTTGAACCAATAGTTATTGTTCTTGCAGTACCCCATTTTGTGGTAGTGATGGCTGCACTACCATCAAAATTAGTGCCATTTATTGCTCTAGCTGTTGCTAGTTTAGTTGCGGTAGAAGCATTACCATCAAGTGCACCGTGGGCGGTTGTCATGTATATATTGGCCCATTTTAAAGAGCTATCGCCTAAATTATAAGCATTGTTAGTAAGTGGTCTAATGTGACCAGAGCGAACATATTTATTTGAAGCGTAATATTGTAAATAAATTTCTTTGGCATCATAAGAATCAATATGTAAATTACCATCTGTTACACCAATAATAGCTCTATCTGACGTTTCAGCAGTAGTATCATATCTTCCAAGCTATAATCTTGAGGGTGTTAACCAGTTGTTACTATATTCTATAACTTCTTTTCCGTTAAGAGTTAATGTTCCATCATATGAGCTTAATGCCATTCTTGTTGTGGGCTAAACAGTATTAGCAGAAGCAGCTTCATTCTTAGCGGCTTCCCATGTCCATCCATAGTTTTCAACATTTTCAATTATTGAACGACGAGCCCAGGTTGTAACATTACCTAGTGTACCAGGCTTACCTCCGGTTGGACATGCTCCATTAACAGCGTTAGACATATAATCAATCCAAGTATAATAAGAAGGAGAATAAAAATTAATTCGTCCAAAAGCAATACCTTTAGCACGATTTAATTGTAAAGCTCTAACATGAACAGTATTCCAAGATAAATTTGTTGAACCCAAATTTTCAGTATTAGTTGTAGTCTCAGTTGCATCTATACCGGGAACGATATTACCAAATACCGTGATATTTGAGGTAATATCTTTAGATTGACCAATCTTAATATCTCCACCATTATATTGTAAATATAATAAACCAGTAGAATTATCAGATGCATAGGCCTAAACTCCTGCTCCACCAAAAGATAAATATCTCTTTCCAGAAGAACCAATAATAAATCTTTTATCCGATGTCTAATCATTATTACCAATAGCAAAACGCGAAGTGCCATTAATATATAAATTCTCAGATGGGGCAGAAGTGCTATTTATTGCAATTTTAGTTGAAGAGGCATAATGCCCGGTGGCAGATATAGCGTTCTCTTCATCATAATAGGTTATACGATTAGCTGTTCCCGCATTAACTGTTGTATTTATTGCATAGTCTATCGCAGTAGCTTGGCCATTCTTTGCAATATAAATAGGCTTATTACTATCTCCTTCTTTTGTAGAAGCATTACTATTTTTAAAAACGTTTACTCGCCAACTACTCCAAGAAGATCCTCCATTATTAGAATGTCTTTCTGCTTTAACTCCAGAGTTATATATCATTAACTATTGTCGCAAATAATCTTCACTGGATCCAAACGAAGTTTCTACTTTTAGTTGATATGCTTGCATAGAACTAGAAGCTTCTTCGCTATATGGATTGTTTAATATGGTTCTTGAAGTAGTAGTAGTATTCCAATAATTACCAACTGTTGTAATAGTATTTAAATCTGTTCCAGACGGTATCCCCGATCCGCCTTTTAAGGTCCAGACTGGATTACCAGCCTCTGGAACTCCATTATTCCAATATATTGGCTATTCCTATCCGCCATAAGAGTCCGTTGTGCCAATATATAAAGCTTTCCATCTAGAATCCGAAGTGCCTAAAGTAAAAGTATTTGTTGCTCCAGGATGTACTGAAACTTTGTCAATTACAGCCGCAGTATTTGCTAAAGATAAAGTACTATTAGCACCAATAGCAACACTGGCTTCGTCTGGCGCCCAAATATAACTTGGTTTATTTGAACGAGAAAATGCTATGTGTTTTATACCTGCTGTAGAGGTAATTGTCAATGTATTCGCAGAAATGTCATCATTAAAAGTTTTATTTCCAGAAAAAGTTTGTGCAGCTGTAGTAATGACACCCGATACAGAAGCTGACGCAGAAGGAATAGCAACAGCAGTTCCATCAATATCATTAACTGTAGTTTTTATTGTTGGACCATTAGTTGTTCCATCGGTCCAAGTATTAGAAACTGTAGTAGTCGCTTTTGTTGCAACAATTTTACCATCTGTTTCAGAAATCTTTGATAGATATTCTCCTGTTCCTCCTCCTACATCACTTACATCTAAGGTTTGAATTGCGGCGAGTATAGATTTACCAGTTGCAGCAAGTGTCGCATCAGTAGAGGTATATGCATCTGTTAATTTTGTTGCGCCATATACTCCAGTGGTAGCGGTGGTGATTGCCTGCGCAGTTCCACTTTGCCCCAGTACAGTGACATTTACTTTTGGAGTAGCAGAACTTGTACCCGCGGTGATTGAAACACTTGGACTAATATTAACCCACTTTGGCGTAGCTGTTGCACCATTGCCTACTAAAGCCTATGTATTAGCAGTACCACCGGCTGTTGGTGCATAAATTGTACTTAAATCTACATCAGCAGAACCATCATAAGTATATTGTGTATTATTTAACTTAACTTTAAAAGTTTTATCTAATTTTCCACTCCAAGTTCCAGAAGTATCTAATTCTCCTATTGTTGCAGTAAGATTGCCTGCAGAATCTTGCTAAAGTCTTGAAATCCATTTATTTGTCTGTGCTGTGCCAGAATCAAAAGTAGTAGAAGCATCTCTGCCTAAAATCTCCCAAGTACCGGCTATTGTCCAAACATATTCACGACCATTATCTTTATCAATAATTACATCGCCAGGTTTCCTATCATTAGTAAAATCATATCCATCAATAACCGGATTTTCAGTTCCTCCATCTGTAATATTGACTGTTGCTTTACCAATAAAATGCATTGCATTGGATAATCCTGGTATATCTGCAATTACAAGGGGTCTAAAGGTAGGTACTCCATTAGACCCATTCGGTGCAGCCAAAACATAATTTGCTGTTTTACTAGCATATGGGTTCTTTGTGTCACCATATCCATCAGCAAGTGAAATTGTAGTATTTAATGTTCCTGTCTAAGCAGTATTTTGACTAGATACTACTGGACTAGTAGCCTATACTTGGACACTAGTAACGGTACCGCCACTATTAGCATCATCTCTCCAAGCAGGATTTCCATTAGCATCGGTTTTCCAAACTTTATTAGCTTGCCCATTTCCAGAAGCAACATAGCCTTCAGAAGATGAGGTATTGGCTTTCCAAGTATCAGTAAAAACTGCGTTAGATGGAACACTTTTGTCAATAGTATAATTAATAGCGGCGGGAACGCCATTGGCAGTAAAATAGACAGGCTTATTAGTGTCACCTATTTTGGTTGTATTTTGTAATTTACCTGCGGAAGTCGCAGTATCAGCATTACCCTATAAAGCACCAATAAATTTCGGCGCAGTTAAATTATAATATAATATTTCTGGACCATATTTTGATACAAAAGGATTTCTTTTAGAATCAGGTCTATCTAAATGTAACTCTATCTAACATACCTGAGTCTTTCCATAGCTATTTGTTGTATCACCAACAATTGTAAATTCCATTTTAGAAATCTAATAATATCCCTAATGGTCACTGCGATATACTGTATTAGTTGATCCACTACCTGAAACAGGAGAAAAAGAAATATCATGCCAACCAACACCTTGTGTTGCATAATTACAATAAACTCTACCACTAACGTTAGCAGGAAGAGCAGCGTAATAAAAACTAATTAAAAAATAACCATATGGATATCCAGGGAAATATCCGGTAGGTTCGTCAGAAAAATCTATTGTAATAATTGCGGTATCTCCATTGGATATGATATTGTGTGTATCATAATTTCCATCAAACAAATTACTTATACCACTAATATTTGTACTTGTTACAGTCCATCTTTTATCTGCCGCGTATAAAGCATTATCAATTTTAGAAATATAAGGACCTTTTAAAATATTTGGAGCAAAAGGATTTGTTGTTAATAATTCGGAATTTCTAGGTAAAAAATCTGTCGAATTAAAAGCATTCGAGCCCAATCCTTTTACGTTAACATTATATGCATTACCAGAGGATGGAGTAACTTTAATTTGTCCATTAGCATCACCAGTGGCGATCGTATAAGTTGTATTATTATCGGGAAGCGTTATTGTTGTTAAAACAGTTGTTCCATCTTTAGCCATTAATTTTAAAGTATGCCCTGCTAAATTAAGACTTGCCGCATAAGCATTCTTAATTATATTGCCTAAATCATCTTTATCTGCTTTATCTGCGCTTAATGGAATACGATTAATCCCAGGATTAACAGGATCTCCATCTTGACCTTCTGGGACGACATCAATATAAAATTTCCCGTTATCTGGGGTGAAATACGCATAACCATCATATACTTTGTCTGTACCACCGGTAACTCCAAGATTATCTTTTGATCCCTTAAAAATTTTAAATAGAGCCATTTATTTTCTCCTTTCTTTTAGAATATATAAACAAAAAAAGGCGTAATAGTACAATAAGATACTATTACGCCTTATAAAAATCAAAATTAAAATTATAATGAAATGGTATCTTACCTCTTTCAATAAAAATGAAAAAAATAAAAAATCCATTATTTACTTTTGACCAAAATAAAAAATAGGGGAAGAATTATTAAATTCTTCCCCTTAAAAAATTATTCAGCAATAGTGTCAATAAACTCATCTAAATCTTCTTTTAATTCAGCAAGATTTGCTTGAAGAGTTGTTAAATTATTAAAACCTACACTAAGATAAACACCTTCACCAGGATTATTTATATTAGCAGAAAAGCTAGCAACATTATTGCCACCAATAATACTACTAGCACTATAGCTGGTAGTAGTAGAATCAATTCTAAGCATTTTGTTTTCCTCCTAATTTTTCTCTTTATTTATATAATAGAATATTTTTTTTCAAATGTCAAACATCAATCCAGTAAATAGTTGCATTATCAACCATCTAATTAACGACATTTAAAAACTCATAGAAACGATTATTAGTTTCAATATGATAATTTTCTTCATCCAAAATTCCTTCTATTGGAAGACCATACATAACCTTGCTTGAAGCTGGTTTTGTACTTAAACTATAAGAAAATTCTGCTCCAGAAGGATCATATTCATTATTTTCGCCAATAACCGACTATTCATCTATTTTATAAAATCTTACGATATACTTAACTGTTCCACTTAATGCAGTAGCAGAACCAGAAATGCACCAAGGAATGATAATTTTATCTGGAAATGTAACAGTATCGCAAAATGGAACGGCATAAATATAACTCTCATTATCAGGAGTAACATACTATACAACGCAAGTGGTTTGAGCTAAATCCATATTGTCATAATATCTATCAACAACAAAATAGACTGTCTCAGCATAATGTTCATGCTGGACACTTAGATACTCGGGAGCATCAATCTCACGAGTATCTAAGTGAATGTTGTATAATAGAATATTACTTGGAACAATAATAGTGTCTACAGTCGGGCCCTAAGTACTTGCGTTTTGAATTTCATATAATAAACTTTTATAATTCATTCAACCGGCCCTCCTTATCTTTATTAGCGTACATTAAAGAATGGGCCTACGCTAGCTGCCTTATTATTATTTAATTCATTAATTACAATGCAGTAATAAATGCCATCATCTTCTGGTCCAAGCTAATAACTTCTGCTACCAGAGCTTTCACCAAAGACGATTTCACCATTTTTATAAGTAGCAACATCTGCATCACAAATAATATCTTTATCTCCTGGGAATTCAGTATTACCAAGGATTGCGGCAAGAGCACCATCAAGATCAATTTGAGCCTTAATCTAACTATAATCATCATAGTCGGCTTCATTGTTAATAACAGCATGCATCCAAAGATAAGTAATACCATCAGAAAGAGCAGGCTCTTCAAGATTGAAGCTAAGTGTTCTATAATTGCCTCTAAAATCTTGTTTATCAATGGCATGAATTACTTTATCTACTGGAGCGTTAGCATAAGAAAGAACAGGTGCTTCTGGAGAATTAGTAACACGATAGTTACCAGAGTTCTCTGTGGTAGAAACCTTATTTCTTGTAGCAGTTACTTCGCAGAAATAAGAATTATCTAAACCTTCTTCTGCTAAACCAACAATGGTCATTTCATTGCCATTGATACTATATTGTGCACTTGAAGGAGCTTCGGTGGAAACTCTAAAGGTCAAAGTTGTATCATTTACTTTTCTTGTAATAGGAGCTTCATCAGCCTTAAACCAGAAAAGAATATGTCCATCAGCTACACCGAGATCATTTTCATCTGCCTCTTCAAAAGTATAAGATTCATTCCAAACAACACCGGCAAGATGATCTTGCTCAGTATCAATATCCAAAGCAATCCATTGATGTGTTCCTTGCTCTGGATTGGTAGAATTAAAACTCTTTAACTCGGCATCTGGATAAATAGTAATAATTGTACCATTTTGAATAATATTAATATGTTCTTGGTTAAAGATACCTTTTGCACCAAGAGCACCATTCTCAGAAGCGTTTTCTAACCATTCTGGATCATCTGGAAGTTGAGATGCAGGAAGTGCGGCAACAGGCATAATAGGCTCAACCGCAGTTACATTAGAAACAGTACCATCATTGGCAATCTTTTTCCAGTTGTAACTTAAAGTTACTTGTGGATCTTCTCCGACCTCAGAAGCAGGACGGTCTTTTTCGCCTGGCTCTGCTGCAGCTTTTAATGTAATACTGCCATTATTAGTAATAGCATGCACGCCTTTATCTTCTACTGTTACAGAAATATTTTCATTCTCTTCAGGAAGATTAATAACTGGCTTGAGAGGACCAGGAATACGAATTCTCTCTTCTCTATCCATCTTACGAACAGTGGTATTAACAGAAGTACGAGCTTTTACATCAACAGAATATTCACCAACTGTATCAACAGAAGCAACGCTTAATTTCTTATAAAGATGAATTATTGCTCCACCTTCAACAAAATTATCACCATCAACTTCAATATTAGCAATTCTATCTCTTGATACAAGAGTAGAAACAATAACATTTTCATCTTCGACGGTAATAGTATAATATTCCATATTATTAGAAAGATGTTCACTAACAGGGACTTCTTCATATTCAAATGTTACTGAACTAATATCTATAGAATCAGATTCATAAGATCCAGAAGTAGAATTGTAAGAAAACTTTTTCCAATCATAAGAGATATTACCAATATCGCTGTTTCTTGCACTAATGGCAAGTTTTACAACACTATTTGCTCCAACAGGAAGATCTACGATTTTAACAAGTTCATTTCCTTCTGGAGACATAACGTAAAGAGGAACTGTTACGATGGGCTCACCAGGAATTGGAGCAGATGGATCATAAATACCAACATTCTTAATTCTACTGGTAATTACTTTACCATGATCAATTTCTTTTACGCTATGATTAATTAAATCATAATTTAAAGAAGCATTAATTGTAACTTCGGCAGGAAGAGTGCTAAAGCTATAAACTAATTGACGAGCTCCATTTTCATCACTTTCACCAAGTTGATAAAAACGAACAGCAAATTTAATATTGCCTGCGGCTTCAGTTAATTCATGAGAAATTGGCCAGCCAAAAATGATTTTGCCAGGAATAGTTTCAATATCCTTGCCAAAGTGCTGAGAAATACCAGCAATTACATTTTTACTAAGGTCTTTTGCTTCCCATTGAATAACGATATTTAAATCATCACTGGCTAAATCAGTAGAATCAAAATATCTATCAATAGTAAAATAAACAACTTCAGCAAGTTCATCGCCTTGAACACCAACACCATAGCGACCAAAAGAAGAATTTGGTACTTTTACTGTTCTGGAATTGGCGTCAATCTCAAAGAAATCTTCATCCAATGGAAGTCTTACAAAAAAGCGACTAATATCTTCGTTGTCAGAAATTTTAACAAGATCTTCTAAATAAGCAAAATACTCATTTAATGTAGTGATAGCAAAATCTTCTGAAAATTCTGCTTCTCTATTTTCTGGAGGATTTTCAATTAGTGCTTTAGAAGCCTTATCGAAAAGGAGATTATATTTGTCAGCATTTGCTGAGCTAATATATGTAACCATTCAGCTTTCATCCTTTCTTAATATTTTTATAGAAGAGAAGAGGTTTTACCCCCTTCTCTTCTATATCTAAAAACTATTTACTTCAAACTAATTAGTTTTGACCTTTAAGAGCAACCTCTCTCCATTGAGAAAGCTCCTCATCAGAGCAACGAACTTGTTTTACTCTTTTGACACCATTTGAAAGAATTTTTCCTTCATCAGCAGTCAAAACATTGATTCTTACATAATAAATATCTTCAAGATGAACAGGAGATTCAATAACTCCATTTGTCCCAAGATATTTATATAAAACTTGTTTTGTCATTATTTATCTCTCCTTTTCTTAAGCCTAAGCTGGGGATACAGCACGATCTGCTGTTATACCAAAGTATTTATAATTGCCACTCGAATCAACTAATCCTTGTGGAATTTGTCCATCCCTAGTATAAATGACTATTGATCCACCTGGACCTCTTAACTGATGGAATCCATTAAATATACTAGAGACGCCTTCTCTAAGTTGATTTGTAGTAATCATATCTTCCCAAGTGCAAGGATCTCCTTCTGCACCGACATAAATATTATAAGTGTACTGTAAAGATGCAAAAGGTTTATCTCCAAATTCAACGTAAGAATGTCCTGGAATATATACAGTATCTAACTATATATCCATAAAAATAGCATTTCCAATACTAATTATTGGCTACAAAATATTTTTAATTAGCATTGGATCGTCCTAACCAAGAGAAGGACAGCTCTTAAATGCGTTATTACCAATAATCTTACAGGTATTTGGTTGCTCATAGTATTTTAAATATGGCATTTCTTGGAAAGCTTGAGCGTTAATTTTAATTAAAGATCTTGTTGTAGTATCATCCTTATTTTCAGGTGGATCTGCCCAAAATACATGAGTAATTGAGGTATTGCTGAAACCAGTTCCAATGTTTCCACCTACCTAAATAACAGGTGTACCATTAACTACAGTAGGTAATGTAATTTTACCACTTAAAGAATATCTTCTATCTAAAGAAATTGCACATCCTTCTGCTTGTATTCCAGCCTAATTAATTCTCACATTTTCTACTAATAAATACTAAGGATCTAAAACATTTTTATAAACACTTACTTTTTCATATACTGCGATAAAAGCATAATCATCGCCAATCGGCAGTTTGGATAAATCCTATGGCACAGTTGGCTATTTAGTAAATGCCCATCCTTTAAATTTATTTACATAATAGAAATTATCTTCAGTATCAGATAATTCAAGAGTTGGAATAATTTCACCACCATTTTTATTTACGGGCGGATTTACACCATATCCTGTTGAATATGTCTGATAATTGACTAAATCGCTATTATCGCTATCTTTTATAGGTGTTCCATCTGCATTGATATAAGTACGTTTATATGCATGCAAGAAGAAGATTGCATAGAAGGTATAATCAAGAGCCAAATCTCCATTCGGTCTTGTCCATTGTCCTCCAGAATTAGAAATTAAAACCTAATATTTCTTATTTCCAATAGTATATATATCCTCCCCGGATGCCCCATCGTTAGTTTCTATAGCCCAACCAAAGAAATCGTAATTTGCTAAAAACTTGTCTAAATTACCATATTTTGTCATTGGGTTATCAAACCATAGATTATCTATAGAAGCTGCACTAGCAACAGTCTAAATTGATAATGGATTTTCAGTAACATAATGATAATTCTTACCATTATCTTCAAGATAAATAAATCTTGCAGAAGGCTTTTTAGTAACTGTTTTAAATAGGAATGTTAACTATGGGAAATATCTCTATAAAGTATTTCTAATATAATCTTCATCAACTGCTATATCATTATCAATATAAATAATACCAGTAATATTTGGAATTAAAACATTATTTAATCCCTAATAATTATTGTTATTAATAAATGTTTTAAACATTTCAACATCATTAATCTAACCAATGGTTTCTGCGGCAATAGTTTTATCTACTTTATAAATTTCTTTGTTAGCAAGCTAAGTTTCCCATTCTCCTTCATTGTAAGAAAAATCTACTAATCCATAATGATTATCTGTAACTTTATAATCAGCAGGATCTCCACTATAAATTTCATCTTGCTCAGCGAGAGTATAAGGAGACCATTTAACATTTGTCATATTAATATATGCTATACTTGTCGCAGAATTACCGCCACGAGCATCAAAATGTTTCTTTAACAATTTATAACTATCATAACCTAAACTACCACCAACAATACTTAGGCGATTAATTCTTGTTGAATTATTATTAAACAAGCCATCTATCCATAAGCCAGGAGTAGCAACTAATTTTCCATCTTGAAGCACAGGTCTTTGATAAGATGTAAGTAAACGAGTTAATAATCTTGCTTCAGTAAGTTCTAAAGTAGTAATAGAACTTGGTAAATATAAAGTATTTAAAGCAACTCCTTCAGCAAATTTAACTTCTGTTAAATTAGAACCTGTAGCTCTAAAGTTCTACAACTTTTCACAAGAAGTTAAATCAAGAGTTGGGGCAGTTCCAGTAATCTAAATATTACTCATATTTACTTCTTTTAATAGTGGCATACCAGAGGCATCTTTGCTAGAAGGAATGGAAGGAGGATTTAATTTATCGTTTTTCCAGGTAAATTCTCTTTCAATTCCATTATTGTCAAAATCTGTAATAGCACCGTCGTAGCCTAGCAACAATTTTGTCAAATGTCGAGCATCGCCCTCAATCTTAAATTCTTGCCAATACATATTACTCATATTTCCAACATCAGACATTTGATTCATGCCGTAAACATATAGTAACTATTCAGGATATCCAGAACTTGTTCTAACACCATTTTCAATAGAAGAAATTTCAAACTTAACAGGATTAATACCATCATACTTCTTACTTGGATAAGCTTCATTATCATCGCCAAGAGTTACATAGGTACTATGTGTTGGGGTAAGAGTTAACCAATATTCTGCATCGAATGGATGTCTTTTTTGAGTTTCAGCTTGATCTAACCAATAAGATGTTGAAGAATTTGTTGGATCTTCTACCCAAATATCAGAAGTATTTGTTGGATTATTTGCTGCAACACGGCCCCACATGCGGTTACTACCACCGCGAGCATAGTTGCCTTGATTAAGCCAAGAGTCAATGTATTCAAGACGATTTGTAAGGAATTGCTAACGAGACAGGCTTCTATCACCTTGTAAAGCATAGAAATAAGTACCATTAGAATCATAAGTCCAAGTGCCTTCGGTATCACTGGAAATATGTCCAGTAGTACCATCCTAATATTGTTTACTATTAGTAATAGTAATATATTTATAATACTCGTCAAGGTTTGTCGCAATTAAAGGACGTTTGCCTCTCATAACAATACTACCACAAACATTAGGATCTGTACGATACCAAGCTTCAATATTTGCAACAGAGCGGAGAGGGGGATTTTGTAATTGCGCCCAAGTAACACCAGCATTAATTCCTTTTAAATGTTTATATTTCATTAAAATACGAGAATTTTTAAAGTATTTATAGAAATTATTCCAAAGAACACTATCAGAGGTTGAAAAGTTTCCATTATCTGTAGCATCAACATTATATTCAAAAGAAGGAATACCAGTATTATTAATACCTAATTGAGTATCAATATCATAGAAGATAGGATACCAAATATATTCTCCGCCTTGTTTCTAAGGTCCCCAAGAAGCAAACATTGCATTTTTTCCTCTTGAGTCATAACATTCAAAAACTTCTGTCATTACAAAATAAGTAGATAAATATTCAATATCGAAATGATCTGCTAATTCATTAATGAATTTATCTGCACGATATTCTTGAGTATCAAAAGTATACTAATGATTTTGACCATCTCCATATCGTACAGTGATACCAACCCAATAATTCGTAGGATTTTCATTATATTGTTCTTCTGTGATTACTATAGGTTTAACTGCGGAACCAGCAGTCTATTCGCCATCGTATGTATAATAAATAATCGAACTGTCATAAGTTTCATTGGCTTCACATCGTCTTACTAGTCTATCAAAACCACCATCGGCAGCCATTTCTTCATCTGTTAAAGAAGTAAAACTATAATATGTTTGGGTTGGATCAAAATCATCAATACTAATGACTTTAACACCATTCACATCAATATAATATTTATTTTTCTCATATTGAACTGTCCCAAGATAAGCACTATTATACTAATCCCCATTTTTAATATAATAATTTTTAGTTGGATCATAATGATCACTTGTATCAAGAACATATCTTTCGTTTGTTGTGTCATATACAAAATAAGTTCCACTTACCCAAAGATTACCTAATCCTGTCACTTCTGTATATGTACCACCAGATTTTACACTCTCTGTATTAGTACTCCATACCCAAGCAACAGCTTTTTCCCAGTTGGCGTAAGAATTAAAGATAACTTTTGCACGATTTGCATAATTTTCTGTTGGATTTTCTTTATTATATGCTAAATCACCATTTTTTTGCATATAAGCAACAGTATCACTTGCTTCATATTTGTCGCCGTCTTTATCTGGATTATATACATAGTCAAGGATATCTGCATCAGCGTGATAACGATACTCAAAAGAGTCAGCAACAACAGGAGCTGAACCAACTGAATTAAGAACAGGAACTTTTTCTGTGCCATTTAAAGTATAAACATTAAAAGATAAATCTTTTCTATTCATTGGGTCTCTAAAAGAACAAAATGTACGAGAATTATTTTCTCCTTCCCAACATTCTGCAATTTTAGAAATTTTCTTATTACCTAAGAACTTCTAAAAAATATCTTTTCCTGTTGTTTTATCTGGTTTAAATCCATAAACTTCATCGGACCCTTTATCCAAAAGCATATTATACATACCAATATATGTATATGTTCCATCTGACTTTTTATGGAAGGCTAATGTTCTAAAGCCCTATACGGAAGTTCGATAATCATTGGTATTTGAAATTACACATGTTTTATAGCCAAAAACTGCTTTGTACCATTTATTATAATACTGATGATTTTCTTCATTATTCCAACCTTCATTATTACCCTCAGTTAATACTTTAGTAATATTATGAGCAGCTGCATAAGCAACTGGACCAAGGGCAAAGTCTTCAGCAGACTAAATCTATAATTCATCTTCAACTGTATTTTTCCAATTACCTTTATGATTTTTATAATAATATGTAGTACCGGCTTTATAAGAAGTAGCTTCTTCATAACTGGTCTAATCCATATCATATTCAGTAAAGGCTCCAGCCGCATTCAAATCATCAAAAGGATGCTTTGAATAAGCATTTTTTACCATATTAGCAAAACCCATATTATAAGTTCCAGAAGATTCCATATAATCAATCTTCATAGTAAATTTGGTAGTTCCTGCGGTATAATTGTCCATATACCAATATTTCTATCTTGTATTTTCTGGATTGGCATCATATTCGGCTGCAAAAGGACCTCTATTTAAATAAATATTAACTCCATTATCATCTTTTGTCTTTAACTTATAGTTACGACGAGGATAAAATTCAGAAGATGTGCCTTGAACAGCCATTGATACACCTTCACCTTTCCAAGAAGGACAATGGTGCTAATAATAATATTTTACTGCGGCAGCTTTTTCTTCGGCAGTAGAAGAACTATTCCAAAGTTTATCTCCTTCTGGACCAGATAATGTTTCCAATTCACCCGTTGAATATGCTAATTCTAAAGGAGTATTAACAAATTCAACACCAATATTTACTTTAACGCTTTTAGCATAAGATAATTTATCATCATTATTACTATTTGTAGTATCAAAAACAATATATGGCATAATGGGAGAATCAATGTGTGCGGTATTATAATCCATCATCTTTTTATAATTAAATTGATATTCACTAATTGCAGAATTTTCTACTGCCAATTTATTCTAATCATAAATAAGAACGTCTTTTAAATCTACCGCAAAATTAGTTACAATATCATTAACATTTAAATCGGTTCTATAAAAACGAACTTTATATAAATCGATATCACAATACTAAGAATTAAATATTAATGCTTTTTCAGTAGAATCTGTACTTGTTATACCAAAAGAATTGGTAAGTGAATTTTTAATAACACCAGTTAAGACACCATTAATATAAATATACATTAATTTAGTAGTATGAGAATATACTGCACTTAAATTAATAATATTATCTTCAACATAATCGACATTGACTGTATTAGTGCCATTTGAGAAAAAGGCATCCTATGGTCCTAAACAAATACCAACTACAGATTGATTATTACCAGAATAAAAACCACAAGCAACAGAATTTAAATTAATTTGTTTTTCAACATGATCAAAAACTAAATCATCATATTCCTTATCTCTTTCAATGCCGTTTTTATCAATAAAAGGAACATGATTTGTTTTAAAATAATTTGCCAAGAAAGCATCGTAATTTGTATATTCTGTTTTATAACTACTATTTTCAGTATCATAGAATAAATTAAAATAAGTTTCATCGTTTTCATATCTTGTAACATTATGAATTAAATTAGAGTAATCTTGTACATTTCTAATTTTAAACTAAAATTCAAAAGTATGAGACTATTCTCTATCGCTCTATCCAGCAAAAATCATATTGCCAATAGGGATAGAAAATTTTGCTCCATTACTAATACGCAAACATGTTTTATTATTTTCAGTAACCCAACCATTATTATACCAGTTGAAATTTTCAAAAGTAGCATTCTTTTTTATTCCATTTTGTTCATAAGACCATGTCTATCTACGCATTTCAGATTCACTATTAGAACGACCACTAGCATCAAAATTTAATGTTAAATAAGTAGATTTTTGAATACCAAAGTCAAGACGATTTGGATCTTGTTCAACAGTGAATTGAATATCTCTTTTAACAATATTTTCAGGATCTTCTTCACAAGTAATAGAATATAAATTCTACATATTTAAATCAAAATCAACAATTTCAAAAATAGAAAATTTAGAAGTATCAACAATCTCACGAGGAGAACCTTCTAATTCTTTATTTTCTTTATATAAATGAACTTTCGGAATTCCACTAGAAGTATAAACTCTAAATGGAATTTGAATATTATCATAATTATAATATGTTGTTTTATAATTACCCAACCAAATAATTGGAGATGTATTATTTGCATCTTTTGTAGCAACTTCAAATTCTAATGGTTCAACACTAAATCCTTTAATACCATTAATATATTGACTTAAAACAATCTTAACTCTATGATATCCATGAGTAATTTCAGAGACATATTCTTTTACATTTAAAGTTTGTTCTCTATCAGAATTATTATCTAATCTTCTAGAAGCAATTAATTCATCATCCCAATAAAATTCTAACAATTTATCCATATTACCATCTTGATAACATGATAATGTAATTGAAGATGTTTCAAATACACTATTATTAGAAAAATTGGATGGCAATGTCAAAGACAAATCAGAAGTAATAAAATTCTAAGATACTGTATAAGTATTTGTTGAATTAAATTCAGAAACTGTTAAAGTTAAACGAGATGTGGCAGAATGTTTTGCTTTTTCACCAAAGTTAAAAGAACAAGATTCTCCAGAAGGAAGACGTCCCTAATATTCCGCAGGTCCATTAATAATACCATTGGCATATTGAATAAAAGTACTTCCATTTTCAGTATATTCTAATTTCCAAGCTACAGAAACAGTATCATCAATATAATTACCATTTCTATCTTTTGCGGCATATGGTATAAATACTACGTAAGCGTCTTTTCCATTAATTAAATTAGATGGAAAAGATTGTAGCTAAATTTTAATATTTTCAGCCTAAGAGCCACCTCCGCCACCACCTCCTGTACCAGAAGAAATTAATTCAGCAGTGACTCTATTGCTATGTTCACCAATACCTTGCTCAATTACTCTAAAAAACCATCCATCAGAATTAATAATAAGAGTATCTACTAAAGGTAATCCAATCAAATCATCCGGAAAAGCCTGTTTATAAATATAATAAACTGGTTGTTCTAAATCTGGCTACTCAAGCGAGCCGGATTCAAATGTTGCATTTGCATAAATGAAACCTACGTTAGAAGAACCTCCACCAGTACCATTCCCCATTAAAATTCTTTGGAGAGAACCATTTATTTTGGTATCTAACCAAATCATTTTTGAATCAGTAGCAAAATAAATATTACCATCGGCATAATCAATACTGTTGATTGCTTCCTAAGTGCCTCTAATGGGAACAAAACGTACTTTATCCTAGGATAGCTTTTCTAATATATTCTGCCAATATTTTTGTTCATTTGCCATTTACTAGTTCTCCTTTCATCTCTATTTTATTAATAAGGGGAAAGAATAATTCATTCTTCCCCCTTATTATTTATTAATTAAAATGAACCCCACTTAATATCAATTGCAATAGCTTTCTCTGCTTCAGCAGATGCGCCATTAAAACCAATTGTTAAAGTTTTAGATTCTAAAGCAATAGACTTATTAACAGAATTTGTTAAAGTATCTGTAACAGAAAGACTGATATAAGACTTGGATAACAATGGCGAATTGGTTAAAGTTTCATTGCTATAACCAAGACCCATACTAGAAAGCTTATTATGGGTAAAGCTAACAATTTTTCCATTTATACCAGTTACATGACCATAACTATCTGTTAAAATATCTGTTGTATCGTTTAATGCTAAGAAAGAAACTGTGCTATTACCAAAATCATCATTTCCAGAATTTGATGTAACTAATGTATTTGCATCATTATCATCTTGTCTGGTAAGAGTTCTGTGTTCAATTGTTAAAATAGCAGAATTATTATTATTAACAATTGAAGTTACTTTAATCTTCTCAGTATTAGGAATATTTACTCCTGCAATTAAAGAATTACTATTTTTTGTATCTACTAAATTTAATTGTGTTGAAGTAGGTGTTGCGCCAAAATTACCATTGCGGTCTCCAGAGAAAGAAGGACCAACAAAAGGTTCATCTCCAGAAGGAACTATATCAATAGTCAAATTTGCAGATGGAATAACACCATTAACTTCATTACCACGAAGAATAACTAAATCGCCTTTTTTAACATCGACACCATTATAAGTGAAGTCACAAGCTGCTTTGTAAGTATCTCCATTATGCCCTGTTCCACTTGTCGCAATAGTATCGATTACAGCAGTAGCTACAATACCACTAGCAGAGGTACTAGTTTTAATAGTACCCATATATGTCATTGCATTCGCTGCTGACAATCTATCATTAATAGCGTCCGTAATAGCTTGATCTGACTACTCTTTAGTGTAAACATTTAATGTAGCGTTACCATTAGCAAAATGAACTGCTGCAGCTTGCTAGAAAGTACTAATTGTTGGGCTAGGAACAGAATATCCAGAAGTTGCACCATAAGTGATAGTGGGATCAAGAGTACCCTTTGTACTATGCGTAATCTGCTAACTTCCCGAACCATTGCCAGAATCATATTCTAACTAGAAAACAAAACCTTGAGCTGCTGCATTAGCTGCAACACCTTTATTAGTAAAATTAGGACCTGCAATAGTAATTGCACCAGCAGCGGTTGAAGTTACGCCAATATCATTAGAACCAGAAAGAGTAACAGAAGAATCTAATGTAGAACCTCCATCTTTCTTTAAACCAAGAGTTGCTCCATTATTTGTACTAGAAGCAGTAGTACCAACAGTATATGTTGTATCTTTTGTTGAAATTTCAATTGTTGGCACGGTGGTTTGATTCTAACCAGTTCCAATTGCTTTTGTACCTGGCGTTAAAGTAACATTATTATTACCTTCAACTAAACCAACATAAGCTGGTAAACCTCCTGCTGAAGTTGCCACAGAAGAATTAATTAAAACAGTGTCGTCTGCTCCATCAGCTGCGGAAGTTGTTTGTGAAAAGCTAGAAATTTGTGTTGCCGCATTAATTTGTACCCATTGTTTATTTCCATTTGAATCTTCTTCTAATACAGCTAAAATATTACCATCTTGAATATAGTAAAAATCGCCCTTCTGAGCATCAATGCTTGCAGCTGGTAGAGATCCGGAATCAACTACTGTAGTAATACCTGCACTTACCTAAACAGGAAAAATCTTTCCAGAATCAGTTCCAGTATCTACTTTACGACCTACATATAATCTATGAGTATCAGTTGTTAAATAAAATGCGCCTTCATAAGCATGGCCACTAAGGTTATCTCCGCTTCCTGGCAAATATTTATTTAATTGAGCTTGAGTGCCCTGTAAAAAACGAACATTATCATTTAATAATGCTTCATAGCTATAGCTTGCCATCTTTTACATTTCTCCCTTCTTTAAGTATTTCTCTCATTAAGCTCTTGCCATTTCATTCGTTCAGTTAAAGAAGTTAAATTAGAATTTATAGTATTAACTTCCTAAACTAAATTTTCATTTCCGGCAGTTAAGAGAAGATCATTTAAATTCCCAATTTCTGCTTTTGTAACACAATTAGTTTCTAAATAAGCAACACGAGAAACTAAACCTGGTATAGTATTCCCTGTTTGAGAGTCTGTCTTATCATATAAAACATCGTTTAATTTAGAAACCTCTGTATTAAAAGTTGTTATTTTTACATATTCTGTTAAATTAACATTACCAAAAGTTCCGATTTGTTCCAAATGGTTGTTAACAACAATATATTCATCATACTTATTGCCCGAAGATGGATCATTACCATTATCAATTAGATAAATTACTTCTGGTCTAATTGGTTCAGGATCTAATCCAGAAATTTGAGCCTGAATTTTTTCCATTGTAGTAATCTAATAATCTAAAGTACCAACAACAGAACTGGACCATTCAATACCATTACTTGTTTTTATAGGTATGCTGCCCTATGGGGCAAGATTATAACCATTTAAAATATATTGCTAATCAGAATCTAATGAAAAAATATCAGTATTAAAAGTAGGAATATTAATTACGGACCAAGCACCATCACCGCGTAAAAATTTACCCTAATCTCCAGCCTTTGGAACCGGTACTAGCCCAGATACACCTGCGACTGTTGGTGTAGCACCTTGCATTATGCCAACCGCAGTATCTATAATTGTAGACAAGGAGGTATTTTCCCAACGTTCAGTCGTATCATTATATACTAAAATCTGTTTATCTGCAAGACTTTCATCATCAATATAAACGTTTTCTAAATCGTTAATACTAATATCGCCAGAAACGTTACCGCCATTGCCAACTCCGCTAATTAGTTTTTGACCTAAGTAGAGCTTTCCTTCTGTCGAAGTTTCAGCATTTTGATAAATAAAATATAAAGTATCATTACTGATTTTTTCTGGCGTAGTTTGCAATGTTTCCCAAGCAGTAATAGATCCTCGCATAAATTTAACATAATGAACATTGGGATCATTTATTAAATTTGCCACGTATTTATTCTCTCCTTTCTTCTCATATTTTCTCATAAAATATAAAAAATAAAATAAAGAGATTATCCCTGTTTGTCCTGAGATAATCTCTTTATTTCAACTTAAGTTATTAAATTTTTCAACTATTCATAAGTAATATCAGAAGATGTAATTTGTCCAAAATTATTTACATAACAAATTCTACCAGGTATTAACTTTTTAATCTAATATAATAAATCTTTAATACTATTTAAAGATCCTCTAAATGTATCAGTATCTCTTGTCTCATCGTTTAATGGATCATAATTTTGATGTAAATATAATAATGCTCCATTAATAGATGACATCGTAGCATCTCCTGCATAAGCGGCATCCATTGAAATTAAGGCAGGAATTTCTTCTCTTGCATATAGAGTAATTGAAGGAGGAACATAAGGTGCATATTCACTCCATTCATATCCATGAGGACATTCATTTGCAGCATCATTTTCAACATAAAATCCAGCCTTTTTATAAAAAGGAGTTTTACTCATATCCATTAATGGATCATCTGCTAGCTCATATAAATCTGGAGAAACTTCATAATAATATTTATGCTGTATATAAAAAGGATTTCTAACAACTGAAATATTATCGGAAGTTAAAGTATAATAAATCGCTTCATTATCAAATGGACCATTCGCTTTAGTATAGTTTTTAGAATTAATATCATACTAATAATATCTACCAGGTAAATATAAAGAACTGATACTATATTCTGTTGGAGTTGATATAGTATAATATGTTCTAGCAACCCTATATGGATCTTTCATAATTTTCGTAAGATTTTCATAAGGTATAATTATATTCTAATCCTAAGAAATATAATAATATGTTACATTCGTCTAACGATTTCGTAAAATAGCTGAACTTAACGGAATAGCATCTATCTATTCATAATATTCAATAATATTACCCTAAGCATCTCTACCATATTTTGGAGTATCTGAAAAAACTAAAACATAAAAAGTATAATCTCTATACATTTCTTGTGTTAAAATTTCTTCTGTACATAACTAAATATTACCAGGGTGAGCTTTTTCTTCATAATAAAAATAATTTGGCATATAAAAAATACATGGAGTATCTGTAGGAGTTTTTGTTGTATTTGCAACATCATAATAAGGTCTATTATCTAATGGATCTGGAATTTCTGCATAATCTTTTTCAAAAGCTCCAGTTTCTTCATTAATACGATAATATTTTCCAGGTTCATATCCATTTGCAAAATTTTCTGCCTATGATGGTCTGGTAATAGTATAATATGTTCTATGCTCATCTAATGGATTTGGTGAACTTATATCACAAATATAATTTTCTCCATCTAAATAATAAAATCTATTTGGCTCATATCGAGTTAACTCAACTTCGGTAAAACGAGATGGATTAATATTTTTTAAATAATAAGTTTTTGTAGAATTATAAGTAGTATCAGTAGATGGAGTATATATAGGACTTAAAGTAGTTCCAATATTTTCATAATATTTATTTGTTGAAAACTATGTTGATGCATTAGAATCAACATCATATCTACACCACGACTCTCTGTAATAATATGTTGTTCCAGCAACATAAGTATTTGCAACGGTATAAATAGGATCTCCGTAATCATTAACTCCATCATACGTATAATACGTATTAGAACCAAAATGATTACCTGCATCTTTATCTACCTTATAAATATAATCTCCTATAGTAATTTTTCTATATTTTATTCCTCTACGATATAAAGTCCCCCTGGCTTCATAAATATAATCAAAAGATAAATTATTAACTTGTGCCTATGAAGGAATTTCTTCTAAATGATAAACTATCTATCCGAGTCTATCGTGTAATGTATTTAATGTACCTGCTAAGGTTTCTAAATCATGTGTTTTTTTATTATCAAAACCATTATACTTCACTTCTTGAGTTTGAGATCCATCAATCCAACTTACATCGGTATAACGTAAAATATCACCATGCTCATCTGGAGTTGGTTTTGCACCATAAATTAAATCATATCCATCAGAAACCATATTTCCAATCATCGGTAATGTAACTGACAATTCATAAGTATCTATAGTTACTTGATTGCCATTTTTATCAAAGTATTTTTTCCCACTAGATCCTGTTGGAGTAATATCAATTTTATTTTCAGTTGTTTCATCATAGTTTCTATACGATTTATCACTTGCTTTTTTATTAAAATAAATAGCTGCATCAATTTCTTCCGAAGAAGTACTTTCTAATTCGTTTGTCTCAGGATTATAATTACCAAAAGTTTGCATAATTCTTTCATCCGAAAAAGGATAAATGCGATTACCAAAATCATCTTCATAAAAAGAAGCTTCTTTTACTCTAAAGCCCCAATGAGAAGGAACATGAATACGATACAATGCTTCAGAACTTTTTGAATCTATATAAGGAGCACTAGGTAATACTGATGGAGCATCTGGAAATAATTCTAAGCCAGGCATTAAGCTATTTAATCTTGCAATTAAAATAAATTTACCTTTTCCTTCACTATAAATTTTCTACCAAACTGTTCCATCATATCCTCTTAATGCCTAATCTACACCATAAAATTCTTTATCAATATTATAATTGATTAAATAATTAGGATAAAATTCTGATAATATAAGAGTTTCCCAAGTGGCTTCCGCATCATTCTCTCCTGGCAAACATTTAAAAAAAGCTTCTGTTGGAGAATTTTCTGATGTATAAATTCTAATTAACTAATCCTAAGTTACATAACATTTATTTTCATCATTTGCGTTTTCAGTTGTAGGAGTATAATAATTTCCAGCAAGTGCATCTGCCTAATTATAATAACTTTCAGCAGGTAATTTTATATAATAATTTTCATATCTCCAATAGTAAGAATTCCAATTACTAGCATTTACCATTGAAGGCTGTACTTGCTAAAAATTAGTATAATAAAAAAGGATGGTATGAGAAGCATCTGCATAAATTTTTCCGTCTGAACCATAAAATCCAGATAAAATATCTCCCGCTGTAAATCTTGATTCTGGATCATATGAAACTAATACAAAACGACCTGCAAAAATATCATCAGTTCCAGATAAACAGGCAAGATCCATAGCTCGTCTATTTTCAAAAATTTTATCAAACTAAAAATGAGTACGTCCTGTGTTTGTTATATTACCATAAAATCCCATATATTAAGACCCCCAATACGCAATATCAATAACTAAATAAGCACTATCATTACGTTCTATCTCTCGAATAGATCTTTCATCTACCTTAATATCGGTAATAGCTCCTCCTGCGGATAAGTCTATTTCAAATAAACCAGTAAAACCTACTACAACAGGAGCCGTACCACCATTTAGATAAAGCCTTGTTCCTGGTAATGCACTAATACCAAGCTAAGAAATAGTTCTATCTGCAGGCAGAAATCTTCCATTAATTAAAGATTCTGCTGTTAAATTCTATGGAAAATTATGTTCTGAACCAGGAGAACAATAAATAAATTGCTAAAAATTTTGATTCATTTATTCTACCTCCTTAATAAAATCTTTCTGGTGCTTTATTAGCATTTATTGACATTGTTCCATTATAAGTCAATGGAATTGTAATTTTATTTACTATATATTCTCCATTTATCTAAGTCGTTTTATCCTATACATAAATACGTGTATTCGGCTGTAAATGATAAATAGGTAAGGCAGTTATAGAAATATTTTCAATACAATATCCAAATTGATAAAGCAATTCATCAATTTTATTTTTAACACTAATACTTCTATAACTAATTGTTAAAAACTAAGAAAATCCTTTAGGTAAATATATAAAAGTATATCCAGATTCTTCTTGAATTTCATCTCTTAATTTGCTTAAATCTAATTCAAGAGTATCATTCCCATTACTATCTTTTTTAAATCTATCTAATAAAATCAAATCAGGAATTTCTTTAAAAATAATAGCACTTGCTTTATCTTCATTAATAGTTTTTGACCTATCTCCAACAACAGGAATTGAAAATTCCGCAAGTTCTGTTGGACTATCTAAAAATTCTATCCAGAAATTTAATTTCTCTGGATTTTCAAAAATATCAATATTCCAATATAATTTCTTTTTATCTATCTCAAAGGGTAAATCTTGATTACTTCCATTTTCATCTCCAGCTTGGAAACAATACTTACAATATTTTACAACTTGTTGATAAATTTCATTCTTTTTCACAGAATCTTGCTCTGCTGTCCATCTTGCAATCAATTCTTGATATTGAGTTCTTACGAAAGGATTTGACAAAGAAGTATAATATTCAATTTCATAATCAGAAATTTCTGCTTGCTGCCATTCTTTTCTACGAGTAAAAAATGTTGAACTTGAAGCTTCAGAATCTGTATTTCTAATATTAGCATATTCTCCACGTTTCCAAATTTCTTTTGGACGATAATCTGGATTATATAACTATCTCCAAAAGCCCTACATATCGGTATAATACTATTCATAACCAGTATATCCAGTAGGATAATAATCTGGATTATTTGCGGCAATTATCGGAAGAAGATGATCGGGATCATCCATAACAATTTCATTATGTATATTGTAAATAGGATCCTATTTAGAGCATCCCTATCCAGCAAAGTAATCTAAAGCCATTTGATAAATAATTTCACGCCAATCAACAACATGAATTCTTTTTCCTTCTAAATCATTTGTTGTTAATGGATTTTCTTCAGCCTATTCAATATCCTATTGCTATGTTTGTAAATCAGGTAAAACAGGTTTGTAAATATAGCTCTTCATTCCTGGGTTTGCTTCATTTACTTTTATAACAAGTAAAAAAGTATGTCCGCAGCCTCCCCAACCATGCTATCTATAAGAACCATAAGGACGAGAATGAATAATAGTGCCATCTTCTCTAACCTCTTCTGGAGTCATAGCATTTCGATAAGGATTACCAGAAGCATCTAAATCGATCATTAGCTAACCTTTCCAAGAATTTGTACAATCTAAAACTGTTCCATTTGGGAAAGTAATTTTACCTTTAAATCCTTCTTCACCCGTTTGATAGCTCATCATTCGTCCAGAAGGAGGGGCACCTACCTATAATTCATACCATTTGCCCCAATTGCTTACTTCCCACCAATCACTATTACCATATTCATCATTCCATAAACACTCTGGGACAGGAGCTTTTTCAAATGGAACATAATCTGGTACCTATCCATCTAATTCTTCAAGTAAAGCAGAATTTTGATTATTTTCTAACCACTCTTCTGTTAAATAAATTTTATCATCAAGAGCATGATAAAATCCTGGCTTTTTATCTATCGCATATCGAGCATGAATAGGAATTTCTGCTCCAGATACACTTTTTCTTTTTCCCCATACGGTAAAATCATTGCGTAAATTACTTAATACAGGAGCATGCTAAACAGCAGTTAATAATCTATTTCCTTCAAAATTAAAAGAAAATTTATTATGATCACTATTAACATAATTAACAAAAGTTTCATCATCTGTTTTTGTTAATAAACTCCAACTTGTATTCACATATGTGCGTTTACGCTAAAAAATAAAATGACCAGTTGTATCATAAAAATATTCAAAATCTCCAAGCATTGTTTTTATTTTATCTAACATTGATACTAAAGTATCTCCAATTCCAGTAACTAAATCACCAGTATAAGTTAAATCTGTAATACGGTATCCTACGTCTTGACCATATTCAAATTTTGCTACTGTATATAATGTATTGTCATTGGTGTTTATGTTATTCTAATCTACCATAGTAAAATCTCTATTTGATAATTTAACCACAGTGCCAATAACTCTCGTGGTTTCAGATACCATTGGATCAAAATCAAAATTATTATTCTAAATAATAGTATCAAGGCTTTGATTCTAACCTTGCATAAACATTTGCGTAAAATGAGAAGTAGATAAATTTCTTAAAGCATATAATGGCTTATCACCGCGATAAGTTAATTGTTCTAATCCATATGTATCTAAATCATTTATAATAATATTATGATATGGCTCTTTAGCATAAGCATGAACAGATTCACGAATAATTTTCTCAAGAGGCATTTTTACAATAGTATATTCATAATCTAATGTGTATAAAGTAACTAACTAATAATTCTCTTGAGGTTTCATCTATCTCGTTGTATTTACAACATAATAACCATAAAGATGATTTTCTTCATCTGCTTCATATTTTTTAAAATAATATTGATTTTTAGGAATATTATCTGTTGTATATTCTACCGGTTCAAATAACTCATCTGGAGACATAACTTTTTTAAATAAAGTATATCTCTGACCAATATAAGGAGTATCTTCATCAATAGAATAAACTACATCAATAACATTATCATCCGCATCTGTAATTTCTTTCATAATGCCTTTAACATATTCATTGCGTTTTTTATAATATAATCCAGAAGAATCCGCAATAAAAATATAATTTGTATTGTCTAAAGTAGATATTTTTTCTGGACTGTCTGCGGCCGCAGGTTTTATATAATATTCTTCTGCCATTAAAACATCCGAGTTATTAATTTCAACTGAAGCCTATGTCATTTTAGCGGTTTTAATTTCTTCCTAACCAAAATCAATAGAAGCAAACAATTGACCACCTAAATCACCATTAAGTAAAGACATTTTATCTTTACCCTGTAAAGATATAGTGCAATTACTAATACCTATTGAAGTATTAAAACTTGTGACTAAAAAGATGCCTTCCTAAAACCATACAATTTCAGGATATAAATTATTATCAATTGAAGAATATTCGTTTGATAATGAATTAACAATTCCTATCTCTAAACTAAATTTAGTTTTTAGTCCCCAATAAAAATCATTAATATCTATTTCATCACTAATCATGGTTAAACTACAAGTACGACGAACAGAAGAAGCACCATCAATATTAATACTACCACCAGTTACTTTTCCTTCAATGCTATCCAATGGCAATTCATTAATATCTAATGCAGAAATTTTTGCATAAACGGTTCTTTCTTTTTGTTCTAAAAGAGCTGCCAAAAAATCTTCATCCAAAAGAGATAAATCTCTTGTTTCTTTTAAAAAATGTGATTTCAATTTTGATCACTCCTTTAACTCTTATACTCTGTAATTTTAACCTAATAAGCACAATTTAAATAAATACCATTGCCGATAACAATAGATTTATAAAAACTATCATTTAAGTTTAAAACCGGAGGTTCATTAAAATTAAAAACATTATCATCCTAATCAACAAGGGTTATAGTTGTTTTTATTTCTCCATTTGTTATAGTCTAAAGAGAGCCATTCTAACAATAACAAGTTCTTAATAAATTATCATTTGTATCATAAATTTTGTATAAAGATATATCATCAAACTATGTAATAGTAGTATGAGTATCTTTATCTTCATAAACATTCTATGCACGCTAAATAATGTCCTTAATTACTTTTTCTTTAAAATCTAAAACAAAGAATTTTAATACCTAAAAAGAGCTATAATCTGTATAATTAAAAGATAATGTGTTTGGTCCAATAGTAGTAGAAATTTGATTTTTAATATAAATACTTCTAATATTATTAAAATCTCCAATAAGAATTTCAGTATTATTATATTTATAATGTAATAAAGAATCTCCAACTAAATCAATACATTGATTTTTTAAATTAGTCAAATTTTCCTAAGTCTAATTACTAACCTCTTCCATTAAAGAAAGATTATCTTTTATATTAAAATAAACATCGGGTAATTGAGACTCAAAGGATGAACCTGCATTAAAAGTTAATCCAACAGGAGAAATAAATACTTTGTTATCGGCAGAATCTGCACCAAGCCGCACAAAGAAAGAATGACCATTTCCGTTTACTGTTGGCTCAATACGCATCCAGTTCAAAATGTCGTTTTCATTAATTTTTACAGAAGTATCTATATTAGTAATTCCAGCAATTTTATTTTTAAAAAGTATAGAACTTGTAACCATATTTGTTTCTTCATCATCGGCAATATTTAAAAAGTTTAAGTTTAATAAATTATTATAAGTCAGCTCTTCCATTTCATAAGCAGTACAAGAAAAATTATGCAACATTCTTCCTAACCTATCTTCTGGTGTTAAAGAAATGTTTAATAGTCTAACTAAATAATTTCCTTCCTATGGAGACTTAAACATTTTAATTTTACCATTACCCAGCCAATCCATAAGTTTTAGTTTAAATAATCGCTCTGCACGCATATTATATCCAACCGAATCAAGAGTTTCACTACGTTCCCAAGATTTTCCGCTATATACAGAATTATCTTCATTGGAATAATCATTATAATTCTAATTAACTGGAGTATAATCACGATGTGTTTTATCATTAGAAATTAAATCTAGCTCTATTGCATTCGCAAACATTTCATTATTATCTGCTTTATAAGAAATTAATCCTGCTATTGGAAACTCTTTATAGCTTACTACTCCATTTCTAAAAATAAAAGGATATTTACTGCCAATCGTATCTATTTTCTATTCAAAACGAGTAGTTTTAAAAGAAGAGACTTTAGGATTAAATCTAATCTTTAGCTATTTTTTTCCATCCCATAAAAACATATCTTCAAAATCAGCTATAACTAAATTAGATTCTGCTCTACTTGAAGATACACTATTTTCACTATATTGTCTAAAACAATATTTATATGTAATACCTTGTTCAATAGTAAAATCTTTATAAGACCAACTTAATGCCTAAGTATAATTAGTAAAATATTTTTTCTTTAATACCTGCCAACTTTCATAATTATCTAATTTGCTTGAACGACAAATTTCAATAGAAATTGGTTTAGGTAAAGAGGCATAGATATAATAAATATCATTTCCTTCTTCGTCCTATAATAAAGGAGCATTTATACCATGTGCGGTTGCAAATTTTTTATAAATAATACTTGTATTATTATTTACATTTATATTCTCTTGTGTTACCACTTCTACCGCTTCTGGATACATAGCTAATAATTCTTCATCAGATTTTGTTGTATATTTATCTTTCAAAGAAAAATTTAACTCAATATATGCTTCTTCATAATTATTAGTAGCAACTAAATTTACACCAAAAGAAGTTTCCGGTGTACTTGGATCCATACAAGAGTACATTGGACTATAAATTTCTAAATTATTTATAGTTCTAACAGCATACTAAATATAATATAAATAATTTGTAGTTAATAATGTTTCAAAAGTATAAGTATCAGTAGCTTCATCTAAAGATAAAGATTCTGATGCTAAATTATTAACGCTTGTATTATGGAGTTTCCAACCACTTGTTTCAATTAATCCTTTTTCAAAATTATATAAAAAGAAAGAATAAGCATATGGTCTTTCACTTTTATCTTCTGAAGTTACATAAACTCCAGTATAAGTCTATTGAAAAGGCTCAATTAAATTAGTATCAGAAACTAATCTCTTTATATAAACACTTGGCTTAGAAGTGTATTTTGCTATTCCAACAGTAGAAAAATAACCTATCGTTCCATCTTTACCAATATAAGCCATTTGAATTTTCAGATATTGACCTAATCTTATATTAAAATTACTTATATCGCTCCAAGTAAATCTAACTTCTCTATTTGTAATAGAGTTATTTACTTCACGACTTTCTAAAGTATGGATAAAAGTATTACTCTATACTGTCTTTATTTTAATTCTAAAACCAGATATATCTGAAACAGAAACAGCCCTATTCATAGAAAATGGGACGACAACAGTTGCCGCCCCATTTTCTTGGTAAAAAGCAGGCATGGAACTTCCAATAGTAGGTGGATAAAGTTTTTCCGCTACGCCTGCCATATTTAATTATCCCTCTACTGGCTCAGAACCTGCGGCTGCAGCTCCTGAATTCTGACTATCATTATTTTTAATTACCTGTGTCACTACCTGCTCAAGTGCACGCAAGCAATCTGCCATTACAAGAGTATCTTCACCCTTTGTACGAATTTCAAGCATTGTATTATAAATACGAGTAAGTTGTTCAACTTGTTCCTTTGTAATAGTCATTTTAAAAACTCCTTTATATCTTAATTTTATATATAAAATGCTCAAGCAAAACGAGCATATATACCATATTGATTTTCTGCACTCACTTCAACTTTTAAAAGCGGTCCTCTAATAAAAACTCCGGCTCCATCGCTTCCTCCTCCACTTTTAGCAACAACTTCAGCACCACTGTTGGTTGATTTTAAACTTGCTCTTCCTTCTGATCCATGAGCTTCAATCCAAACGCCGTCGCCTGCTTTTAGTCCAATATTAGATCCAGAGGACTAAACAATAAGAGTACCAGAAGAAGTAATGCCTATCGCATTGGTTTGTGTAACTCCATCATATCCAGTTACAAATCCTAAATGTCCCTAGACGTCACTATCGTCTAAAGTTGATTTTGTGCTAAGTTTAATATGATTTGTAGTAATACCTTGTTTAGGATCTAAAACTGTCCAAAAAGTAGTTCCATCAGGAGGACTCTGAATTTTACCAGAATCAATAACCCATCCTCCAAGCCAACCTCGATTAGCTTGAACATAATTAGCAAAAATATCAGAACCCTTTATTAAAGAACCTTCAATATAAGCTCCTTTTAATGAACCTCGTTCAATATGAACATCTCCAGCCCATCCCACTCTAAAAGATGGAGTATTACCATCTAAACCAATCTTTAATGGATAATGAGAATCTTGTGAATTAATAGAAATATTAGTATAAGCTGAATCAATAGGAACCGTTATAGGTTCAATATTTCGTTCGCCCGTTATACTTCCTTCTATTGGCACTGAATTATATTCCTAATAACTATATCCGGAAATAAACTAGTTCATCGTAATATATCCATCGTCTATGTCAAGCAACATACCAAGATTACGATTACCTTTCCAGTTACTTGAATAAATCTATGAATCATCACCATCAAACCATATTCTACCTTTTCCTTCTTTTCCTATATAGCCAGTTCCATTCTCTAAAAAGGCATATGAAGTTTCTCCTTTATGAAAACCATAGATACCCGTTTGTGCAGATAATTCAGGAGAAACAACATCTCTACTAAAATCACCAATCATAACCCCAGAAAATTTATTATCTTCATCTTTTTTCCCTGCGGCAAAAGCAGAAGCTAAAACAATTCCTGTATTATCATCCAAAACAATATCTGTACCATTCCACTGATTTACTGTTGTAGATGGATACCTATCTTGATATACATATATTGGCTAAGACCATAAAATAATGTTATCTTTTTTACAAATAACACCATAATTTTTAGCTTCCTTAACATAAACAACAATAGGTTTTAAAAGTCTATTTTCTACAGTTGGCACAAAATTATCTTTTTTTCTTGGGTCTGGATCAATATAATAAATTGGTTCCCAAACCAAATTTTCTTCTGATTCTTCAAAATTTGCTAAAATTCCGTTTTCATAGTTCTAAGCAAATAATCTATAAGGATTCTAATAATATTCTGGTTCTCCTGTTAAAGGATACCAAACTCTATCAGCACCTTCAATATATCTTACTTGATAAGTAATCTAATCATTAGTTCCCTAAGTTCCATTTTTTAAAGGAATTGGAAAATAAGAAGTTAAATTATAATCTCCAAAATTTTTCAATACAACTTGAAGAATATTTAAAGATTTTAATAAAACATCTGTAGAAGAATCAGCTTTAGGTCTAACAATAAAAGTATTTCCACCATGATATTCATACTCTAATAAAGCAATTTTATTAACCATTTTCTCAGACTACAATGGATAATAATAAGTTTCATAAAGAGAAAAGTCATCATTTGGATCTAATATATAAAATCCACCTTTTTTTACAAAAGCCTTCTTAGACCAAGAATTATAATAATTAAAATAAATCTCTCCAGAATCATTAGAGTTTGTTTGATAGAACTTTGCATCATTTCCACTATTTTTTATATCAATAATTTCTTTTAAAAATACATTAATGTCAGTATTTGTAAATAAACCTTCAACCAATTCTTTCGTCATCTTATTATTAATTTTATAATACCACTATTTTTTAAAATTGTCAAGTCTTTGAGCACCTAATGTCTCAATAATTATTTTATATAAATCCACATCAGACTATTTATCTAATACTAAAGCTTGTATCATTGACTATAATAGTTCTATCTCAGTATTTGGAATAGCTTCACTCAAAGTTTGATTATTAATAATAACTACATTCTAATTATTATCAATAATAGATTTTGCAATTATATCTTTTGAAACAATATTGCTATTTGTTTTATTATAAGTATAAAAATTAGAATAATAAATATATGTATATAACTCCTAAAGAGGATAGGTATTATTTACTAATATATTGCTAATTTTTTCTAATTTACCATTTGTGTCAACGTAATAATTATAATCAGAACCTATGGATAAATTATACTCATAAGCTGGATAATCATTCATAGACTAAATTATAGTCTTTATCCAAGACGTTGCTGTTAAAGTTGGAATACCATTAAATGAACCAGTCCCATTTAAATATAAGTTTCGTAACAAAATAGTTGTATTACTATGATCACTATCTTTATTACTCTAAATATTACAGTAAGCACGGGTATAAATATCTTCATCTAAAGGAGACTTAAAACAAAGATTGGCTACATAATTATATAAATTTTCTTTATTAGTATTCTATATTAACTAAAATTGATAAAAATTCTTTTTCTAATAATAAGAACGTAATAAAGAAAACATTTTAGTTTTTAACTAATCTTTTTTACGGTCATCGGGACTAATATCTTTTACCTCTAAATAATTTGTATTCGCCGCAATAGCAAATTCATCAAAAAGATTTAATTCAATGTTCTATTGACTTCTATAATTACCATTACTATCATTTTCTGGATAATCAACATTAAAAACACAATCATAACACTACCAAAAAATTTCCTCTTTAGATAATAATATATCTAAAGTTAATTGCTGCTATTCTTGCTCCGATTCATAATACTTATCTACATTATCATATTCATCCTTAAACAACATTGACATTAACTTAATATAAAATAAATTTTCTGAATCAGGAGTTAATTGCGTGATTGTTGGATTATTTTGCAATTTTTGAATTACCTTTGTATATAATATATCATTATCTTGAACAGAACCATTATTAATACAATCTTTCTATAAAATTTTATTAATTGAAGCAAAATAAGTAGTCTCATTAGAGTATGGGAAGAAAATTAGAATATTAGATTTGCCAAAAACGTCTTCTGATCCAGTTGCATTTTTTACATAAGTATCTCCAAATAAATTTTTTAAAACTCTACTACCATTTACAGGCCATGAACTAATAATAATTGCCATTAGTAAAGAAGTAAAATCTGGATAAAAACCATTTGTTGTAAAATAAAAATTGGTACATAAATACTTATAATTAAAATTACTCATATTTCTTGACCAAGTAATATCTGATTTAGTTAATTGATTATTAGTACTCTCAGTAAGAGGTAATATTGTTGGAGTATCATTATTACCTTCACCTATTGTCATTTCAGTATAATATAGAGGACAAAGATAAATTGTAGTAGTCGAATAAACTGGTTCATTGGTATATGGATTTGTACCAATCGGTACCATCTAAGTTGTTGTATTATTTTTAACAAAATCATAGAAATCAAAAATATCTTTATCATTCTTTAAAAATAATGCATTGCTGGTCTTAAAAAAATCTCCTCTGTGATTTATCATATAATTTCTAAAGCATGTCTTAAAAACACTATTTTCTGGGATATAAGTAGAATTATCGTCTCCAATAATTTCTTTTGTTCCAGAATAAACAATATTATTATCATTTAAAGATATTGTAATAACTGGAGCATCTCCGCTATATCCATTATAGCTTTTTCGTAAATAAGAAGCACATGCCTATAATATAGGAGCTCCATCAAAACTAACAATGCCATCATTGTCAATATCTACGCCTTCTTTAAACTCCGCAATATAGTAGGCAGTATTTGTAGTAAAAGTTCCTAAATAACTTAAATCATTCTATCTGGTTCTATCAAAAGTATTATGTGTAGTAGCATAATCTCTCATTATGGAACTAGTTGCATTTGTAAAAAATCCCATAGAATTATCTAAAGGACCAAATCTTTGAGAATTTAAATTAATATAAAAATTTTCTTTAAACATTAATTTAAATAACAATCCAAGATTGTTAACTTCTTCTAAAACATATTTATTTCCAGTAGCACTATTAAAATAAGTTTTAATATATCTAAATAAATCTTTACCATAAATATAATCTGCATTGGTATAATAATCAGAAGAAGATATGTGTGTTATATGATATTCTACAGCATTATTATTATTGCCAGAAATTGTTCCATTAGTATTTTTTGACTAAATATCAGATAATAATTCTGCCTATTTTTGCCCTAACAAAAACTTTAATGAAAATAAAATATTAACATAATCATACTAAGAAGAAGACTCTGGATTTGGACCTAAAATAAGTTTTTCTCCTTGATTTGCTGTTAATGTAAAATTCATTAAATCAGTAAAATTCCGCATCTATTTTTGTCTAATAGCATCTAAAACAAAAATACTTCCAACTTCTTCATCATTAATATTTTTAAAATTCTATTCTAAATACCATTTTTGTTTTTCTTTAGAAAGAATTGTAGAATAATCAGAGGTTTGAACAAAACCGGGTGTGCGTAAATCTTCATTCGATTCAGAAGTTTCTGATAAAGATAAAATAGAAATTAAACAATTATTTAATCCACTCTAATTGTGAATTAATTCCTAAAACCCCTATTCATCATCTAAATTCAAATTAGATAATATCTAAGATAAAGATTCTCCATTCTCTAAAGAATTTAATATTGTAGTTTTTAAATCTAAATTACTATAAGACATTAAATATGAAGTAGACAAATTTGTATTCTAAATTTCATTTTTACTTTTTTCATTATAATCAATAATTCTACTTAAAATAGCCTCCCAACTATCAGAAGTATAATTAAAATTCTATTTTAAGTTATTTTTTAACTAATTTGTATTTGAAGTATTATTTGAAATAATTTTATAAAATTTAATTTCTTCAGAATTAAATAAATATCTTAAAACACCGCAACTTAAATAAGTTCCTGGAGAAATAAAAACAACTTCTCCATTATTTTCATATACATATCTATCTGTAGAATTTTCTGGAAGGACAAGCAATTCCTATAGAACATCAGCATTTTCTATAATCACATAAAAATACTATATTTGTAATTCTTCTAATCTTTCATTTGTTATAGCATCATTATCAAATAATAGAGAATATAATTCTCTTAAAATGTTTATATCTGATAAATAACTATCTGTAATATAAAAACGTTTATTATTATAATATAAACCAGGATCATTATTAAAATCAAGCAATTTTGAAATTAATTCTATTCTCAAAAATTGTCCATTAGAATGAATATTAAATAATTCATCTCTTAATGTTTTACTATTAGTATTATTTCCTACCTTAATTTGCCAATTATAAGTAGAAGGATTTAGAGTATATATCTATTCATCTACTTTATTATAGTATTGTTCAGCAAAATATTCAAGAATAGTAATAAAATTTTCTCCAGTCCAATACTAAAGTATATTCTATTGAATAGCATTAAAAAATTCTTGTTTAGTAATTGCTGTGATGTTAGTTTTAAAAAATACATCATCTGCGGCCTGGCTGCTTAAATTAAGAATAGTATTACTTTCGTCCCCACCATAAACATTTTCTAATTGTTCAAAAATTAACTACTTTTTCTTTTTGCTTTGTTCAGTTTCATGAGTTTTATAATAAAACTATTGATATTGAATATACTCTTCTTCGTCTATAGTATATTCATAACTAAAAGCATCTAAAAATTTATCAGGAATACCAGTTCCTTGTGCAGTACTATTAGCAATCGTTTCTGCTGTTAATTGCTAATTAGCAGCTACTCCATTATTATATGTTTCTACACAATTTGCAAAATGATTTTTTTCATTATCCCAATAATAAATCTTAGATATTTTCTCAAATATACTTGTTTTATTTTCACTGGTTACACCACTAAAAATTATACCATCTTCGCCTAAAACGAGTCCGGCATTATTAAATATATCTTTTAAAGTATAATAATAATAATGTCCCTATCTTTGACTATCTTTTCCATCATCTAACTATCCTTGTTTAAAAGTTACAAAATTACTTTCTGTTAATTCACCATTTTCATATTTATCTTCAGCTAAATAAATAGGATAATAATAATCTGTTTCTTGATAAGCCGGTTGCAAAATTTCATTCGCATTTGAATCTGTACGTTCTGCAACTTTCCAATCAATATCCCAATCAAAATCAGACTAAGTTACATTCTAACCATTCTAATCATAAAGAACAAGCTCTCCTTCAAGAACTTTTCTATCACCAAGGCTTGAACCATCTAAATGTTCACTTGGTTCAGTATTTAAAACATTTGATGAAACATCAACTGCGTTTTTACCATGATGCCAAATTAACTAAATAGTATAATCAGAACCTGATGTTCCAGAAGTGCCAAATACCATCTAAGCTTCTGCGGTATAAGACTAACCATCTTTAATAACCTCTGCACGAACAGTATTACGTCCCGCATAGCGATTTAAAACAGGCTTAATAAAAAACGCAATTTTTGTTTGATTAGTAATAGTAAAATTATTTTCCTCTGTTGGATTTGATACGGGCTATGCCGCCGCACTTGCGGGCGTGGCAGGAACAATCATTGTATCACTGCCGCAAGGCACATACCATTTAATACTTGTCCAATCTGTTAATTCAGCTTTCTAATAAACATTTGGTTCGTTTGGATCAAAAGCAAGCTAAAGAAATCTAATTTCTTTATCCTAATCATTTAAAATTTTATCTGCTCTATCATATATAAAATAAGTTCCTAAACAATCTGACATTTCACCAGATTCATCCACAAACTGAATAGATAAAGCGTTCATATCAATAACAGATGCTTTATTTCTAACATCTGTTTTATTTGTAAACTCTAAAATATTACTTACTGCAACTCTTCTATAAATAGGATCGTTTTCTGTGCCTTCATTTTTAACAATAACGACTTTAATTTTCTCACTTGCATTATTTACATTGGGCCAAAAACGAATTTCTAACTCATTAGTAAAGGTATCTAATTCAGGAGTTGCTGTATTTGGATCTGTAACATAATAATCTCCTTCACTATCCATACCACCAGTCCGAGGATAATAAAGACGCTCCCAATGGGCACCAGCATATATATCTGGACTCTAGGCTCCTAATTTATATCTATACCAACGTACTTCATAAGTGTCTGGGAATTCATCAGGTTCTACTGCTTTTATTATATCATTTTCAGTATCTTTATGAACCCAACGTAATCCTATAATTTTTTCATTATCACTAAATCTCTAAGCATAATCACTATCTGGAGATAAATCACCTTTATAGTAAGTAACTGTACTGGTAGTCATAATAGTAGCCATATCTTCATTAAAATCTTCAACTGGAATGCCTAAACATAAATAAGGATCTTTAATAAAAATATTTGGATTTACATTACCAAAACCAGTTGCATCATTATATGGAACTCTTTCGCCATTAGCTCCTATAAAATTTTCTCTTTGATATGCAAATAAACGCAATCTTGTAATAGGATAATCTGTATAATCACTTATATCATATACATTTTCTTGTGTATAATAAGTCTCAAAATTATACACATCACCAAAAAATTCTTTACTATCAAAAGTAATAATCTTAGTGAAGCTATTATTTGTATCTGTTTCAAGACTTTTAAAAGTAATCTCTATAGCTAAACCATAATTACCTGTATAAGTTCCATAATCGGCTAGCCAAGTAGAAAACTATGCAGATAAACCAAGTCGAGTATATTCTGCCTATGGAATAAAAGTATCATCAAAATCACTATCATATAACACCAAATTATTATATTGGTTTCTTAAATTTTTTCTTTCATCCATAGTAGATGCAGTTGCTATCTAAGTTAACAATCTATTTGCCGCAAGAAAAATCGTTGATGTCCTAAAATCATTATTATCAATATTCCAAGATAATCCTGTATCTGCTGTTGGATCATTAGCCCAATAGCCAATTTCTTCTTTACCCTAAATCAAATTATTGGTAATATTTACTAATCCCTAAAAAGGAGATTTGTAAACCAAAGGAGTATTAGTATCATCTACCTATTTACCAATAATCATCTTTTGATTATCGTAATTACCCTATGGAATCATAACTAAAACAGCATCATTATTTTTATATTCTACTTCGGTACTATATGCTGTAAATTTTGCATTTCCAGTAGAAACAACATAAACTCCTTCTTCAGCTCTTGTTGCATCTACTATTGTTGCATTAATTGTTTGATCAAATTTTACTGCATCAATTTTTTTATCAATTAATACACTAACAGCATCAAACATTATATCAGCATAATCTTTTTCTGCCATAGTTATTATCCCTCCTTTTTCTCATATTTCTATATTAACATAATTTTTTAATTAAGTCAAATGTTCTTTTTAGGCCAATAAAAAAAACGGGGAGAGGAATAAATCCTCTCCCCTCTGTATTATGAACGATTAGCATATTGAGAAGCACGATTAACAAGATTATTAAATGCTTCTTCAATTTCACTATGATTTGTTGCATTTGGAAATTCTGCATGAATTGTAACAGATTGTTCTAAAGTTTGAGAGCCTGCTTCATATGCTGGAGAACTAAGTCCGGTTGAAATATTACTTGCGGCCGCACGCAAATCAATTGCAGAAGCAAAATCTCTAACTAAAGATATTGCAGAAAGAATATTCTCTGTATCATTTGCATTAAGAACAAGCTCTTTTTCATGCAATACTGCCAATTTACCGCTTGAGCCCCAGGTTCCAGTATATCCACCAGAAGCAAATGCCATTTGAACATTATTTCCGCCTCCGCCTCCGCCAGAAGATGAAGAAGTGGATGTCTCTATAGGAATACTGGCTGCGGCATTGACTGCTTCGGCTGCAGCAGATTCTGCACGGGCTGCATACTCTTCGGCCATTTTAATAGATCTAGCAATAATCTCAGCAGCAATCTAAACAGCACTAGAAACGGTATCTGCATTATTATGTAAAGCCTCAACTAAACTATTTGCGGCTTCCTAAATAATACCTTCTGCTTCTTGAGTTGTTTCATCAAAATGCTCTGTTGTTTCATCTGCTAAAGTCTAAAAATCTCCTGTCATAGCTGCTGCGGTATCCTAAATTGACTAAGCTGTGTTAGCAGACTATTCAGTATTTTCATCAGTTTTTTCGGTAGATTCTTCTGTTGCTTCCTAGGCACTTTCAGCCTATGCTTTAGCTTCTTCCGCCAATCTATTAGCGTCGATCTAAGCATTGGTATTTTCTTCTAATCTTTTAGCAAATTCTTCTAAAGAATATCCTTCTCCAGTAATACCTAATTCAGCCAACCTATCAGATGTATAATACTACTGATCTCCATTAACACCAGCAATTCCTTGTAAAAATGCCATTGCATCAGCAGACCTTGCATCATTATCGCCTCTTGAAGCAATATCCATCAATTCAAGAATCTAATCATTAGTCCACCATTTATCATTATGACCGCCATTTAACTCTTCTTTCTATGCTCTAAAAAGAAGCTGCTAAATAACATCATTATCAATAACACCAGTTTCTAAGAATTTCTAAGTTGCAGCTAATGAATAGTCTTTATTGGCATCAAATTCTTCTTTATTAACGCCAGCCATTTCATTTAATGCGGCATTCATTGCATCTATCAACTATAAATATGCATCAATAAGAGCCATAATTTCATCATATTGTCTAATCCACTCTTCGGTTAGTGCCTAAGCCATAGTTAAAGTTTCTTCTGATGCAGGAATAACTTCTTCAATCATCGTTTTAGCAAGAGCGTCATTCTATTTTGTTAAATCATCAAGCTATTGCTCTAACTCTCCCGCACCAACCTTAGCTTCTTCAGTAGCTTCCTAACGCATACTATTTAACCAGTCAATAGTTTCACCGGTCTCATGCATAAGAGTATCAGTTTCATTTTTAAAATCTTCACCAGCATCTAAAACATCCTAAAAACTGGTGCCCCATGCTTCAGTATGATCTGTAACAGCAGTCTAATCTAACCAATATAATGCCCTATAATAACTTTCATAATCTTCTTGAATTAAAGCATTGTATTTATTATTAATATCTTCACGAAGTTTATTATAAGTTTCTTCATCGGCAATACGACCTTCGGCCCAAGCCATATCAAGATCTTTTAAAGCAGCATTACGCTCTTGTGTTAATTGAATAATCTTTTGAGTATAATCATTCGCTTGTCCAAGAACTAAGTTATATAAATCATTATTTTTCTTAGCTAAATCATCTTCAGCCGCATCAACCTATTCGCCATCTGCGGTATAAACATAGCCATAGTTGCCTTCGTTATCTCTTTGAAGACGAACTGTAGACTTGGCGTTGCGTGCATCTTCAAGAGCTATTTCTGCTAAAAGAACTTCATAACGAGCTTTTGCAATATCCAATTCACTCTTACTAAGTTTATTTTTCTATTGCAAACCTTCAATTTCAGCAGAAAAATTCTTTATTCTTAATTTAGCTGCATCATTATTTGTTTTATCTAAATCTTCAGCTAATTTTTTAATTAAAACATTAGTTTCATAAATCTAATTTGTTTTAGTCAAATATTCATCATCAAGGGCGTGCTGACGCTCTAAGGCATTATTAACCTAATCAAAACTGCCCCAGGCACCAGATAAACGACGTTCTGAGTCTTGATAAATCTGGTTAATTCTATTTTCATAAATAGAATTAATAACCTCAAGATAAGCTTCAAAGTCAGCTTGCATTTCAGATTCAGCTTCAAGGAGAGCTTCTTTAGCAGGATAAAGAACAGCATTCTTCCATTCTTCTAATGCTGCCTCAGAAATACCATCAGCTAACAATTCCTAAAGAGTAGCCTCTGCATCAGCAACTTGACGGCGATACATTTCTGTCTATGCTTTAGATACTTCATATCCATTACGAGACATTTGTAATTGAGCATCAAGAATTTTACCAATAGCTTCATAGTCTGTCTATCTACCCAAGAGAGAAAGAACATTAGTTAGATGTTGGACGGTATTAAGCTAATGATCCATTTCATTAGTAATGCGAGACATTTCATCCTTAACTTTACTAAGAACATTTTTATAATATTCTCGCATTTCCTCATTGATTTCCAACAAAGCATCTACACAACCATAAAGACCATCTTGAGCATCTTTAATGGTCTAAACATAATCCTCTTGACTAATTTGTCCAGAAGAATAGAGAGATTGTGCTTCTTGATATGCGGAAGCCCAAGTACTGCCTTGATTGATAACTTCTGCTTTTGTATTTGTAACTCGTTTATCGAACCAAGAACGCATTACTTCTGGGACTTTATAGATATTATCTCCAAGGACTTTAATAGCATATTCAATACGCTTTAAAGAGCGTTCACTAATTTCAACTTTAAGGTCTACTTTATATCTAAAATGCTCATAAACCTTAGCTTGTTGTTCATAAAGATTATCTAATAATTTATCAGATTGTTCTGTAAAAGTATTAATAGATTCATCATATTGATTTAATAGTTTTTGCATATACTCTTTAATGGCGGAAAGTCGATCCCAATAAGCCGGATTGTTCTACTGTTCAATTGCGGTCATATTATTCCAAGTCTCAACATTTTTGTTCCACCAAGATTCTATTGCTTCTTCAATTTCATCTCTATTAGCAATCTAGCCAAATTCATCTAACATTAAATCAAAATCAATACCAAGAACATCTTTTAATCCTTTCCAATCTTCTGTCTTACGACTTTCATTACCATTTTCATCTTTTATTTTATACTAAATAGCTCCAACAACAGACGAAACAATTTTATTAAAATCTTTCTAAAGATTTCCGCCAGCCTTACCGGATGCGATAATCGCACCAAGATTTCCTCCACTTTGAAGAACCTTAGACAAATTATTCCAATCATCACCCGCAACAGCTTTTAAATAACGCTCATAAACTTGTTGCATTTGTTTAAGCTTTGTGATTTCTTGCTCTAATAGAGCAATTTTATTTTTACCCCAAGCTCTATCTCGTGCCTTGCCAAGACGTTCATACTACTAAGAAAGACCTTCTAAAGTCTTATTTAATTCATCATAGCGATGTTCTTCGTCTTCTATAAGTTCTGCTTGACCAGTGGCCTCTTTTTCTGAGCCACCGCCTTTTTCACCATCTTTTATTCCTGTTGTAGTAGGACCATAACTTGGCTGAATAAAATTAATTCCATTATCTTCATTTACTAAAGGAGAAAAAGCATCTGTAATAATTTCTGTCGAAGAAGTGTTACTATAATTTCCGGTTCCGGTATCTGTATATGAAGATATTTCATTAGTTTGCCCTTTATTACCACCTTTTTTAATTGGAGGTTTATTTTCTGTGACAATTTTAGTAGTTGCAGAACCAGATCCTTTAGTTCCCTTTATTGTATAAGTAGGAACATAACCAGTAACTTCAGCAGTATCTCCAGGGTAAGTAGTAGTAAATTTTTTATATAGAGGTTGATTTCTCTTCTATAAATTTCCAGCTGTGTCATAAAATTCAATTTCTTTAGAACCAGCATAAACCATCTACTCTTCTGTTATAGTAGTAGGTACGGTCATAGTTTGAGGATTATAACTTGTCTCAATATCTGCAGCAACATTAAGACCAGCCAATGTTGATTCAATCTATTCTTTAGTCATTTTTCCTTTACTAATTAGATCATTAAAAGCATTAACTAAAGAAGTCTAATCCAATCCACCTGTTTCTAAATTTTCTGCAAGAGCAATTTTTAATGCATTCCACTACTCTTCAAAACCAGACATATCTTCTCCGGCTTTTTCTAAATTAGTCTTAATATCTATAATTAACTAATCAGTAGCGACTTCTCTAAGCTTTAATATTGCTTCAACATTACCATCTAAAGCCTAAGTTAAATAAGCCGAATAAGTAGCATCTGTTAATAGACTCTAAGCAAATTCATCTGTTAAAACAGATATATCCATATTTAAAATATCGGCTAAATCTGTCTTAAGAGCATCCATAGTATTAGACCATTCAATACTATTTTTATCTGCTGAGCTTAAACTCTTTTTATAAGTTTCTAAGTTTTTATTAAGACTTAATAAACCTCTATCAAGTCTTTGATTTGCTATTGCTGCAGTTAAAGCAGATTTTTCCAATTGCTTTTCGCTAAAACCTGCTTCTTTCATTGCTTCTGACAAATTATTTTTTAATCTTTTAGCATAAGCCTCAGTTTCTTTTGCATCAAAGCCATGCTTTTCTGCCAATTCAGCAACTGCAATAGAATATTTTAACGTCTCTTGTGCTGCAGCTGCAAGTTCTTTATTATTAGTGGTTAAAGCATGCTAATAAGCTTCTAAATCATCTGTACAAGACTCATATTTACTTGCCAAATCTTGTAAAGCTGCATTTTCCGCGAGAGTTTGAGCTTCTGTATCTATTCCAATTTCATTAAAACGCTATTTTACATATTCAAGCTATTCTAATGAATCGGTTGCTGTCGCATAAGCAATGGCGTTAGCCTACATTGTTTCATAATCATTAACAACATGAGCTTCTTCACCTTCACCAATAATAGACTATCCAGATGAAATAAGACCTAAAGACCTTGCTCCTGCTGTTCCAGCTTCATTAATTTCTTGATTAGCGAATAAACCGATATAATTCTATAAATTTTTTTCAAAACCGACAGTAGATTCTTTAAATAATGCATCTTTAAATCCTTGTACATTTCCAACTAATTTATAAGTTCCATCTTCCATAATTTGGAAATAAGATTTAGCATGTTCTGAAAGTCCCTCAAGATTCTCAACAACATCACCAAATTTCAAAGATCCAAAAGCTTTATTTAAATTTTTAATATTTTCTTGAAGTGAAGAAATATCTTTTATCTAACTGCGATATATATCACCCAAAGAAATCTAATCTTTGATATATTGTTCAATACTATTAGCATCAATATTTGTACCATTAAGATAATTATATAAATCCGCAAAAATCTATGCATCTTGTCCTGTTAAAGACATATTTTTAAAATCTTTAACATTTATTTTTGATAATTGTCCAGATAATAAATTAGTTAAAAGATCTTTATTTCCAGAAGAAAACTAAGAAGTCTTTTCAGCAATACTATTTAAAACATTGTTATATGTTTTAGGTAATTCATTTTCTACTATAGATCGAGCTCTATTAGTAGCAACACTTTGTAAAACGCTATCTACAGATTTTTCAACATCTTTTCCTTGAATAGTATCATAATATTTAAAATTACCATTTTGAATACCTTTAAAGGTTCCTGAAATTCCATTTAAATCAAAATATTCCTATAAAATTTTTTCTTTGTTTTCTGAATTAATTGTACTACTAATTTCTGCATATCTTTTATCTATTTCATCCGCAGTCTATTCAGATAATATTTTACTTATAAAATTAGTAAAATCAGATAATCCTTTTTTTTCTGCCTCTTCCTAAAAGTCAGTATCATATAATAAACTGTTTGCTAAAATCTCAGAAGTATCACTAAAAGAAGAATTAAATTGTTTTGTATTATTAGCAGATTCTTTAAGACTATCTTTAAAATCATGAAGCTCTGATAATGGTAAAATATTTTTAAATTCTTCTGCAAATCTATCCCAAGACATATTTGCATAATACTCAGCATTATCAAAAGCGGCATTTATATATTTTTCGTTATTTGTATTTGAAAACTTATCTTTAAGCTTATTATCATTTACCAGATTTTGCTAAGCAGAAAGTTTCATATTGCCATATAATGATATTGACTATAAACGATTAGCAGTTTTCTAAGCTTCCTTCTATATTTCTGCTAAATTTGTAATAATACGAACTCCATTGACATATTCGAATTGCATTTTATTAACTAAATTTGGATATTTCTAAACAATGTCAATAGTAGCCTATTTTACTTCTGCTAAAGCATCATTCCATTCTTTTGTTCCTTTAACACAATTATTTAATGTTTCAATAACTGAATCATAAGAATCTATAGTTGATTTTAATGATTCAGCATTTTGCTAAGCTTCATCAAAAGCATCTGATAAATCTTTTGCTGTTTTTTGAAATTTTTTCAGCTATCCTTCAGGAGATTTTTCTTTGATACCTTCAAAAACTTTAATAAGAACTGCTGCTACAGCAACAACAGCCCCTATAATTAAAGATATTTGCCAAAAAGCTAATTGAATTTTTGCTCCAGAAGCAGCAAGAGCAAGATTTGCTGTTGTCTATATTTTAGTCATATTTGTTATTAATGGCAAAATTGTTCCAACAGACATCATTAACTAAAGAGCTTTTTCTCCATTGGTTAAATCATCATTATTAAGAATATTACCTAAATTTTTTAAAGTATTTATGGCTGAAGCAACACTCATTATTGTACTAGATAATGTTGACATAACTGAGCCAAAATCAAAAGAATATTGACCTAATGCTTTTAATTTTTCTCCAGTCTACTATGCACTATTACCTAGCTACGTTGTTTTATCTGAAGCATCTTGAGCTGCCTAAGCTGATCTTTGACAAGAGTCGGTAAACTATCCCGCTGCATTACTTGCTTCTGCCGCACTCTATCCACTTTTCTAATAAGCAGCGGCCAATTTACCTTCCATATCTTCCAACTAAATCTAAAGATCTACCGGTAAAGCTTGTTTTAATTCAGAACTAAGCTATTTAATTCTATCAATGATATTCTAAAAAGCTTCTGGGCCATCTAAAGTGTTAATAGAAGAACCTAAATCACGAAAAGCCTAATCTAAATTACCTATTAAATCCTCATTTTTGCTATCTAAGAGAGTTCCTTTTAAACTCTCTAAAGCAGGCATTTCAGTTGCTCCTATTTGTTTTAAATTATTATATAACTCCTAACTTTCTTTGCTTGATAAATCTAAATTCTAAGGAATTTTTTTTGTAATAGATTCAAAAACAGCTGTTGCAGAAGAAGCAGCAGCCATAGAGGTTGTCATTTTCTTTATTTCATTCTAATATTGCTGAATGTCTTCTGCTGAATAAGATTTATTTTTAGCGGCAGCTGCTCTACGAGCCTACTCACTTTGCTATTTTCCCAACTCGTTTGTCTGACGTTCTAATTCATCAGCTGTTTTTCCAGCAGTAATAGCTTCTTCACCCATCTATCTGTTCATATCTAATAGAAGCTATGCCTATTTCTATTCTTCCTCTGTCATATATTTAGCATTATCCAATAGTATTCCTTGCAAATTGGCTTGCTGCTTATAAGCTTCAGTCATAGCACCACCCTAAGCAGTTCCCTATAATTCAGGAGAATTGGTCATTGCAAACAATTCTTTATTAGCCTATGCTCGTAAAGATTCTGCAGACTTCTATCCTTTTGGAGTCATCATAGCAATGCTTGAAACCATATTATTTATAGAAGTCTAAATCTATGCACTGAAAACAGAGGTTAAAACACTACCAAGAGTAAGTAATACTCCTTTTAATCCACCTATATTATCAATAAATTTATCCAAAAACGACAGAGTTTTTTCTAACCAATTTAATAATTTAATAAAAACCTTATCATCTAATAAATCTTGATAAATCGCCTAAGATGCAGCACGTACTCTTTTTCTTGCTGCTTCCCAACTTTCAGCATAAATATCTGCCTATTCTTGAAGAGTACCTTCAGAATTTGCTGCCAAATCCTAATTAGCAAGAATTTTATCATAATTATTCATAATTGCCATAAACTGAGCATACTGTCTAGTTCCGGCAACTGTTTCAGCTAAGGCAACCTTTTGAGCTTCTCCGATACTACTCCACTTTTCACTAAGTTCATCAAGAATAGTATCCATATCTTTTAAATCGCCATTGGCTTTAAGAATATTAACTCCAACGGTATTAATAGCTTCTGAATATTTATTTAATGTAACTCCATCTTCAAGAGTTTCTCCAAGTTGAAGACCCTAAAAACGAGCAAACATCGTTTTAAAAGCAGTACCAACTACATCTGCACTTTGACGAGTTTCAGCAACAACAGTAGCTAATGCCGCAGTTGCTTTCTCATAACTTAAACCAACTGTATCTGCTACAGAAGCAAATTTCTATAAACCTTGAGCAATTTCATCAGAGCTTGATGCAGTTGCCGCACCTAATTTAGTAATAACATCTGCATAATACTCTAATGATTTAGAACCATCATCAAAGTTATTCCAAATAGCAGTCATCTGACTTGAAACTTCTTCTGCACTCTAACGAGATACATTAGCTAATTTAATAGTTACATCTGTTCTCTCTTTTACAGCTTGATCATTTAAACCTTGCTGATAATAGATTAATGCGGCGTCGGTATATGCAGTTGTTGAAGTACTTAAAGCTTTAGCTGCACGATTTGCCTCATCCGCAAATTTAGCCATCTAATCAATAGATTGACCAGTGACAATTCTAATGTTATTTAAACTTTCATTTAAATCCTAAGCATAACCATAAGCACCTTGAAGAGCTCCCATAAATCCATGCAAAACACTAGAAGAAATTTGCCATCTTGCAGTATTCTTTAAAGTGGTAGCAAAATTGCTCAATAAAGCATTAGATCTTCTTAATGGAACTTCTGCCTACATAATAGACGAAGCTAATTTAGAAAATGCCTAAGAGCCTTCTGGACCTAAAGAAGATAAGGCAGCTCTATAATCACTTAACTTTAAACCACTTTTCTACAGCCCTTCATTAAATTTTGTTAAATCTAATTTACCTGTAGAAGAAGTAGCAGATTCCAACTAAACTTTTAACTATGCAGCCATCTATGTAGCTTTTTGAATTTCAGAAGATAATCCTAAAGAACTATCTTTTCTTTGAGCTGACATCATTAAATTGTCCAACTACTTCTATAAAGCCTATAATTCTATCTTAGCTTTACTTGTATCAGCTGTCATAGCTAAATTAACATTTAATTGTTTAGCCATTTATTATACTACTCCTTTCTCTCCGAAATTAAGTAAAAAAATAAGGGGTAGGAAATAATCTATTTCCTACCCCGATTACTCCTATATATTCTTACAGAAGTAATATTATAAATTAACCTAATTTGGTTAGAACATCTTTTAGTAATGTAAGCGAATTAGGATCAGCAATATTTTGCTTTAATTTTTCAGCATCTAATTCTAAATTACTATAATCAGTATTCATGGCATCAAGAATACCATAAATACTATTACGATATTCATAAATATGTTCTGCGGTCTTACTCAACCACATTACAATACTTTTATATTCTCTTTGAGGCATTACCGTAAACAAATCATCAAAAAATCCACTTCCCGCAAGTAAATCATACATTTTTGCTGGATCTTCTTTTTGTTTATCAGTAAAGTTAATATTTGTATATCTATAAGCAACCTCTAAATCCATAAACATAGACATTTTTGCTTCATTAATAAAATTATTTTCATCTTGACAATTATTTAATACAGATGTAATTAAATCCATTTTCTCCTGGATTGGTAGATACTACTTAACTTCTACAATCTATCCATTCCAATCAAAAGAAGCGATATCTGTATTTTTGGTTAAACCAAGTTTTGTAAAGGCTATTTTTGCCATATAAAACATCTCCTTTTTCTCTTTATACTAAATATAATATAACAAAATTTTTGACGAAAGTCAAATACTCTAAACTTTAGAAGCCGTAATAGAAACTTCGCCTAAAAGATTATCTGCTCTAGAAGCAGATTCTAATGCTTCTAAAATAATACTAGCAGTATCTTTAACAAAAATTGCATCTGAAGATGGATCGTTATAAATTAAGTATTTAACAGGTAAAACTAACCCATTTTGATCTAATAATCCAGAACCTCTTAATTCATATATAAAACGCAAATGACTAAAATGTGTTCTTGTCTATTCAGCATAACCATGATTGTTATATAATATAGTATTCATACCTCTAAAAAACATACTTGCCTACTATTTATGTCCCATCTAAACTTCACTAAGAGCACCAGTAACCGCCTTATATAAATTTGTATGTCCTAAATGTAAACCAAGAGCGGATAATTCTTTCTTTGAATCTTCGCTCCAAGCTTTAGAATTATAGTTCTTCGCTGAAAAAGTAGCATCTTTCATTAAAACTAGTAATCTTTCTACAGAAAAAGGCAATTCTTTGGTATAATTTAAAGTAATAGCTTTACCGCTAATATCAATTTTACCAGTGGCATTCCCTATCTATGTTGCTGCTTTTTTATGCTCAATATCTGCTAATTTTTTAATTAATTCTTCTGCAGCTTCATCTGCTAAATTAGATAAATTCATATTTTTATATGCCTAAGTAGCTCGAGTTCCAGAGCTCTAACCTCCAACTAAAAAAGATTCCATACTAATTGAAGTGTTTCCTCCAAGAAATTCTCCTGCAGCTAATATAGCTGCCAAGTCTTCTTCAAAAATACTGTCCGCTTCTTTAACTCTTGCTACGCGTTTACCTCTAGCATCTGCTCGATGAAAAAGTGTACTCGGCTAAAACCCTTTTCCATGATACTAAGACTGAAATTGATAAGCTGTCTAAATCAATTCATAAAATTCAGATTCCATACTATCACCAATAATACTATCTGATACTTTATTAAAATCTTTTGCTGCTATTTTTAAAGCCATTAGAATAGACTATAACTCTAAAGCCTCTCTTTTTGCTGTATTACGTTTCATTTTTGCAATCATTGCATTATGTACATTTTTTAAAATCACAGAAAAATCTTCTGAATCACTATATAATGCAGCCATAAATTCAATCTCCTTTACCACAAAAATAAAAAAAATGGGAGAAGACTTGCGTCTCCTCCCATTAATTTTTTATCAATAATTCTCTTCAAGGAATGGTCTCTGGTTAGTATTGTATGCTGTTTGAGTATCAGCACTAAATACTGTTTCGGTATCAGGATTGACACCATTGTGATGTGTGCCAAGACGTTCAAAATCAGCAGCTGTTTCACCAAGCTCAAGAACCTGAATAGCAGCATAAACCTTCTTGGTCTTATCCCAACGAGTATAATCTGGGAAAGCATCCATTGTGAATGTAAAGGTAGAAGGATCGCCAGAAGATGCCATTGTGAAGGTAAAGTTAGACTATACCTTGCAGTTAGGAATTACAAACTCAGCAGGCATATCTACACCATTTGTATCACGGAAGAGAGTAGAAGCTTCAAGATAGAAGTTACCACCGAACTTATCAGGAGTAATGTTTACCTGGAATGCACCAGAAGTATATTCTACATAGTAGTCAACAAGAACTACACAGCCATTGGTGAATTCACTTAAATCATTAATACGACGAGAATCATCAGAATGACCTTCATCAGTACCATATACTCTTACCTTCCAAACTTCTGCATTATTAGATCCAGTACCTGCAGCAATCTCAGTGGCAATTTCTGAAGCGATATAAGGCTCAGATTTAACTTCGCCATGATCATCAAGAACCATAATATAAATATAATCTTCTTTAGGATTAAGCTATACAGGATCTCCGTTGTTTATTGGAGTAGAAACTGTTTTTACATATGGCTTCTTAGAAAGAGTAACTTCTACAAAAGGAGCATTGCTATTAGAATTATCAACACGAACTTTATCAGTCTGTTCAGTTGTATGCATAATAACTGGCTTATCCTTTGCATCAACAAGACCAGCACCAGTTAGAATTGAAAAACCAGCAGGAGAGATAAGAGCATCTTCCATTGTGAAGGTTACTGTACGCTCGCCTTCCCAAGCTACGAGACGGGCATTGCCACGACCGCCCTGTGCATAAACAGTTGTAGCTGCTCCTTCCATGCTGGAGGTTTTAAGACTATCAAAATAAAGAACTGGCTCGTTCTTATAGAATACCTTATTACCAATCTTCTGAGCAGCCTTTGCCTTAAGAACTACATCGCAAATCTCACGAACACCAAATTTCATGGTAATTTTTCCTCCTTAATTTAATGAATATTTTTCATCCAATTGTCTGGCTGTTTATCTGGTTTCCCACCAGCCAAACGAGAACGAATGTCAAGATCCCAATTTGTATAAAGCATATATCTTTCTACTAAATCAAAAAGCTAATACATAGTTAAGTTTTTACAATCTTCTAAAGACATTGAATTAAGTCCAACTGTTAAAACAGATATATACTATGCAAAAATACTTCCTTTTCCATCGCCTTTCTATGCGGCTACACGCTTGCGCGCACGCATAAGTTTTTCGGCAATTTCCTTTGCTTTTTGATTTTGAGGATTAAATGACTATGCTTCCATAGGACCAGTATTAATGCAAAAAATCTAATTTATTATTTTTTGAAACGCATCAAAATTGCTTTCATCAATTATAATACTTTCATTATCTTTTCTTAATAGAATACTTCTTGGAGTTAAAGTCATAGAATATTTTGGAAAAATTAATGGGAATAATTGCTTAACAGCTTCTTTTTTATCCGCAGTTTCTTTTTCTTGCATTATCGTCATAAATATCTAAAAATTGTTTGTATCTGTTAAAAGAGTTTCGCCCTAAGCTATCATACTTTTATTCACACAGAGTGTTTGTACTCCAGTAAAAAAGTCTATATCGCCAATAAGAGCAATTTCACAAATTTTTGGCTAATGTATAACTAACTAACATTCTGGAATTGGAATATCAGTACCGCACATTAAAGCCAAAGTTATATCATAAGCCATTATTTATTATACATATTATCCCAATTAGAATCAATATCTGCTTGCTCTCCTGGCTTAGCTGCAAACTTAGAATCTTCTCCTTCATACCCATGAATTGTTTGATACATTAAAGTAAGACCAGCAAATTCATCAGATAATACAATCTAATTTGCACCAAGAAAATCAATCTTGCCAATACCAGTAAGTCTTTTATTGTTTAACATACTATCAATTTCAGCAGCGATTTTATATGGACGCAATTGCATATCTTTTAAATTCCACTAATCAAAATGACAAACAATATCAAATGAAATAATATTATCTCTAAACTCTGGATTTGTCATATTAGGAGTAAAATTATCAAAACTTATGATAACATAACAAAATTCAGGTTTATCTACTTTTAATTTAGGAACAATTTTAATTTGTTTCCCAAACATATCTAAAGCTTTATCTTGTGGAACATTAGGCTAATCTAATGCATTTGGAACATCATAGTATAAAAGTTTTTTCAACCTATCATTACTTAAAAACTTATCTACTAAAAGCCCCATATCTTTTTCCACCGCTAAAAAGCTTGACTCAGGAAAAGAATAATTTATAATTTTCATAGCAAAACTCCTTTTTCTCAAAACAGAGACTCAACAACAATTGTTTTCTTCAATGTTCCATATTCAATATCAAACTAACCACTATAGTTAGACTCCCATTGAAGTTTTATAGTTCTATCATCAACAATCTCATATTTAATAGGATATTTAGAATCAATAGACCAATTTGCTACTGTAAGTCCAGTATATTTATATTCATAAATACCTTTAGGCTTAATAAATGTTTCGCCTTCAATCAAATGTTCAATACGATTTGTATTTGGATTTTCTTCTTTCACAATTAACCCTCCAGCAACACCATTTTCAATATCATCTTCAAATTCATTAGAATAATATTCAACAGCATTAATCTAAAGGATTCCAGGAGTAGAAATCCAGTCAATTGCTTCAACTCTCCAACAAATCTTTTTATCATCTTCGCCTAAATAAAATTTAGAATATCTATTAAAATAATCTAAATTATATCTATTTGCTGGTAATAAAATATTTAAAGAAAAGTTTGGTCTATCAACACTAATTCCTGCTTTTTGAATAAAATTAATTTTTGTTTCAACAGGTCCACGAACTGCGGCATAAGTAAAATGCTCATTTCCTTCTTCGTCTTGATATTTAATGGTGTATCTACACCGTCTTATTTCCCCGCGAAAATAAGCTAATTCTGTTTTATCTTGAAGATATATTAACCAATGACTATTGGTATTTACCCATTCAAATACATCACCTGGCTAATATCCATGTTCATAACCAATTGAAATAATTTTATCATCATAATCCTGCTTTACTTTATCAGGATTGATTAAAGCACGTACAGGAGGCTATTCACGAAGCTATTCCGTAACTTCTTCTTCAAGCGGAAAAAACTTCTTAACGAAAGCTCCTTGATAAGAATAAAGTACGGCTTTATCTAGGCTCCGACGCTTATCTCGGATCATACGCTCTTGTTGCGTGCGGCCACCCATCTAAAAGAGATGTTTGGCTAAAACAGAAACTCCTTGAATGGAACTTTCTTGATACTGAGGAGAAGATAAATGACCCAATCTACCGCCGAGATTTCTTAATCCTGTGGTATACATTGTTCTTTCATCAGGTCTCATTTCATCAACCCCCGCAATAATCCAATGGCTTCAAAGACTGTTTTTCGATACAAGGGAAAGTCAGTAACAGCAGCCATTGCTTTAATTCCTTCTAGTTTGGCTAATAACTATAAAAATTGCGGGTTCTCAATAAAAATCTCATTAAGTCCCGCAATTTCTAAAATTACTGTATCAAGTTGTTTCTACCAATCTTCATTATTTTCACGCATCGGAATTAATTTCCACATCTAATTAGTTAATCTAATAATATTTTTTTCAAAAACTTCTGCGGAAATTTCAAAATCATATTTAGTTAGAGTATCTATCATAATAAACCCCCCAACCAAATACATCCCAATTAGAGCGATACATTCCATCATAAGAAGTTCCTGTATCTCTAATCATTCTTCTGCGTTTATATAATCTTTGCATGTGGATAGATTGAGTTTTACACTCGTTCAATAACCCCATCAATTTTTGTAAATGATTTGCTTGAGAAGTCATTTTAAAATCGCTACCAGAATATTTCATTCTAGTATTTTCAATAGATGTAACCTGTCTTTGAACCCAGGCTTGCATCATAAGAATAGCAATAATATTAATTTCTTCAGATGTTAATTCAAAATTAAATACTGAATTTTCAACTAATACCATTTCTTCTTGATCATTCGCAAGCATATTATCTAAATCAAAATTATCTCCCTCTAATTCATGCCAAACAATACCCAGAACAAAATCTCCATCTGTAACTTCACTACGAGGTTTTACAACTGTATTTATCGTATAATCAGATAAATTACATCTTGGAAATTCAAAACCAGGCAAAGCGTCAAGAAGTAAGGTCTGTAAATCCCTTAACGTATCTTCTGGAGTTAATTCCACATACATATCATCGGTAATTTTTCCGAGAAAGCGGTCGTAAATAGTGCTAAAAGATGTATTCACTACTCACGCCCCCTTAAAATATTATCCTTCGTCGGCTTTCTTACTAATTACTTTATAATTGGTAGTAGTACGACGTCCTGCCGCAGCTGTTGTCTAAGGCTTTACTCTACGCTCTGGCTGAGCTGGTTCAATAAAGTCGCCTTCTTCTGCTTTTTCTTCTTCAATATGAACAAGAGCCTTATCAACATCAAAGCCAGTCTTTTCCTTCAAAGCCTTTCTCTTATTCAAATCAGTCAAAGGAAGTTGAACGGCAAGTGTCTTAATAAGATCAATTACTCCCAATGGAGCAAAATCAAGGGCATCAAGAAAAGCATCTAAAGAACCACGTAAAAGCAAATCTCTAACCTGAACCTCAGACATATCATACTCTACTTCACGATGAACATTCAAATCTGAAGTAACAACTTCATCACCAATTTGTAGAAATTGTTCAAGCATTTCACGTCCACCTGGTTGATAAGTTAGTTTTTCTAACTCACCAAAGGGAATTTTCTTTGTCTCACCGGGAGCAAATTCACGACGAAGATTGCTCTCTGGAATTCTATACACTACTGAACTTGCACTTCTATTTTTTACTAAATACATTGTATCTTGCTTAATCATAATTATTCTCCTTTTTCTCTTAGTAAAAAAAGGGGAGAGGGGAACTTCCCCGTCTCCCCTTTTACTCTTTTATTATTTAATTATTTATAAAATCAAGGATTTTGACCAGAAATAGGCTGATCGTCACTTACGCCACCATCAAGATAGCCACTCTTGCGGCCATCATAAGTTGCGATATTGCCATCAACGCCATTGAGATTCCAATTAATCATCTGGCCAAGGAGTGATGTATCAACATAGCAGCAAATGTTGTTGGCAAGGATAGCAGTTACGCCAACCTTCTTGTAAACCTGGACTTCACGAGAACGGTCATAGTTATTGAATTCATCAACAATTGTGCCACCCTCGAAAGCGATTTTTACAGGCTTGCCATCAACGCCAGTAGGAATTACCCAGCAATAACCTGGATCAATTACCTTACGAGTATTAGTTTCATCCTCAAAGCCTTGCTCAAGAATGATAACTTTTGTGCCCTTATAGTTTGCAAGACGACCAGTATTCCAAAGCTCGGTCTTCATAGCTTCAGTATAACGCCAAGCTTCGTTAGGAATCATCTTTACAGCAAATTCATAAGTACAATAAATAGTAGGAGTACCGTATGCGGAAGCAATCTGGATAAGACGATCCATTGCACCCTCATCGAAACCAACAGCAGCAACACGGTTTGCTGGAGGAAGCTGATTGATAGAAGCCTTAAGGGCTGCAGCTACCTCTTTATAAATAAGTTCGTCCATACCTTCCATAATGATACGAGTTACTTCTGCGAAGTCAACACGACCATCAAGGAACTCTTCGAAGCCGATCTGAGCGGCTCCGCCGATGGCACTGGTACGTACTTCGAAGGCTTCCTTCTCGGCAGGACCGAGCTTGAAGACTTCGTAGATACCAGCAAGTCCAACACGTGTTACGAACTGCTTTGCACGGGCACGTGTATTAAGTGGACGACGGAATACAGGCTTATCACCCTGAGCAAACTGCTTAACTTCAGCGAACTGATTGTAAGATTGCTCAACTTTCTTTGGAAGGACTTCATCAAGAGTCTCTTCAATCATAGAGAAAATAAGGTTCTTATTTTCACGATACTGTGCGTAAGTGCCAGCCAGCTCATTAAGCTCATTACGGAGAGTTTCATTAAGAGCAGCATAAGAAAGCTGCTGATCACCGTAAGAATAAGCTACAGGAGCAGAAGGGTCGGCCTTAGCAACTTGCTTCATTAAAGCAACTAAATTAGCTCTATCTAACATTACTCTTCTCTCCTTTCATTAAGCGATACGCATAATCTTTACGCCACGCTGATTATCAGGCATGGTGTAAATCTTAACAACCTGCCATACCATGTCGCCAGAAGCGGCACCATTTGTATCGGCAGAAGCCTTTTTTGTCTTGCAAAGAATACCCTTATCTCCAACATAGAGAGGATCTCCAACAGAAAGGGTCTCGGTAAATTCACCAGTAGAAGAATTTACTGCAAGATTAATTGTATTAGTGGTGAAAATATCACCAACGTTAGTCTTGAATACACGAGGAACCATCTGAGTGCCGGTGGGCATTCTCTTCTCGCGGTAAAGACCAAGGCGTCTCCAAGGATCATTAGTGAAGCCCCACTCGTAGTAATCTTCCTTATCCTTGGTTACATCTTCCATCATATACTCAACAGGAACCTGAGTCTTAGAAGTACCATTTTCATCAAGCTCATACTGTTTGCCATTGTAAGTAAATACTTTTGCTTCATGGGTCTTAGCTGGGACATAACCATCTTCGCCCTCGGTGCCAGAGGCAGGAGTATCAGTAATTGTGGTTGTGCTTACAGCATAACGCTTATCACCAATAGTAACTGTCTGTCCTTCAATATCAAGAGTGACATACTGGTTGAGAGTCATTGGCTTTTCTCTTACAGGATTACCATTATCATCAACAAGATTGAGTCTATGCCAATCCTTATATTCAATCTCAGCATTCTCATAATCATATGGACTATAAATACGAGCCTGATAATCATCCTTTAACATTGCAAATTCGCAATCCCACTGCTTACTTCCATCTGGAAGGTTACGATAAAGCTTGATTTCGTTGTAAACGAGCATCCATTCACCTGCGCCAGTGAAATCTACGAGACCAATGCCATTACCATTAGCAGCGTAATCATATTTTACGAACTGACCCTGCTCGAGAATTTCAATACTTGGATCAGCGGGTAACTGGGCATAAATTTGAGCTGTTCTCTGAGCAGAAAGATGATTTGGTTCAACTTGACCGTAGCCGAATTCAACATAACTAGCTTGAGACTGAATAGGCATACGAGTCTTTAAAAAATCTTTAAACATCATCGTTCAGTTTTCCTCCTTTTATTAGTTTAATGTTTTTGCGGTATTTATGGCAGCTCTTACCCAAGCTGGAGTAGAGCTGTCATCTCCTTCGTCTCCATTGAGGTTATAAGTAGTTGGACCTTCGGGGGTATTGCCTTCCTCGGTCTTGAAACTAACCTTATTGCGGAAACAAATGACTGAAAGCTTTGCCTCAATATCATCAAGAGAATATTTATCAATGTTGTCAATAACATCTTTCTTATCCTCATCTGATAACATATAAAATTCAGCAATCTTAGCTTCTTTTTCTACGCGTTCTGCCTTAGACTTAAATTTGCGTAAAGAAGTAAGTTCACTATTAAGACCCTCAATTGTTGTATTAAGGGTGGCAACCTGGGCTTCAAGATTAGAATAATTAGTCTGAAGTTCAACATATTCAGGAATTTCATCTAATGTATCATAAGAATATTTCTTATTCTTCTTCTTTTCTTCCTCATCATCATCATCAGACTTTTTATCTTCTTCTGAATCATCTTCAGATTTCTTTTCTTCTTCTTCACCAGATTTGCCCTTTTCTTCCTCTTCTTCATCCTTTTTCTTGGCATATTCAGCATTATATGCTGCAACAGCCTCGGCAGAAAATTGTGGTTCTGCGGCAGGAACATAAGTCTTTGTTACTTCAACAAGATTTTCATCTGCCTTGAAACCTTCTGCTTCTGAAATGGAGAAGTTTAAACGATAGTATTTTGCTTCTGCACGATCATACAGAATAACAAACTTTTGCCCGCCATTCTCTTCGAAAATACCATCAATAGAATACTTGGAGCACCAGCTATCATTCTCGTCTGGATATTTATCAACTATATACTAATGAATAGCAGACCAAAGTTCGTCGCCAATTTCAACTGCATAAGTATTAAACACTTTCGTTCCTCCTTCTGTAATTAATTCTTTTACTTCATTTATCATTGCAAACATTTTCTTTTTAAAAGAATCATCAATGACAAGTGAAAAAGATGTAATTTGTGAACCTTCAAAGCAAGGTTCAAATTTTTCTCCTAAAATGCAAAGTTTTTCAACAAATGCTTCATTAATAATGAAAAATTCAAGGTCGCTATTCTTATCTTTTGTCCAATCAGCTTTTAAAGTTTCTTCATCAAGTTCCATAGACTAATTATTGCCATTTGTCTTAATTCTTTTTGCTTCTGGATAAACATGATCCCAAACATAACCTTCAGTACATAAATACTCATGTTCAGACTATGCATCATCTATATAAGTAGCAAACCAAATCTTTGCATCTGTAGAAACAAAACCATAAGGTGTGGTTGTATCTGTGATTTTCCATTCACCACCAGAAATATCTATCTGACGATTGTGTTCTTCAAAATCTTCATCTTTATCATTGAAAAAACCAACAATTGGACATCCTCTTAAACTGGGTGCCATTTCTCTCGCAACATCCTTAGTAATAATACTACCATTGCGATTTGGTTCATCACCAACATAACACACCTTAATCAATACCTTTGAAATAAAAGGACTGATTTTTGTACTCTCAATAAATTCAATAGGAGAATTTAATTTTAATACACTTGAATGTTTCATTTCAACCCTCCTTAGCTCATAGATTCTTTGTTCTAAATTGTTTTTTCACTTTTCTAATCATCTGCTTTCTCTGGACGCCCTGCTTTTTTCTCTTCAGTGCCAGCCGCAGATTTCTTATTAGAACCAGAATTATTCTGTTCTCCTGTCTTACTTTGATTATTTGTATTACCATTTTGTCCTGTTTTGCCCATTAAATCTGCCAAGTTCATTGTAGAACTTAAAAGATTTGGTAACATCAATTCAGCAAGATGAAGAACTTCATTCTCAAAGTGAGCAGTATTCAAAATAAAACTCTGTGAATGTCCAAGAGCAATCTGAGGTAGAATCTTGGAATGACCCATCTGGGACTATTCCTTATAAAGTTTAGACATATTCTAATAATTATATTGTGTTGTTTCCAACATATAAAATCTAAACGCATACTTCTTTTTATTCGTATTCTTATCCTATACTATTCTATCAAATAAAATCACGAATTGCAATAGTAAATTCCGCACAGTGGACTCATCTTCTAAAATTGACTTCTCTAATGCTAAATTACCTTCAGTATTAAAGACATTTTTAGAAACACCTGCGGCATTATAAACAGTTCGTTCTACTTTTGCTAAATCATCTCTTGTTGTTGTAGTATTTTTATCAGACATATCAATACTTTCAACATCGGCAAAAGTAGTTAAAACATCAACGCCAATAGCTCGCTGTAGCATCGCCACGGCATTGTTATGAATATCCTAAGCTTCATCAACATCAAAAATTAAATCGCCATTCTTATCCAATGGCAACTTTTGAATAATAATTTTTAATAACTGTTGCATTTGCTTACGTCTGTCTAAGTCCTAAGCCTCATCCAAATCCAGCAAATAAGGAATAACATTTATAAATGCAGGAATATCACTGCCATTTATATTGAACTTAAAAGCCAATCCAGGAGTAAGCAAATACCATCCTCCTGGCAAACCTTTATAATCGGGCTACAACTTTCCTTGTTTAAATAACATATATCCTTTTTTAAATTCATCAGGAAATAAATTTAAAATTCTCATACGATAATTTACATCACCAAAGGTATCAAAAAAAGCCATATTAAATTCAATAGCAGGCATACCTTTTACAGAATATCGAGTGCGGCAATACTCAATTGGAAGTTCTTGAATAACTACTGAATCATCTGATGGAACTAAATATCCATAATAACATCCATCAATTAAAACTTTCAAAGCCATTTCTCCGCAAACTTTCTTTATATAACTATTATCTAAAAAATTTAATAATTTAGAAAAATCTTTTAAAACTTTCTCTTCTTTTACTGTATCATCTAAAATCTCTGGCACAATATACCAATCATAGCGATACATAAAAGCAACATACTAACATAATTTCTAATAAATACCACTTGTCTTATAAAAGAAACGAGAAAAGGCACGAAGTGTATTATAATCATTCTCTAAAAGGGCTTGATATAAACGACGCTTATCCGCAAATGGGGCTCTTGGCGCAACTGATTTTAAAGCACCAAGTTCTAATACTGCATCATCAAGTTGTTTTACTCCAACTTTAATTTTCTTAAATTCATTATCAGCAGTACGATATTCCACAATGCGGCCATTGCTTATCATATCAAAACCCTTAGAATAAATGGTCTCTTTGCGGCTTGGCGCAACTAAGCCATCTTTGGCAAGTTTATCAAAATCCAAATGATTTACCTCCTCTCTAAATTAATAGCCAGCCTTATGCATTATATAATCATAAGAAATCAAATTCTCTTCTGTATAGGGAATTTCAATTAGTTTAAAATCATGTAAAGCACAAAATCTTCGCTTTCGGTTATCATTGTATTGCTACTAATAAAGACCACGTTTTCCACCAAATTTGGAACTGGCCTCGTAATGCTATTTACCCTAATATTCTATAATAAAGTCAATATTTCCATCATCATCAAATACAACAAAATCAAAACGAAGAGGTCTGCCGCTGGCCGCAACTAAATCAGGAAAACTATATTCCTCTTTAAAATTAAATCCTGCATCTATCAAAATTTCTTCTATTCTAATTTCTCCTCTTGACGCACGCATAACAACCTCTCCTTTAATTAAGAAACATCCATTCTTTAGCATTAAATTTCTTTTTCTTCTTTTTATTATCTTCTTCAACTTTTATGTAATATAATCCATATGAGAATGCTGAAAATTTATCCTTTTTAATACCTTTATTAGCCTGTTTTAGAATAATATTAGTACCTTCATTTTCTTCACGGAGATTCATCATCTCTTCTTTTAATATGGAAGTTAGGGTAAATGGTTTTAAATAAATTGACCTTTCTTCTGGTTTCATATTCTAACCAACTTTAGTGCCTAATAATTTTATCTTAGCGTCTCTTTCATCAATTAGCATTTTTACTTTTCCAGAAGATAGATTAACCTATGTATTTGCATAGACCTCTGTGTTGATTGGGGCATTCGCCTTGAGAATATAAATTGCATTCTCTTCACAATCAGCAGTTCTATACTTTTTATAAGTTTCTACCGCATCATCCTGGGTGCCGCCATATACGCCGAAATCTGGCAAAGTATCTCCAGTCTCTGGATCAATAGATGGCTTTACCATATAGTCAAGTAAACCAATACCAAGACCATTACCATCAATTACGATGCGGCGAGCTTTATATTTATAATATAATTTCTTTAATTCAAGAGCCTAATCACCAAAATGTTCATCGGTGATGGTGTAAATATTTACCAAAGATTTTAACGAAGGACCTTGCGGCTGCGGCGTTACCTTGAAAACGCAAACCACTGTATCGCAGCCCTTACGACCAACATCAACAGAAAGAATATAATAAGCATTTTTACCAATGCGTCCAGATGCTTCATATTCTGGCTATTTCAAAATTCTGCCGCGATTAAACATTTCAGAATTGAAATAAGCATCTTCAACGTCACCAGTCCAACGTGATTCATATTCACGTTCAAAAGATGCCTCATTGAAAGTTCCTTCATCTTTCTGGTCTTGAATAAATGTTTTACTTTGTAGTCCTACTTCAACAGGAAGTCGCCAAGTTCCTCCAATTACCATACATCGTTCAGGCTGCATAACCATACGAACCAAGAAACCAATCAGTCTTGTATAAGGTAATGTGCCTTTATAACCGGCAGTAGTAACGAAAACTTGGCTTTTATTTAGTGTTTCTTCTGGATGTTGCTGACCGTCCATTGCACGTCTTGAAATAGCCATAATAGGGATAATGACTTCACGCAAGATTTGGTCATCAACACCGACGCATTCTTCTACAAGTCCACCATGACGACGCTTACCACGAGAACTTTCTCTCGCCGCAATGTTATCAATAGTTGAACTATTTTTAAAAACGTATTTACAATAATCTTTTCCTTCAAGAGTTTTACCTCTACGTCTATCAATCTCTCTGTCAAAAGATGGTATCAAAGTGCAAATTTCATTTACTTTATCTTTTAGAATACCGGCAGCCTGTTCTTTACCACCAGAAGTTACAAACAGATTGGCTCTTGGATAAAGTACGCATCTTACCATCAATGCCATAACAGATAGGAAGGATTTAGAATAAGCACGAGGGAACACCGCATACACATATTGATGACGCATAACTGAACGCAAGAAAACTCTTTGATAAAAATAAAATTTAAATTCTCCTTCTTTTTGTTCTGTCCGCGTCCCTCGGACCATAAAATCAACAAATAAATCCGGATACTCTCTCCAAAACGCAATATAATCTCTTAAAAAAGGTTTAATTGCTTCAACACGTTCTTCAGAAAGTCCGATTTTTTGTCGTTTAGTATTTAAATTTAATAAGTCTTGAAGAGCCATTATGTATTACCTCCTCGTTCATTTTCTTTAGCAAGAAAATCCAGGAGGTCCGCATCGCTGGCTTCCTCATTATCTAAGAATTCACTATAATCTTCAAAATCCTAATCGTGAAGCTATCCTTCTAATGCTTCAATATCGTCCTCAAGGAGGCCGGTATCAACTTCACCATCATCAGCTGCGGCCGCAGCCTCATCTTCTTTTTGGTTAGCTTTAATTGCTTCTTCAATAAGATTTCCAAGATTTGTTTCTTCTGTAATAAGTGTTTTAGTATAACGTTTCATATCCAAGATAGTCTAATCAACTTTATCATTTGGTTCATCAACATAATATCTTGGAATAAATCCATCTTTTTCACACATCATTACAAGTTCACCAACAGAATCAACATATTCACCATTTTCAGCTTTATTCTAAGCCGCAGTAAATTTACCAGACTTCATTAACTAATCATAAACTCTTGACATCTTTTGGAAACCCTCAACATCACCAATATCAATGAGTTGATTTGCCTTTAAAGACGTTTTACACAACAATTTCAAGTTATCTTCATGTCCGGCACCTTGTATATCATATGAATTCATCATATCATTATATAACTATTCAAGACGAACCCATTCTTCTGGCTTATATGTTTTACCCCATTTTAACCGTAGATAAATTCTATCTTCATCGGTTAAATCAATTTCATCATCTTCAGATGCACCAGATTGTTCAGCAAAATAATCTTCATCACCGGATGCCAGAAAAGGATTTTTTGGTTCTGGTTCAGTAAATACCGGTGGTGGTGCATTCTCCGGAACAGTAAAAGCCGCACGCTCATTTGCCAAAGCAATTTGTTGAGCATCATACCCCTACTGTTTCATAGTTTGTTCTCTTTTTGATTTTTCTAACTCTTGTAAAAATTCACTATCTTTCCAACGATAATCTCTATGTTGCTTTAAACGCATTTTGGAAAGGTATCTACCAACAATAGTTAAACCCGTTACTTTACTTTTATCTTTTGCGTATGTCGCCATCAACTTATTCCACTCTTCTGGGATATAAGGCACATCGGCTTCCTGTAAAATCCAGAGATAGGTATCAGGATTCCAGTTATCAACGTGCATTGTCATACACTTTTTACAAATCGGGAATTTGCCGTCATTAGGATATTTTTCTAAATTATTTGAAGAATAAAACTAATCAGCAGCCATTGTTCGATTACATTTTTCACAATAGTATTGTTTACTTCCATCAGGCATAAAAATTCCTCCTTCTACTAAGAATAAATTTTACGCTGACTTAAGTTATAGACTTTTGCCCAGATTTAGCATTTCTACAAGATTTGCATATACTGTAAAAGCCATCTTTACTGGTTTTGTTTTTACTGAAATATTTATTATGAGCTAATTTAATTTGCCCACAACGACTACATCTTTTATACCGACCTTTTTGAATATTTAAATAATACCAAGATAAATATTCATCCTCAGCCGCAGATGCGATTAATTTAGGTATTTTATTTCTCCATAAACTTGAAATATATTCTACACTATGTTTTATACCAAATTCCTACTATAATATTTCTTGTATATCTATATTTTGCAATCCATCTATTTTACATTCTAATAATCGCATATATAAGGGATAAGGTTCTAAGGCTTTATCGCAAATTGTTTCAAAATCATAAAGCATATACCAAGTATCACCTTCAAATTTATCCCAAGTGTCTTGTTTTAAACGAGAATAATTACAAAGAATTGCTTCGCAAACTTTAGGGTCCATTAATGAGAGTCCTTCTGGAATTGGATAACCTTCATCATCAAAATCTTTTGTTTTATCAATTAATTCTATAAAATGTGTTGAACGAGTAATTTTATTAAATATAATAGGACATCTATAACCATTTTTTATAACATATTGGTCTTTACGCATTTCAATTAAGGCTTTTTTCATTACAAACTTGTCTTTTCCTTCAACAGTCTTTAACTTTGCTTCCCAAATATCAATGGTTTCTTTTAACTATTTAAGTAATGGTATTTCTTCTAAATCTTTTTCGGTTATCTTTACTTTTGGCTAAAAAATTGTCTATTTGTTTTCTGTAATTAAATTATAAATTCCATCTTCGCCATTTTCAAGTTGAGCAACAAGACCTTCAAAGGAAGTCTCTCGTTTATTTACTGTAGTCATTCGATTTTCAGTAAGAATTTTTTTCTCCTTTTTCTCTTGCTTCTCCATAGCAAAAATAAGATAGTCTGCTAAAATCTCTAAATATTTTTCATTAGGATTAGGATTTTCTTCTAAAATTTTCTAAACTAACTCATTTCTTTCTTCTGGAGAAGTTAAAGTGTAATCAAGTTTAATCATTTATTTCTTACCTCCAGTCTTCTAATTGAATTATACTAAAAATTTTTTCTTTTGTCAAGGACAAATCCTATTAAAATTGACTTTTTATAAAAATTTTTTTATAATTATTATAGAAATAATAAAAGGTGGGGGATTTTATGGTTATCACTATTATATCACTTGGTATCATATTATTTATATCTATAGTATTTAATATATTCATTTTAAAACTTCTTAATAGAAGTTTAGATACAATTATAACTTTAAACAATAATTTTGAAGAACTGGAATTTATGGAAGGAATTGCGGATATTCCAGAAGAGAAGGTATTACAAAAATTTGAAGATGCAACTTTATTTTGTAATACTGTGCCTATAAAAACTGACGAGGTGCTTCAAATTTACGACACCTCTCTATATTTGAAAAATAAAGTAATTGGATTAACGTATTTTGTCCCAGAACAGGATTTAACCGACATCAAAAACGATTTACAATTAAAACGCAAAGACATAGAAAAACACATACGACAAAAATTAGCAGAGCAGCAAATAGAAGTAACAGCACAGGAATTTGAAGAAATTATGATGAACGCAATGGAGCAAGCCCAAGCCGCAATAGTTCCACTCTTGCCGCATTGTACGGTTTATCAATTGACGGATGGAAGATGGCTTTGGCGCAAGGAGGAAAGTGATGGCTAAAGACTACTTTGATTTGTATTGTGATACCTTCGGTATCACTGACCCATTCCAAGAGTCGCAGGAAAGATTTAATAGGAAAACCACAAAACATTTTACTCCTTCTGGGGGAGAATATTGGGAAGTAGATATTACAAAGACGGCAGAAGATTTGGCTTGGGAGAAAGAATGGGAAAAGAGAAGAGATGAATACTTGCGGCTGGAGCATGTTTTCCGCCTTTGGGAATTTCACGACAGATTGAGTTGGGATGATTTT
>Ga0310697_10000052_pt1 | contig 157645 bp, 108 predicted proteins | sample 172DNAGHGlowgp2_FD_203883 | JGI IMG/M metagenome (GOLD analysis project Ga0310697, IMG submission 203883) | Sheep rumen microbial communities from Palmerston North, Manawatu-Wanganui, New Zealand - 1728 DNA GHGlow gp2 (v2) (version 2) | ecosystem: Host-associated > Mammals > Digestive system...
TCATGTCCACGTTGGCCAACTCCCAGGTGAGGGTCTACGGCCCGGAACTGGTGTATGGCTCACTCTATGACCAGATAGGCTATAACGCCATCAAGGATGAGATGTTCCGTCACCTGGTCGTGTGCCGCTTGTTCAATCCCGGCAGCAAACTCAAGACGATAGAGTACCTGAACCGTTACCTCCACGTGATCAAGTCGGTTGACAGCATCTACCGTTTTGTTGACCGTCTCTCGCCCGCCGAGGGCTGCGGCATCAAGGAGCAGGTCGAGCAAATCAGCTATGCCCAGACCCGGAAAATCCTTGGCGGCAAGGTTGGCGTGGTGTTCTACGACATGACCACGCTCTATTTCGAGGCTGCGGATGAGGACGACCTGCGCCGATGCGGGTTCTCCAAGGACGGCAAGCACCGCAATCCGCAGATATTCCTCGGCCTGCTGGTGGCCGCTGGCGGCAACCCGATAGGCTATGACATCTTCGAAGGCAACATCCACGAGGGCAAGACGCTCATTCCCATGGTCGAGTCGCTGGCGAACAAGTTCGGCTTCGACCATCCCGTGGTCATCGCTGACGCGGGTCTGCTTTCAACGAAGAACCTTGAAGCGTTGGAACAGGCGAAATACCATTATATATTAGGCGCAAGGCCAAAGAATGACAGCGCCGAGGTGAAAGAGAAAATCCTTTCCATGAACCTCTGTGACGGGCAGGTGCGCTCGTTCAAGCGAAAAGACGGCCGCCGCATGGTCGTGTCGATGAGCGGCAAGCGGGCCAAGAACGATGCCAAGAACCGCCGTGACGGACTCAGAAGGCTGGAAAAGAAACTGGGTGCTGGCCGCCTGACCAAGAACAACATCAATAACCGCGGCTACAACAAGTACCTGCACATGGAGGGCGAGGTCAAGATTTCCATCGACTATGCCAAGTTCGAGGCCGATGCCGTCTGGGACGGCATCAAGGCGTACATCACCAACTCCACGATGGCTCCAAGGAAAATCATTGAAAACTACCACAACCTTTGGTTCATCGAGCGGGCCTTCAAGATGAACAAGACCGACCTGCGCATCCGTCCAATCTACCATCGGCTGCGTAACCGCATCGAGGGCCACATCTGTATCTGCTTCACGGCCTATACCATCATGCTCGAACTCGAGCGGAGGCTCAAGAAAGCAAAAGCCCCATTCTCTCTCAACCAGGCAAGAGAGATGACCAAGAACATCTACTCGATCACCTACACACTGCCCGAGACAAAACAGGAACGGACGACCGTGCTGAAGATGTCAAGCGACCAGCAGTTGCTCGTCGAAATCGCAAAATCTTGATTTGGGTGTCTCATTGCGGAAAACAGGAACTAGGTTTTTTTACATTCTCAAAAGCATTAACTTATTGCGTCTTCAGCATTCTCAACGTTTTCCGAGACTGTGCTCTTATCCGCTAACTCTAGCTTTTTAGCGTACTTATATAACTTTTTGAGTTTAGCCTCATCGAACTTGTCTAGCAGTTCTGTGATGCGGATCTTCCATTCCTTGCCGTTCCACTTATCCAACTCATAGCGCTTGGTTTCGTTGGCGATTTCAATGTAGGGCTTCATACTCTCATAGTCCTTGTGACCAGTGATAGACATTACCACCGCTGCAGGAATACCGAAAGCCAGCGAGCAGCATACAAAGGTGCGGCGTCCATCATGACAACCAATGATATCATAGAACTTATTGATTTCGTCGTAACGCTTGGTGCCGATGTAATAGGTATTGATGACCTCCCTATCAAGTCCCGCTTCCTTTGCTGCAAGCTTGATGTAATCATTCAATTTTTGTGCTGAGGGAACAGGAAACAAACTGCCGTTTTCAGTCTGATAGTCAGCATATTTATCGATAATCTTCTGTGCCTTATCAATAATCGGTATCGTGAGATGGTCAGATGTCTTTTTAGTGTATAAATCAATGCCCCTTGAGGTGACATGAGCCCTTTTGAGTTGCGCTAAATCAGAATAACGCAACGAAGTGAAAGCCATGAAGCAAAACAGATCACGGGCTCGTTCCAGATATTTCTGGTTAAGCGAGAATTTGTGATTAAAGAACTGCATCAGTTCTTTGAATGTCAGGTAGGTGACATTTTTCTTGGTAACAGTCAGGTGAGGGGTGTAACCTATGGCACTATCATGGACAGGGTAACCATTTGCTTTCATCCACCTCAAGAACGACTTCAGAATCCTGAATTGCTTAGTGATAGTACGGTTGCGGTAGTTGTGCCTGACATACCATTCCTTGAGTTCAACCATCTTGTCCTTATCGAGTGTTTCAAGAGTGACTTCAGGGTCACAACCCATAAGTTGCTTCCATATCTGCTCATACTTATAATGGACAGTACTAGTCCAGTCACGCTCCTTGGCGCCCTCGGAAAGAAATATGTTGAAAATCTCGGGCAGTGTCTTTGGGCGTGGTGTGTCATTTTCCGGTTCGGCAACCTTTTTCGCACGTCCAAGTTTCTCATTAACCAATTCGCGTAAATCATCCGGCGTGGGAATACTTCCCCTCAACATATATTCTGAAAATACTTCTTGAATGGTCTCCAGGAATTCTTGTATTCTCTCATTGATGACTCGCGAAGGAATTCTATCGTTCCCCACAATGTGTGTAGATGCACGAATGGGGCGCTGTGTATCAGGATCCCATTTCATCGGGTCGACAGTCATTCCAATCGAAAAGCCAACTTCCGATTTTTTATTGTTCCACCTCACACGAATCACAACTTGATTCTTTGCATTAAGAAAAGTTCTTGTATTGTACCTAATTTCTCTCATTTCTAATCTTTTTATTGATCTCTTCTGCACAAAAATAGTACAAATACAAGCACATATTTAATTGTGATATAATAAGATAACTTATGATATAATATGATTATAATCCTTTAGCCGAACTGCCTTATGGGGGGAATACAAAGGGGGAATAGAAATGGTGATGTAACATTCACTAAATTAAAATGTTACATTTGGCATTCAAACAATGAATATTCTCCCCCTCGTTTATGGTTTATTGACTGGGTGCTCAAGTGGCGGAATATGGATAAAAAAGGGGGGGAATCAGGCCGTTTTTTATTCCCCCCTTTTCGGACTTTTTGTGTCTTTTTATGACCAAGCATGACTAAATGTGTATCGGCAACTATCTGATTTTCTGACGATTGAAAAATCAAGCTAAATCACTGAAAATCAGAATTTTATCCCTCCAGCTCCACAAACAAACGAGTAACTATCTAATTCATAGATAGTTACTCGTATTTTTTGGAATATCAAGCTACAAATGATATTTACCTGATAATATATGATGCTCAATGATAATGAACCCCAAAAGTTTTTTGTCCAACTTTTGGGGTTCACTTCATATCTGGAAGTGTAAAATAATTAGACAATTTAAGAGAAAAAAATGGACATTTCCGAGAATTGTCGCCCAAATAGTTGGTTGTTTCAATCGGTGCTCCTACTTTTGTAGCAAATAATTAAGGACGACTACATTTACTCTGATGGTAAAACATGTTTTCCTGGAAAAGTTCTCATGAGGTCAAACATTTAAAATTGTAAAAACAATGGTTAAATATTTCATTAGATTGGTTGTGTGTCTTGCTGTGCTGGCGATTACGGCCAACAGTGCTGAGGCATTGGACAAGCATTACTATGCGCCTACCAGCAAGCTTGCTGAGGGCCAATGGGTCAAGATCGCTGTCCAGGAGAGTGGCATCTACCAGATTACCGCCGATGACGTCGTCACATGGGGTCTGGGCAGCGACCTGTCGCAGATTCACATCTTCGGATACGGTGGCGCGCCGCTGAGCGAGACGATGCTCGGCGACAACTATGCCGACGACTTGCCCCAGGTGCCTGTCGTGCGCTCGGGCGACCGCATCCTGTTTTACGCTCAGGGACCCACTACCTGGCAGCGACTGAATGACAAGATTCCTTATCTGCAGGTGCAGCACCCCTATGCTAACACGGGTTGTTATCTGGTCACCAACAGTGCGCGTTACGACGATATTGACATCGCCCTGGCCGACAACAATCCCACAGGCCCGTTAAAGAGTACCTACACCGAACGCCTCTACCATGAGCAGGAAATCATTAACCCGGGTCATACGGGACGCAACTTCCTGGGCGAGAGTTTCGTCTCCAACCGCAGTCAGATGTTCCAGTTTGACCTGAACGGGTTGGTAGAGGGTTCCATGGTCAGTGTCTATCCCGTATTTGCCGCCAAGACGACAGAGGCTAGCGGTTATCTGACCTACTGGTACAACGATACCCCACTTGAACCGACAAATGACGACATTATCTACAATTACGTCAGTAATCCTTACAATTTTTACTATCTGGCAAAATCGGTTAAGCAGTTCACTCTTGATGGAACCGATCAACTTTGGTTTAAGGTCAATTTTTCCTGCCTAGGTACGGTTCATGAGGCACGTCTTGACTTCATCACGGTCAACTATGATCGCCGATTGGCAATGAGAAACGGTTACTTGGCATTCGGCTTGGACGAGGCGAGCCGCGACACCATTTACCAACTGACGGGTTGTGCGGGCTCCACCAGAGTGTGGGACGTTACCGTTCCCTCTGCCCCGGTGCAACAGAACATAACCACTACCAACGGCATTGCTGTGTTCAGTCCCAGCACGAGCGGGCGCCGCGAATTCATCGCCTTTGATGAGTCGTCGACGGACTATTCCCATCCTGAGCTGGTGAGCGTAGTTTCCAACCAGGACATCCATGCCCAGGCAACGCCCGACATGATCATCCTCACTCCTGCCGCCTATCTGGAGCAGGCGCAGCGGGTGGCAGCGTTGCACGAGCGATATGACCACTTCAACGTGCTGGTCCTGGACCACGAGCAGGTGTTCAACGAGTTCTCAAGCGGCACTCCTGATGCTATGGCCTATCGACGGCTGTGCAAGATGTTCTATGACCGTGGAGAGAGCCAAAACGGCCACCGGCTGCAGTACCTGCTGTTGTTTGGCGGCGGCAGCTACGACAACCGCTTGATAGGCACCGATTCCAACCTGCAGAATTACCCCAAACTGCTCACCTGGCAGTCCGAATACAGTTCCAGCGAGAACTACTCCCTCACCACCGACGACTACTTTGCCGTGCTTGACGATGGCAGCGGCATTAACCCGAGTGACACGATGAGCATCGCCGTGGGCCGCATGATTGTCAGGAGCGAGGACGAGGCACGCATGGTGGTGGACAAACTTGAGAACTATATCACCAAGCCCGACTACGGCTTCTGGAAGAACCGGATTATGTTTGTCGCCGACGATGAGGACAATGGTTTCCACATGAAGCAATCCAATGACATGATCAACACCATCCATACCCATGGCGGCGAAAACCTGATTTACGACTATGTGTACATCGACGCCTTTGACGCCGTATACGAAAATGGGGGGGGTATCTATCCCGATGCAAAAGCCAAGATGTTCAACTCGTTGAACGAGGGCACCTTGTGGTGGAACTACATCGGGCGCTCCAATACACAGCAGTGGACCAACGAGGGGTTGTTGACGCCATCAGATATTGACAGTATGCTGAACTACAGCCATTTGCCTGTTCTATATGCCGCTACTGCCGATTTCTGCCGCTTTGACGACGATTCGGTATCAAGCGGCGAGCACATGTTCATGAACCCCAACGGTGGCGTCATAGCAGCCATCTGTCCCACCAGGATAACCTATCTTGCCTATAATGGCAGGTTGGACCAGGCTGTAGCAAGCCACATCTTTGCCGGAGATGAGAGTGGTCGCCCAACGCGCATCGGAGATATCATCAAAATGGCCAAGAACGATATTCATACTCTAAATGACAATAACCGCCGCTTCTTTGTGTTCGGTGACCCAGCCATGAGGCTGGCATACGCCCCCCTGACGGCTCGCATCGAGACCATCAACGGCCAAGCAGTTGACGATGAAAACTATGAGCCGTTAGTGTTTGTGGCACATGAGTCTGTAGAGTTTGGCGGCAAAATCATCGGACTGGATGGTACAGTAGCTACCGATTTCAATGGGGTTGTTATCTCGACGCTTTTTGGCCCTGAACAGTCGGTGACCACAAACGGCTATGGCTTTAATGGTGAGGAAATCACCTATGATGATTGGTCCAACCGCCTCACCATCAATTCAGATACCGTTGTGAATGGCGAGTTCACGGTCCGAGTCATTATTCCTGACGAAGTCAGCGATGAGTATGACAATTATCGCCCTGCACTGATTAACCTGTACGCCTACGATAGCCGTGACACGCTGGAGGCAAGGGGCTCCAGCAGCGATTTCTTCATCTTTGGGGATGAGAAGACCGACACCATCGGTCCCGACATCATCACGATGGTCTTGAATGACGAATCCTTCGTTGACGGCAGCGACGTCAACCCGTCGCCGATGCTGCTAGCGACCGTTGCCGATGAGAGTGGGGTGAATCTCTCGCCAGCAGGCAGTGAGCACAGCATGACACTAACGCTCGACGGCAATACTATTTACGATGACTTGGTGAATTACTATACCCCCTTGTCAGCCCAGCAGGGAACGCTAGGGAGCATAAGTTACCAGTTGAACGACATGCCCGAGGGCATGCACTCCCTGACCTTGAGCGTGTGGGACGCGCACAACAACATGAGCGAGAAGACCATTACCTTCAACACCACTTGCGCAGTACCCGAGATTACCGCCCCCGAAAACCTTGATGTCTACTACGCGTTTGACGGCTTGAATATGACCTTCTATGTGCGACATAATCGTCTGGGTGCCGATGTGAGCGCTGCCATCGAGGTCTATGACCTGATGGGACGCTGCGTATGGCAGAGTGGACCGTCTGGTGGTAGTGGCATGCTCACTGTTACACCCGTCACATGGGATATGCAGGACAACGGCGGCACGCGTGTGCCTGGCGGCATTTACATCTACCGTGCTACGATCACGGCCGATGGCTTGCAAATGGCGACAAAAGCCCAAAAACTCGCTATACCAGCCGATTGAGTGTTGCAATAAACCATACAGGGCAAGACCAGATGTCGTCATTTTAATGCAAAGTACAGCGAAGCCGAGTTTCCCATGAACAAGGCTGAAACAATTAAACTCCGCGACCGTGACGCTACCTTTAAGCAGGAGACAGATGCGAAAGGAATATTATGGCCCATGCTGATAACGACCTATGGTTTGAAAGTCAGAATGCATTCATCCACAATTGTTGCAACGCTGAACATGGATAATTTGTTCAAATAGCTGTCACTTAATGAGAATCATTTATAGAGGGAGGAATTGGGCCGATTTGTATTCCCTCGTTTTGAGATGTAACATACTAATCGTGTGATGCAAAAATTAATCATCTGTCTACAATTGACTGATAACCAAATATTTTCATTAGTTTTTACTGTCACATGATTAGTATCTATTATCATTCGATAAAACCTACAGCCCCGCAAAATCAAAAATAAGTTGCTGAAATTCAGCGACTTATTTTTTGTTTGTTTTTTCCCATAAGTCTATTCCTTACTCTGCAAGTTGATTGTATCACCAAAACTCAGCCTTTTGAAATGGATGAGTTATCATTTTATTGATGAGATACGTGTATATTATTCTAGAAACGGGAGACACACTGCTTTCTTTGGGCTTACTCGTTTTTAGGTATTGTGCAGCTTTGGGATTGGGAGTAATTTTATACTTCAAAATCATTGAGATGCAATTGATTAGATATATCATACTAGTATTTTTGGTAGTGGCCGCGCAAATCGCTGATGCTCAAGCTGTCATCAACGGCATCGCGCTGGATGCCGAGACGCATGAGCCCATCATTGGTGCGACCATTGCCGACGCAAAGCACGGCAAAGTCCTCACTGTCTCTCAAGCTGACGGCACATTCACCATACCTAAAAATAATGAGGTCGTGCTAAAGATATCTTCTATCGGATATAAGCCCTTGATAACTGCTCCCACTGCCAATGGGCGCTACCTGCTGCAAGCCGAAGTCAGCCAACTGGGGGAAGTGGTTGTCACAGCTCAGGAAAACCGTGGACTGACGACATCTTCGCGAATCGAAAAACATGCGATGGAGCACCTGCAGCCCTCAAGTTTTGCCGATCTGCTGGAATTGCTGCCCGGCGGCCGTAGCCATGACCCATCGCTGAGCGCACCCAACAACATCCACATTCGCGAGATTTCCACAGGAAACAGCAACTACGCCACCTCGTCGCTTGGCACCAGCTTCATTATCGATGGTGCGCCCATCTCAACGGGTGCGAACATGCAGTATCTTGCTGGTGCATGGGATGACATGGCCACCAGTCGTGACAACACCAATGCCGGTGTGGACATGCGCGGTATTTCAACCGATGATATCGAGAGCGTCGAAATTGTGCGTGGTATTCCATCGGTAGAATATGGCGACTTGACCAGCGGCCTGGTGAAGATTGAACGGCGCCACGGCGGACGCGACATGAAATTCCGTCTGAAAGCCGACATGGGGTCCAAACTGTTCTATGCCGCCAAAGACTTTGAATGGGAACCCAAGCGACTCACATTAAACGTGAGTGCCGATTTCCTGGATGCCAAGGCTGATCCTCGAAACCGATTGGAAAACTACAAGCGCATGACCATCTCGACAAGGCTTCAAAAACGTTGGGAAAAGGATAGTTATCACCTCACCTTCTCATCGAACGTTGACTATTCGAGGTCGCTGGACAATGACAAAGAAGATATCGACCAGACCTATAGTGCTGAAGACTCCTATAAGTCCAGTTACAACCGCTTTGCTGTGATGACGGCTCTGCAATTCAAGACAAAACGTCCATCTTGGCTCAAATCGGCTGAAGTTACTATCTCTGCTTCCATAGAGAAAGACCAAATTGAGCGAACACGCCTGGTGCAATTATCACGCATGACAGTCGCTCCACTGTCAAAGGAAGAAGGAGAAAACGATGCCTACATTCTTCCATTTAAATATATCGGACACCATGAGGTGGATGGCAAGCCTGTAAACACCTTCATCAAATTCAATGCACGCCTGCAGATTCCCAGTAACACCATTTCCAACACACTGCTAATCGGCACAGACTGGAACATCGACAAAAATTTGGGACGCGGACAAGTGTTTGACCCGATGAAACCCGTCTATACGGGCATATCATCCCGCCAACGCTCCCTCAAAGAGATTCCGGCCAACCATCGCCTGTCGGCCTATGCCGAGGAAAGCGCCAAATGGCCTACACCCATCGGCTCTCTAGAACTGACCGCAGGTATCCGCGCCACTACTTTATTAAACCTTGATGCTGATTACAAGATGAACGGCAAACTCTATTGGGACCCGCGTGCCAATATCGGTTACTCGTTGCCCCAATTGTCGCTCTTGGGCCAGCCAACCTTCATCCGCATTGCAGCAGGCATCGGCCAACACACCAAGATGCCCACCATGGAGCAACTCTTTCCCGACTTGCTCTACATTGACTTTATCCAGCTGAATTACTACCACGACAATCCCGACTACCGTCGCATCAACCTGATGACTTATATCGCCAATCCGCGTAACACAGCCCTCGAGCCCGCCCGCAACCTCAAGAAAGAGGTATCGATTGACATCAATGTTGGTGGCAACCGACTGGCAGTAACAGCTTTCCGCGAAAAGATGACATCAGGATTCCGCCTGCAATCCTACTATCAGACCTATCAATACAAGCAATATGACGCCAGCGGCATTAATGCTGCGAGCCTAACCTCACAGCCCCGTCTCGAAGACCTGCCTTACACAGTCATTAACGAGTTGGCCGGCTATGGTAACTACACCAACGGCAGCATGACGCTGAAAGAGGGCATCGAGTATACCCTAGAGACCAAGCGCTTCCCCGTCATCCTGACGCGCTTGACCATCAATGGAGCCTACTTCCGCACAACCTACAACAACTCCATTGTGGATTCTTACCGTCCCAGCCAAGTAATTGATAACCGACAGATTCAATATGTGGGACTGTATGCCAATGATGACGGTTCGGTGAGAGAGTCGTTCAACACCAATTTCACGCTCGACACCGACGTGCCTCGCCTCAAGTTGGGTTTTTCTATCTCAGCACAATGCCTGTGGTTCACTACCTCCCAACGTAAAGAAATCAGCAACTACCCAGTCCAATACATTGCTCCCGACGGCACTGTCCACGACTGGAAGGACAGCGATGCCGATGACGTGTATCTGCGCTGGCTGGTGAGAGACTATACTGCGTCGCAATTTGAGAAAAACCGTGTCCCATTCGCCATGAACGTTAACATGAAGGTCACCAAAAAACTCTTTGATGACCGGCTCCACATTGCCATGTTCTGCAACAAGTTGTGGGACTATACGCCCGACTATGACAGCCGTGGCACGACCATCCGCCGACATGTCACACCATACTTCGGACTCGAAATGAACATCAAACTATGAAACATTTTCTACAAACCATTATAACAATGGCACTTGTATTCGCCATTACTGCCTGTGCGCCTGTGGAAGACGACATTTTCACTATTGCCCGCATCAGTGTGACTGCCGGCAACAACCTGGACGTTACCCGCGTGCAAGCACAAGTACGGCTGACGAATGTAAACACCCGCCAAACATTGGCCTCGGCCGATTTTGAAGGCCCGAATGTCACCATCGAGGTGTTGCGTGGTGCCTACCAGATCGACATTGAAGGTGTAGCTACCTGTCAATCAAATGACGGCGCTGCAAGTATCCATCAATTCCGCTGCCAGTGTGACTATGCAGAGTTCATCGATAAGGAACAGAACGACATTACTCTTAACATGATTTTCCTCGACTGACATGAAACGCTATTTCTTATTGATACTCATCTTCATAGTCATCAAGTCAGCAACCGCTTCCAATGCCGACTCTGCACTGGTCGAGCACATGACATTGAGGCAGTTGTTGCAGCAGGAGGCCCTACATAACCCCGCATTGCACGGAATCTGCTTTCAGAGTTCATTTTCACAATTGGCCCTTGGCATTGACCTGCAACGCCAGTCCAAAGCTTTTGTTCCCGAGAAGGGCAAAGGTTACACCTTACCCTATCTCGAAGTGAACACATTTCATCATCTGAATGATCACTGTGCAGTTTGGGGCGAAGCATCGTACACGACAGGCCGAAAGCAAGATATCAAATGGAACTCCACCAGCGATTATGACCTGTTGCAGCCCTATATTCTCGCCGATACCGCAGGCGGTGACACACGGCAAGAGCGCTACACCATCTCGGGAGGATATGGAATTCGTCTCAACCAATGCTTATTGGGTGCTGAAATGCTTGTTCGTGCCGAACAGGAATACCGCGGACACGACCCGCGCATGAGGGGCATCGTCACAGACTTGACGCTCAGACTCGGTTGCGGATACCAATTCAATCATTATCGCATTGGAGCCACTATTGAAGGTAATATCTACAAACAGACTAATAGTGTGGCTTTTTATCGAGAGGAAGGCGTTATCCCTGAGTATCAGATGACTGGCTTAGGAACTGAATACAGCCGTTTCTCGGGCGACAAGCGCAGCCTCTACTATGATGGCGGCGGGATTGCATTATTGCTTCATGCCGCACCCGTCAACAACAATGGCCCCTTTGCCGATGTCAGGCTTGACGAGCACCGCTACCACCGCAAACTCGCTGAATACAATTCCATGCCGCTCACCGACCTCTACAATGAGCACGCTGGAGCTACTATAGGCTGGAGACAAGAAAAGAATTACAGCATCGCCATATTCGGACACGTTGACTATACCAGGCGCACCGGCAACGAGCATGTGGGCGGCACCTCCGATGCCCGCTACTTCCCTGTCATCGCTTGTTTGACAATGTATAAGGGCCATCTGCTGGACAGTTACCTGGGTGCGCTCTATGGCAAGAATAACTGGATTTTGGTCCTCACAGGAGGGTACAAGTCTCAAAGCGAGGAGTACATTTATCCTCATCGTGAGATGAATGCCAGCCATGTCTATAGCAAATTGCAAGGGCAATGCTTCCTGCGGGTGGCAGAGAAACTGCTGCTAACTGTCAATGTTCATGCGTCCTATTATGCCAACGTGAGCGACAAATTGCAGATGCCCTTTGCCAATATGGATGAAAGCATCTCTCAGCTGATTCGCCACAAGCACGAGTTCGCTAAAGCCAACTACACCGATTTTGGTGCTAGGGTGAGAGCCGACTATGCCTGGAAACAATCCCGCTACGGACTCTTTGCCGAGCTAGGCAGCACATGGACCTTGTGCTCGGCCAGTGAGCGCCAGACATTGTTTCAAAGTTCAATAGGAATTACATTTTAAAAACAAACAATTAATAATCAACTAATTAAACAAATTTAAAAATGAAAAAATCAATTTTGAAAGGCATCCTGATGATGCTCTCAGCTATCATGTGTTTATCATCCTGCAGTAGCGATGATCCCATTCCCGTTATCCCCACCACAATGGTTACCCTTGAGGTTCCCGCAAATCTTGAAAATGCCGTTTTGAGCAACGCACAGGCCACGCTTACCAACGTAGAAACGAAACAAGTCACTACCATTGAAGGTGTCAAGTTTGTTAAGGATGACAATGGCTACAAAATCATGTGCAATGACATTCAGGCAGGCACATATAACGTCACGGTGAACGGACATCTTGACTTCACGCTTAACGGAGTTGCCGGACAAAAAGACTTTGAAGTATCATCAGAAAATGTGGTAATTTCCGAGACATCACATGACCTGAAAATGGTTGTCTCCACCTTCACGGCTCAGGGTGGCTTTGTCATCAGTGAGATTTTCTTTACAGGAACAACTACGCCTGAGGGAATGTCCTACAGCGGCGACCAGTATATCATCATCACCAATAATTCGGATGTCACCCTTTATGCCGACAGCATTGCCGTGCTTGAGTCTGCTTTCTTAACTACCACCAAGCAAGACTACACCCCCGACATCATGTCCACCCACTTCTCGGTGCAGGCATGCTACATGATTCCCGGTGATGGCAAGAGTGTTCCCGTTGAACCCGGTCAGAGCCTCAAGTTGGCTGTCAACGCCATCAACCATACAACCGAGCAACCCAACTCCATCGACCTGAGCGATGCCGACTTTGAGTTCTACGACGAGACGTCCAACCCCAACTTCACTGACCCCGATGGAGAGGCTCCCAACCTTGACAAGTGGTACTGCTACACTGCCACCATCTACCAGTTCCACAGCCGTGGTTTCAACTCAATGGCCATCGCCAAGATGAAGACCGGTAAGGAAGACTGGCTGGAGAACTACGTCTATGACGCCACCTATCTGTTCGTGTTCGGCGACTTCTCCAAGGAGATGACCAAAAGCGGCATCTACAAAGTGCCCAACGAGTGGATTCTGGATGGTGTGAACCTGAGTGTAGAGTCGGTGCGCGAGTGGAATGTGCTCGATGCCTCGATTGATGCCGGTTGGACCTATTGCGGCAAGGTAGATCGCGATGAAACCCGCTTCAACAAGTCGGTAATCCGCAAGCAGGATGCCAATGGCAAGTACATCGATACCAACAACTCGACCAACGATTTCATCCCCGAAGCACCCGCTTCACTGCTCAACAAATGAACCTGATGAAAAGATTTGTTCTTTCACTTATTGTACTGGTGCTGCTGCCCTTGTGGGCGGCAGCCCAGTTGCCACAAGACCCCGACGTGCGCAAAGGCACCCTCAAGAACGGCATGACCTATTACATTCGTCACAATGCCAAGGAAGCAGGGTTGGCCGACTTCTACATTGCCCAGCGTGTGGGATCCATCCTTGAGGAGCCGCGCCAGCGAGGACTGGCCCATTTCCTTGAGCACATGGCCTTTAACGGTACCAAGAATTTCCCCGGTAAAAACGGCAAACCGGGCATTGTGCCCTGGTGCGAGAGCTTCGGTGTCAAATTCGGTGCCAACCTCAATGCCTACACCTCGATTGATCAGACGGTCTATCACATCGGTTCGGCACCACTCGTCCGTGAGGGTATCATCGACTCTTGCCTGCTGGTACTCCATGACTGGAGTCACTACCTGCTGCTCGAGGATGAGGAGATTGACAAGGAGCGTGGCGTCATCCACGAGGAATGGCGCACCCGCCGTGCTGGAATGGCCGTGCAACGCATGCAGGAGGATGTCCTGCCCATCATCTATCAAGGAACCAAATATGAAGATTGCATGCCCATTGGCTCGATGGACATTGTTGACCATTTTCCCTATCAGGACCTGCGCGACTATTACCAAAAGTGGTATCGTCCCGATCTGCAAGCCATCGTTGTCGTGGGTGACATCGATGTGGACAAAATGGAAAAGAAAATCAAGAAGGTTTTCTCGTCCATTCCCATGCCCAAGAAACCTGCCGAGCGCGTCTATTATCCCGTGGGTGACAATGAGAAAATGATTGTCGCCATCGAGAAGGACGCCGAGCAGCCCATCGTGCTCTGCCATCTTTATCAGAAACGTGACGCAACGCCTGACAGTGAAAAGGACAGCGAGGCCTACCTGCGAAGCGATTACATTGACGGATTGATCAGCACAATGCTCAATGACCGCTTTGCCGAACTGCGCCAGCAGCCAGGTTCGCCCGTCCAGAGCGCCACAGGTCGTGCATCGACATTCTTCATCAGCCGCACCAAAGAAGCTTTTGCCTTGAGCATCAGCTGCAAACAAGAAAACATTCTAGGCGGCATCATAGCTGCAGTAGGCGTTGCCGAACAAGCACGCCAGCATGGTTTTACCCAAAGCGAGCTTGATCGCGCCAAAAGTCTCTATCTCAATGCCGCAGAACGTCGTTACAAGATGCGCGACGACTACCGCAATTCGCACTATGTCAATGCCTGCGTTAGCAACTTCCTGACAGGTGAGCCGCTAGTATCGGCGGAATATGAACTGGAGAATACACGCAAACTTGACAACGAAGTCACCCTTGATGAAGTCAATACCGCCACACGCGACCTGATTACCGACCGCAATCAAGTGGTAGTCATGTATGCCCCCGACAAGGAAGATGTCATTCTACCCAACAAGGATCAGATAGAGCAGGTTATACTTGCTGCCCAACGTCTGAGTTATGCTCCTTTCACTGAACAGCAGCTGGCGGACAATTTGATCAACCAGCTTCCCCAACCAGGCACTATTGTCAGCGAGAACCCTTACAAGCATGGATTCACTGAGTTCACGCTGTCCAATGGCATGAAAGTGTATGCCCGCAAGACCGATTTCAACGCTGACGTCGTTTCTCTGGAAATGGAGGGTGAAGGTGGAACTTCGCTCTACGGCGATGAGGACATTCCTAACTTCAGTCTCATCTCAAGTTGCGTGAGCGAGGCAGGAGTTGGCGACTTTGACATCATCACGTTGCGCAAGATGCTCACTGGCAAATCTGTCCACGTTAGCCCGTCTGTTGGTTCCAAAGGGCAGAGCATCAATGGCACCTCCTCAGTGAAAGACATGAAGACCATGTTTGAATTGGCACATCTGTACTTCACTTCGCCACGACGCGACACTACGGCCTTCAACGAATTCATCAATCGCAACCGCTCGTTCCTGACCAACAGGAATGCCTCGCCCAAGGTGGATTACAACGACTCAATCAGGGCCATCCTTTACGGCCATCACCCACGCATGGAGCCTGTCGTGCAATCCACACTTGACCAGGTGAATTATGACCGCATCCTAGAGATTTATAGAGAGCGCTTTAGCGATGCCTCCAATTTCAAGACTGTCATTATCGGCAACTTTGATGAGCAAGAATTGCGTCAGTTGCTTTGCCAATATCTGGCAACACTGCCCTCCACAGGCAAGCACGAGCAGACTGACTACAGCAATATCCCACAAATCATTGGAGGTCAATCAGTTCACAAGTTCAGCAAGAAGATGGCGACACCGCTTGCCAACGTGAGCATCTTCTATACCGCCGATGTGCCTTTCACCGCACAGAGTGACCTTGAGCTGGACTTCCTGAAGCGCTGCCTCTCCATTGCTTACACCGACTCGGTACGTGAGGAGAAAGGTGGCACCTATGGTGTGAGTGTTGACTTTGAGTTGGCCAAGGAAGACCACCCCAATGCCACATTCAAGATTTCATACAATGCAGATCCCGAGCGTTACGAAGAACTTAACCCGATTATCTATCAGCAGTTACAGAATATTGCCGATAACGGACCGCTCAAGTCAAGCATGGACAAGGTGAAATTATACCTCACCAAGCAGTATGCCCAGATGGCAATTACCAATGACTATTGGAGTTACATCATCTGGCATGAATTGGATGACGATGTGGACTTTGACCTAGACTACTGCAAAATGGTGGAGAACATGACCGCAGCCGACGTGCAACGCATGGCTCAACGCCTGCTCGCCGCCCATCGCTGCATCGAGGTCACGATGCTCTCTGAGTAATTTCCAACTTACTGTTATTCATAAGCACGTCCCCCAAAGGTTATCACATAACTTTTGGGGGCATTTTGTACCCTAAATACCAACAAATGATGATTGCAGGCGATGGATGGAACATCTAATTTTGCAATTGTTGAACAATGCATAACATCTAACGATGAAAGAACAAAAGATATATGAGGCCGAGGACAAGATGATATCGCTCATCGGCGATAACTATAACCTGTTGCAGGCTTTGGGCAGTTTTGGCATTAGCCTGGGCTTTGGTGACAAAACCGTTAGAGAAACCTGTGAAAGCAATGGCGTTGACACCCATACCTTCCTGACCGTTGTCAACTATGCCATCAACGGCATCGAAGCCGATGAAAATGATGAACACATCTCGGTCTCGACCCTGCTCCAATATCTGGATGCAAGCCATGCCTATTTCATCGACTTTCAACTGCCTTACATCCGACGGGAGCTCGAAGAATCGCTTAGCGAGGAGAACTCGCTGGCTCAACTCATCATGCGACTCTATGATGAATATGCCTGCGAAATACGTCATCACATGCATTATGAGCAACAGACGCTGTTTCCCTATGTCAAGACGCTGCTCGACGGCCAACCTGCCAGCGACTACAATGTGGAGACTTTTTCCAAGCACCATGATGCAGCCGATCAACAGTTACATGAACTCAAGATCCTCATGATTAAGTATCTGCCACAAGACGGGCAGCATAACAATCTCTTGACTGCCGCATTGCACGACATCTATGAGAACGAAGTGTGGCTACGACAGCATGCCATGGTAGAGGACCACATTTTTGTCCCTGCCATTCGACGCCTGGAGCACCTTGTGAAACACGGCGAAGTGACACGCAACATCAACAAGATGGTGGCAAAAGGAAAGACGCAGCAAACCGAGACGCTCTCAGACCGAGAGAAAGATGTCATTGTTGCACTTGTTCAAGGAATGGCGAACAAAGAAATTGCCGATCATCTAGGCATCTCAGTCAACACTGTTATCACACACCGTCGAAACATCGCCCGCAAACTCCAGATTCACAGTCCTGCAGGCCTTACTATCTATGCCATCGTCAACAACCTGATTGATATCAATGCCGTTAAACCATGATTGATTATCACCGAGCCAACGTTATCATGCAAAATAATAAAACAATATTTTGATTTTATGTTTGTTATTTGTAATTTTGTGTGGCTCAAAATGTATAGCTCATCAAATTTCCAATAAAACGGGATGCGTTCTATGTTGTTGCTGAGCCAGGCATGGATTCGTCCTCGCGCATTCCCACCGGTTTAACCCTATCGTTGTTGCCGAGGGCCAACACATCTTTTGATGCTCTATGAAAAAATTATTACTTGTTTTTGCTGTAATGTGCTGCATGCTATCGGCATCGGCCTATGATTTTGTGGTTGATGGCATCTATTATAACATCAACGGCCATGAATTGACCGTCACCAAGGACAAATCAACATACAGTTCCTATTCTGGCGACGTGGTCATTCCCGATACTGTCGTCTATGATGGTGTAACCTATACGGTAACTGCGATTGAGAGTCTTGCTTTCAGGCATTGCTATCAGATGCCGACCATTACACTGCCCAACACGTTGAAAACGATTTGTGATTCGGCATTTTACATCTGTTCTGGGCTTGTGAGTTTCTATGTGCCCAAATCGGTCACCTATATCGGTCATGACATCCTGGGTGGCGCCGACGGGCTTCAGTGCCTTGTAGTGGATCCAGAGAATCCCTATTATGATTCCCGAGACAATTGTAATGCCATTATCGAAACAAGCACCGACAGGCTCATTCAGGGCAGTGGTCCCACGGTTGTCCCGAACACCGTCAAGATTATTGGTCAGCAGGCATTTGACTATTGCCGCGCGATGAAAAACATCGTGCTGCCCAACTCGGTGAAGGTCATTGAGAGCCGCGCGTTTTTCCTTGCCGACTTTGACTCGTTTACCTTCCCTGATTCGCTAGAGCGCATCGAGAGGTATGCTTTTCTCACCTGCAATGGCATGTGGGGCCAACGAATCACCCTGCCCAACACTTTGAAATATGTTGCACCCTTTGCTTTTGCCAATTGCAACCTGAAGGGCATCACAATGAATTATGTCCAAGGCTCTACTTACTACACGCTAGCCAACAGCCTTATTGAAGCTGCCACACGAACAATTGTAGTGGGCACATCCAATTCCTACATCACTGCCGACATGAACATCGAGCGAATAGGTGAAGCGGCGTTTATGGGATGTGTGGACCGGCACGACCTGTGCTTTGGCAGATATGTCACCGAGGTCGGTCCATATGCTTTTTATAATAACTACAACCTCTATGACCTTTACATCCCCGAAAGAGTGACAAGCGTCGGTGCCTATGCCTTCTACAAATGCGGCGGCTATAGTCTGACTGTTCCCAATAATCTCAAGGAGATTGGAACCGGCGCGTTTAGTGCGTGTTCCAAGCTCACGACTGTAGTAATATCGGACTCGGTGCAGAGCATTGGCCGCTACGCTTTCATGGATTGTAATAAACTGCAAAGTGTCACCATCGGCAGCGGCATTCAGGAAATCGGCGAGCAGGCCTTCGATAATTGCAAGGCATTAACCTCCATCACCTGTAAAGCAACTGTTCCTCCTGTAATGGCCAGCGAGAACTGCTTCAGTGCCACGGCCTATGAAAACGCAACATTGCAAGTGCCTAGCGCCTCGTTGAGCGCCTACAAGGATGCCTTCGGCTGGCAAATGTTCTATAACGCATACGGCAACACTCCAGGCGACGTTAATGGTGACGGCGCATTCAGTATTTCTGACATCGGATCGCTGATTGACCTGTTGCTGGCCGGTGGCACAGTGTCAGTTACTGCCGATGTCAATGGCGATGGACAGTTAACCCTTGCTGATGTGGTTGTTCTCATCGACATTTTGTTGGGCATGGAATAATCATCCTATCAAGGTCAGGACATACATGAACAACCCTCGTGCAGATTGGGCGCGAGGGTTGTTCATCTTTTTATCTGCCTCCTTAATGACCTGATTTACTAGAAGATTATCTCCGTCTAAGCGTCTCGACGATGCGTGCCATCTGGTTGGGAATGCGAATTTGCTGCGGGCATTTCTTGAGGCAGGATTCGCAGTCGGTGCATTGGGTGGCCCAAGTCGAAGCATCGGGCAAGGCTTTGCGCAGGCCATCGGCAAACTGCTGCTTGCGGTCCATGTAATCGGCAGCCTGCTTATCGGGCAACGGGAGTATGTGCTGGGCAACGGCCTCATTGTAATAGGCAAAATTGCCAGGGATATCAATTCCGTAGGGGCAAGGCATGCAATAATTGCAAGCGGTACAGGGAATAACGGGGAAACCAGCCATCACGTCGGCAATTTCCTCAAGCACCTTGTTTTCGGCCTCGGTACACAATTCAAGGGGGGAGAAGGTGCGAACGTTTTCCTCCAAATGGTTCATCTGGTTCATACCGCTCAACGTGGTGAGGATATTGGGGTGAGAGCCAACCCATCTGAAGGCCCAAGTCGCAGGACTGTCATCAGGACGCAAAGCGGTGAGCTGCTGGCTGAGGTCATCGCTCATGCGCGCCAACGCACCGCCACGCAGGGGCTCCATCACAACGGTTTGCACACCGGTCTTCTCCATCTTATTATAGAGATACTCGGCATCGGCGTCGTGCCGCCTACCCGATTTTTCGAGCGACGCATGCCGCCAATCAAGATAATTCATCTGAATTTGAGCGAAATCCCAATGGTACTCATCCTGATGATCAAGCAGGAAATCAAACACGCTGACATCGCCATGATAGGAGAAACCCAAGTGGTGAATGCGGCCAGCTTCACGTTCCCTCATCAGGAAATCGAGCAGACCGTTGTCAAGGAAACGGGCCTTGAGATTATCAATGCCACCGCCTCCGACGCTGTGGAGCAGATAGTAATCGATGTGATCGACCCGCAACTGACGAAATGAATTCTCATACATCTTGCGGGCTTCGTCAATTGGCCAATAGCTGTCTCTTTGGTTTGACATCTTGGTGGCCACCAGATATTTATCACGAGGATGCCTACTTAATGCCTGTCCTGTCATGTCTTCGCTACGCCCTCCTTTGTAAACCGGAGCCGTATCAAAATAGTTCACACCGTGAGCGATGGCATAGTCCACGAGGCTATTCACTTCCTCTTGATTGTCAGGCAGTCGCATCATGCCAAAGCCCAGAAGCGATACTCTCTCGCCCGACCCATGCTGAACGCGGTAGGTCATCTGATTCTTGGCATCAGCACTCACGTCTGACTGAGGTCGAGCACTGTTACCAGCCAACACATTCATCGGGTCCATAGCCATCACTGCAGCTCCAAGTCCCAGTTTATGCAGGAATTGCCTGCGATTCATATCCGATTTTTTGTTACCCATAATGTTATGTTTTTTACTTGATAAGCGTAACAGATTTACTGACTACATCTTTAAAGGATAGCGCTAAATAACTATATATAAATCCTTGTAAATCAGCATTCAATTTTTACATTCCAATAGCCTTGACCGAGGCTTCGAAAGCATCACGGGAACCGATGGCTCCATTCTTGATCTTAGCGCGATAGTTATAGATAGTGTTGACCGAGTAGTGCAGGAACTCGGCGATGCGGCTACTGTCCTCAATGCCCAGGCGAATGAGGGCAAAGATGCGGATGTCGGTGTTCAACGTGCCTGGGGAAGTCAACGAGATTCGGCACTCGGGACGCAGAAGGGCATTGAAATCATCAACAAAGTTGGGGAACAGATGCAGGAACGTGCTGTCAAACATCTCATAGAGTTCAGTCAGATTCTTATCACGCAACTCGCTATCTCCAGTAAACTGGTGAAGGGCCTGCAAATCTTTTTTCTTGACCATCATGTTGACGCGCTTGCGCACATCATCCAGACGGTCGATATAGAACGAGCACAAGTGAATAAAACGTCCCACATACTCATCTTTCACGCGATTGGACTCATTGAGTTTGAGGTTGGTTTCATGCATCTGACTATTCAACTGCGACAGTTGAGAGTTCAGTTGAGCCAATTGGTTATTGCTCTCACTCAACTCGTTACGCGCCCGAGCGAGCTTTTTGCGCTGACTGTTGCTGTAGAACAGAATTCCCAAGAACAATGCAGCAAGCAAGCTCAAGACCACCGCCAACACAGCCAACAGGCGGTTAGCGCGCTTGAGCGATGCCTCATAATTATCACTGATGGCCGTCAAAACCGGTGAAATCTGACTATTGCGCTTCAGAGTATTGAACTTGTTGGCACATTGCCATGCGAAATGGATATAACTGTAGGCGCGGTTGATATCACCATCGGCCATCAGTTTGTTGGCAAGTTCCCACATGGCACCCTGATCCATGATGGCATTTTTGACATCGCTCAAAGCCGACTGCGTCACCCAATATCTTGCCTGTACCGAATCACCCTGCAACGAATAATCAAGATAGCGGTAAAAAGCGACTATAGCATACTCGTGAGTTCCAGGCTTGACCTGTTTGAGGCGCATATCGCTATATTGAAGAGCGCCCTTGGCATCGCCGGCACTAAAGCACTGCAACTCCTTGATTTGCAAGGCCTCGTCATTGGAGGCATCGGTAATGTCAATGTACTGGTTATAGTGGTCACGGCGGGCATAATACTCCTGCTGCAGGCGCGGCACTTTACAAAAATAGGCCAGTTCCCCATAGAGATGAGACAAAGTAATATAATAGAGACCACGGTTGTCAGATTTGTTAACATGCTGTTCATCAATCGAATTCAGAATATCTGTCGCTTCATGATACAAACCCGACTCGATGCACTGGTAAGCCAGCCGCAGGCGGCACTCCTCGGCACAAGACTGGTCACCGCGTTCTTCTGCCAAATCGATGCAACGGCTGATGTAATATATGGCAGAGTCACTCATGTAGGAGTGATATTCCTCGTACAGGCTGCGGCAGATGTCATATTGTGCTACACTTGATTTCGTCACATCAAGTGCCATCTTATACTTTTGAATACGTTCCTCTCGCAATTGCACATATTGGTCTGTCTGGATGATTGCCTCATCAAGTTCCTTATAGACTCTTTCCAAATCAATACCCTCGGCGACCACATTTGATGCAGTCATCAAGAAAACCAATATCAAAATAACCGTGCGTAATTTCATCATAATTGGACTTCAGTTGCAGGGTTTGCAAAAGTAGGAAAAAACCGAGGAAAACACCACAAAAGTTTTAATATTTTTGCAAAATCCGCCATTTTCGGTTAGCCGGGAGTCCTATAAATTAACCACTTTTTAACGATTGGGTGATTTTTACAAACATCTATCACACAGCGATATAAAAATTTTATGACTTGAAAAACGTCCACTTTTTTATTTTTGAGACAAACAACACATTTTATAATACTGTAAATTTGCGGTTGAATCGTCACAACACGAGCATAAGCAGACGAGAGCAAATAATGAAAATCGATTGAAAACCAACAATACATTTTATATTTTTTATCAACCAAAACAATGTGACATGAAAGAGAAAAGATTACTTTCGCTGCTGTTAACGGTCATGATGGCCGTTGCGGCATTTGCACAGAATCAGACCTTCACGGGCACAGTCGTTGATGTTAACGGCGAACCTGTGATTGGTGCCACGATTGTGCAAAAAGGCACGTCGAACACAACGGCTACCGACTTCGACGGCAATTTCTCCATCACCGCGCCCGCTGGCGCCGAGTTGGAAATTACTTATGTGGGTTACGGCAAGCAAACCGTGCTGGCCGGCAATGACATGCACATCACCATGATTGAGGACTCCGAATTGCTCAACGAGGTGGTTGTCATCGGTTATGGTGTGCAGAAGAAGAGCGTTGTGACTGCCTCTATCGCCAAAGTATCCTCCGAGGACTTGGCCGATAAGGCTCGACTGCGCGCCGAGGATGCCCTGAAGGGTATGGCCGCTGGTGTCAATGTCACCTCTTCGTCTGGTCAGCCTGGATCTCAGTCAATGATCCGCATCCGTGGTATCGGCACCATCAACGACTCCAATCCCCTCTACATCATTGACGGCATGCCCACCGACCAGTATGGTATGGAGAGCGTGAACCCCAATGACATCGAGAGCATTGAGGTGCTGAAGGATGCCGCCTCGGGCGCCATCTATGGTGCTCGTGCTGCCAATGGTGTTATCCTCGTGACCACCAAGAAAGGAAAAGCCGGAAAAGCCAACATCAACTACACATTCTCTTATGGCTGGCAGAGCGCCTGGAGAAAGCGTGACGTGACCGGTGCAACCGACTATGCTATCCTGCAGAATGAGCGCCGCGTACAAAACGGCTTATCTCCCCTGTATCTGGATCCCTACAACCTGACCGACGCCAACGGCGAAAAGATTGTCGGCTTCGGTACCGACTGGCAGAAACTGCTTTTCAACGATAACGCCCCCATCATGCAACATGACGTGAGCGTGAGCGGTGCCACCGAAAAGCTTAACTACTACCTCTCTCTGGGTTATTTTACCCAGGACGGTATCGTTGGCGGTAACTACGGCCAGTCAAACTATGACCGTTTGACCATCCGCTCCAACAACCAGTACAACCTGCTCGATGCTTCTAAAGAGCGTAATTTCCTGAACAGGATTGACCTGGGTGCAAACCTTTCTTATATGCGCGTGCACAACACGGGCATCGACGCCAACTCAACCTGGGGCTCTCCTCTGGGTTCGGCACTCTATCTTGCCCCCACCCTGCCCGTCACCCTCAAGGGTGCCATTGCACAGGAGATGATCGACCGCTACAGTGCATATGACCTTTATCGTGACGAAAACGGCGATCCCTACACCATTCCCGGATTCATCGGCAGCTATCAAGAGCAAAACAACCCCATCGCTATGATGCATGGCAATCCCAGCAGGAACTGGAGCCACAAGTTCATGCCCAAATTCTCGGTTGACGTGCAATTGTGGGATGAGCTGAAGTACCACTTCACCTACAGTGCCGAGCTCTCATTCTGGGGCTACAATGCTGCCACCCTGCAACAATACTATCTCTCGGGTAACAACAACAGCGACCACACCGAGGCTTCGGCCTTCAAGGGCAACAACAGCACTTGGCAGATCGAGAACACGGTGACCTACGACAAGACCTTTGGCAAGCACACCATCGGTGTCGTGCTCGGTCAGAGTGCTTTGAAGTTCAAGGGCGACGAACTGGGTGGTTCACACTGGAACCTCGTTAACCCCGAGAAGCCCAGCATCAACTATACCACCGGCGGTGACCTGGAAATCAGCACCGATGCCGACGGCAAGATGACTGGCGCTACAAGCCTCGTGGGCGTCTGGGGCGGTCCCTATACCGAGCACAGGCTGTCCTCACTGTTTGCCCGTCTGAGTTACAACTACGATGAGCGCTACATGTTCCAGGCCACCGTACGTCGTGACGGTTCGAGCCGCTTCGGTTCAAACCACAGGTATGGTATATTCCCCTCATTCTCAGTAGGTTGGAACATCATGAACGAAGCATTCATGGAGAATACCCGCGACTGGATGAACATGTTTAAACTGCGCTTCAGCTGGGGTAAGAACGGTAACGACAACATTGGTGACTTTGCTTACACCACACTGACCGCACTGGGTAATACCAGCAACTACTACTTTGGACGCACCGCAGCCATGGTCTATGGTTCAAAAGCCAACCGCCTGGCCAACGAAGACCTAAAGTGGGAGGAGAGCGAACAGACCGACCTCGGTATCGACCTCGGCTTCTGGAACAACAAGCTGACCTTCAGCTTTGATTACTATATCAAGAAGACCAACGGCATGATCATCGAGATGCCCATTCCCAGCTATGTAGGTGAGGCACGTCCTCTGGCCAACGTGGGTGATATGGAGAACAGCGGTCTTGAGTTTGAACTGGGTTACAGGTGGAACATCTCTGACGCCCACTTCGCTATCAAGGGCAACGCATCTTATCTGAAAAACAAGCTGAAGAACCTGGGTAACGATACCGGTTTCCTGAACTACGGTATCAGCCAGTTCAGCGACGGTGGCACTCGCGCCGAGAACGGCCAGCCCTTCCCCTTCTTCTATGGCTACAAGACCGACGGCATCCTGCAGACTAGAGCCGAAGCCGATGCCTATAACGCCATGTACGGTACCTCATCAAATCCTGGTGACTTCCGCTTTGTGGATACCAACGGCGACAAGCGCATCAACAGCGACGACCGTACCAACATCGGTAACGGTGTACCCGATTGGACCTTTGGTCTCACCTTCGACTTTGACTGGAAGGCATTTGACCTGAGCGTATTCTTCCAGGGTGTCCATGGTGCTGATGTGTTCGATGCTACCTACCGTCAGGACGTCGCATCGGGTAACTATCCCACTTGGGTGCTCCAGCGCTGGACTGGTGAAGGCACCTCCAATACCGTTCCCACCCTCGGTGACTCTAAGAACTGGGTTTGCAGTGACATGTATATCCAGGACGGCAGCTATCTGCGCCTGAAGAACATCACCCTTGGCTACACCCTGTCTCCTGTGCTCACGCACAAGCTGGGTATCAATCGCCTGCGCATTTTCGCTCGTGGTGAAAACCTCTTCACTTGGACCAAGTACTGGGGCTTTGATCCTGAGATCGGCTCCGGCGCTACCAGCCTCGGTGTTGACTATGGTGTATATCCGCAGGCTCGCACCTATAGTATCGGATTTAACATTTCTCTCTAACATCCTTTAAAGAATTATCAATATGAAAAAGTATATTTCGATAAATTTGGCTGCACCTCAGCTATTGAAAAAAGTTTTCATAGCATTCGGTATGCACAAATTTTCTATCATAGCAGGTTTTTGCGCAGTGACTATGGCACTGACTTCCTGCAGCGACGATTTTCTTGAGGTGAAGAACCCGACAGGTGAGCCCCTCGAAGAATACTACTCCAACGAGGAGGCCCTCAACGAGGCCCTCACGGCTGCCTACGCTCCTCTGCACTGGCCCGACTGGGACGGTACTGCCTATAACGACCTCACCGTTGACGGTGAAATCATGGGCGACGACTTCTGGGTAGGCGGTAGTGACAACACCGACAACCAGCACTGGCACCGTCTGTTCAACTTTGCTGCCGACGGCAACAACACCCTTGCCACCCTGTGGGGCGACTTCTACAGCGGCATCAAGCGTTGCAACGACGCTATCAAGTATTCCACTTGGGGCACTGCCAGCGACGACTTCCGCAAGTCGATGGAGATGCAGGCTCGCCTGTTGCGCGTGTACTATTATAATATCTTGTGGCACTACTACGGCAACGTTCCTTTCTATCTGGAGAACCTCTCACAGCCCTACACTGCTCCGCAGATGACGGCCGATGAGATTTACAACCAGTTGCTGCCCGAGCTCGAGGAGATCATTGCCTCGAACGTGCTGCCCATGCGCTGGCCGACCGCCGAAAGCGGACGCGTTAGCCAGGCATTTGCCTACATGCTCTATGCTGAGATGGTCATGTACCAGAACGACAATAGCCGCTATGCTACTGCCCTGAGCTACATGAAGCAGATCATTGCCGATCCGAACTATTCGCTCAATCCCAGCTTCTATGACCTGTGGCAGGAGAGTGGCGAGTGGTGCGCCGAGAGCATCTTTGAGATCAACTACAACGACGACCAGGCCCAGCGCGACTGGGGCACCTCGATGGCTGCCGGTGGTACCGTCTTCCCCACCCTGTGCTCACCCAACGGCTGGGGCGGTGGCGAAGGCTGGGACAGCGGCAACGACGGCTGGGGCTTCCTGCCCATGCGCGTGGAAACCTATAACATGTATGCCGAGAATGACTTGCGCCGTGATGTTACATGTTGGGACGTTCGTGGCTACAGCTACACCGAGCGTTATCAGGACACCCACATCTGGCACGGCAAGTATCGTCCGCAGTCCGACAACAACAAGGATTGCCCGACTTCCAAGAACCTGAACTATAACAACAACAAGCGCATCTACCGCTATGCCGAGACCCTGCTCAACGCAGCCGAGCTGCTGCTCCAGACCGGAGGCAGCGCAGCCGAGGCAGCCGGTTATGTAAACCAGGTTCGCAACCGTGCAGGCCTTGAGAGCCTGACCAGTGTCACCATCGACGACATCTATACCGAGCGTCACTTGGAATTCTGCGGCGAGGGCAAGCGTTACTTCGACCTCGTGCGTGCCGAAGGCATCCCCGGTGCCATCCAGAAGGCTTCGACCGTACTCGTGCCCGACAGCTATGGCTATCGCACCAATTCGTGGACTCCCAGCAAGAAGTACATCCCTCTGGCACAGAGCGAGCTCGATGCTGATCCCACACTGAAGCAGAACAATTATTGATTCATTAATAATCAGAAACTATGACAACTAACATATATAACAAGGTAAAAGCAGGGGCACTCTCTTTCCTCTTGCCCCTGACTGCTATGCTCTTTACCGCCTGCTCACCCGATGATTTTGAAGGTGCAGATCCCAATGGCCTCCCCACGGTGAGCGGTGTCGATTTCCAGATTTCTGTTGATCAAGAGATCAACCAGATGGTTGCCAGCTACACACCGCAGCCCGGCACTTATCCCATCTGGATTCTCGATGGCACGTCCTACTCCACCCTGCAAGAGGTGGGTTACAAGAATGATGAGGCAGGTACTCACACGATTGAGCTGCGCCTGGGCAACCGCAACGGTATCAGCCAGACCGGTATCAAGAAGGAGTACACCTTTAATGAGTCAAAGATTGACTATACCAACGACTTCCGTCGCATTACCGAGAAGGAGTGGCGCTTCGACCACAAGGAAGTGGCTCACTTGGCTTGCGGTCCTGCTGGCACCGCCGGTACCGGATGGTGGTCGGCTCAGCCCGATGAGAAGAAAGACTTCGGTATGTATGACGACCGCATCTCCTTTACCGCCGAAAACCGCAAGGGTGGTAGCTTCTACTACAATGCCGGTGAAGACGGTCTGACCTATGTCAACACAGGTACCACCAAGTGGGGTCATCAGGATGCTGACTGGGATGCAACAATCGGCAACCAGACTAGCACTTGGAGCTTTGAGGTATATGACTGGGAGGATGCCGACGGCAACGTGAGCAAGCAGACCTTTATTCAGCTCGCTCCCAACACTGTCTTCCCCTACATCAGCTCTGATGCCCAGTATGAGAACCCGCGTTTCCGCATCGAGACGCTGACAGCCAAGAAGCTTGTCCTCGTCTATGACGCTCCCGACCGTGGTATCGCATGGCGCTTCATGTTCACCAGCGAGGAAGAGGAGAAGGGATTCACCGGTTTTGATCCTAACAGCGACTTCAACATGTGGAAGAACGTTGATTATAACATGTTCTTCTGGTACGCTCCCGGTTGGAGTCAGATTGCCGACCCGGGCTTCGAAGCCAACGGTAACGACTATACCGTATTCCTGCCCGAGGCAACGACCGACCAGTGGCAGGCACAGATGGCCTTCAAGACCACCAACATCTCGACAACTGCCAGCAAGAACTATGACTTCTCTTGCATCCTTAACAGTGACAAGGACATCAACGGTGTCACCGTGAAGCTTGTGATGGACGGAGATGACAATGTATTCTACTTTGCTGACCGCGTTGACCTGAAGGCAGGCCAAGATTACATCTTCTGGAAAAGCGACATGCCTGGTATTGACATGGAGCGCGTGAACCTGTTCTTCGACTTTGGCGGTTGCCAGGCTGGTACCACCGTCAACATCTCGAACATCGTGCTCAAGGATCACGCCAACGATGACGGCACCGTGCTGCCCGTCAATCCCGACGAGCCTACTGTAGAATGGGTTGACGTGAATTCTCCCGAGAACCTGGGTGCAGGTTTCAACACCGCTGGCACCATGAGCTTCTGGTGGGCCGATGCAGGCTGGATGCAGATTGCTGATCCCACGTTCTCGTTTGCCGACGGCGTATATACTATCACTGCAGACAACGCAACCGCATCAGAATGGCAGGCTCAGTGCTCGATCAATGGTGTTCCCCTGCACATTGAGAAGGGCCAGGCCTATGACGTGCGCGTGACCATCACCACCAACATGGAACTGGGACGTGCCACCGTCAAGGTCAACAAGGATCCTGATGTGACCAACGATCCCAACACGCTGTGCTACAAGGGCAACTTCGCACTTGAGGATGGTGAGAACGTTCTCCAGTTCATCGGTGTGGTTGCCAAGAACGGCGATGAGGAAATCGAGTTTGATCAAGGTAAATTCATTTTGGACTTCGGTGGCTGCCCTGCTGGATTTGTAGCTAAGGTCAGCAACATCATTATCCAAAAGCATAAAGCTGAATAAGATTTCGTCATGAAACGATTCATGCTTTGTACGCTCTTGCTTTCTCTCACCGTAGCCCTTTGGGGCTGCGGTGGGGACGGCAAGGATGAGCCCACCGGAACCATCACTGTCTCACAGGACAACATCGTTGTTCCTGCCAGTGGCGGCACTTACACTATTAATGTCACCACTACAGGCAAGGAATGGGGAGCTTATGCCGACAAGGATTTTATCGTCATCGAAACCCAAAACACGTTATCACAGTCGGGTTCGATCACTGTAACGGTTCCCTCTAATCCCCTAACCGAGGAACGCGAGGGTGCAATCAACATCATGTCGGGTGCTGCTCGCAAGACAATCAATGTCAAGCAGGAAGCGTCAGCCGAGGCTGCTTACTATGCCCCTGAGGGCTATAGCCTGGTGTGGCATGACGAGTTCGACAAGGGTTCGGAACTGAACGCCGACGACTGGGTGCATGAGGTTCAGAATAGCGGTTGGGTGAATCACGAGTTGCAGAACTATGTGAACCACAAGACGCCCAATGGCAAGAATGTGACCGAGGTGCGCGACGGACACTTGCGCATCACCGCTCTCAAGGAGAACGGCAAGATTTACTCTGGCCGTGTTTATGCCAAACGCTCCACAGGCTGGAAATATGGTTACATCGAAGCCAGCATCAAGCTGCCTTCGGGCAAGGGTACATGGCCCGCATTCTGGATGATGCCTGTGAACTTCCATTCTTGGCCCGCTGACGGTGAGATCGATATCATGGAAGAGGTGGGCTACCACCCCGACTATGTATCGTCTAGCCTGCATGCCAATGCACATGTACACTCAAACGGCACTCAGGTGACGCACGAGATGTACTGCAAAGGTGCCGAGGGCGAGTTCCACACCTATGCCATCGAATGGACGGCTCAGAACATTACCACCTATGTGGACGGTAAAGTACAACTGAGCTACGACAACCGTGGTCTGGGCCGCGACGACTGGCCCTATGACGACCCGTTCTATGTCATCTTCAACCTCGCTTGGGGTGGTGACTGGGGTGGCGCTCAAGGTGTTGACGAGAATGCCCTGCCCGTCACTATGGAAGTGGACTATGTGCGCGTATTCCAAAAGAAGTAACAGTTTAACCCTAATCTCACTATGAGAGATTCTTTGTTGATAATACTCTCTCTTTTTCTTGCCTTGGGGCTTCATGCTAAGCCCCAGGACAAGTTTGTCCGCGTTGATGGTGTAGATCTGGTACAGCCCAATGGCGAGAAGCTCTATATTCAGGGCACTAACCTGGGCAACTGGCTCAATCCTGAGGGCTACATGTTCGGCTTCAGCAAGACCAACTCGCCGTGGATGATAGACCTGATGATCAAGGAGGCCGTGGGCCCTGATTTTGCCGCCGATTTTTGGCGCAACTTCAAGGACAACTACATCACGCGTGCCGACATCAGTTTCATTGCAAGGCAAGGGGCTAACACCATTCGCCTGCCATTCAACTACAGGCTTTTCACCGATGAGGACTATATGGGACGAGCCAAGGATCAAGACGGCTTTGCACGCATCGACTCGGTAGTGAACTGGTGTCGTGCTGCAGGACTCTACCTGATTCTAGACATGCACGACTGCCCGGGCGGACAAACGGGTGACAACATCGACGACGGCCATGGATATCCCTGGCTGTTTGAGAGCGAGCCGAGTCAGCAGCTGTTCTGCGACATCTGGCAACGCATCGCCGCCCGCTACAAGGATGAGCCAGTGATACTGGGCTACGAGCTGATGAACGAGCCGATTGCCCACTATTTCGACAACAAGGAAGAGCTGAACAAGAAACTCGAACCGCTGTACAAGCGTGCCGTAGGTGCCATCCGCCAAGTGGACACCAACCATGTGATTCTGCTGGGAGGCGCCCGCTGGAATTCAGACTTCTACATGTTCAGCGACTGGAAATTTGATGACAACATCATGTACACTTGCCACCGATATGGCGGTGACGCCACTGCCGAGGCCATCAAGGATTACATTGACTTCCGCGACAAGACCGGCCTGCCCATGTACATGGGCGAGACGGGCCACAACAGCAACGAGTGGCAGTCGCAACTGGTCAACGTGATGAAGGACGCCAACATTGGCTACACCTTCTGGCCCTACAAGAAAATTGACGGCTCGTGCATGATGGGCATCACCAGGCCCGAAATGTGGGACAGTATCGTTGTGAAATACTCCGAGGCTCCGCGCACCACCTATGCTGAACTGCGCGAAGCCCGCCCCGATCAGGCCACTTTCCGCCAGCTGCTGATGCAGTATGCTGAAAACAGCCGCTATGAGCACTGCACCCCGCAACTGGACTATATCGAGTCGCTGGGAATGACTCAGAAAGTGCCCCTGTATCTCGATGAGACCTTACCCATCGAGCAACGTGTCAAGGACGCCCTGTCACGCATGACGCTCGACGAGAAGATCGCCGTTATCCATGCTCAAAGCAAGTTCTCATCACCTGGTGTGAAGCGTCTGGGCATGCCTGACTTCTGGACCGACGACGGACCTCACGGTGTGCGCCCTGATGTCCTGTGGGACGAGTGGGTACAGGCAGGACAGACCAATGACTCTTGTGTGGCATTTCCTGCATTGACCTGCCTCGCCGCTTCTTGGAACCCGATTCTGGCCGAACTTTATGGCCGCAGTCTGGGTGAGGAAGCACGCTATCGTGGCAAGGACATGATTCTGGGACCTGGCGTGAACATTAACCGCACCCCGCTCAATGGCCGCAACTTTGAGTACTTGGGCGAGGATCCCTTGCTGACATCACGCATGGTGGTTCCCTACATTCAGGGCCTGCAGAGCACGGGCACTTCGGCTTGTGTCAAGCACTTCTGCCTGAACAATGACGAGGAATACCGCCATCAGGTCAACGTCATCGTGAGTGACCGCGCACTGCGTGAGATTTACCTGCCCGCATTCGAGGCCGCCGTTAAGGAGGGCCACACCTGGGGCATCATGGGTTCCTACAACCTCTACAAGGACCAGCACTGCTGTCAAAACCAGTACACACTCAACCAAATTCTGAAAGGCGACTGGAAATTTGATGGCGTTGTGGTCAGCGACTGGGGCGGCACGCACGACACCGAGATGGCTGTCAAGAACGGTCTGGACATGGAGTTCGGCAGCTGGACCGACGGTCTGGCCTGGGGTGCCAGCAACGCCTATGACGCCTACTACATGGCCAAGCCTTACAAAAAACTCATTGAGGAAGGCAAATTTACCACGCGCGAGCTGGATGATAAGGTAAGCCGTGTACTGCGCCTCTTCTTCCGCACCACGATGAGCAACAAGCGTACACAGGGCTTCCTGTGTAGCGAGGCTCATTATGACGCAGCGCTGAAGATTGCCCAAGACGGCATTGTACTGTTACAGAACAAGCGCAATGTGCTGCCCATCGACGTGAACAACGCCAAACGCATTCTGGTTGTCGGCGAGAACGCCATCAAGATGATGACCGTGGGCGGTGGCAGCAGCTCTCTTAAAGTACAGCACGAGATTCTGCCCCTCGAGGGTATCAAGGAACGTCTTGCAGGCACCGGCATCGAGGTGGATTATGCCCGCGGCTATGTGGGCGACACCACCGGCGAGTATAATGGCGTTGTTGCCAAGCAATCGTTGGCCGACAACCGTCCGGCGAGTGAACTCATCGCCGAGGCCGTTGCCAAGGCCCAAGGTGCTGACTATGTCATCATCTTCGGCGGTCTGAACAAGAGCGATTATCAGGATGCCGAGGGCCATGACCGCAAGCACATGGACATGCCCTATGGCCAAGACGCACTTGTCGAGGCATTGGCCCGTGTGAACAAGAACGTCGTGTTTGTCAACATCTCGGGCGATGCTGTGGCAATGCCATGGCGCGACAAGGTGGCAAGCATTGTTCAAGGCTGGTTCATCGGCAGCGAGACAGGAAAAGCATTTGCCAGCATTCTCATGGGTGATGTAAATCCCTCGGGCAAACTGCCCTTCACCTGGTACCAGAACCTCAATGACGTGGGCGCTCATGCATTGGGCACCTATCCCGGCACCTGGCGTGAGGACCACAAAATCATTGATGAGGAATACAAGGAAGGCATCTATGTGGGCTACCGCTGGGCCGACAAGCAGAAGAAGAAACCCGCTTTCGCCTTCGGCCACGGATTGAGCTATACGACTTTTGCCGTGAGCAATCTGCGCCTCGACAAGCGTGAAGTCGCCGCAGACGGGACTGTAACGGCTACCGTAACCGTCAAGAACACCGGCAACCGTGCCGGAGCCGAGGTCGTCCAACTCTATGTGAGCGACCATAACGCTACGGTTGATATGCCCGTCAAGGAACTGCGAGGCTTCCAGAAGGTTTCTCTGAAACCTGGCGAGAGCCGCGACGTGAGCATCACCATCGGAGGCCGCGCATTCCAGTATTGGGATGAGACCAAGGGTGACTGGGCCACTTCGCTTGGCCAGCGCACGATGCTCGTGGGCACAGCCAGCGATAATCTGCCTCTCAAAGCAGCATTCACAGTGCGTTAACCATCTTCATAGCCAATTAATTGACAGCAGACTATCTGCTGTTTCATCTACCGCCCTCAAGCAGGGCGGTTTTTTATTGTGCGTGCCCGTCATTTTTTAATTCGGAAAGTAATGCTCTTAAATTTCAAAATCCTCTGACTGCTAAAGACCGTAAACCGTAAAAGATAGGGGTAAAATGAATTGTTGCTTGTTTTTTTTACAACAAAAATTGTATTTATTTCAAAAAATGCTCTATATTTGCAAAAAACGAGAAAAATACTATCTTTTCATTAACCATTAACATTAAAAAACAAGCGAATGAAAAAAAGATTTTTAATGCTCTTACTCATCTTGTCTTGTGCCATTGTGAGTGTGCAAGCAATGACAGTGAGAGGTACGGTCGTTGACCAGGTCAACGAACCCGTGATCGGTGCCACCGTCAAGGTCCTGGGGACCACGATGGGTGCAGTCACCGACTTTGACGGCACTTTTGAGATTGCCAATGTTCCCGCCGGCTCAATCCTGAAATTCACCTTCATGGGCATGCAAGCCGTGGAGATGGAAGCCAGCGAAATGATGAGCGTCCAGCTCCTTGATGATGTGCGAAACCTTGACGAAGTGGTCGTGATTGGTTACGGTTCAGCCCAAGCTAAAGACTTGACAGCCCCCATTGCCGTTGTCAAGGGTGAGGAACTGCTCGCAACGCCCGCAGCATCACCCATGGCAGCCATGCAAGGCAAGGTTGCTGGTGTGAACGTGGTGAACAGCGGTACCCCTGGCGAAGGCCCCAAGGTGCACATCCGCGGTAACGGTTCATTCACCAGCGGCAGCCCGCTGTATGTTGTCGATGGCATGTTCTATGACAACATCGACTTCCTGAACGCCAACGACATTGCCGACATGTCGGTTTTGAAGGACGCTTCGGCAGCTGCCATCTATGGTGTGCGTGCTGCTAACGGTGTTGTTCTCATTACCACCAAGCATGGTAACAAGAACCAGCCCGCCAAAATCACCTACAACGGTTACTATGGTATCCAGAAGGCCACCAATGTGCTGAAGATGGCCAATTCGAGCGAGTATGCCACCATGCTGATGGAAGCCAACTACGATGCCTATGTATCGACGATGAAGGCTTCAATCGACCGCTATGGCGGCAGCTACAGCAATGGCGACTTCCACAGCTGGACCTATGGCTCAGATACCGACTGGTATAAGGAGCTGTTGCGCACCGCAGCCATCACCGACCACAGCCTGACCATCACCGGTGGTGGTGAGAAGGCCACCTACTCGTTGGGTATCAACTACCTGCACCAGGACGGTGTCATGGATGTCAAGAACTACTACAGGCGCATGAACTTCCGCGCTGCCCTCGACTATGAGGCCACCAACTGGCTTAAGGTTGGCTTCAACGGCATCTTCTCAAAGGGCAAACAGCGCACACCCAACAACGCCGCTTGGCAACAGGCATTCAATGCTCCGGGCATCTATCCCGTAATGGACGAGAAGAACAGCAACACCTTCCCCACCCACTATGGCTCGCCCGAATCGGTTGGCTTTACCAACAACTTCTACAACCCGATTGCCACTGCCAACTATCAGAACAGCGTTAACGACATCAACAAGTATCTGACCAACTTCTATGCTCAGATTACTTTCATCCCCAGCAAGCTGAACTTCAAGACCAGCTACTCCTATGATTTCACAGCCGTTCACAACCGCACCTACATGCCTGAATACTATGTGAGTGCAGTTCAGCGCAACGACAAATCATGGGTGAGCAAGAGCGAGGCGAACTACAACAACTGGATTTGGGATAACGTGCTGACCTATAAGGAGACATTCGGCAACCACAATCTGGGTGTCATGCTGGGTCACTCCCTGCGCGAGGACAGGTACAACTATCTGTACGGTATCGGCTACGGTATTGTTGACGGTGACGACGCCTACAAGTACATCGACCTCAGCACCGAAAGCGACAGCCGCCGCGCCAGCGACGGTGGTACCCGCTACCGCAGCAACAGCTACTTTGGTCGTATCAACTATGACTACATGGGCAAGTACCTATTCATGGCCACCTTCCGTGCCGACGGTACCAGCAAGTATCAAGAGACTTGGGGCTACTATCCCTCGTTTGGTGTTGCTTGGGTAATGAGCAAGGAAGACTTCATGGCTAACCAGAACGTTGTAGATTACCTGAAGTGGCGTGCCAGCTGGGGTCGCTTGGGTAACAATGCCGTTCCTGCCAGCGACGGTTTCCGTTCGGTATCGACAGGCACCTGGTCATCGGGCGTGTTCGGCAGTGCAACTATCGCCGGTTTCCAGAACAACAGCTACTTCACCAACCTGAAGTGGGAGGTTGTTGACGAGACCAACGTGGGCGTTGAGTTCGCTACCCTGCGCAACCGCCTGAGCGTTGACATCGACTGGTTCTACCGCATGACTCGCAAGGCTGTTATCGCTCCGCGCCTGCCCTTCGAGAACGGTACATTGCTCCAGAACATCGGTAAGATTCTCAACACTGGTGTTGACGTGAGCATCAACTGGGCCGATCGTGTGGGTGACGACTTCAAGTACTTCATCAGCGCCAACCTTTCCTACCTCAAGAACGAGGTGAAAGACCTGGCCGGCAACCCCTACATCGCTGGTGGCAAGACCTATCAGTTTGTGGGCAAGGAGATGAACTCATTCTATGGCTACATTGTAGAAGGCATCTACCAAACCGAACAGGAGTGTGCAGGCGACAGGACTGCTCAGGCCAATGGTCTGCAGCCCGGTGACTTCAAGTACAAGGATCTGAACGGTGACGGCATCGTCGACGGCGAGGACCGCACCACCCTGGGCTCCTACCTGCCTAACTTCATCTACAGTCTGAATCTGGGCTTCGTGTGGAAGAATCTGGACTTCACCATCAACACCTATGGCAATGCTGGAGCACAGATGTTCAACCGCAAGCGCGCTCTGCGTTATGCCCAGTCCAACTACAATTTTGACCACGATCAGGTGGCTAACCGCTGGACCGGTGCCGGCTCTACCAACAAGTACCCCTCGGCTGCCGGATGGATTCGTTCGTGGAACGTGAGCGACCAGCGCGTGAACTCCTTCTTTGTTGAGGATGCCGACTTCTTCCGCATCCAGAACGTGACGCTGGGTTACACTTTCAAGAACATCAACCTGGGCAACTACACACTGCCCTCGTTGCGCCTGAGTGCCACAGCCGACCGTCCTCTCACCCTGTTCAAGGCCAACAGCTTCACTCCTGAGTTGAATGATCCGGAGGGTTGGGATACCGAGGTTTACCCGCTGACAGCGACCTACACCTTTGGTGTGACCATCGACTTCTAAAATGAGCAATTACCAACAATCATAAATAAAGATAACGACAATGAAATTTTTGAAATATATCATGATTGCAGGTCTGCTGATGGTGGGAGCCACCTCCTGCAATGACTGGATGGACATTCTGCCCGAGAACACCCTTCCCGAGTCGGATGTCGATTATACCAAAACCAGCGAGATGTATATGCCCGTGTCGGGCGTCTATGCCAAGTTGCGCACCGGTGGCATGCACTGGGTGATTTGGCCCTTGACCATCGTTCGTGACGGTGACGTGTGGAGTGGCCGTGTAGATGACCAAGGTCTGCTGGTAGATTTCGGCAACTTCAGGTATGATAATTCATTCTGGGGGTTGAACGAAATGTGGAACCAGTATTACGGCATGATTAAAGTTGCCAACGGAGCACTCATGTCGCTGGATTCCTATGCCGAACACATCACAAACGACAATGACCGGGCCACATACCGTGCCTATTGCGGCGAGGTTCGCATCCTGCGCGCCTATGCCTACTACAGGCTCACACAAGCCTTTGGCGACGTGACCATTCTGCGCGACAACAACCAGAGTGACCTTACCCGTTCGACCAAGGATGCTGTTGAGCGTTACATGCTTGAGGACTTGCAGTATGCCATCGAGAACTGCCCCAAGGTGCGCCCCAACGAGGCAACACACTTTGGTGCTGCCACCGCCTATACCGCTGAGGCTCTTGCCGCAAAAGTCTGCATGAACCGTGGCGACTATGCCCGTGCCGAAGCTTTGACTGATGACATCATCGGCAGTGGCAAGTTCCAGCTCTACGCTGACTTCTACAACCTGTTCAAGATTCCCGGCAAGTTGTGTAATGAGAGTCTGCTGGAGTGCCAGTGTACCGACTTCGGTCAGGGCAGCGGCGAAGAGGTTGACGCCGACATGTGGTTTGTATTCCAAGGTCCCGGCAACCTGGGTGGATGGAACTTTGTCGGCATTACCGACAACTTCATCAACTGGGCCCAGGCCCGTGGCGAGACCATCCGTCTGGAAACTTCGGTTCTGTTCGGTGGCACCACCACCCGTGATGGTGATGAGATCAACGTGATGGGCAATGTCAACAACACCAACACGTGGAACGGCAAGGCCTACACGCCCACCAACCAGTTGACCCCCGGTCGCACAAAATACGGTTCGAACAACAACATCCGCATCCTGCGCTATGCCGACGTGCTGCTCATCAATGCCGAGGCCAAGGTGCGCCAGGGCAAGAATGGCGACCAGCCCTTCAACCAGGTGCGCACCCGTGCCCAGATGCCGACCATGAGCAATGTCACTGTTGACCAGATTCTTGACGAACGCCGCATGGAACTCGTGTGCGAGTGGGGCGAGCGTTATAACGACCTCATCCGCACCGGCATGGCTGCCAGCGTGCTCAGCGGCTGGAATGAGAGTGTGAAGTATTATCCGCTTCCGTTGACTCAGGTACAGACTGTGCCCACGCTCAGCAATGAGCCCAAGAACGAATAAGAGTTTTCTTTTCATAATGATTGACAGGCAGGGTGACCCCCCCCCTCAGGCAATGCCCTGCCTGTCTTTATTATAACATCAAAAAAATGAACCGTTTTCTTGCCATCATAGCATTGTGCACAGCCCTTATAGCCAGTGCCAGCAGCGACTCGGTAAAGGTAGTCAAGGGTCAAGTGAGCGACTATTATATCCCCGTGGTCACCAATTATGACGTGACGGGCACGGTGACCGATACCCAAGGCAGTCCTTTGGAGGGAGCTACCGTGATGTGGCTCTATAGTCCAGCCCACTGCAATACCGATGCCCAAGGACGATTCTCGCTTGTTGCTACCGACCATGACTCCCTGCTGTGTGTGCACTATCCTGGCAAGGAAATGACAGTGGTCAAACGCCATAGCGGGCAACGGGAAGTAAACATTGCCTTGCCCGTCAAGACCAGCGGCAGTATTGCCCATCCGCGACGTGAGGCCCAGGCCACCCGCTGGTATGATCCGCATCACGCCACGACCAGCACCTACTGTAATCCTCTCAACATCAGTTACAACTACGAGCCGTGGAACAACAACACCCGTCAAGGCGGCTCGTTCCGCTCATCGGCCGACCCGATGGGCCTCACCTACAAGGGCGAGTATTACCTGTTCTCGACCAATCAGGGCGGTTTTCATTACTCCCGTAACCTGAGCGACTGGGACTTCTGCCAAGCCTCTTTCCAACGCCATCCCGACGATGATGACGAGTGTGCTCCTGCAGCATGGGTTGTGGGCGACACCTTGTTTTATACAGGCTCAACCTATGAAGGTCTGCCCATCTGGTACTCCACCAATCCCAAAAGCGGCCGTTGGCGCCGCGCTGTGGAACGCAACACGCTGCCCACATGGGACCCATATATTTTCCTCGACGATGACGGCCGTCTTTACGAATACTACGGCTCGAGCAATGAATATCCCGTCAAGGGCGTTGAAATCAGCCGCGAAGACTTCACACCCATCAGCAAGATTCATGACCTGGTACTCCTTCAGCCCGACAAGCATGGCTGGGAACGCTTCGGGATGAATAACGATGATGAGGTGACCTTAAAACCCTTCATGGAAGGGGCTTTCATGACCAAGCACGGCGGCAAATACTATTTACAATATGGCGCACCGGGTACCGAGTTCAAGGTCTATGCCGACGGCGTCTATGTGGGCGACAACCCCCTGGGGCCATTCACCTATCAAAAGCATAACCCCATGAGCTACAAACCTGGAGGATTTGTTCAGGGCGTAGGGCACGGCGGCACCTTTGCCGACTTGAAAGGCAATTACTGGCATGTGGGCACCTGCATGCTCTCGCTCAAATACAAGTTTGAGCGCCGCATCGGACTCTACCCCACTGCCTTTGATGCCGATGGTGTAATGTACTGCACGACCGCCTTTGGCGACTATCCTTGCTGGAATGCCGACCACGACATCAAGAATCCCAACGACCGATTCACGGGTTGGATGCTGCTTTCCTTCAATAAACCCTGCACCGTGTCGAGTTGTGACAGCACCTTGACAGCAGCCAGCCTCACCGACGAGAACATGCGCACCTACTGGAGCGCGGCAAGCGGCAGCGACAAGGAATGGATTGAGCTGGACTTGGGCAGCAAACGTGAGGTGCGTGCCCTGCAACTCAACTTCTATGACCGCAAGACGCTGCAGCACAACCGTGCCAACGACATATATTACCAATACCGCATTCTTGCCAGCGACGACGGCGAGCAATGGATGCTGGTGGTCGATAAGAGCGACAATGACCGTGATGTTCCCCACGACTATATCGAGTTGAGAGAGCCCTTGAACACGCGTTATTTGCGCATCGAGAACCTGCACATGCCTTCAGGCGGCCACTTCTGCCTGAGCGAGGTGCGCGCCTTTGGCAAAGCTGCCGGAACATTGCCCCCAGCGGTAAAAAAACTTACTGTGAAGCGCGACAAGGGCGACCTGCGCAATGCCATGATCAGCTGGACTGCCGTCGAGGGGGCCTACGGCTACAACATCTACTACGGCATCGCTCCCGACAAACTCTATCACTGCATCACCGTCAATGGTGACACTCAATATGACATGCGCGGCCTTGACTTGGGCACCGACTATTACTTCAGCATCGAGGCCCTTGCCGAGACAGGCCGCAGTCCTCTTTCCAAAATCGTCAAAGTCAACCATTAATCAAGTAAACATGAACAAGGTTTCTTTTCCCATTTTTATCCTTTTTCTCCTGCTGGTGTGCACGGCCTGCAAGAGCGATAATAACACAACTCCCAAGGAGCCCACTCCTCAGGACAGTTCTGAGCGGCCTGCCTCGTTCGCCAATGACGATGCCTTGCTGGATTATATCGAGCGCGTCCATTTCAACTACATGTGGGATGGAGCCGAGCCGACGTCGGGCATGGCCCGTGAGCGCATCCACCTCGACGGTGATTATCCCGAGCATGATCAAGACGTGGTGACCACAGGAGGCAGCGGTTTTGGTATTGCTGGCCTTGTGGTGGCGATGGAACGCGGTTTCATCACCCGTGACCAAGGTGTGGAACGCTTGACACGCATCGTGGACTTCCTGGAACGTGCCGACCGTTTTCACGGAGTGTGGTCTCATTGGATCAACGGTCCCACGGGCAAAGTGAAACCTTTTGGCCAAAAGGATAACGGAGGCGACCTGGTAGAGAGCTGTTTCCTGATGCAGGGCCTGCTGTGTGCCCGCCAATACCTCAATCCCGAAAATGCTGCTGAAAAGACTTTGATTGAACGCATCAACGCCCTGTGGGAGGGAATGGAGTTTGACTGGTACACCCGAGGCGGACAGGATGTCATCTACTGGCACTGGTCGCCCGAGTATGAGTGGGAAATGAACTTCCCCCTAGAAGGCTATAACGAGTGCCTTATGGTTTATGTGCTGGCAGCAGCCTCCCCCACCCACAGCGTGCCAGCCTCATGCTATCACAAGGGCTGGGCGCGCAGCGGCGGCATCAAGAGCAATGCGGCCCCCTATGGCTACCCACTGGAACTCAAGCACAACGGTGCTGAGCAGACGGGCGGTCCTCTGTTCTGGGCACATTACAGCTGGATTGGCCTGAATCCAAAGGGACTGAAAGACCAATATGCCGACTACTGGAACGTAGTGCGCAACCATGCCTTGAGCAATTACCAGTACTGCGTGGACAATCCCAAGAAATTCAACGGCTATGGCCCCGACTGTTGGGGCTTGACAGCAAGCTACTCGACCGAGGGCTACTCGGCCCATTGCCCTGGCAACGACCTGGGTGTCATCACGCCCACAGCGGCCTTGTCCTCTTTCCCTTACACTCCCGAACAATCGATGGCTGCCTTGAAAGGCTTCTATGGCCGCGGCGAGTCGATTTGGGGCAAATACGGATTCTATGACGCCTTTAGCCCTGCAAGTGGTTGGACCTTGCCCCGCTACCTGGCCATTGATCAGTGTACCATTGCCCCGATGATTGAGAATTACCGCACGGGGCTGCTGTGGAAACTGTTCATGAGTTGCCCCGAGGTGCAGCAGGGACTCGACAAACTAGGTTTCACCCACTAGTCTAGTTATTCTAGATAATCTAGACCCTCTAGACAATCTAGATTTTCTAGACCAGAAATTGAAAGTAATGACTAAAATTATATGATATGATGAAATTGAAAAGCATTTTAATCACACTGGCCGTGGCACTTGCTGCTTTGACGGCCCAAGCGGTAGATCAGGCAAAAATGAACCAGTTCATTGATGACCTGATGGGCAAGATGATCTTGCAAGAGAAAATCGGACAACTCAACCTGCCGGTTACAGGCGACATCATCACCGGCTCGACGGTAAGCGGTGACGTGGTCGGCAAAATCAAAGCTGGACAGGTGGGCGGCCTGTTCAACATGAAGGGTGTGCAGAGCATCCGCGCTTTGCAGGAGGTTGCCGTCAAGCAAAGCCGATTGGGAATTCCCTTGATTTTCGGCATGGACGTGATTCACGGCTATGAGACGGTGTTCCCCATCCCGTTTGCCATGTCAATGAGTTGGGATATGGACGCCATTCGCAACTCGGCACGCATCGCATCGGTGGAGGCAACTGCCGACGGCATCTGCTGGACGTTCAGTCCCATGGTGGACATCTGCCGCGAGCCGCGCTGGGGCCGCATGAGCGAGGGCAACGGCGAGGATCCGTTCCTGGGTTCAGCCATCTGTCGTGCCATGATTGAGGGCTACCAGGGAGCCGACCTGACCGACAAGACCACCATGATGGCGTGTGTCAAGCATTTCGCCCTTTATGGCGCTCCTGAGGCTGGTCGTGACTACAACACGGTTGACATGAGCCATGTGCGCATGTTCAACGAGTATTTCCCGCCCTACAAGGCTGGAGTGGATGCCGGTGCCGGCAGTTTCATGACCTCGTTTAACGTCATTGACTATATCCCCGCCACGGGCAACCATTGGCTCATGACCGAGGTGCTACGTGACCGCTGGGGCTTTGACGGCTTTGTCGTGACCGACTACACTGCCATCAGCGAGATGATTAACCACGGCATGGGTGACTTGCAGACCGTGAGCGCACTGGCTCTCAAGGCAGGCACCGACATGGACATGGTTGCCGACGGCTTCCTGGGAACTTTGGAGCAATCGTTGAGCGAGGGCAAGGTGACCATGGAAGACATCGACAAGGCTTGCCGCCGCATCCTCGAGGCCAAGTACAAACTGGGCCTGTTTGAGGACCCCTACCGTTACCTGGATGCCAAGCGTGCCAAGAAGGAAATTTATACCAACGAGCACCGTGCTGCGGCTCGCAAACTGGCCACCGAAACCTTTGTGCTGCTGCAGAACAAGGACAACGTGCTGCCCCTGAAGCGCACGGGTAAAATCGCCCTCGTGGGCCCGTTGGCCAACACCCGTGCCAACATGCCCGGCACCTGGAGCGTGGCCGCCGCCAGCGACCGCTACAGCACCCTGCTCGAAGCCATGCGCCGTGCCGTGGGCGACAAGGCCGAGGTGATGTATGCCAAGGGGTGCAACGTGTGCTATGATGCCGAGTTGGAGAAAAATTCGACGATGTTCGGGCGCGAGATGCGCGACAACCGTCCTGTTGACGTGATGCGTGACGAGGCAATGCGCATAGCCCAGCAGTGTGATGTGATTGTCGCCGCCATGGGCGAGCCCAGCGAGATGTCAGGCGAGAGCAGTTCGCGCAGCGATTTGTCAATCCTGGATGCCCAGAAGGACCTGCTCACCGCCCTCAAGGCCACCGGCAAGCCCATCGTGCTGCTCAACTTCTCGGGCCGTGCCACGGTGATGGATTGGGAGGTGGAGAACATCCCCACCATCCTCAACGTGTGGTTTGGCGGCAGCGAGGCGGCTGATGCCATCTGCGATGTCGTCTTTGGCGACGTGGCTCCCAGCGGCAAGCTCACTGTGACGATGCCCCGTAGCGTGGGCCAAGTACCCATCTACTATAACCACCTGAACACGGGCCGTCCCAATCCCCAATGGTTCTCCAAATTCACTAGTAACTATCTGGATGTTCCCAACGACCCCCTGTTCCCCTTCGGCTACGGCTTGAGCTACACCACCTTTAACTACAGCCCGCTCACGCTGAGCAGCAACTCGATGACTACTGGCGGCAACATCACCGCAACGGTCACCGTCACCAACACGGGCAGCTGCGAGGGCACCGAGGTCGTGCAGCTTTACATCCGCGACATGGTGGGCAGCATCGCTCGCCCCGTGCAGGAACTGAAAGGCTTTGAGCGCATCAGCCTCAAGCCCGGCGAGAGCCGCACCGTCAACTTCAACATCAACGCCGAGTTGCTCAAGTTCTATAACAAGGACCTGAACTATGTGTGCGAGCCTGGCGAGTTTGAGGTCATGGTGGGCACTAACAGCCGCGACGTTCAACGCCAGACGTTCACCCTCAAATAGTAAGAGATTTTTTCAAGTCCATACTACCAATTCAGGCCGAGGCTCACTGCCCCGGCCTGTTGATTTATTATGATGGGTTTTGTTGCTTATTGCTTGGGAGGCTCGGTATCTCCACTGTCTGCCGCGGCCTTGCGGGCGGCGTCAAACTTGGCCTTCATGGTGGGATTGCCGCGAGTGAGTTTCTTGATGCTCAATTCCTCGGCATTCTTGTTGGCCAGGCGCAGGTTGTTCTCCGAGCCAAGCAGGTTGGCTTTAACCTTCTGCAGCTGTTCAATGCTCTTGTCAATCTCTTCGATAGCCTTATTGAACTTTTCGCTGGCAAGGCGGTAATTCCTGCCGAACTTGTCCTTGAAGTCCTCCAGTCGCGACTCAAAATTGGTCACATCCACCGACTGTTGCTTGGCCAGTGCCAGTTCCTGTTGCAGCGTCACGCTCTTTTTGGAGGTCTGCACCAGCAGGGTGATGAGCGGGATGAAGAACTGCGGGCGAATGACGTACATCTTGGGATGGCGGTGCGACATGTCAACGATACCCGTATTGTAGAGCTCGTTGTCGGGCTCCAGCAGCGACACCAGCACGGCATACTCGCAATTCTTGGCATTGCGGTCCTTGTTGAGTTTGTCCAGGAAGTCCTCATTCTTGTGCTTGGTTGCTGTGGTGTCCATCTCGTTCTTCATTTCAAACATGATGGAGACATATTCAAACTCCCCTTCAAAATCGCGGAAGATGAAGTCGCCCTTGCTGCCGCCCGAGGCGTCGTTGTCCTTCTCAAAATAGGCATTTGGGAACAAGGGACGAACACGGTTAAACTCGGTGCTGCAATGGGCCTCAAGCGTCTCACCCACCATCTTGGTCGAGAGGCGTGTCTTCAGGTCCTTGTAATAATCCACCATCTCCTGCTTTTGCTTCAGTTCCAGCTCATAGTGGTCCCTTTGGCTCTGCTCACGCTGCAGGGCGGCAGTCTTCTCGGCAGCCATCTGATTCTTAAGCTCGGCAATGACGGCATCCTTGGCCTGGATATCGTCTTTGGCCTTGTTCTGTGCCTGCAGGACGGCCACCTTGACCTGCTGCTCCTGCTGCTGCGTCTGGGCCTTGAGGCGCTCGATTTGGGAATCGCGTTGGGCCAGTTCCTGGCTGAACTTCAGCTGTTCGGCCTGTACGGCACTGGTCACCTGCTGTGTCAGGCGTTCAATCTCAGCGTCCTTCTTACCCATTTCACGGTCACGGGCAACCAGTTGGCGCTCAAATTCCTGCTGGGTTTTCAGTTCCTGAGTCTCGAGTTCGGCCTTCTGCTTCTCGTGCAATTCGGCCACACGGCGGTCAAGTTCCTGCTGGAACTCGGCATTTTTCACTTGGTTCACGATGGCCGCATAGTCGGCCTCATTCACACTAAACACTTTTCCGCAATTGGGGCATTTCAATTCTTTTGTCGGCATTTCTCTTTTTCTCCTTTTTATCTATATATGCGTTGCTAAAACCAGTCTTGGGAAAGCAGAAAACTTCCTGCTCATGTTTTTGATTTCTTATGCAAATATAGCAAAAATTTTTGGAATATGCAAGCTTTTCACCCAAGATTCCGCAAAAAAACACCATCAAAAAAAGTCGAGGGCACACCTGTTGCAGATGTGCCCCGCCTTTAAGGGTTATCAATCAATTGTCAACCGCCTTAGCGGATAATGATCTTCTGACCGTTGTGGATGTAGATGCCAGCGGGCAGATTGTTGCCGTCGAACTTCTGGCCCATGAGGTTGTAGTAAACGTTGTCCTCGGCCTTGGCAGCCTCAACCTCCTCGACACCGGTGCTCTTCTCAAATGAGTAGTTGATCAGGGTAACGGGCAGCTCCACGTTGGTGCCGCAACCCAGCATGGCGGTAGCATCAGGGAAATCCTCTCCCTGAGCATAGTCCACAAAGCTGGTCCAGTTGTTGGTATAAACCATTGCCTGCCTGCGGATGCCTGAAGTATAGAAGGGGGCATAGTCGCTGCCCATCGTGCAGTTGTCGTCATCCTCGGCATCAAAGACCACGGTCACCAGCAGGTTCTTGCCCGAAGCCAGAGCAAAGGGTTCGGCCAGTTCAAGCGCGAGTTCCACATCCTCGCCCATGGTGTTCAGCAATTCATAGGACACCTGGGTTTCCAGCACGGGTTCGCCAAAGGTGAAGAACTGCTTAACGCCCTCAACCACGGCAAACTCGGTGGCATCGGTCTCTTCGAGATACAGTTTCACATCACGGTAGATGTCTTCCCAAGTACCGGCATTGTTGAACTTGAAGGTGAGTTTGTTGATTTTCACGCCTGCCAGGTTCTGCAGGTCGTCGAGCTCGTTAACCGTATAAATCATCTGTGCGCCGGTGTGGGCCAGATAGAAGTTGGTGGGAGCCATGTCAAAGTAGGAGCCGTTGTAAATCTCGGCAGGGTTTTCAAAATCACCTACCTCGAGGGCACCATAGTTCACGTCCTGAGCCTGAGCACTCATGGTCATTGCAGCAACTGCTGCGAGAATCATGTAGAATTTCTTCATTTTGTAAACTTTAAATTGGTTAATAAATATTGGTTTTGTCCAAACAAGTGCATAGTCATGCACCCCTGAAACATCTTTTTCTCATTTTTGCGGTACAAAATTAATATTTTTCACCCAACAAAGAATAAAACCTTGCCCCAAAAAAAGTGCCTCCAGGCTTGAGCAAGGTCCTAATCTCGGTGAGTCTTCAACGTCAGCGTTTGAGCGTCCTGATCGGGAAGTTGAAGTAGGTGTCGGGGAATGGCTCGTTCTTTAGGGTGAAGTGCCACCACTCATTGTCCAGGGGCTTGAAGCCGTGGCGCATCATCGCTGTGCGCAGCACCATGCGGTTGTAGAATTGCTCGCTGGTGATGTCTGATTCGGGACCGGTATATTCCAGTGTCTCGGGGTTGCCGCCATAGTCGGGGTGACTCTCGTGGCCAAACCAGTCAAACGTGCCGCCCATGTCAAGCTCCTTACCCGTCTTCATGTCCAGCAGCGTCAAGTCAACCGTTGAACCGCGCGAGTGGCCGCTCTTGGTGGCGACATACTCGCCGTCAAAGACCTCCTTCTTGGTCAGGCGGGGATAGAAATAGGCCTTGGTCACCGTGTCGGTCAAGTCCTGTGACCAGCGCATGAAGTGGTCCACGCCACGCTGCGGGCGATAAGAGTCATAGATCTTCAGGCAATAGCCATGCTTCTTCAGGTCATCGCTCACGGCCCGCAGGCTGTCGGCTGCCTCCCGCGTCATCAGCGCCACAGGCTCCTCATATCCGTCAATCCTTGCGCCAACAAAGTTGTAGGTGCTGTGATAGCGAATTTCCAAAATGGCGTCGGGCACCACGTCGGTAATGTTCACAAACTGGCTAGAATCCATCGTCGGGTCCTTAACAAGCGTTACGTCCTTAGCGCTCTTGCACCCTGTCAACAGGCCGCCCAGGGCAATCAGGGCAACCATCATCATTTGCTCAAACTGTTTCATCTTTTTTTTATTATTCTATCACACTGCAAAAATAGTGATTTTTTGAATAATAGAAAAAACTTCCGACTGCTCACCCCTAAAGCCTAACCCACATCTCCTCCTTTGTGCTTCAGCTTGCGGGTGTAGGTTTTCTTGGAGCGGTGAACACGGTTGGTCGAGTGGAAACCTGGGCCCAGCACCTCCTGCTGCCCCTCACGGTTACCACGACGCATCGCCTTGATGACATCATCCAGACGCGATTTCTCTTTTTTCCCTTTTTTCTTCATACTCACATTCCCTCTCAGCTCTCTTTCAATGCCTTAACCCAAACAGGAGTATATTCTCTGTTACAGATATTTTTCTTTCAGTTACTATATTTATTAGCCTTGCAACAACCGTGCCAATCACCCTGTAATGGCGATAAATAACAACGTGTTTTTCATAGTGCATAAGTTAATTGTTAACGAATCATAAAATGCGTGGAAATATTTTATATTAAGAGTAAAATTGCCTATATTTGCAAAAATACTCCAAATTCATTCATTTTTTATTAACTTTTAAACTAAACGCATATGAGAAAAATACTATTTCTACTGCTGGGGCTCACCATTGCGGTGAGTGCCTCGGCCGACGTGAAGACCTTGCGAGAGCTTCGCCCTGAAAAGCGCGCTCCAATTGAGCGCAAAGTCCATCAGCATCTCACGCCATTACAGGCCTGGGTAAGCAAGACTGCCGGCAAGAAGGCCGCCATTCCCAAAGACAAGTCCTTACGCTTGGTTGATGAAATTCCCGAAGGATTGGACATCTTGACTTTATCCCGCACTGAAGGCTATGCCGTTTATACCGATGCCGACCACAACCTGCACAGCGAGGCACAGAATCCTGATTGCACAGTCCTTTTAGCCCAAGCCGATGACGGTGTAACGGTGTACTTCAAGAACCTGCTCTACAAGACCAATGAGGTGATGAACGACTATTGGGTAATGGGATACTTCGACCCCGAAACAATGGAGTTACACATCCCGATTGGTACAACCATTGCCGAGTTCAAGGATTATGACCTCTATCTGGATATGGGTGCCATTACTCGGGATGAAAACAATCATGTCGTTTACGTTCCTGACCCAGAGCCAGCCGAAGAGATTGTCTATCGACTTGATCCAGAGGAAAATACTCTTTCACTTGCCTATAGCAAAGAGACGCCACCCTACGATGGCTATAATGCAACAGGGCTGTGCTGCCGCCGGAGCGATAATGACGCCTGGGATGGCTTCATGGAGTGGGAGACTGTACTTACTCTAATGCCCCCAGAAGCGCCACCGATCATCACCGAACAGCCTGATGGCGAACTGGTGACCTATTCGCATTCTTCTTTCTGTATAGCCTTTGATTCGCCTCAGTACCCGTTTTATAATCTTGTTGATATCGTCTATGCTCCTGACGGCGAGACGGTATATTTCAAAGGGTTAATTGGCACTGATTTCGATGGTTGGCTCATGGGAACTATCTCCAACGGTAAAATCCACGTGCCGCTGGGACAATATATCTATTATAGTGTGGATTATGGTTATGGTGCTCTGACCTCGTGGGGCATGAGCACACTCTCATGGACCAATGAATCCGGATTTTCATACTACGAATTCACGCCTGACCCCACCGTTACCGAGTTCACTTTCACCATCGATGGCGACAACCTCATCATGGACAACACCACAGGCGGCAATCAAGGTGACGGTGCCATTGGTTTGGCAAGTGTTTGGGACGATGGAGACCCCTATTTCACAATGGAGTATAACACCGTTTTATCGCCCTTTGTCGAACCAACACTCATCTTGGACCAGCCTGACGGCGAACTGGTGACCTATAACCGCAGGGGCTCCACGTTATATGGTGAAGAAATCTACAATCAAAGTGGCCAAGCGAGAATTGTCTATGCCCCTGACGGCGAGACGGTTTATATCCAGGATATCGTAAGTGACTGTAAAGCGCCTGTCTGGGTAAGAGGCACGATCGAGAATGGTAAAATCCACGTTCCCATGAACCAGTACCTTGATTGGGACCCTGAATACCGCTATGGAATCATGCTGGCCTATGGTCAAATGACTTACTATCCGGGATATGATAGTTACTTTTTTGACATAGATCCCTCAGTGACCGAGGTCACCTTTACCATCAATGGTGATGTCATTTCTCTGGATAACACCTCGTTAGGTCCCAATGGCGTCAGCAATGGCGCCACAGGCCTAGCAACAGTCTGGAGTGACGGACCCATGTATTATATCCAGTTCGACGTGAACACGGTATTCACCCTGCCGCCCACAATCATCAATGACCAGCCCGATGGCGAGTTGGTGACCTATCCGCGCATTGTGCAAGGTTATGGCTTCTTCAATAATGAGATGATAGATGATTATTCTTCAGACTTCAATGTGGTCATTGCTGATGACGGGCAGACGGTTTATGTCGAGAACCCCGTCAGCATATTTGGGGCGAGCACCTGGGTTCAGGGAACGCTCAACAATAACAAGATTACTGTGCCTCTGGGACAATACGTATATTCTGACAATGACCTCGGTGACATGATTCTGGCATGGGGCACCTTGACACGCGATACAAATGGCAATCATTTCGAGTACGACCCCTCGGTGACCTCGGTGACCTACAATATTGATGGAAACGGCTTCGTCACGATTGACAACTCCATGGAGGGTGAAATGGGCAACGGCGCTAGAGGCTTGGCTATCATTCCTGACGATTACAGCGCATGTTATTGCATCGAGTGGAACATGCCTGAATTCACCGCTCCCATCTATGCACAGCCCGAGGGCTATTACAGGAAATACTTCCGCACCCTGCAGCCTCGTGGCTACCACTTCCGTGACGAGTATTACGAAAACGGCATTGCAGAGTTTGTTTTCTCCCAAACCGATAATACGGTATATATCAAGGGAATCATCAGATATGTTGATACGTGGGTAATGGGCACCATCAGCGGCAACAAGATTCATGTGCCGCTGGGCCAATACATCTATGATGATGGTAACTATTACGGCAAACTCAGGTGGCTGCGTGCGACTTCTCCTAATGGCTATGACGAGCAGTCAGAGGTCGATTACAGTGTGACCGAGGTGACCTTCACCATCGACGGTGACAAAATCATTATGGACCAGGACAACTACTGGGATGAACCCTATTATAGACAGAATGGTCTTGGAGAATGCATTTGCAATTCCAGTGGCATCATAACAAATGTCATGAACATGCAACTGGAGGTTGAGTTCATCCCATATTTTGAACCCGGTATCATAGAAGACACGCCCGAGGGCGAACTGGTTACTTACCTCAGGAGAGGTGTTGCCATCAAGCACCAGTATGAGCTCAGGGGAGACAATAGAGATTCATATCCTGAACTCTGGCCACATGAGTTAAACCAACAAGGTGGTGAAGCCTATGTGGTTTATGCCCCCGACGGCCGTACGGTTTATCTGTACGAACCCGTTCAGTGCCGCACCAACTTGCATGATCCCCGTTTCACTTGGGTCATGGGTACGTTGAGCGAGGACGGCCACAAGATTATCGTGCCGCTGGATCAGTATGTCACCTGGGATCCCACGACCAATGTTGCCGAACGCCTGGCATGGGGCACTTCGGGATACAGGACTGACAATAATGGTGATACCGAGATCTATTTCGTGCCCGACAATTCAGTGATGACGGTGACCTATAGCATCGAGGATGGATGCCTGAGGATGGATAATTCCAGTGGTCACGACTTCGTTATGGAAGTATCCTCAAACAGCTGGGCCGATGGCAATACCGGACTCGCCATTACCGACCAATTCATGCACTGGAGGGGTGACCTGAACTGGTTCACCACCTACGCCGGCGACCATCCCGCAGTGCCCAAGGATCCCGTCATCGAGGACTGGGAAGACAATGGAGACGAGAACGGGAACTCTGCTCTGCTAACCCTCATTGAGGCCACCGACGTTGATGGCTATGGCATTAGCGAGGAGGGCCTTAGCTACAGCATCTACACCGACCGTGGTGAGCTCTTCACCTTCGAGGCCAGCAAGTATGGCCTGCCGGAGGATGTGACCGAGGTGACCTACGACATGTGGCAGGACAATTACCTGCTGCGTCCTGGCTGCATCTACTTCTTCCGCACCAATGCCGAGGGCTTCGAACCCTTCTTCAACTGGCGCATCGGTATCCAGCTGCACTACACCTGCAACGGCGTGAAGCAGTCGTCCAACATCGTTTATCTGGAAGTGTTTGACGAACCCGATGAGCCTGTAACACCGGGCGATGCCAACGGTGACGGTCTGGTGACCGTGGGCGACATTTCAACACTCATTGATATCCTGCTAGGACAAGGTACGGGGAATATTAATGAACTGAATGCCGACGCAAATGGCGACGGATTAATCACCATCGCCGACGTGGCAGCACTCATCGACATCCTGCTGGAGGCTTCGAATAATTGACAACTAGCGGGATCACTCATCCCCACTTAGGCAAGAGGAGGGTATGCTCATCATGGCACACCCTCCTTTCTTTTCTAAAAGAAAAACAATGTCTATCTAAAAGGGAAACAATAAGTACAATAAATGGAAATCAATGCATCGGCATCAGGAAGAAAACAACTCTTAACTTCTGTTCTTCTCCTTTTTATCCTTCTTGCACCCCACAAGAGGTGACTGTTAGTTCCCGGCCATGAGGCGGTCGATGAGGGCGGCCACGTCAGCAATGGTGACGCCGCCGTCAAGGTTGACGTCGGCTTGGGTTGCTGTGGCTCCAGCCTCGTTGCCAAGAAGCAAGTCGATAAGAGCTGTCACGTCGCCGATGCTGATGTTGCCGTCATTGTTCACATCACCCACATCCTCGATGGGCACGATAGAAGAGAAATTCTTCCAGTGTTCGGCAGTTTGATAAGCCTCGAGGGCTGCCTTGGGGACATAGAGGGTGGCATGTCGGGTGCTACTATAGAAGGGATTGTAGCTGTTAATGCAAGCGGGCGGTGTCAAACCCCAACTGATCAATACTTTAAGATTGTCACAGTAGCCGAACGCGTCACCCTGCAAGCCACTGATGTTGGTTCCAAGCTCGATTCTATCCAGTGACGGGCAGTCATGGACTTGCCCGCGGCCAATGACAGTGTTTCTTGTGGTGGCATCCTTGTCTCCTATCTTGAGACGCTTCAACGAAGTGCAACCATAGAAGTTGTTGTGATCAATGAAGGCTACCGACGACGGCACTTCGACCTCGACCAGCGAAGTACATTCCCATAAGGTTGACCCCCGGAGAATCTGAAGATTTTCGCTAAAATGAATGGACTTTAATGAAGAGCAGAACCCGAACGGTTCTCCGCCTATTTTGGTGACTGAATTAGGCATATCAAATGACTCGAGTGATGTGCATTCATCAAAGGCATGTTCACCAATGGAATCGAGGCAACTGCCCTCTTCAAAAATGATGGATTTAAAACCTGTTGCTTTCTGAAAAGCGAAATTATCGATGCACCTGACAGTGCGCGGAATGGTGATTTCGGTCAATGAGGTCAGTTTTCCACACATGTTGTTGTGAATGGTGTCGAGACTGGCAGGCAAGTGCACCGAGGTCAAATTGTCGCACTCGCTGAAGCCAGAGGAACCGATATGGGTGATCCCGTCAGGAAAATAGAGCGAGGTCAGTCCGTCACAATCACGGAAGGCTGCACCGCCCACCCAAGTGACACTCTCGGGAATCGTTACCTGAGTCAAGTTATCATTGTAGTGGAAGGAGAAATCCTGAAGCCTGGTCACCGTTTCGGGGATGACAAAGGTGGCAGCTGTGGCGGCAGGAGGATAAGCGACCAGCATGGTCATGTCCTTTGTGTAAAGAACGCCAGCCACGCTTTTGTAGCACGGATTGGAGCCACTGACCATGAAGTCGTTGACTCTGATACAGTTGAAGAAGGCATTCTTGGCAATCGAGGTCACATTGCGGGGAATATAGAAACTCGTGATGAAGGTGCAGCCTTGAAATGCAAACGCCTCAATCGTGACCAATGAAGTGGGTAACTCAATATATTCCAGACCACGGCAGCCTGACAATGATGACGCGCCAATCTCGATAAGCCCTTCGGGGAGCTCGATAGAGGTCATGTCATAACAACTGACAAAAGCCCCTGTGCCCAAACGGGTAACCTGATAGGTGACACCATTGTTGACGACAGTGGCGGGAATAGTGATATCGCCCGAGTACTTAGTCGAGTCGGACGCAGTGACCTCGACCTGGTTGTCGCCAATGACGTCATAGCAGATGCCATTTACCATAAAATCGGCAGCCGTAACGGTGAAAACACCTGTCAACAACAGCAAAGCAAACAAAAACAGTTTTGTAAATAAAAATTTTTTCATAATTCCTCGAAAATTAGATTAAGATGAAAAAAAACAGCCTTTTTAAAATACTGCAAATTTAATACGAATGACCAACAGAAACAACAAAAAAACACAATCGACACGCATACAGGGAAAAAGGATAGGTTGCCCGATTAGCTTGGTTTTTCCTGTTTTTCTCTTTTGGGGTGCGGTTGTCTTGAAAAAACAGGGCGGATGCCGTGGTGGCACCCGCCCTACTCTATTGAGATTCGAGAGAATTACTTCTCCAGTTCTTTCTTGATGCGCTCGGTGAGCATGGGAACAATCTTGTGGAGATCACCAACGATACCCAAGTCGGCCACACTGAAGATGGGAGCAAACTTGTCCTTGTTGATGGCGATGATGAAATCGCTCTCCTCCATACCGGCGAGGTGCTGGATGGCACCACTGATGCCGCAAGCCATGTAGAGGTTAGGACGAACGGTCTTACCCGTCTGGCCCACCTGGCACTCGTGAGGCATCACACCTTTATCGACCATGGCACGCGACGAAGCTACCTGTCCGCCGAGGACGTCGGCGAGAGCCTGCAGCTTGTCAAAGCCTTCCTTGTCATGCACACCACGACCACCGCTGACGAGAATCTTGGCCTCGCTGATGTCGGCAATGGACTTGTCGGCCTTGATGGTCTTGACGAGTTTTACCTTGAACTTGCTGGCATCGAACTTGGGAGCGAACTCGGTAACGACACCCTCGCGGCCTGCCTTGCGCTGCATCTTCTGCATCACACCGGGGCGAACGGTTGACATCTGCGGACGGTTGTTGGGGCAGATGATGGTGGCCATGAGGTTACCGCCAAAGGCGGGACGTGTCATGCGGAATTCGGGTTCGTTGTCCTTATCGGGCTCAATGTCGAGCTTGGTGCAGTCAGCAGTCAGACCGGTCTTGAGGCGCGAAGCGATGCGGGGAGCCAGGTCACGGCCAATGGTGGTTGCACCATAGAGCACGATGCTGGGCTTGCGCTCGGTGATAATCTGGCCAACGGCCTGCGAGTACTGCTCGCTCAGGAAGTCCTTCAACTCGGGAGTGTCAACAACGATAACCTCGTCGGCACCGAACTCGATGAGCATTTGTGCCTGGTCCTTGATGCCTTGACCAAGGAGCATGGCAACGACCTTCTCGCCAAGGGCGTCGGCCAAGTCACGGGCCTTACCTAAAAGTTCGAGTGCAACGGGCTGGATGACACCTTCGCGCTGCTCAGCAAAAACGAATACGTTCTTATAATCTTTCTTATCCATAATGCAGTGACTTTTAGATAATGTGTTTAACTTTCAGTTGATTAACAATCAGCTCAACAGCCTCTTCGGGAGTTACCTCGTGAACCTCGCCAGGAGCCTTCATGGCCTTGGGGAACGACTTGAACACCTTGGTGGGCGAGCCGGCAAGACCCAGCTTGCCTTCCTCGACGTCAATCTTGTCGGCACTCCAAACCTCAACTTCCTTGTCATAGGCCTCCATGATGCCGCTCACGCTCATGTAGCGGGCATCAAATGCCGAAGCCAGCACGGTCAAGAGGCACTTGCCCTCGACCTCGAGAATCTGTACGCCGTCCTCGTTCTCCTTCTCGACCTCCAGATTGCCATTGTCAAGCAATTTTGCTCCGGCAACATAGGTAATCTGCGGCAGGTCTAGGTGCTCAGCGAGCTCGGGACCCACTTGGGCGGTGTCACCGTCGATAGCCTGGCGGCCAGCGATGATGAGGTCATAGTCCAGCACACGGCACAGGCCCGAAAGGGCATAGGAGGTGGCCAGTGTATCGGCACCGGCAAACTTGCGGTCACTCAGCAGGATGGCACGATCGGCACCCATAGCGAGGGCCTCGCGCAACATGACGTCGGCTTGGGGAGGACCCATCGAAATCACGGTAACGTTGGCACCAAACTGGTCTTTCAGTCTCAAAGCGAGCTCAAGACCGCCCTTGTCATCAGGGTTCATGATGCTGGGAACGCCTTCACGAATCAAAGTACCCTTCACGGGGTCAATCTTGACAACGGTGGTATCGGGAACTTGTTTTACACAAACAATTATATTCATATTCTTGTTCTTTATAAGGCTTTAGGTTTTAGGTCTTAGGCTTTAGGGAAGCAGATGCCACCCAATGCCTAACGCCTAATGCCTAAGAGCTAGTTTATTTGAATAATTGACCAGCGATTACCATGCGCTGAACCTCGGATGTACCCTCGTAGATCTCGGTAATCTTGGCATCACGCATCATGCGCTCAACAGGATATTCACGGGTGTAACCATAGCCACCATGGAATTGTACGGCCTTGGTCGTCACTTCCATAGCGGTCTCGGCAGCAAAGAGCTTAGCCATAGCGGCATCAGCGCTGTAGGGCAGGTGCATATCTTTCTTCCATGCGGCACTGCGAACCAGCAGACGGGCGGCCTCGACCTTGGTCTTGAGGTCGGCCATCTGGAACTGGGTGTTCTGGAACTTGGCGATGGAACGGCCAAACTGCTTGCGCTCCTTGGTGTACTTGACGGTCTCGTCCATTGCGCCCTGAGCAATGCCGAGGGCCTGAGAAGCGATACCGATGCGGCCGCCGTCAAGCGTCATCATAGCAATCTTGAAGCCCTTGCCGAGCTGGCCCAGGAGGTTCTCCTTGGGAACGATGCAGTTCTCAAAAATCAACTCACAGGTAGCGCTGCCGCGGATACCCATCTTCAACTCCTTCTTACCGATTGAGAAGCCGGGCATGTCTCTCTCGACGATGAAGGCCGAGATACCCTTGGTGCCCTGCGACTTGTCGGTCATGGCCATCACGATGAACACGTGGGCGTTGGAAGCGTTGGTGATGAAAATCTTGGAACCATTGAGCACCCAGTGGTCGCCGGCATCAACAGCGGTGGTCTGCTGCATGGCAGCATCGGTACCCGCATTGGGCTCGGTAAGGCCAAAGGCGCCAATCCACTCACCCGAAGCGAGCTTGGGCAAATATTTCATCTTCTGCTCCTCGGTGCCGTGCTCCATGATGGGAGCGATGCACAACGAGGTGTGGGCCGAGAGGACCACGCCGGTGGTTGCACACACGCGTGAGAGCTCCTCAACAGCCATGATATACATCTGCACGGTACCGCCGGCACCGCCATACTGCTTGGGAACAGGAATACCCATCATGCCGAGCTTGCCCATCTTCTGGACCGTCTCAAGCGGGAAGCGCTCCTGCTCGTCGATTTCGGCAGCGAGAGGCTTTACCTCGTTCTCAGCAAACGAGCGTACCATCTGCAGGAACAGTTGTTCTGTCTTTGAATAGCTAAAATCCATATTAGTTTCTAGTTTTTAGTCCTTAGTCCTTAGTTCATAATCCTCGTTCTTTAGCCTCTCTTAGCTTGCAGTTGGCGGATGCCAACTAGAAACTAGGGACTAAAAACTAAGGACTAATGTTGATTAATACTTGTAGAAGCCTTCACCGGTCTTGCGGCCGAGCAGTCCGGCACGAACCATCTTGCGCAGCAGCGGGTGAGGACGATACTTGGGATCGCCAAACTCGTTATAGAGCACCTCCATGATGGCGAGGTTCACATCGTTACCGATGAGGTCGGCCAGTGCGAGGGGTCCCATGGGATGGTTGGCACCCAGCATCATGCACTTGTCAATGTCCTCGGCACTAGCGATACCGTCGGCAAGGATGCCCACAGCCTCGTTGATCATCGGGATGAGAATGCGGTTAACTACAAAGCCCGGAGCCTCGTTAACGGGCACGGGAGTCTTGCCAATCTCGGTGGTCAGGTCAACGATGCACTTGGCAGTCTCCTCGCTGGTGAGCTGGCCCTTGATGACCTCAACGAGCGCCATGCGGTCGGCGGGGTTGAAGAAGTGGCAGCCAATGAACTGGGCGGGACGGCTGGTGCAAGCGGCAATCTCGGTAATCGAGAGCGATGACGAGTTGGTGGCAAAGATGGTCTCGGGCTTGCAAATCTTGTCAAGCTCCATGAACACGTCCTTCTTCAACTGCATGTTCTCGACAGCAGCCTCAATGACAAGGTCGGCATCTGCAAAGTCGGCATAGTCGGTCGTCGTAGTGATGTTGGCAAGGATGGCCTTCATGGCATCCTCGGTGATTTTACCCTTCTCCACGAGCTTGTTGTAACCCTTAGAGATCGAGGCCATGGCTTTGTCCAGACTCTCCTGGGTGCGGCTCTTCATGACCACAGGCATCTTGGCGGCAAAAGCCTTGACGATACCTTTGGCCATCGTACCTGTTCCAATAACACAAATTTTCATAATCTGTTCTGTTTATTATTGATTAAAATTGATTATTCTCCTTTAAAATCAGCTTTGCGCTTGTTGAGGAAGGCATCCATACCCTCCTTCTGGTCCTTGGTAGCAAAGCACTTGCCAAAGAGCTTGTTCTCCAAGCCGATAGCACCGTCGGCATCCAGGTCATAGCCCTCGTTGATGCTCTGCTTGGCGAGGCTGATGGCCACGGGAGCGTTCTTGAGCATCATCTGTGCCATCTCCATTGCCTTGTCCATCAACTCCTCAGGCTCATAAACGGCATTAACAAGACCAATGCGCAGCGCCTCGTCGGCACGAATCACCTTGCCCGTATAAATCATCTCCTTGGCATAGCCCTGGCCGATGAGTTTGGGCAGGCGGTGGGTACCCGAAAAGCCGGGGATAATTCCCAGGCCCACCTCGGGCTGGCCGAACTTGGCCTTGCTGGAGGCGATGCGGATGTCGCAGGACATGGCCAGCTCGCAGCCGCCACCCAAAGCAAAACCATTGACAGCGGCAATGACGGGGATGGGCAAGGTCTCAATGCGACGGAACACCTGTGCGCCCAGACGGCCGAACTCGAAGCCCTGAGGCTCGCTGAGGTGGGCCATCTCGCTGATGTCGGCACCGGCAACAAACGACTTCTCGCCGTCGCCTGTGATGATGAGCACACGAGTCTTGGCGTCCAAAGTACCGATAAAGTCACCCATCTCCTTGAGAATCGTGGAGTTAAGGGCATTCAGCGACTTGGGAGCCGAAATCTTCATGACGGTAATGCCGTCGTTGTGCTCTATCTTGAGAAAGTTATATTCCATGACAATGGGCAGGAATTAAACGTCCATGGGCTTGAGGTCGGGCGAGATGATGAGCTTGGCCTCGGTTGCGGCCTGCACATCCTCAACGGTGAACTCGGGATGGAGCTCACGCAGCACGATGCCCTCGGGAGTGATGTCCATCACACCCATCTCGGTGATGATCATGTTGACCTGACCGGCAGCAGTGAGGGGCAGAGTGCACTCTTTCAAAATTTTGGGATTGCCCTTTTGGGTGTGCTCCATGGTGAGAATCACACGCTTGGCACCCACAACGAGGTCCATAGCGCCACCCATGCCGGGAGCCATCTTGCCGGGGATAATCCAGTTGGCAAGGTTACCCTTCTCGTCAACCTGCAGAGCGCCCAGGAAGGAAACGTTCACATGACCGCCACGAATGATGGCAAACGAGGTAGCCGAATCAAAGGTGCAGGCACCGGGATTCAAGGTAATGGCACCACCACCGGCGTTGATAAGGTTCTTGTCTTCCTTGCCCTCTTCGGGAGAGGGGCCCATGCCCATAGCGCCGTTCTCGGTCTGCAAAGTAACCGAAACGCCCTCGGGCAGGTAGTTAGGGATTAAGGTAGGGATACCAATACCCAGATTCACAACATCGCCATCGTGCAGCTCCTTGGCGGCACGTTTTGCGATGACTTCTCTCATTTGATATTTATCCATAATACTAAGGTTTTGAAATTAATTATGTTTTTTAAAAGGTTATTTCATTCCTCTCTTGACCATCTCTTGCACAACAAACGAGGCCACGTCGTCGGCATAGGTGTTCATGCCGAAACCGGCGTCAAAGCCCAGTTCCTTGGCCAGTTCGTGGGTGACACGGGCACCGCCGCAGCAGCAGATCATCTTGTCGCGCAGGCCCTCGGCCTCCATGAGCTCGATGAACTCGGTCATGTTCTTGATGTGCACATCCTTCTGGGTTACCGTCTGCGAGACGAGCAGCGCGTCGGCATGGAGTTCGATACCCTTAGCGATGAATTCGTCGTTGGGCACCTGTGAACCCAGGTTATAGGCCTCGATCATCTCGTAGCGCTCCAGGCCGTAATGGCCGGCATAGCCCTTCATGTTCATGATGGCGTCGATACCTACGGTATGGGCATCGGTACCTGTCGAAGCGCCAACGATGACAATCTTGCGGCCGATGTTCTCCTTGATGTACTCGTCGGTCTCGTACATGTCCATCGTGTCTGATTCCACCTTGGGAACATAGATGGTGCTGTAATCCACAGTGTGGGTGCAGCTGCCGTAGCAGTTCAGGAAGGTGAAGCCCGGGGTCAGCTCTTTATAAAAAACGACACTGGGATTCTCCAAACCCATCTTGCGCATCAGCAGCTTGGCGGCCTCAACGGCCTCGGCGCCACAGGGCACGGGCAGGGTGAAGCTGAGCTGCACCTTACCGTCATTCATCGTGTCGCCATATGGTTTAATCTTGGTGAAGTCTAAGGTTTTGTCAAAATCCTTAGCTTCCATGCTATATAATCCTTCGCTCATAGTCCTATAGTAACCTTAATTGAGTAATGTGTTGTTTTTATCTCTTGCCTTTCATCAGTTCCACAAAGGGATTGAAGTAGTTCTCACCCTTCATGGTAACGCCTGCCAGACCTTTACCACCGTTCTTGGGACGCTTCACGTCACCGAAGATACCCTTCTCAAGGGCGGTGAACAGGCCTTCCTTGGTAATCTCTTCAAGCAACTTAATGGTGTTGCCCAGCACTTCCTTGACGCGGTTGCGGCAGATACCGCCCTCGACAAATTCCATCTCCTCGCCAATGCTCTTCATGTTGTTGAAGATGTACTTGGCATTCTCGATCGAGAGGTAACGGTCGCTCATGAACGGGGTGTGGATAGCCTCGGTGGGCATACCCAGCAACTGGATACCCTGATGGGTCCAAATGCCGATCATGTTGAACAGGGCATCCTGGATGTGGCCGCGGAAGATATTACCCGTCATGAACTTCGTCGGAGGCATATACTTCAACGTAGCCTTGGGGAAGATTTCGCGCGTCATCTGAGCCTGAGCCAGCTCCAGCAGGAAGCCGTTCTCCAGCATGGGATCCATCTCGAAGGCGTGACCAAGGCCCATCTGTTCCTCGGGCAGGCCGGCCATGAGGGCGAGCTGCTCGTTGATGAGGTCCGAAGCCAGCACGGTGTGGGCGGCCTCGACGGCATCGGCAGTGGTCAGGTAGTTGTCCTCACCAGTGTTGATGATAACACCAGCAAAACCATTGATAATGCGGCTCATGTACTGGTCGATGAGCGTACGCTGCATGTTGATGTCGCGGAAGAGAATGCCGTAGAGGGCATCGTTGAGCATCACATCCAGACCCTCAAAGGCACCCATAATGGCAATTTCGGGCATACACAGGCCTGAGCAATAGTTGCACAGGCGGATGTAACGGCCCTGTTCCTCACCCACCTCATCAAGTGCCTTGCGCATGATGCGGAAGTTCTCTTGAGTGGCAAAAGTACCGCCAAAGCCTTCGGTAGTAGCGCCATAGGGTACATAGTCCAGCAGACTCTGTCCTGTGGTACGGATTACGGCGATGACATCGGCACCTTGGCGGGCACCAGCTTGGGCCTGCACCACATCCTCATAGATATTACCCGTTGCCACGATAATGTAGAGATAGGGTTTGGGGCCTTCTCCTATCGTTTCAAGATAGTGCTCGCGGCGGGCGCGACGGGTACGGATGCGTGCCATGCTTTCGTCAATGACGGGCTGCAGGGCATCAGCAATCTGTTTGGGATCACGGGTGACAACCTTGGTGATGTCCAATTCCTCTTTAGCCACCTTCTCGGCAATCTGCTGGGGATTGAGCCCCGTTTGAATCATCGCGTTAGCGATAAAGAAGAGAACTCCTTCACCAAGCACCCCCTTGTCCTTGATGGCATCAACCACCACGTTGGGCAGGGGCACCTCATTGTCGTCAACACCGTCAATGCCCATCAAGCGGCACAATGTGCGCTCAACAGCTACTGTGGTGTACTGTTCCACAAAGGACTGTACGTCCTCGGCGATGCCTTTGGCCAAACCTCTGGCATACTCAACCTTTTCAAAATCTAATCCTAACTTGCTCTTTTGCATAGTGTATATAGTATATAGTGTGATGTCATTGTTGCTGATTAGGAATTTCCAACAAGGTTCTAGCGATGGAAATCCACTCGCCGTCTATTCCCAGGCTATCGGCAATATTGAGTGCCTCGTGTGGCACCTCACCGTCCTGGACCTCAACCAACCGGTAATTCATTTCGCCGTTCTCGAAACCCTTTACTCGCAGGCAACGGGCCTCGCCCGGCTCTATATCGTAATGCGTTGTCATAACCAGGCTCATATCCCTGTTAGCCAACACCTTGAGTAATGCCGACACAAGGGCGGCGCCCTCGGTGGGATTGGTGGTTCGGGCCGGCTCGTCGATCAACGCCATTATTCTCTTGTTCTCACGTGATGCCTTAATGACGGCATCGATGTTCTTCATCTCGGCGGCAAATGATGAAAGTCCTCTCTCGACCGACTGTTCGTCACCGATGCAGAAGTATATTTCGTCTTTCACGGCAATTTGGGCCGAAGCCGCAGGGATGCCGAAACCAAACTGGAAGAGCAGTTGGCACAAGGTCAACGTCTTCAACACCACGGTCTTGCCACCCATGTTGGCTCCCGTGATGAGTGTGGGATGCAAGCCAAAGGCAACATCTACAGGCTGGAACAAGCGGCCGTGTCCCTGCAGCGCCTCCTTGACTTGCGGATGGAACAACTCCTCATAGCGGGTGACCCCATCATTAGACAATGTCGGGAAAGTCAAACCCATCTGCTTGATTTGAACCGCTTTAGCTAAATTCACATCAATTTGTGCCAAGGCTAGTTGTGCCTGCTCTATGGCAGTAGCGAAAGGATGAAGCTTGTGGCTCAGATCACGCCTAACGCCATCTTCAAGTTCGCTAGCCTGCAGCAAGAGGTCATCCTGCTGCTCGGGGTGCTGCCGCATCTGGTTGCGCAGGTCCTTGAGTTGGGCACAATAGGAGTCATATATATAAAATGTGGCGATTTTCATTCCGTCGGGGTCAAGAATTGTGATGACCTCATCAAGGGCGGGAATGCTCACCACATTGGCCATGCCCTGTTCCTGCAGCAACCGCGCCACGTCGGTTGACAGGATGGCAAGATGCTTGACCTCAAAGAGCTCGATGTCATCAAGGGTGGACTTTTGGGTGAGGTTTTTAACGGTAGTGCGGATGTCTTTCAGTCCCTGCAAGCGGAACTGCAAAGTGTCGAGGTGGGTCTTGTCGACCTGATCGACAAATGCCGAGAAACGGCGCAACACGTCATAGCACTCCATGATATCCTCTCCACTGGTCATCATGAACGAGTCAAGGAGCCAGCGGCGAGCAAAGCCCGACTGCAATTCCAGCTGGTCGAGCATGTAGCGCAAGCCACAAGGCGATTCTATGACGTTTTTCAGTTGCACGTTATTGGTTGTTCTTTATTAAATCATATACAGGAAGTCCGATGGCTTCGCTGAGTCGGGCGCACAGGATGTCTGAGTCAAGGACATATCCTGTGGGCGATGTGGGATTGACCGTCACGGCTATGAGTTTGCTTTTTTGCAGCACTCTCATGTGCCCTCCAGCCTTGATAAACAGCCTGAACTGCTGCGGAGTGACGAAAATCTTGGTGAAGTCCCTCACCACCAGTTCCACCTGCCTGAGATTTTTGTTTTTCCTCACCTTCTCGAGGAAACTGTCCACTAGAGCTCCTGCCACATACAAGGTCTTGCAACCGTCCATTCCCTGGAAGTGAATGTCCTGGGACAGTGATGTTACCGCATCCAGCGAGTGCAGTTCCCCATCCTTATCGATGAACCACAAACCCTTGTCGAGGGGCATGAGCAGATTGAGGTTCTTTTCGCTGGTCAGGTCCAGATTGATGAGGTCCACCACATGAGCCGTCTTGCTCACCAAGGTGTTGATGTTGGCCGAGAAGGCTGCACCCGTTGCTAGAATCATCGACTGGCTCACTGCGGGCGATGCCGAACTCATGCGTGACAAGGCGCCATCGATAATGACCAAATCAATGCTATAGCGCTGATGCATCTCAGCCATCCATCGCTTGAGGCCACTGCCCGACGATGGGCCCGAAAGGAGGATTTTGCCTCCCGTAATCGCTTTTGCAGTCACTACCCTACCCAACGATGTGCTCTCGTCGCTCACGTCAATGAGTTCCGATACCAGCCGACGCTGGCGGTAATGAGTCTCGCTGGTGCCGAAATACATACCCTCGCGGAGAACGATTTCGGGCTTCTGGGTGCGTGTCACCTGATCCACGGTCTCTCCATCAATTCCGATTGAGGTAACGGCGATGCGCCTGGTCTGGACGGGCAGACGGTCGAGCACATATTTCAGGCTCTCGGTCTTGCCTGTGTTTTTCTCCAGCCCCACGATAGACAGGCTATCATACCGCAATATGTCATCAATGAAGGGAAGCACTGCACTCAACATTTACCCGACGGCCCGTGAAGACGCTCAAGACACGTCTTCACAGACCAGCGGATAATGATTGTCACTTCTTGTTGCGGCCCTCGTTGCGCTCATGACGCTTCAGCGCCTTGGGCTCGATGTTCATGCGCTCGCCTTCAAGCAGCGAGATAACGCCGTCCACCGCTTTGTCGGCAGCCACCTGCTCCTTGGCGCGTGCAGCCTGACACTCAGGGCAGTTGCACTCGCTATGGTAATCGGAAGGCTCGGTATAGGTGGTGATGACGCCTTCAAAGTTGCGCAGAACAACTCTACCGGGAGCTTGCGAAATGATGTACTGAGGCATGACGGGAGTCTTGCCGCCACCACCGGGAGCATCAACAACGAAGGTGGGCACGCAGTAACCACTGGTGTGGCCACGCAGACCTTCGATGATCTCGATACCCTTGCTGACGGGGGTGCGGAAGTGCTCCAGTCCCATCGACAAGTCGCACTGATAGATGTAATAAGGACGCACGCGAATCTTGACGATTTCATGCACGAGCTTCTTCATCACGTGAACGCAGTCGTTCACACCGCGCAGCAGCACGCTCTGGTTGCCCAGAGGAATACCGGCATCGGCCAGCATCTCGCAGGCGCGACTAGACTCGGGAGTCACCTCGTTGGGATGGTTGAAGTGGGTATTGATCCAAATGGGATGATACTTCTTCAACATATTGCACAGCTCGGGAGTGACGCGCTGCGGGCAAACCACTGGAGTGCGGGTACCCAAACGAACGATCTCCACATGAGGAATCTTGCGCAATTCCGAGATGATGTATTCCAGACGATTGTCGCTCACCATGAGAGCGTCGCCACCCGAAAGGAGGACGTCGCGCACGGTGGGTGTCTGACGGATATATTCCAGAGCCTTCTCGATGCGGTCGAGACCACACTCGTTATCGGTCTGTCCTGCAAAACGACGACGGGTGCAATGACGGCAATACATCGAGCACATGTCGGTAATGAGCAACAGCACACGGTCAGGATAACGGTGCGTTAAGCCTGGTGTGGGTGAATCCTCGTCCTCATGCAGGGGGTCGAGCAGATCGGCGGCTGCCTGATGTGTCTCGGCTCCGGTGGGGATGCACTGACGGCGAATGGGATCGTGGGGGTCATCGGGATTGATGAGGCTCAGGTAATAGGGTGTGATAGCCATGCGCAAGGTCTTGAGCGTCTGCTTGACACCCTCTTCCTCCTCAGCACTCAGGTTCACATATTTCTTGAGTTCCTCAAGAGTCTCGATGCGGTTTTTTACCTGCCATTTCCAGTCATTCCACTGTTCGTCGGTAACGTCAGGAAACAATTGTTTTCTTCTTGATTCTACCATGTTATAGTATGGATGATGATGCCACAGGGGGCACGCCACGCGCGCCCCTAGGCAACAGTTTCTTAATTATGCGTAAAGTTCCTCAAAGATCTTGCGCAGCTCGGGGCACTCGCGCAGCTCCTGCAAGGTAAAGTCGGCATGGCCCTTGGTATAGCCGTTACCAATGATCATGTTCACGTCGGCACCGATACCCTCAGCACCCAGGGCAGCCTTGGTGAAGCTGGTGGCCATCGAGAAGAAGTAAACGATACCGTCATCCTTGGTGCACAGCACTGCGGTCATTTCGCAATCGGGCACGTTCACGCAGTTGATGGTGGTGTCGGCCATCTTACCGTCGGTCAGCTTGTAAACCAGCTCGTAAACCTCTACGGGAGTCATACCGGCAACGCTCTCGACAACGTCACAGAAGCCGAGGTCCTTGATGCGCTGGGTTGATTTGGGGCTGTTGGCGAGGCCGATTACCTTACCGGTAACGCCTACACGCTTCTTGGCCTCGTAGCAGCACAACATACCGCTCTTGCCACCGGCACCCAAGATAACAACGTTCTGGCCATACTGGCACAGTTTAGCGGTCTGAGCGGGAGCACCTGCGACATCCAGTGCACTCAAAGCGAGCTTCTCAGGCATGTCATCGGGAATCTTGGCATAGATACCGCTCTCGAACAGGATGGCCTTACCCTTAATGTCCACTTGGTCCACGTCGGCGCGGATCTCGAGAATCTCATCGATGCGCAGCGGAGTCAGTGACAACGATACGAGGGTAGCAATGCGGTCGCCTTCCTTGAGGTCGATTTTGTCCTTGAGGGCATCACCGATCTTCTCTACCTTACCCAGGAGCATACCACCCGAACCGGTACGACGGTTGCGGTGCTTACCCTGCAACTCAACGTTGAGAAGCATTTCCTTCTTGATCTCCTCCATCACTTCGGCCTCGTTGTTGGGATCCTTGGCCTGCTGCTTAGCATAGTTGTGGATGTCGGTGAATGAAGCGGAGTCAATATTCAAGGTCTGTACATCGATGAGGATCTCGTTGTCGTAGATCTCGTCCATGTTGTTGTCCAGCTTGTTGGCGGGCTGAGGAAGAATGCCCTTGGGCTCGATTACTCGGTGCGTACCGAATCTGTTTCCGTGTTTCTGCATTGTTTTAATTGGTTTAATTGTTAAACAGTTATTGTTAGTTAGTTGTTTTTATTTTTAGGGCCTTTAGGGACCTTAGGGGCTTTAAAGCCAAAGCTAAAACCTAGTTGCGCTTGGGCAAGCCCAGGATTTCGCGTGCCTCGTCGCTGGTGGCGATGGGACGACCCAGTTCCTTAGCAATGCGAACGACCTTCTCGACGAGTTCGCCGTTGCTCTTGGCGAGCACGCCCTTAGACAGGTACAGGTTGTCCTCAAAGCCTACACGCACGTTACCGCCCATGGCGATAGCTGCGGCAGCCATCGGGAATGCATGGCGGCCAACACCGGTCACAGTCCATGTGGAACCTGCAGGGATGCCGTTCACGAGCCAGCAAAGATTGGCCACCGTTGCGGGGGTGCAACCGGGAACGCCCAGCACGAAGTTGAACTGCATGGGAGCTCCGGGAACCTCGCCCTTGCGGGCCATGTTGAGGATGGTGTCGAGATGGCCCATCTCAAAGCACTCATACTCGGGCTTGATACCACGCTCAATCATGCGTTTGCCAAAGGCGCGCATGGTGGGCATCGTGTTATCAAAGATCTCGTCGCCAAAGTTGCAGGTACCGCAGTCGAGCGTTGCCATCTCGGGCAGCGGGGTTGTGTCGGTGGACTGCAGGCGCTCATCGGGCGTCATGCCCACGGCACCACCAGTCGATGGAATCAGGATGACATTGGGGCACACCTTGAGGATGGCCTCTTCACACTCTTGGAAGCGGGCACGGTCCTGGGTGGGCGTACCATCGTCCCAGCGCACATGCAGGTGAACGATAGCGGCACCGGCATCAACAGCCGACTTGGCCTCGCGGACGATTTCTTCTACAGTATAGGGCACGTTGGGATTCTGCTCCTTGGTAACCTCGGCGCCGCAGATGGCGGCAGTGATAATCAGTTTATCCATTATAAGTTTTTAGTTGTCAGTTTTAAGTTTTAAGTATCAATACTAACGCCTATAAGCTGATTGCTGAAAGCTCACTTCTTGCGCTGGCAGTCTTTGGGGGTTACGCAGGTGCCTGAAGCACGGCAAACGACAACCGGCTCGTCCAGGATATCGGCAGCCGAAGCGCTGATGTCAGGGCGGGCCTGAGCAACCTTGCGGGCCTCAAAGATCATGTGGCGTGAGGTATTGCCCTCGCGGTCAATCCAGCCCTCGGCCTCGATAAAGTCACCGGCATAGACAGGAGCCAGGAATTCAATATTGTCATAGGCGCAGAAGAGACCTTCGTCGCCGTCACGCATAATCAACAGCTCAGTAGCCACGTCACCAAACAGATGAACCATGTGTGCTCCATCAACCAGATTGCCACCGTAGTGGGCATCCTTTGCGCTCATGCGCAGTCTGATCATTGTCTTGTATTCCATTTGATTTTCCTTAGTTTTTAGTTGTAGGTTCTAAGTTCTAAGTACGATTACTCTCGCCTATAAACTAGAGCCTAAAGCCTATTTATTTCTCAACGTAGATGCCGTCAACATAGATGCCTGAAGCATGAACATGCTCGGGAGCGATTTCGCCAACGGGAACGAGCTTCTCGGCCTCAACGACTACATAGTCGGCTGCGGTAGCCATCAACGGATTGAAGTTGTTGGTGGTGCCCAGGAATACCATGTTACCAAACTCGTCAACGATGTTGGCACGCAAGAAGGCAATGTCGGCACGCAGGGGTTTCTCTAGCAAGTAATCCTTACCGTCAACCTTGACGATTTCCTTGCCGTCGGCCATGATGGTTCCCAGACCAGTGGGAGTCAACACGCCACCCAAGCCAGCGCCTGCCGCACGGATGCGCTCGGCCAGAGTGCCCTGGGGAACATATTCCACGATGAGGGTGCCCTCATTCTTCTGCAAGGCTGTCTGCTTGTTGGTACCCGTGTGGGAAACGATAGCCTTCTTAACCTGGTGGTTGCTGACCAGCTTGCCGTGAGCGACCTCGTCATAGGCCGTGTCGTTGGCAATGATAGTCAAGTCCTTAACACCTTTTGCTACAATGGCGTCGATGATCTGGGTGGCACTGCCGTTACCCAAGAAACCGCCAAACATGATTGTCATGCCGTCCTGTACTTTCTCGACGGCTTGCTCCAATGTGATTTGTTTGTTCATAATGCTTATTTTTGGAATTTATCGGTTTATGTCATAATAGGCTGCAAATATAGCAAAAATCCCCCAACTTCTAAAGTTTTCAAGTCACTTTTTATTGACTTTTTATCTATTACATAGATAACCCCTACAAGTACAGCATTTTGCCCCTTCCCATAATAATCAAGAAGACGACTGGTATTGCAGTCGTCTTCAGTTAACGCAGGTTCTAAGTCATCGTTTACTTGAGATAGTCATCGAAGTAGCGGGTGATGCGCTCGTGCAAGTGGACGCTCTGATGACCCATCATGTTGTGGCCCTGGCCGGGATAGACATAGAAGTCGGGCTGGGTGCCGGCAGCAATGCAAGCCTTCAGGAAACTGTAGGCATGCTGGGGCACCACGGTGGGATCGTTGAGACCGATGATGATCTGCAGGCGACCCTTGAGGTCCTTGGCCTTGTGGATAAGGCTTGACTTCTCATAGCCCTCAGGGTTGGTCTGGGGAGTATCCATGTAACGCTCACCATACATCACCTCATACCATTTCCAATCGATAACGGGGCCTCCGGCGACACCCACCTTGAAGACATCGGGATAATTAGTCATCAGGCTGATGGTCATGAAACCGCCAAAACTCCAACCGTGCACACCCAAGCGTGCTGTATCGACATAGTTAAGTGTGCGCAGGAATTCCACACCACGCATCTGGTCCTGCATTTCAACTTGTCCCAGCTGGCGGAACGTGGCCTGCTCGAAGTCACGGCCGCGGTTTTCACTGCCACGGTTGTCAAGGATGAACAACAAGTAACCCTTCTGCGCCATGTAGGTTTCCCAGCTGCGACTGCTCCAGTGCCAGCGGGCATCGACGTTGTGTGCATGAGGTCCGCCATATACGTATACTACTGTTGGGTATTTTTTTGCAGGATCGAAATCCACAGGCATGACCATGCGGTAATAGAGATCGGTACTGTCATCGGCCGCCTTGATAGTGCCGCAACGGTACTCAGGAACAGCGTAGCCCTGCCATGGGTCGGGGGCCGTGAAATAGCGGTACTGCTTATTGTTGCGAGTGTCTACAATGGCAATGTTGCGAGGCACATCAGGCTCCTGATAGTAGTCGACGAGCCATGCCCCACTATCACTCAGACGACCACTGTGCCATCCTCGCCCACCCTCGTCGATGCGAGACATGGAGCCAGTAGTGACATTCACACGGTAGAGGTTCTGCTGAATGGGATTATCGGCGTTGGCACTGATGATGATGGCCTTGTCGCGCTCATCAAATCCCAGCAGATCCATCACTACCCAGTTACCTCTCGTGAGCTGTTGCAACTCACGTCCAGTGGTGTCATACAGGTAGAGATGATTGTAGCCGTCCTTCTCACTCCATAGGATGAATTTTTCCTTGTCCCACGGCAGGAATGTGATGGGATGCTGCGGCTCGACATACTTGGGATGCGCCTCGTGATAGATTGAAGCCAGACGATTGCCTGTCACGGCATCATAGGCCACGAGGTCCACCACGTTTTGGTCACGGTTACCCTCCATGACATAGACGATGTTGCCATCGGGGTTCCACGATATGTTAGAGAAATAGCGGTCGGTGGGATCGCCAGCCTTGAGATAGACGGTGTCGCCCGTTGCCACATCCAACACGCCCACCCACACGAGATGAGACGTCTGCCCGGCCATCGGGTACTTTTCGGGAGCCGGTGTAGCGCTCACTTGAGTCGAGTCGTCCAGCTCGGGAACGGTAATCAAGGGATAGTCGGTCACCATGCTCTGGTCCATGCGATAGAAAGCCAAACGCGTGCCTTGCGGGTTCCAGAACAAGCCACCCTCGATACCGAACTCGTTGCGGTGCACGCTCTGCCCGTAGACCAATTCGCGTGTTCCGTCGCTGGTCACCTGTCGGGTGTTGCCGGCGCCATCGGTGACAAAGAGGTTATCATCCTTGACATAGGCGTTGGCACGGCTCTGCTTATTCCAATCGCTGTCAGCATAGCCGTTCAATGGCTGACGCCACACCACCTTGCCCGTCTTGAAGTTAATGAGCAAGCGCTCATTCTGCCCATTATAGGCCAGAGCCAACGGCTGGTCAGCATAGGGGAATGATGCCACCATCGTTATATGCTCGGGGTCGCTCAATCCAGCTCGCTTGTTGAGCTGTTGAAGGGTGAACAGTATTTTCTCCTTGCCATTGACCGGGTTCACCGTCCAGCACGTATCAGCCCTGCTCGAGAAGTGGATCAGCCGGTCGCCCCACCAATTGAGAGAACGGTTCTGGGGAATCATCTTGCGGTAATTATTCCCGCCAAAATTCAAGTCTTCGAGTGTGAACTGTTGTTGAGCACTGGCGGTGAGAGCCATCACTGCCAGCAGCAGCAATGTCAAGCCATGTCGTTTTTCAGTTTTCATTTGTTTAATAGTTGATAGGTTGGTTAATATTTCGCAAATATACGCAGAATTCTCGAAAAACTGCCTATATTTGCACACATGATGAAAAAGTTTTTTATAGCCATAGGAATGCTTGCCTGGCTGTGCGCCGCTTGGGTGGTGACAGGATGTGGCAGGCAACGAGCCGCTGAAACCAAGGAATACATGGTGACGTGCAGGATTGACGGCACAGCGCATCACGACAGCGCAACGCTGCTCGTGTTGGAAGAAAGTTACAACAAACTGAGAATTCTGGGCACAACACAGGACAAGAACGGCACATTCACCTTTAAAGGCCAGATTGACGCTCCTCATGTCGCCCTGATCAGATGGGACAACGACACTGTAAACCCCTTTCACTTTGTGCTTGAACAGGGAAACATCAACCTGATAATCAAAGACCACTCGTGGAGCAGTACCGGCAGTCGCCAAAATGCCGATTACCTGCAGTTCCTCAACAAGCGCAACAGCATCATGAACGCAAGGGTTGCCACCTGGCAGGAATACCTGAAAGCCGCCACCGACAAGTCACTCACTCGTGACGATGAGGTGCGCATGGCTCGCCAGGACAGCCTACTCAATGACTCGTTGCAACGTTTGACCGTCGAGCGCATCAACCAACGTGATGCCGTGGGACGCATCATCCGCGAGCGTTTTGCCGGACAACTGGACCAGGAGCACGTCAGAATGATCAATAAGGATTAGAAATTCAGGAATAACTATTAACAAACAGGAAATCCGCCCGACTTTCACACTGAAAGCCAGGCGGATAATTAATTTATCCTCAAGTTGTAATCTAAAAAAGTCGACCGCAAAGGCGAACTGATATCACCGGATAGACACCGACACGGCTGATGGTCTTGAGTATGCCGTTGTCATCACCTTTGGCTCCCTCGCTTGTGAGTTGCTCACCATTCACGCCATTGTAAACCTTAGGCTTTCCCCACAACTGAACGCCCATGTCAAACTGGCAATTCAGGCGTGACTCTCTGGGCACAGCACGGCCGAAACCAAGGCCAAAGTAGGGACGGAATTTCTTCACCTTGACATAGGCATTGGCATTACCGCTGTCGTCGGGCATGATGACATAGTCACCGAGTTTTGCACCAACATGACCGTAGCTTAAAGGCACATCAGCAAATTCGCCGCGACGGGCATTGAAATCGGCTACCGCCTTCAACGATCCCTCATCATTATTATATACTGTGACAATATCTTCCTTGCCGGCAAAATAGGCACCGACGGTCAAGTGGAAACCTTTATCCCTAATGGGATAGAAGTCAAAAAGGGCATGGCCTGTCGTATTGTCAATTTTACCTATCACATCAACCTTTTGCGGCAGTGATGTAACCACTATATCCTCTCGCTGATTGACAACCGAGAGATTAAGATCAGTCTTATAGTCAAACTTGGGCATAAAATCAATTCCGCCCCTGATGCCGACATAATCTGACACCATCGTACCCAGATCGGCCGTCACGCCTGTGGTCCCGATACCAACAGACAGGCTGTAGTGACGCAGCACATTATTGTCCTGAGCGCCCAACGGCAACGACAAGAGGGCCGCTGCAGCCAATACAAAAAACTTTTTCATGAACACTTAACGGTTTTATGGTTATTATTAACTGCAAAAATAGTAATAAATCTTGACACTGAAAGCCTCAGGGCACAAAAAATCTCCCCGCTGACTTAATGTCAACGGGGAGACCATGTTGGTTAATTTACTAACGCTGATTAATCGCGCGTTGAAAATTACTTCTTAACGATCAACTCGCAGATCGAAACGCGATTCCAGCTGAGCTCCTGGAACATGTCGGTCTCACCACAACCCTGAGCCTTGATGCGGTTAGCATCAATCTTGTACTTGTTGATAAGCATGTTCTTAACAGCCTCGGCACGGCCATTGGCCAGACGGATGTTGTTGTCCTTGGGACCCTCGGGAGAAGCATAACCCTTGATCTCTACAGTAGCAGTGGGGTTGTTCTTGAGGTACATGGCAACGCGCTCAACATTGGGCTGCTGGTCAGCAGTGATGTTGGTCTTGTTAACCTTGAAGTGCACGAGAACGTTCATGTACTTAGCTGAGTTGTCAATGATCTCGGTGGTGTTAGCAGCCTTTGCGCTAGCAGCCTTCTTGGCAGCGTCGAGGTCGCGCTGGAGCTGAGCGTTGCGAGCGTTAGCGGCGTCGAGGTCACCCTGGAGGCCGTTGAGCTGGTTGCGCAGACCGTTGATCTGGCCATTGAGAGCATCGATGTCATCCTGGCTGTACTTGTAGGGGCAGAAGGTGATGTAGCGCTCGCCGTTGCTACCCTTGAAGTGATAAGTCAGACCAGCCTCGAGCTCAACAGCAGCGTGGTTGGCATTCATCTGGCTCTTGCCATTGTGGGGCTCACCGTTCCAGCGGGCACGAGCGTTGGTGTTGTCACGATAAGGAATCATGATGTCACCGTTCATGTCCCAAACTACAGCGGGCTTCAAGCTGAAGGTGATAGCGCGGCTCTCACCAAAGTTGAAGTTCAGGTTAGCACCAGCCTTGGTGTACCAGCTGTTGTAGTCGTTGCCGTACATGTTAGCAGCTTCAGCGCGGTGGAAAGCGTGGAGCCAACCAGCACCGATAACACCCTCGAGCTCAAATGCGCGGGGCTTGCCAGCATAACCAGCGAACAGGTTACCCAGGTTTACAGTACCAAACATACCGGCCAGAGTGTGGTCGATGATGTTCGGGCTCTTGGGACCCCAGTACTTGTCGGGCTTCTCCCAGCTGGTAGTGTTGATGGTAGCCTCACCCTCAACGCCCATACCGAAGACGGGAGTCAGCTGCTTCTTGATCTCCAAACCGAAGATGCCACGAGCGCTGGGCCAGAATGCATAACCCTGGAAGGGCATGATAGCACCACCCTTCAAGGTTACCGACATGTTGTCAAAGAACTTGTTCTGCTCCAGAGACTGAGCCTGAGCAGCAAACACACCCATCAAAAGGGCTAAAGTCAAGATAATCTTTTTCATTTCACTAAAAATTTAAAAAACTATTATTAGACAAATTTTGTGGCAAAAGTAATATATTTTTCTTATCCAGCCAAAAATTAACGTTCATTAAGAGAAAAATCGCACTAAAAAGTGCTTTTAGAGCAATATTTTTCCCTAAAAAGCGGCTTTTTGGGTGTCATTAACTAATAAACAAACAAAATTAGCCCAAATAATTGAACTGAGCAAATATTTCTTGAAAATAATCACAAAACCTATGCAAAACAGGGCGAGAAGTCCTCAAGCATCAATTGATCATCACGTCAATCACGCTGTTGATGTCCGAAACGTTTATCTCGCTGTCACCGTTCACATCGGCTCGTTTCCTGACATCATCGGCCGAGTTACCCCCAAGAATAAGGTTAATGACGGCATTGATGTCGGCCACATTGACCTCTCCATCCAGGTTCACATCACCCTTGAGCGAGGAAGTCATCACTATCGTGTTCACTGCACCATTGCTGTTGACATCGGCCTTCCAGGAGGCGAAACGCAGGCGGGCCTTTCTCACGCCTTTGGGCACGGTAATTGAAAGATCCCAATTATTGGTGCGGCTCACCTCGGTGGGCGTGTAGGTCACCGAATCGACAACAACTCCCTGCTCATTGATCAAGGCTGCTGTCAATGCGACCTTGCTGACCACAAATCCCTGAGATTTCCACTGGTCGGTAATCCAGCGCACATGCATGTCGATGGCCTGGCCGCCCACGCACGAGAACTGCGGCGACGTCAGCGTCTGCTGCAAGCCTGTGCTGGTGGTGTAGAGCACAATCTTGTTATTAAGAATATTGTCGGCATTGAGCTCAATGCTAGGATTGGTGTATATCCAATTCTCAAAGTTCTGGTATGAGAATTGAGGCACCTGTGCCTGAATTGCGAGAGCGACTGAACATGCCACAAAGAACTGAAAAAACCTTTTCATCGTATCATTAGGGTTAAAAATAATCCTCATCATGTGAGCAGAGACATCGTTGAATAATATCTGCGTGCAAAGATAACACATTATTATCATTGAACGAGTCAACATGACGAAAAAAACACTCAATGAATAAACCGTGTGCAGCTCACATATAGTGGGATGCACACGGTTTGCGATAGTGGAGGCGCTAATAATTCACCTCCATTTCTTGAATATTCAGTTTACTTGAGCAGGCCAATAGAGCGTTTAAGGAAGCGGTCCAAGCCCTCGCCCTTGAGCATGTTGTTACTGAGCAATGCAATGTCGATGATCTGGTGTACACGGTTCTCACCGGCAGCATAGGCAGTGATGATGCCTTCCTTCTTCCTGCGCAGCTCGTCGAGGTGCTTCTCGTTGTCATCAAGTTCCTTCTTTTTGTCCTCAGGCAGTTCCTTGTTGTCCTTCTTGAGGTCACGAATGGCATTGACAACGTTTTGAGTGGCAGTGATATCCTCGTTCACCGGCTTGAGTTCGGCATCAAGTGCTTTTTCGGCCATATCGACCACCTTCTGGATGAGCGGGTGTTTGGTGTTGAGCATCATGCTGTACATGTCGGGCATTTCGCCATAGAAGCTCATGCCGGGCTGGAAGCGTGCCATGTCCTTCATGCGGCGCATATATTCGGACTGGATGATGACCATGGGCTTGTCATCAGGATCCATGGCGGCAAAGCCGATGTTGAATTCAGCCTTCTCAACGGGCGGCACCTGTGACTTGAACAATGTCTGTGCCAGCTCTTGCTGTTCGGGCGTAAACTGCGGACCCTTGTCATCCTGCTTGCGGATGAGGTTGTCGAGCACATCGCTGTCAACACGCAGGAAACGCATTTTCTCCTTTTCCTGCTTTTGCTCCAGCATTCCAACAAAGGGTACGTCGAGCTCGCCGTTCATCAGCAGCACGTCATAGCCCTTGTCGGTGGCAGCTTTAATATAGGCATATTGGGCCTCCTTGTCGGTGGCATACAGGCAGATGAGGTTGCCGTCCTTGTCCTTCTGCTCACCCTCGATTAGTTTGCGGTAGTCCTCAAGTTTGAAATACTTGCCGTCGCAGTTCTCAAGCAGGGCGAATTTAAGGCCCGACTCGCAGAATTTCTCGTCACTCAGCATTCCATACTCGATGAAAATCTTGATATCGTTCCACTTCTTCTCGAACTCTTCGGGCTGGTTCTTGGCAATTTCCTCCAGGCGTGCGGCGACCTTCTTGGTGATATAAGTCGAAATCTTCTTCACCGCACGGTCGCTCTGCAGGTAACTGCGCGACACATTGAGCGGAATGTCGGGGCTGTCGATGACCCCCTGGAGCAGCATCAGCCAGTCGGGGACAACGCCCTCAACACTATCGGTTACATAGACCTGGTTGCAGTAGAGCTGGATGCGGTCCTTGCGAATGTCCAGGTTGTTCTTGATTTTGGGGAAGTAAAGGATACCCGTCAAGGTGAAAGGATAGTCCACGTTGAGGTGAATCCAGAACAAGGGATCGTCCTGCATCGGCTCAATGGCATGATAGAACTTCAGGTAGTCCTCATCCTTGAGGTCGGCGGGCATGCGCGACCACAGTGGCTCCACGTCATTGATGACCTTGTCCTTGTCGGTATCGACATACTTGCCGTCTTTCCACTCCTGCTCTTTACCGAAGATGATGGGAACGGGCAGGAAACGGCAATATTTCTTGAGCAGGCCCTCGATGCGGGCGGGCTCCAAGAATTCCTTCTCATCGTCATCCAGGGTGAGGATGATGTCGGTGCCACGTTCAGCCTTGTCACATTCCTCCATTTCAAATTCAGGAGAGCCGTCACAGGTCCAACGCATGGCTTTGGCACCGTCCTGCCAACTCAGGGTGCGGATTTCCACCTTCTTGGCGACCATGAAGGCCGAGTAGAAGCCCAGACCGAAGTGGCCGATGATGGCGTTAGCAGTATCCTTGTACTTCTCAAGGAACTCTTCAGCTCCCGAGAAAGCAATCTGGTTGATGTACTTGTCGATTTCCTCGGCGGTCATGCCGATGCCGCTGTCACTCACAGTGAGTGTGCCAGCCTCCTTGTCAACACTGATATTGACATTCAAGTCCTCGGTAGATCCTTTGAACTCGCCAGCGCCTGCCAGAGTTTTCAGTTTTTGTGTGGCATCGACAGCATTGCTCACTAACTCACGCAGGAAAATCTCGTGATCACTGTACAGAAATTTCTTAATAACGGGGAAAATGTTGTTAGTAGTTACCCCAATAGTTCCTTTTGGCATAATATTTTTTAGTTTAGTTTTATATTGTCAGTATAATGTGGTGCGGAGCGAGGTCTCTGACCCACTCCACCTCAAATAATATGCCATTTAATATTCGGGTGACAAATCGTCACCTCACCTGCCAACCCTGCCGCAACCCAGCAATAAAAGGAAAACAACAAATACAATCAATACAATGACATTCTCATTTTCCATTATTTATGCAGAAAAAGGATGCGCCACCATCATGTGGCACACCCTCAATTAGAAAATTAAAGAGGATTTTTAATGACCCCTAACGATGATGTCAATGATGAAATTCACATCAGCAATATTGACTTCCCCGTCGCCATTCACATCACCAATTACAACAGTGTCACCTCCAATGTTTTTCTCAATAATTGTGGTAAACTTGTTCCAGTAATTGGTTGACTGATAACTGTCGGTTGCCCCAATTGGGATATAAAGGGTTGCTGAACTATAGACATTGGCATTGAAGCAATTCTCGGCAGACATAGCAGGAGCAGTCCCGTTGCATGAAGTAATGGTTTTGATCGATTTACTATCACTGAATGCCCTGCTACCAATAGACCTTACACTGTTTCCCAGAGTGAGTGTTTCGAGATCAGTACAATTAGCAAAGGAATAATCAGAAATCGTCTTGACAGTATTGGGCACACTTATTTCAACCAGAGCGTTGCAGCCGCTGAATGCACTGCTGCCAATAGTCAAGATACCCTCTTTGAGGGTGAGCACTTTGAGGCGCTTGCAGTTAGCGAAGGCGTTGCTACCAATCTCCTCAACGTTACCGGGTATGATGACGTTTTCTACTGATGTATTGGTGAATGCATAACTAGATATGGATTTCAGACCTGTACCGAGTGTGAGCGATTTCAAGTTTGTGCAGCCTGAGAACACATATGAACCCATCTCTTCGGTGCTGTTGGGAATGGCAACCGAGCGCAGGAAGGTGCAGGAATCAAATGCCCTGCCTCCGATGGTCCTTACCTTGTTACCTAAGGTGATAGTTTCCAAACTCGTGCATCCCGAGAAGCAATAGTCTCCAATCGTCTTCACAGTGTTGGGCACACTTGTCTCGAGTAAATCGACGCAGCCGCTGAAAGCACTGCCACCAATACTCAAGATACCCTCATTGAGAGTGAGCACTTTGAGACGCTTGCAGTTGGCGAAAGCGCTGCTTGCAATTTCCTCAACGTTGCCGGGTATGTTAACGTTTTCTACTGCTGTATTAGCAAATGCATGAGTAGGAATGGACTTCAAGCCTGTACCGAGCGTAAGCGATTTCAAGTTTGTGCAGCCTGAGAACACGTATGAACCCATCTCTTCGGTGCTGTTGGGTATAGCCACCGAGCGCAGGAAGGTGCAGGAATCGAATGCCCTGCCTCCGATACTCCTTACCTTGTTACCCAAGGTGATGGTTTCCAAACTCGTGCATCCCGAGAAGCAGTAGTCACCAATTGTCTTGACAGTGTTAGGCACACTTGTCTCGAGCAAAGAGGTGCAACCATAGAATGCACTGCTACCAATACTTAGGATACCCTCATTGAGGGTGAGCACTGAGAGGCGCTTGCAGTTGGCGAAGGCGTTGCTTGCAATATCCTCAACATTGCCTGGTATGTTAACGTTTTCTACTGATGTATTGGAAAAAGCATAACTTGGGATGGACCTCAGACCTGTACCAAGCTGAAGAGACTTCAAGTTTGTGCAGCCTGAGAACACGTATGAACCCATCTCTTCGGTGCTGTTGGGTATAGTGACCGATCGCAGGGCGGTGCAAGAATCAAATGCCCTACCACCGATGGTCCTTACTTTACTACCGATAATGACGGCTTCCAAACTCGTGCAGCCTGAGAAGCAATAATCTCCAATAGTCCTGACCGTGTTGGGCACACTTATCTCGAGCAAATCAGTGCAACCGCTGAAAACGCTTCCACCAATATTCAAGATACCCTCATTGAGGGTAACCTCTTTGAGGTGTTTACAGTTGCTAAAGGCGCTGCTCGAAATCTCCTCGACGTTACCAGGAATGCTGATATTTTCAATTAACGTGCCTGAAAATGCATAACTCGGAATGGACTTGAGTCCAGTGCCAAGTGTAAGCGATTTTAGGTTTGTACAGCCCGAGAACACATAAGAGCCCATCTCCTCGGTGCTGTTGGGAATAGCAACCGATCGCAGGGCAGTGCAAGAATCAAATGCCCTGTTAGCAATAGTCCTCACTTTGCTACCGATGGTAATCGATTCAAGTTCAACACATTGTGAAAAAACATAACTACCAATAGCGGTGACATTGTAGTCACTGCCATTATAGCTAACTGTGGCAGGAATAACAACATTACCTGAATACTTGAAACCAGAATCACCAGTGGTAACAGTAACAGAATTGCCACCACTGTTGATGCTGTAATAAACGCCATCTGACAAAAAGTCATAAGCATTAGCGGCAAAAGCCATTAGCAAACACGCAATTGCAAGTGTAGTTTTAAAAACATTTCTCATAACAAAAATAATTAGTTAATAAATAATGATATTTGTTAGGTCACAAAATTAGACATTTTTATCTTTTTCTACAAGTACTCTACGCTCTATTGTACAAAAGATTTGGTTAAAGGTAAGAAATGACAAAGTGAGAATATTGATTTGCCAAAATGGGCATTGAAACACACCCCATACGATTAACAAATGTGGCTAGAAAATTAATCGGTGAGGAGGCGGACGTAGCCGTAGATGCCAGCCTGGCGGTTAATGAGGCTATAGTGCGCGGATTCGTCAATCACCTCACAACTGTCGGGGTCGATGGCGTGCTCGAGGCTGTCGCGCAACTCGGCGAATTGTTCCATGGCCTGCTGCTCGTCACGACAGTTATAGACATCGCTCATCGCGCCGTCCTCGGTCTGATATTCAAAAACCACTCGATATCTCATCTTCTTATTATTGTTCAACTAATAAAATTCTCTTCAATATCATTTTCTAAGTCCTCAATCTGCGGCAGTGATGAAGCGACATCAGCAAAAAGTTTTTGAGTCTCATATTCAGCAATGCCCAATGGCTGTGTCACTCCCCGCAAGGCAAAACTTGCTTTTGTATCACTCTTGGTACGGCAAAGAAGCAAACCAATTGGAGGTGATACATAAGAATGTCAATGTAGTAGTCATCACCATCAACAATGACATGATATTGCCTTCCGATAAAAGCAAAACCTTTGCCCATTTCGAGAAGAAAATCAGTGACTCTCTTAGCCAATTCCTTTTCTATACTCAGTTCATTCTGTAGGGCAACAGTTCCTAAAAAACTGAAATTATAGGGATCTTTGAATGTATACTTTGCCAAATCAGACTGATGGGATGGTAATGTCACATCAAAGTTGTTGATGATGTTCCCCTTTGCTGCAATATAGTTGTTGGCTACTTGCATGAGCATAGCGTCCCGGCTCCAGCCCTCTTGCGCTGTTGCCAGGATGTATAATGCCCGTTCAGTCTTATCTTTAACCTTTGAAAGCAACGAAATGTGATGATACCACGTGATTTGTGCAAGCGGCACTTGCACAAGATCTTTATCTTCTCCCTGAAGGCTGGCGAGTGGGACTTGCCAAATTGGGTATTTTTGTAATTGTGCAAGTGGGACTTGCACAATAGGGAAATCGGGATATGCCTCTGCAAAGGCCCTCATATACTTCAAGTTGCGGACAGAGTAACCCCTGTCTTCAGGAAAAGCAAGAGACAAGTCTTGAGATAATATATCAATGACCTGGGCGCCCCAGCCCAATGTCTGCTGTTTCTCCAAAATGTCGGACCCGATTGACCAATACAGTGACAACAAATCTGCATTCACATGAAAAGATGACTGGAGTTTCGCGTTCTTGATGCGAGAAACTATTGACTTTTGCCAATATTCGTATCCTTCAGGCAGCATGCTGTTTGTCGTTGGTTTTATCATATCCGACATCTCAACTAATTTAACAATTCTATTAAGCGACCGACATGTTTAGCGGTTGCCGTACATTTCCTCGTAGTAGCGCTGGTAGTCGCCACTGGTGACGCTGTTGACCCAAGGCTGGTGGTCGAGGTTCCAACGGATGGTTTTTTCAATGCCCTCGGTAAAAGGTGTCTCGGGGTACCAGCCAAGTTCGCGAGCGATCTTGCTGGGGTCGATAGCATAGCGCATGTCGTGGCCGGGACGGTCAGTTACAAACTCAATGAGGTCATTGTTGATATCCTCAACGTTGCACTTGAGCAGCTGCTGATATTCTGGCTCCTCGCGCATGATGCGGGCGATGATGGCGATTACCTGCTTGACGATGTTGATGTTGCTCTCCTCGTTAAAGCCGCCGATGTTATACACCTCGCCAACAGTGCCCTGACGCAGCACCATGTCGATGCCCTTGCAATGGTCCTCGACGTAGAGCCAGTCGCGCACATTCTCGCCCTTGCCATAGACAGGCAGTTTCTTGCCCTCGAGGATGTTCTTGATGATGAGGGGGATGAGTTTCTCAGGGAAGTGATAGGGGCCATAGTTGTTGCTGCAGCGGGTGATGTTGACTGGCAAGCCATAGGTCTCGTGATAGGCCATGGTGATGAGGTCGGCACTGGTCTTGCTGGCCGAATAGGGCGAGCGTGGCGCCAGCGGAGTATCCTCGGTGAAGAAATGGCGACCATAGGTTTTAAGGTCAGTACGGCCCTCTATCACCTCGCGCACGTCGTCACTCACCTCGAGCGGCTGTGGCTCGTCGAAGTCCTTGCTCAGTGAGCCATAGACCTCATCGGTCGATATTTGAAGATATTTCTTTCCTGGTGCGAAGGTGTTGTGGCCCTGGGCATCCTTTCCTGTGAGCCACGCATCACGGGCACAATCGAGCATATTCTGGGTGCCCAGAATGTTGGTTTCGAGAAAAAGGCGCGGATTGGTGATGCTGCGGTCCACATGGCTCTCGGCGGCAAAATTGACGATATAGTCCACATCAAAGTCATGCATAATGCCTTGCACCAGTTCCCTGTCTCCCACATCGCCACGAATAAATGTCACATTGGAACGTTCAATTTCTGACTTGATGGAAGCGAGATTTCCGGCATAGGTCAAAGCGTCGAGGATGATAATCTCGATGTTATCGCCATACCTGTTGAGAATGTATTTCACAAAGTTTGAGCCAATAAAGCCAGCGGCTCCAGTCACGAGATAGGTCTTCATAAAGCAGTAACGGTTTTAATTTAATCTACAAAAGTAGTAATAATCTTCAAAAAGCACTATCTTTGTCAATAAAAAAAGAAACCAAATATCCAATGAGACGTTATCTTTCATCAATACTCTTGCTGCTGGTAGCCATCGGAATGCTGGCCCAGCCTATTGAGAACAAGGGCAAGAACCGCAAGAAAGTTGCAGTAGTATTGTGTGGCGGAGGAGCCATGGGAACCATCCACATTGGCGCCCTGAAGGTGCTGGAAGAGGCCGGCATCCCCATCGACATGGTAACCGGCACATCAATGGGCAGCATCATCGGCGGCATGTATGCCGTGGGCTATGATGCAGCGGACATTGAGGACATCGTCAACAGTATGGACTGGGGAGACATCCTGCGCGACCGCCTGTCGATGAGAAACCAGACACTGGCTGAACGTGAGAAACAGAATATTTACCTGTTTGACTATCGCCTGTTCCTGGATAAAAGCCAGGACACGCTGGCAGGAGGCTTCATCCGCGGCATCAACGTCGAGAAGACCTTGCGCCACTACCTGCGCCAACCCGAAGACATTGACTTTCTGAAACTGCCCCGCCCCTTTGGCTGTATCGCGACCGACCTGGTCACCGACAGCGAGGTGGTGCTTGACCACGGTTCGCTGGCCAAGTCCATCAGAGCCAGTATGGCTGTGCCCGGTGTTTTCGCACCTGTGAGAATGGATCCTTATATCCTCGTTGACGGCGGCACCAAGAACAATTTTCCTGCCGACCTGGCACGCAAAATGGGAGCCGACATCGTCATCGGCATCAGGACTGACCTGGGGCTGAACGATAAGTACTACTCCACATCTGACATTCTGGAACGTTCGGTTGGAGCCGACATCCACAACCGCAGCGACGAGAATGACAAGTATTGCGACCTCATCATCCGCGTCCCTGTGAGGGGCTATTCGGCGGCCCACTTCTACCGCTCAGCCATCAAGGAGCTGATTAAGCGTGGTGAAGAGGCGACAAGAGCCCTGATGGACTCCATCATGATACTGAAAGAAAAGGCAGGTGTGTCTGCCGACTACAGGCCCGAATACAGCATCATCAGCCTGAATGACATTGATCACACCAAGGCCGGCAAGCTAGTGAACGAGGAGAACGCCAAGAACTCCATCAAGGCGAGCGTCGGCCTGCGATATGACAATGAAGAGCTGGTGGCTGCCCAAATCGGTGCCACCTATTACTTCGGCAACAAGCTGGACAAGACACTCGACCTCACCCTCAGATTAGGCAAGCGCACCATGGGCCGCCTAGCTTGGAACATGATACCAAAGCCTCACCGCAAGATTGGATTATCTTATGAAATCTGGCACGAGAACATTGACATATATATGGGGAAGTATCGTTCAGATAATCTGAAGTTCGTTTATCAGAAAGCCAATGCCACACTGTTTTCGTTTGACGCACTCAACCTGAACGTTGACCTGGGTATTGCATGGGAGCACTATCACCACTATGATGTCTTGAACAACGCTTACAGCGTCAGCGAGTTCAGAAAAAACGAGCATTATTTCAACTACCATGTCCGCGCCCAGTACAACAGCGAGGACCACTGGTACTTCACTCACACGGGAATGCGAGCCGAAGCCCGATATGCTTACTATACCGACAACTTCGCCCAATGGAAAGGTCATGCAGGTTTCAGTGAGATGAGTGCCCGATGGCGCATGACCATGCCGCTGACTTCCACGACACATCTGCAGCCGATGATTTATGGACAGATGCTGTTTGGCAAGGACATTCCCGCCACTGCCATGAACATGATGGGCGGTAACCGCGGCGGTATTTATTTCGACCAGCAACTGCCATTCTCAGGCTTTGGGCATTGTCATGTCATGGAAAAAGATGTGCTTGTAGCAGGCGTCAAAGTGCAGCAACGCCTGTTCAAGGAGCACTACATCATGGTCAAGGGACACATTGCCGAACAAAACAACAAATTGGGTGACATCTTTAACGGTAAGCCCATCTGGGGCGCCCAAGTCGGCTATGCCTATAACAGTATTTTAGGCCCCCTGGGAGGCTCATTAAGTTGGAGTAATTTCACCAAGCAGGTCTCCATCTACATCAACTTGGGCTTCGAGTTCTAGCGTCATGGCGCTCAAACTACTGCCCTTAGAACCTGATTCCGGCCAGGACGGAAAAGTCTAGGAGGGAGTTGACAAGGCGACTATTCTTTGAGGCGTACCGGTGATGGTCGGCATAGCTTTGGAATCCCATAAAAAACTGCCTGTGGTTATACACAGCAGCCAAGCGTGCACGACAGTTGAGTGAGACGTTGCTGGATTTGTCGCCGGCATTGGGGAAATGATTATAGCGGTAGCCGATGTAGGGAGTGATGGTGAAGTTCAACAGCCAGTTACTGCTCAACACCCAGTTGTGGCCGTAGCCAAATAGCAAGCAGTAGTCGTTATAGAGAATGCGGGGCGCATCGGCTTGCGTCGGGAAGAAAGGACGCACATCTTCGGACAACTTCTCCACATCAATTTTCACGTCATAATGCTGGAGGCTGAAGCCAGCCAACCACGAGCCGGCACTGCGCTTCTGGTACTTGGAAAAACAGTAGGCGGCCGCTTGGGCATAGCGTCGGTTATTGAAGAAGTAGTAGGCCGTTAAGCCCATCGCCTTGCGGCTGACGCCCGACTGCCTGAGTTTGTGCCAGACATTACCTGCGTTCTTTATTCTATATGTTGCGTTGATATCGTTTTTGTTCTCCCAATAGTAAGCATCAGCAGCAAATCGGGCACAGGTGAACGAGAAATCGACCTTGTTGGAGACATTGTCGCCATGTATCAGGTTGCTCACGCCCAACGAATAGCCCACACTGACGGCCATAAACGAGAGCGTAATACCAATGTTGGACACCAGATTGCTGTTGATGATCTGGTTCACGTGCTTGACCGGATGGCCGATGTAAGAGTCCACCCAGTTGTTGCTTTTCAGGAAGAGCTTCCAGTTCTTGCCGGTGCCCACGACATAGTCGCTGTCATAGCTATTGAAGGCACGGTCGCCCCAAACATAGGTCCTATAGCAGAACATCACGAATTTGGGATAGCCCATCGTGCTGTCATTGAAGTCTACATGGCCGTGTTTGAGTGCCCGCCACCAGTAACCGCTGTTGCGGGTGGTGTCGTAGGGCTCGTTGAGTTTGTCGTCAATGCGCTGCTGGATACGTGCCTTGGCCCGCTGCAGGCGGCTCGTTTCTTGAATTGTGTCTTGAGTCGACGGAGCAAGTGTCAGCGGTTCCTGTCCCCAGGACAGCAACGTGGCAGCGAATAGAAGCGACAATATCAGAATACAACGTCTCATTCTTGGCTGCAAAGGTAATGAGAATTGTTGAAATTCGTTAGAAGTCGCTGAAGAAATTCGGGCGGATCAACAAGCCGATTCGCAAGCGACAGTGGTATTTGTTGTAGTCAAGCAGGTTCTCGCCGTAGCCGTCATAGAAGTGCAGCATCAGGTACTGATTATCTCTCTTGCTGAAGCGGAATCCCACATTTGAAGTGGACCCCAAAAGTTGGACAAAAAACTTTTGGGGTCCACTTCATTATGACACACCCTCATGTGTACATGAATAAAAAACAGTTTCTTAACAATCTCTATAGCTTCTGTGTACTAACTACACCTAAACTTTCATGCTGGTTGCAGCAAGCATGAAATCAGATGGGGTTGTTCTCGGCAAAGATGGCCATGCGCTCATCGAGGATGTCATACTGATGATCCTGGATGAACGAGGTGCACACACGCAGACCTTCCTGCCATGAGCCAGTAGTGGCCAAGCAGATGGCGCTCACGCCGTAGTACATAAGCTCGCGTGCCAACTGGCCACTGGTCATGTTACCGTAGCCAATTGTGAAGTAGAAACCGTCGGCGATGGGCTGGTCACCGTCCATGCCATAGACGATGCGGAAGCCGTGGCGCGTGAAAATCTCCTTCAGTTTGTGGGCGCGCTGACCATAGACAATGACGTCGTCACGGAAGTGATACTCACCATTGCTGGCGGCATCCATGATGGCTGCCAACGCATACTGGGCACTATGACTTGTTCCAGAAGACAGTGCATAAAGCGTGCGGGTAATGAACACCTTGCCGAAGGGCAGCCCGTCATAGCGGGCCGACAAATCAGGATAATGACGATGGAAAATCGTCGGGCTAATGCAGGTCATGGCGATGCGCTCTCCGGCATAGGAGAAAGCCTTGCTACCGCTGATGTGCATGATGTAGTTGTCGGTATACTTAGCTACACTGGGCTGGAAAGGCGGCTCAAAGGGCTTGCTGATGTCCAAACGGAAGTCCATGGCGAAATAGGCCAGGTCCTCAAGTACGATGACATCATACTTGGTAGCCAACTCGCCGATGTCCTTCAACTCCTCGTCAGTGAGGCAAATCCACGCGGGATTGTTGGGGTTGCTGTAAATCAGGCAGCACACGTCACCCTTGGACATGTATTCCTCAAGCTTGGCACGCAGTTTCTTGCCACGGAACTCGTAGATGTCGAATGTCTCATAGGGGACATCCTGAATTTCGAGCTGCAGTTTCTGCACGGGGAAGCCGGGATCAATAAACAGGGCTTTGTTTTTCTTCTTGTTGCTCTGGGTGATGGTGAGCAACGATGCGAAGGTGCCTTGCATCGAACCAACGGTGGGAATGCAGCACTCGGCAGGAATGTCAATGTCAATAAACGCCTTGATAAAGCGGGACGTGGCGTCCTTGATCATCGGCTCGCCAGGAAGCGCGGGATAGAGGCGAGCGCAACCGTTCTGCAGAGCCTTGATCTGTGCCTCAACACCAATCTTGGCAGCAGGCAGACCGGGAATACCCATCTCCATCTTGATGAATTCCTGTCCCGATTCGCGCTCGGCGCGTTCGGCGATGGCCTTCACCTCACGGATGGTGGCGTTGGCATAGTCGATGATGCCATACTCGTCAATCGCGCGGTCGATGATTTCGCGGCTAATGGGCGTGGGTTTCATCGCTGAGCCTCCTTTCCGATGGCAAGCGCCTTGAGGTTGGCGTCAACCACAGCATCGCCTTTGCGGCCAAAGACGCGGCGGATGGCGTTCTCCAACTTGTCATACTCGATGCCAAGAGCCTTTTGGGCAGCACCCAGCAGGATGACGTTGGCCGAACGGGGAATCTCATTGTCCTTAGCCAACTGCTCAATGTCAAGGGTGATGACGTTCTTCACCTTGGCCAAGTCGGCCATCACCGTATCGATTTCGGGATAGTTGGGGATGTTAACAAAGGGTTTGCTCGAAGTAATGATCCAGCCCTCCTTGCTCAGGAAAGGCAGATAGCGCAGTGCCTCCATCGGCTCCATCGAGATAATCACGTCGGCCGAGCCTTTAGCAATCAGGTCGCTGTGGATGGGGTTGCTGCTGATGCGCAGGTTGGACTGCACGTCACCGCCACGCTGCGACATGCCGTGTACCTCGGCCTGCTTGATATAAAGGTTCTCGTGCATGGCTGCTTCGCCAATCACGGTGGCGATGGAGAGGATGCCTTGTCCGCCCACGCCGCAAAGGATGATATCAGTTTTCATTGCTTAGCCTCCTGTGCTTTCTTTTGTTTGAGATGACGTTGTAATGTTTGCATGCACTCGCGGCGCGGGATAATCACGCTGGTGCCGCGGTAGTTAATCTCGTCACGCATCACTTGCGTGATCTCGGGCATGTTCTTGGGCAGGGGAACGACCACCTTGAGGTGCTCGTCGGCCATACCCAAACCACGGCAAATGGCCTCAAACTTGTTGGTACCTGCCGAGTCCTGACCGCCGGTCATACCGGTAGTGAGGTTGTCGCTGATGATGACGGTAATGTTGGCATTCTCGTTGATGGCATCGAGCAGGCCTGTCATACCCGAGTGAGTAAAGGTCGAGTCACCGATGATGGCAACTGCGGGCCATTGGCCGGCATCGGCAGCGCCCTTAGCCATGGTGATGCTGGCACCCATGTCAACGCAGGAATGGATGGCCTTGAAGGGAGGCATGAAACCCAGAGTATAGCAACCGATGTCGCCGAACACGCGCGCATTGGGATACTCCTTCAGCACCTCGTTGAGAGCGGTATAAACATCGCGGTGACCGCAGCCCTGGCACAATGCGGGAGGACGCGGAGCGACATTCTCACAGCTGGGATAACCCTCGCTGACGGGGAGACCCAGAGCCTTTTTCAGAGCGTCGGGACTCAACTCTCCCGTGCGGGGCAGCTCACCAGTGAGACGGCCCTTGATAACAGCATTGCCGGGCATCACGCCACGCACCAGATCCTCGACGAAGGGCTGGCCTTCCTCCGCGATGAGCACGGCATCGCAATCGGCAGTCATGCGGCGGATGAGCTCCTTGGGCATGGGATACTGGCTGATCTTGAGCACGGGATAGGGGCAACCATCGGGATAGCACTCCATCAAGTAGTTATAAGCAATACCTGTGGCAATGATACCCATCGAGTGGTCTGCAGCGTCGATGTACTTGTTGTACTCGCTCTTGACGGCACGCTCCTCGAGTTCGGCCTGCTGGCCCGTGACAGTGATGTTGCGCTTGATGGCGTTGCCGGGCAGCAATACCCAGTGGCTGGCCTTGGCGTCATAGTTCAATTCGTTCTCGGCACGCGGTGTCTCCTTTACCTCAACCACGGCACGGCTGTGGGCCATGCGGGTAGTCACGCGCATGAGCACGGGGAGGCAAACCTCCTCGCTCAGCTCATAGGCCTTCTCCATCATGTCGTAGGCCTCCTGCTGAGTGCTGGGCTCCAGCGTGGGAATCATCGCAAACTTGCCGTAGAAGCGGCTGTCCTGCTCGTCCTGTGAAGAGTGCATCGAGGGGTCATCGGCCACAAGGACCACCAGACCGCCGTTGACACCCGTCATGCCCGAATTAACGAACGGGTCGGCGCACACATTCAAGCCCACATGCTTCATGCAGGCCAGGGCGCGCTTGCCCATGAAGGACATACCGAGGGCTGCCTCCATAGCCGTCTTCTCATTTGTACACCAGCGGCGATGAACATTGCGTTCCACCGCTAACTTGGAATTCTGAATGTACTCCGTGATCTCGGTCGAGGGAGTACCCGGATAGGCATACACGCCACTCAGACCCGCGTCAAGCGCGCCCTGGGCGATAGCCTCATCACCTAAGAGTAACTTTCTCATTATTATAAGGTTTAACTTTTATTTTATAGTCTTAATGTATTAGAAGTCTTGTTTCAATCCACAAAGTTACACAATAATCTGCACCCCGCAAACTTTTTAAGCATTTTTGACCAAATTCAGCAATAAGGAGGAACAAAGATATGCTCCTCCTTTGCCAAAATATCGCTATTAGCTATGTGCCGCTCTACTGTTATCTCAGGGCATTGTTGATGCGCTGCTGCACCTCGGCCTCACGTTTCTCCTCATTATCGCAGAATTGATTCAGTGCATTGGCAATCTGGGGATAGAAATCGGCAAGTGACTGGTATTTATTGCGGTTGATGGCATATTCACACAAGGTCTTAACCAGTTCACGCTCCCACTTGAAGCCCATGTACACGTCATTGTCCAATTGCATGTTTACCTCATCATCGGCACATCCGTTCTGCAACATGTGGATGATATTAGAAGCATTTTCCAAACTCTGGCTCATGACACCGCTGGCATCTCTGAATCCAAACATCTGCATCAGCCTGGGATTTTGGCTTGATAACTTCTCGGCAATGGGGCGAAGTGTTGCATTATAAGCCTCATCATTGAGCACGGTTTGTGGGTAGAATCTGTTGAAGAAGCTTATAATGTGATTACCTTTCTCGGATGGATTTTCATAGTTATAGGTATCTTTCCCTGTAATGAAGAATCTGTCCCAGGGCTGGCCTTTCAGTTGACAAGTGGCTCCGTAGCCCTGTATGCCACCCGCAAAGGCGATGACAACCTTATATCTATCGTTTTGACCATTGCCATAAAAACCAGAGAACCACTCAGGATAGACATAGGGCATTATCTTTTCGTTATAGTTCTTGAGCTCTTGTTGATACAGCTGCTGGTGTTGCTGATAGAACTCATGGAAACGGGTGTCGGTATAGAACTGGTTGAGCAGGCCCAGGAACTCTGGCATGTTCACATTATTCCAACGGTCATCCAAGCCGTTACCCTCGGCCGATTGTTCTTCGGGGAGCATCACAATCTTGCCCTTCTTGACTGCAAGGCGCACGGCCAGACTCATTGGCGCATCATAGGAAATGTGATACTGCTGCCTGAGTCCCTGATAATATCCGATGACGGGATGTTGCTTGAACGGTGCGAGCAGCTGCTCAAGGTCCTGGTTGTAGGTATCGGATGCATGTGAAATGTATTCGTCGAAACCAGCTGCAATCGAGAGGGCGCTCATCAACTCAACGGTTTCCATCACCTCGGCTTTGTTAGACGAGGATGCCGTTTGAGCCTGATTCTTGAGTTTCTGGCCCACTGCCAAATCAATGGCAGGTTGTGTCTCAAGATAGTTCTTCAATGTCTTGGCAATCTCGGGATAATAGTCGTTCAGGGTAGGATACATGTCGCGGTGAGTGTTATAATAGCGCATTGCGCTGACCATCTCAGGAGTCCACGGGAAGCCCGATTGCATGTTGCTCATGATGTCTTGCTTCACTTCATCGTCGGTGAAACCATTCTCCATCAAATAGATGGCGGTGGCTGCCCTCACCACGGTCTCGTTGAAGACGATTTTGGGCTCAGGGTAGGCCTGTACCCTCGACAGCATGAACCGCTCCTGTCCGAGCAGTTTTTCAGGAATGTCTCCCAAGAGTTTGGCGTTATTCTCGTCTTCGATCAAGTAGTTCACAAAGGAGTGATTGAACTCATGAATGACAGTTGGAGCAGCAAATCTTCTTGCGTTTTCACCCTCAAAACCCATACCATATTGCGGGTAAATCCAGTAACCGATTACCGAGAAATTCTCCTTAGGCTGACCTGGTATTTGACGGTTCATCGCATAATTATGTCCCCCAGTAGTGAAACCAATGATAACATGGAAGGATTCGGCCGGACCAATACCATAGAAACGGGGATACCATTCCTGGTCGAAAAGCGGCATTACATTGGTGTTGAATACACTCAACACTTCATTATAAAAGTCTTGATGTTGCTGATAAAACTCGTGGAAACGAGTGTCGGTGTAGAACTGGTCAATTAGGGTGACGAGTTCATCCACATCAACGTCCTGCCATCGTGAATCGCTAAGGCACTCCTTGGAAGTTGCCATCTTGACATGCCCATTCTCAATCGTGAGGTTGACAGCCAGGTCTGCAGGTGCGTTGTGACTAATGCCGTATTGTCCCCGTAACCCGCGGAAGTAGGTGACTGCCGGGTGAGCCTTGAATGGGGCAAACCACTGTTCGGTATCCTCGGTGTACTGGCCACCCATGTCCATGTTGTACTCATCGAAACCTGCGGTACGGGAGAGGATGCTCATCAATTCTACTGTTTCAGATACACTTACATCGACTTGGGCTTGCATGGTCAGTGCGACAAGTGCAAACACTGCTAATAAAATTTTCTTTTTCATGATAATTATATTTTTTTATTGTTAAACATCTGAGATTTCTGCATTGTTTTCTTCAGCAAAAATAAAATACCAGTTTTTATCAATCATCAAGAAAAACGTACTTTTTTCGAATAAATCAGGATATTTGTCTAAAAGTGTCTAAAATTTTTACACTTTTCCCCATTGTCCTATTAATCAACAACGGAAAAGAGACAAATAGCTGCCTCTTTTCCGTGATTGATTGATGTCTGATAAAGATTATTTCAACGCATTGATGGCGGCCTCGAGCTGATGCATGGCCTGTTCGAGGCGCTGACGCGGAGTTCCCACATTTAGTCGCATATGGCAATAGCCAGGAACGCCATATATTTCGCCATTATTGAGACCCAGATGTGCTTCTTCGGCAAAGAAACGCACCAGTTCGGCATGGTCAAGTCCTAATCGCCTGCAGTCGAGCCACATCAAGAACGACGCTTGCGGCTTGATGGCATATATGCTGGGGATATGTTCTTTGCAGAACTGAGCAACATAGAGAACATTCTGCTCAATATATTGCTTACAGGCCTCGAGCCAAGGCTCACAATGACGATAACCCACCTCGGTGGCGAGCAGTGCCGTGATATTGGCATTGCACAACTCGTTCACCTCTACCCAACGATAGAATTCCTGACGCAATTCCGGGTTCTTGATTACCAGCCAAGTGCTTTTTACTCCCGGAATATTGAATGTCTTTCCAGGCGACCCACAGGTAATGGTCACAGCTGCCGCATCTTCACTCACGGTCGCCAGTGGGATGTGCTTGTGCCCAAAGAGTGTCATGTCACCGAACACCTCGTCACTGAAGATAATCACATTATGCTTGCGAGCCAGTGCAGCTACTTGTTGCAGTTCTTCTTTTTTCCACACGATGCCTATCGGATTCTGAGGGTTGCAGACTATCATGAGTCGCGGTTTCTGCTCAATGAAAACACGTTCCAAGTCGTCAAGGTCCATTCGATAGAAATGATCACCAGTGGGTACAAGGTTATTACGCACCGCTAATCGTCGATTCCCTTCAATTACATCTTTGAAGTCGTAGTACACAGGCTCCTGAAGCACCACGCGATCACCAGGATTGGTATAGAAGTTGAGGACCATGCCCAGGGCAGGCATTCCACCAGGCATGAATGTCATTTCTTCTCGGCTGATTTCGAAGCCGTTGCGACGACGTTGCCAGTCGATAATCGATTGCCAATACTCGTCATACGGAAGTGTGTATCCGTAAATGGGATGGTCACCGAACCGCGATACCAGAGCATCACTGATTTCGGGACACACAGGGAAATCCATGTCGGCGATCCACAATGGGAGCAAATCGTGACGTCCGAAAACGTCATCCAACATGTCAACTTTTTTACAATGGGTGCCACGTCGATCTATACAGAGGTCAAAATTGTACTTCGGCATTAGAGTATTCTTTTGATTTAAGGATAATAAGTGTTGATAAATCTGGTGGCAAAAGTAGCGCATTTTTCTGAATAATGATTACTTTTGCAGACCTTATTTCATATTATGATGAATCAAACTATCCATTTTATTAAAATGCACGGTGCCGGTAACGACTATATCTTTGTTGATACCGACCTTTACCCTATCGATAATCCTGAAGCCGCCTCTGTTATCTTGAGCCGCTATCATACGGGCATTGGCAGTGATGGTCTGGTGCTCTTTGGCCGCTCATCCTCGTCTGATGCCGACTTCACGATGCGCATTTTCAACGCCGACGGCTCCGAAGGGCTCATGTGCGGTAACGCCAGCCGCTGCATCGGCAAATACGTCTATGAGAGCGGCATGACCGATAAGTGGCAGATCCGCCTGAAGACTGCATCGGGCGTCAAGATACTTGACCTGGGCGTGGATGATAATGGCCTCGTTGAAAGCGTGACGGTGGATATGCTGGCTCCTGTCCAGGAAGACCGGCATCTCTTCCTGCCCGAGGGTGAGGAACTCCCCGAGGGCGTGTTCGTCTCGATGGGCAATCCGCATTACGTCATCTTTGTTGACAATATTAATGATGTGGATGTGGCAAAAGAGGGAACAAAACTTGAAAACCATTCACGTTTTCCCGAACGGTGCAACATCGAGTTTGCCCAAGTGAGAGAAGACGGCATCCGCGTGCGTGTGTGGGAACGCGGCAGCGGCATCACGATGGCCTGCGGCACAGGTGCCTGCGCTACCGCCGTGGCAGCCGCCATTACAGGCCGTAGCAGTCGCCAGTCCCGCATCATCATGGACGGAGGCACGCTCAACATTGAATGGCGCGAGGACGACGGACACGTTTACCTGAGCGGTCCCGCCGTTATCGCCTTTGAAGGAACCGTGGAACTGAAATGCCCATAAAACCAATGTTAACTGGTTCTACAGGCATTTCCTGTCCTAAAAATAAATAATCGTCTTAATTTAGTGCTTTGCCAATGATGTCAAAGCTTGCGCAAAATCCATGGGAGAGGTTCCAGGATTTTGAGGCAAACCTTCTTGTCGATATCGCGGAGCATCGCTGCCGCCGGTTCTTTGTCCTCAAATCCCTGAAGGACTACATAATACTGCCTCTCGGGGCCGCCAAAGAGGACATAACTGCCCTTGAAGCCGCACTCGTCGCGTAGCCTGTCACAGTAGCTCATGGCGTTGATGCGCTGTGTGAATGTTGCCACAATGACATTAAACGGTGGAGCGGTGACAGTTGAATCAACAGCATTGGCATTAATATAGACCATCCTGACGCTGTCTCCATTGATGACGTGGGTGTAGCGTTGACGCTCGGCTTCTATTTTGGCATAGGTCTCGGCACCGATACCAGTCTGCCGACGTTCGACGGCCTTCTCATAAGCCTCTCGGTAGTTCTTCTCGCTGCTGTGACACGAAGCCAATGCCATGACTGCCAGCAACATCACTATGAAATAAGAAGTCTTCTTCATCTTTATTATAATAAACCTAAAGCCTATTTAGCCAACTCAATGACTTGGGCGTGTGTGATGTTACCTTGATCCAGTGTGAGGGTGACGAGGGTTCTCACCACCTGCCATCCCTGCACGCCAGCAGCACCAGGATTTACCACGAGGCACCCCATGGCTTTGTCGGGCATCACCTTGAGAATGTGGCTATGACCGCAGACAAACAACTTGGGACGTGAAAGTTCCAAGCGCTGCCTGATGCCTGGGGCATACTTACCGGGATAGCCGCCAATATGAGTCATCACAACCTTGACACCCTCGACTTCAAAGATTTCCATTTCCTTGAAGCGGCGGCGCAGGCTAGCCCCGTCCACATTGCCGCAGACGGCACGAAACACCGGAGCGATGGCCTCGAGCTTATCGGCCAGTTCGTCACTGCCGATGTCACCGGCATGCCACACCTCGTCGCAGTCGGCGAAATGCTGCGCATAACGGTCGTCCCACCACGCATGAGTATCGCTGATGATGCCTATTTTCTTCATTCCCTTCAATCGTCTTTAAAGACCTTAAGGACCTTAAAGCATTACAGAGCAAATTCCATTAGGCGGGCAAGGTACTTACCGATGATGTCAAACTCCAGGTTGACGACGGTACCCACCTCGATGCAGTGGAAATTGGTGATTTCGCGGGTGTAGGGAATGATGGCGACCTGGAAACTGTCACGCTCACTGTTGCACACGGTGAGCGACACCCCGTTGACCGTCACACTACCTTTCTCGACCGTCACATAGCCCTTGCGTGCCATCTCAGGAGCCACCTCATACTTGAAAGTGAAATAATGGCTACCGTCCACCTCCTTGACATCGGTGCAAACTGCAGTCTGGTCCACATGGCCCTGCACGATGTGACCATCGAGGCGTCCCTCGATGAGCATTGAGCGCTCAACATTGACCTCATCGCCCACCTTGAGCAGGCCCAGGTTGCTGCGGTCAAGGGTTTCTTGGATGGCGGTAACGGTATAGGTGCCGTCTCCCGGCAAGTCCACAACAGTGAGGCACACGCCATTGTGCGAAACGCTCTGGTCGATTTTCAACTCGTCGGTAAAACTGCACTTGAGAGTGATGTGCAGATTGCCACCGTCCTTACGCAATGCAACGACACGCGCCGCTTCTTCTACTATTCCTGAAAACATATTGATGTCTTTGTTTTATTATTGTCTCAATATAATGTATCTACGCTATTCTAATCAATAAACGTGAACGGCCGTGCTTTATTGCACACTATTTAAAGCAAATCCCCGCCACCTGAACACCAGGGACGGGGAGCAAGCTGTTTAGAAGTTAATATATTGCTTAAAGCCTAGCAGGCAAGCCCGCTTGGCGAGAAGCCGTCATGAAGGCACATCCATCACTTGCCAAACTGCTCAAAGAAGAGCGTGTAGGTGGTCTTGTCGACCAACTCCTCGGGACCGAAGAACTGGATGGGACCGGGATAGATGTAGCACGTCTCGAGCGCCCACTTGTCGCGGTTCTCGACAAAGTGCTTGAAGGGAGCACCCTCAAGATCCACCAGAGCCTTGCGGATAACGGGCTTGTCCTTACCGGAACGACGCTCCATGTTCATCATCATGGTGATGGGCACACCACAGGCTACCCAATCCTGAGCCTTGCGTCCCAAGTGGGTAATGGCCGACATGTAACCGGTAGCACCCACAAAGATGAGGTGTGAAGCGTTGTAACCCAGCGAGTAGCAATAGTCGGCATCAAAGTTGGAGGGGAATGATGCGCGTCCTTCGTAACCAAAGAAGTGATGCTGAGTCTTGAACTTGATGGGTTCAATCTCGCCAGCCTCGGCACGCGTGTCAAGCACATGGGCCACCATGCTGCTGAGCAGACGCTCGCTTTCGATCTGCGATACCATCACGTTACCGTGCTCGTCGCGGTCCAACGCAAGCTGACGGGCCACCTCTTCAGGAAGCGAGTCGTAAACGATGCGATTTTCCTCGGACAGATGCTCACGCACGAAGTTGTTCTGCTCAATTTCACGCAGACGTGAAATCTCGGGGAATTTGGTCAGCATCTCGTTGAGTTCGGCAATGAGTTTCTTCATTGTGGGAACGAATTCCACAATGCCCTCGGGGACGAGAACCGTACCATAGTCCATACCCATATCATGGCGTTTGACAACGATGGTGGCAATCTCCTCAGCGATATCGTGCAGAGTCCTCTCGCGAGCCTCTACCTCCTCGCTGATGATGCAGTAGTTGGGACGTGTCTGCAAGGCGCACTCCAGGGCGATGTGTGACGCCGAGCGTCCCATCAGCTTCATGAAGTGCCAGTATTTCTTAGCCGAGTTGCAGTCGCGTGCCACGTTACCGATGAGCTCGCTGTAAACCTTGGTTGCAGTATCAAATCCGAAGGAAATCTCAATGTGTTCGTTCTTGAGGTCGCCATCAATGGTCTTGGGGACACCAATCACCTGCACGCCGCTATCATGGGCCTTGTAGTATTCGGCCAGAATAGCAGCATTGGTGTTGCTGTCATCGCCACCGATAATGACCAGAGCCGAGATTTTAAGCTCACGCAGGATTTGCAGACCCGCCTCGAACTGTTCGGGCTTTTCGAGTTTGGTTCGTCCAGAACCAATAAGGTCAAAACCACCAGTGTTGCGGTACTGCTCAATCATGTCACTAGTGATCTCGATGTAACGGTGCTTCACCAGTCCGGCAGGACCGCCAAGGAAACCATACAGACGGCAATACTTGTTCAAAGCCTTGATACCGTCATAGAGACCACAAATCACATTGTGTCCTCCAGGAGCCTGTCCACCGCTCAGAATCACACCCACGTTAAAGGGCTTTTCGGGCGGCATGGCAGAATCATCGCGTTCAAAGGTCAATTGAGGCATGCCATAGGTGGTGGGAAACAGCGACTTGATGGCCTCTTGGTCGGCCACCGACTGTGTGGGTTCTCCTTCAATTGCGCGCACGGGGCACCTGAGGGTGACGGGCAGCTTGGGCCTGTAGGTCAGCCTCATGTTCTCCATTAAACTCTTGTTGTCAGTCATTGTTATAATATATTGTTTGAATATTTGGTTTGTAAACAGTTAAACAATCTTTTTACCGCCACAAAAGTAGTGCAAATTTGTCACGCACACATCATAATACGATAACAATTTTTAGTAATATCCAGCCCAATTTAGTTTTTTTGACACTTTGGCGTCAAAAAACGATGATTTTTTGCCCATTTAGGCAGTTTTTTATGGGCAAAACGATGAAAAAATACTTGAAAATGCTAGAAGGGATAACCCACCGAGAAGTGGAATTCGCTGTCATGCTTGAAATTTGGATGCAGCAAGGGCCAATGCTCCTCTCCGGAAGCGGGATCGTGGGCCTTCATACCCATATCGACGCGAACAAGGAAATACTTGAAATCCATACGGATACCGATACCATAGGCAGCGGCAATCTGCTCATAGAACTTGTTCCACTTGAACACGCCGCCTGGTTGTACTGCATAGTCCTTGATTGTCCAGATATTGCCCGCATCAATAAAGAGTCCCAGCTCGATGAGCCAGAATAGCTTTGCCCTGTACTCCAAATTCACGTCAAATTTAATGTCGCCGCAGCGGTTTCCAAAGAATGACCTCTTTTCTTTACTATTGTAGCTACCGGGGCCCAAAGTGCGGACACCCCAACCGCGAACGCTGTTGGCACCACCGCTGTAGAAGCGTTTCTCAAACGGCAACACATCGCTATTGCCATAGGGAATGGCAATACCTGCCCCAATATGGAAAGCGATACTCTGCCGCCGGTCAAAATAATGGGTGAACGCATAATCAGCATCGGCTTTGAAGTATTGTGCATAGCGGATGCCCAATGCCTCATACACACCGTCTTCATCTGGTTCTTGTCTCGAGATGTGTGAGATGGCATTCAACAGGTTACCTGCCGTCTCGGCATTGGCACGAATGGTGAACACATTGCGCTGGAATCGTCCCATCTGCTGCACGCTCAGTTCAGCCTTGTTGGTGCGATAGAAATTGTAGCCCATTCTCATAATCAAGTGATCATCAAAGCTGTACCGCAAAAACGGGTTGGAGATGCTGTCACGGAAAGCAGTATTGAATTTGGGCAGCCTGACAACGCTCAAATCAAACAGCGTGAGCACGTGAGAAAGTCGGCGGCTACGTTCAGTCCACTGGTATCTCCAAGCACCGCCGGCAATGACACGGGTGTACTCGGGACGTGCCTGGTAGTCAAAGTTAACCGCAAAAACCGTTGAAGCTTGTATCTTACGCTTGAATGAGCGTTTAAGGAAGGGGAACATGAATTTAGGGAAGGTCAGTCCCAATTCGGTAGAATACTCACTGTAGTTGTCATTGATGAGTCCACTCACGTTGCCCGAAAGGCTCTCATATGACACCTTTGCCTTGGCGCTCAACACCTCGGAGCCCTTGAAGACATTGCGGTGCTCATAATCAAGTCCCACACCAAAGCCAAGGTCACCTTCACTGTTAGTGCCCTCGAGCGAGACAGATACAGTCTGACTTTTCTCGGGTTGCAGGAGCACAAAAGCGTCCACCATGAGTTTCCCGTCAACTTCCCCCACAGGCCTGATGTCGATGGTAATCTGCTTGAGCGAGTTCAAACGCCCCAATGACTTGTAGGTCCTGTTGAGCGCCTCGGTGCTGTAAAGACCACCGGGTTCAATGTAGTTGCACTCGGCAAGCACATCGTGCCTCAAATAATGGTTATTACCGTCAAACACCCTCACGCCATCGCTCATCACCACAGTATCGACACCCCAGAAGTTCTCATGCATCAAGACCGGATCATAGTTGGTGACATAGGTCACATTGCGCACATAGAAAGGCTGGTGCTCGGTATAGTAAGGCATGTGCTCGTTGCGATAGGGTTCCCTTGTGTTGAGCGTCAAGTCAACATCCTTGGAATTAGCCGCAGTATCGGCATTGAATGTGATGTATTCCTTATTAAAAGCATAATAGCCGTTATTGCGCAGGTTGTTGGTGATGTTCTGCCTCCATTCTTCAAGTTTATTGAAATCCAGGAGGTCGCCCGGACGCACCGTGAAGCGGGCCGAATCGCCAAGAATAATCCTACTCAAATCCTCGTCAGGGATGTCATAGCTGATTGAACGGATGCGATAAGGCTCGCCCAAAACGATGTCAAACGCCACCTTCGCCTTGCGCTTGCTGCTGTCGGCATCCACACGATAAGTGACCACATTATTCATGTAGCCACGGTTATTGAGGGCCAGATGGAGCTGGTTGGCACTGGCCACCGTGAGCGTGCTGTCATAAATTACCGGCGGCGTGCCCACCCTTTGAATCCAACGGTTAAACCAATTATCAGGGTTCTTTCCCGAGAGGTTATAGAAGGCCAATTGAAGCTTCAAGCCTCCCATCACCCTGTGATTGGCATTTTGCCTCAAGTAGTTGGCCAGTTGCGAGGTTTCAATGCCATCGGGATGCTGATCGACGAGATTGATATCCACCTTGTCGAGCAACAGTTTTCCCTGAGGCACATGTTTAGTTGATGAACATGAAGCCAAGAGCGCCATGACCGAGAGGGCCATCACGATCGAAATCATCCATGTCCTTGAAGTGAAGTGCATGTCAATAATGCATCAAATGTTCATCAATACCACAATCCCTGCCACTGGCTGCCGAGTGAAACTAATCGGCCTCGACAAAGTTTCGGTTGGCCTTCAACAGCAAGTCCTCGAACTCAGGTTCACTGCGCAAAGACTTGATATTGAGTGGAGACAAGTCATCATACTGCAATTTAAACAAGCTTCCATAGCCTTTATCCAAAGCCTGCTGCAGATAACTCATCGCCTTGAAATTGTCGCCCTTGGCCGCCATGAGTGAAGCAAGACAATAGAAATTTTCGCCTCCGGGAAGCTGTTCTTTTTCGATGGCATTAATCCATTTGAAGGCATCGACATCGCGTTCTAACTCACTCAGAGCAAACCCCTTGAGGTTGTACATATCGTCTCCCAGCAGCGTCATGACGTTAAAATCCTTAGCCGCCAACTCGTCATAGCCACCCAATCTTTTCAAAGTCAAGCCCCTAGCAATTCTTGCTTCGGCATTGGCCGGCTCGTTTGCCACAGCGGCATTGAGATAGCCCAAGGCATCCTTATCCATTCCCTGGCTTGCCAGCAAAGCGGCCTTGGTCAACAACATGGGAACATGCTGCGGAGCAATGTGAGAACACTGGTCCAGAGCATCCATCGCCGCCTGATAATTCTTTTCACCTCCTGCATAGTAAGCTGCAAGAGCCTTGACGATATAGAACTCGGGCTGCATCGGGTTGCGGCCGATGGCCAAATCAATGCTTGTCAACGCTTCGTCAAAGCGCGCCAGTTCTAAAAGGCACTTAGCGTGATCATAATATATCACATCGCTGTCATACAAGTGATTGCGCTTGATGTAGTTCAAATCCCTCAAAGCCTGGCCAAAACGTGAATGGTCAATGGCAATGTTGGCCCTAAGGAAGCGGCACATGGCACCACCATCTTCGGCAGTCATCGCCAATTTGCCGAGGGCACTCATCACCTCGGCATAATGGTCATCACTCATGTCGAACAAACACTGCGCCGCATTGCCGCCATCGTTCATCGACATGCCCAAAACCAGATTCTGGACCGCTTCTTCAATGTTGCCCTGCTTGGCCAGAATATCGGCACGGTTTTCATACACCTGAGGGATGTTACGGAACAATTCCACGGCCTTGTTCACATGGGCCAACGCCGCAGTAGAGTGGTTGCGGGCCTGCTCAACAAGCGCCAAACCATACATGGCATCATAGTTGCGCGATTCGGCACGAAGAATCGTCTCAAAGGCCTTTTGCGCCGCATCAAGGTTTCCCGCCTTGAGGTTGGCCTTTGCCAACATGTCGGTGCAGGCAAGGGATTTGGGCTTGAGTTCTAGCGCCAGTTTCAAGTCAGCGATCTCACTGGCATAGTCATTTCGTGCTTCGCTGATGCGGGCACGCAGGATGTGCTCGTCAAACCTGAGGTCCTTATCCTTCTTAGGCGTAATCAGCATCGCCTGATTTACATCGGCCAATGCAGCGACAAAATCGCCATTGTAATAGTTCTGATGTGCCCTGGCAAACAGGGTGTTGTAATCATTCGGGTCCTTTGCCAACTGCTCATCATAGACCCGCATTACAGCATTGGTGATCTTGTCTCGGAGCTCAGCATCGTTGTTTTGAGCCATTACAGCCACCCAAGCAAAGAGGAGGCAGAATGCAAGCATGAATTTTCTCATTTCCATAATCACTCTGTCTTATTGAATATTATCTATTGCGTTTATTGTCATCTTCAATTGCGTCAAGCGGTTGAGCAGTCCCTCGAGCAGATCAAGGCGCAGCATGTTGGCGCCATCGCTCTTGGCTTGAGAAGGATCCTGATGTGTCTCCAGGAACAGGCCATCGGCACCCGAAGCAATGGCAGCACGCGCCATGGTCTCGATGAGCTCGGGACGGCCACCGGTCACTCCCCCACCCTGGTTGGGCTGCTGCAGGCTGTGGGTAATATCCACAATGACGGGAGCATAGGCCTGCATCACAGGAACTCCGCGGAAATCCACCACAAGGTCCTGATAGCCAAAGGTCGTGCCACGCTCGGTGATAGCCACCTCGTCATTGCCTGCATCACGCACCTTTTGCACTGCAAAGCGCATCGACTCAGGAGCCAGGAACTGGCCTTTCTTGATATTCACCATTCGCCCGGTGTGGGCGGCAGCGACCAACAGTTCGGTTTGGCGGCACAGGAAAGCGGGTATCTGGAGCACATCAACAAATTCGGCTGCGATATCGGCTTCGACAGGTTCGTGAATGTCAGTAACAACAGGTATCTTGAAGGTCTCGCCCACCTTGCGCAGTATTTTCAAGGCTTTCTCGTCACCGATGCCAGTGAACGAATCGATGCGAGAACGGTTTGCCTTGCGGTAACTGCCCTTGAAGACATAAGGGATGTCGAGCGACTGTGTGATTTTAAGAGCCTTTTCGGCAATGTCCATTGCCATCTCCTCTCCCTCGATCACGCAAGGACCAGCAAGGAGGAAAAAATTGTGTCTTGGCGAGGCCAGTAGTTCTTTCAACATATCTATTAAAGCTTTTTGCTATCAGCATTAAGCTGTTAGCGGTTTGTTATTTCATTAGCAGGGTGTGGATGGCGGCGACGGCCATCATACCGGCCGTCTCGGTGCGCAATCGGCTTTCGCCGAAAGTCACGGCATGAAAACCTGCTGCTGTTGCAGCCTGCACCTCCTCGGGGCTAAAGTCACCCTCGGGTCCGATGAGCACCATCACATCGCGGTCGATCGGGCAGGCGCTGGCAAACGTGATGCGCTGTTCCCGCGGGAGCATGGCATCACAGTAGGCGATGCAGCGTGTACCGTCAAAGGGCATTGAAATGACCTGCTCCACAGGTGTCATTTCGTCTAGCTGGGGCAAGGTCGCCTTGAGCGATTGCTTCATGGCAGCGATCATGATTTTCTTCATGCGGTCGGTCTTGAGCACCGTGCGCTCACTGTTGTGGCAACGAAGGGGGATAATGCGATCCACGCCCATTTCCACACACTTCTCGACAAGCCACTCCATGCGGTCCAGATTCTTGGTTGGAGCGATGCCCAAGACAATCTGGTGTCCCCAGTGCGGTGGCTGTTCAACCCTTTCTACCGCCTCAACGGCGCACCGCTTGGGATGCGCCGTTGTGATGCGGCAAGTGTACAGGTTTCCGTTTCCGTCCACCACTTCGATGGAGTCACCCTCGACCATGCGCAACACCTTCACGCAGTGCTTGGAATCCTCCTCACCCAGCGTCAACGTGTCGGTTATGTCAGGGCAATAGAAACGGTGCATAATTCTTTACTTATTGTCCTCTCTCACATGCTTGTACTTGAACAGGAACATGAACGACACGGCAACAACCAGCGCAAATGCGGCGAAGATGTACCACGCGGTGCTCCAACTCGTGGGAGTATTTCCCACCAGGAAGCCGTCCTCAGTCCAATGGCACAGGCTGTTAACGATGGCACCTGCGGCAAGCGTGCCGATGGTGGCACCCAGACCGTTGGTCATGAGCATGAACAGACCCTGAGCCGAAGCCTTGACATTGGGTTCACATTCCTTATCGACAAAGATGCCGCCCGAAACATTGAAGAAGTCAAAGGCAACACCATAAACCAGACACGAGAGCACAATCAGGATAATACCGGGGAAGGCGGGATTACCGGCACCGAAGAAACCGAATCTCAATACCCAAGCGAACATTGCAATCAACATCACCACCTTGATGCCGTAGCGCTTGAGGAAGAACGGAATCAAGAGGATGCAAAGTGCCTCGGCAATCTGGGAGAGCGATACAAGCATCGTAGCATTATTGGCACCAAAGGTGTCGGCCATCGCGGGATCGCTCTTGAAGTGAGTCAGATAGGGAGTAGCAAAGCCGTTGGTCACCTGTAGCGACATACCCAGCATTGCAGAGAAGATGAAAAACAGTGCCATCTTCTTGGTCTTGAACAGTTTGAATGCTGTCAAGCCCAGCTTTTCGGCCAACGATTGTTCCTCTTTCTTCACCAGCTTGCAGGCAGGCAAAGTCATGCAATACAAGAACAGGACAAAGCTCAACAAGCCCGACACGATGAACTGCATGTAGGTGTATTGGAACTTGTTAGCATTCTCGCCCAAGGTGAAGCCGAAGCTGCCGTTGTCCAACACTGCGCAGTTAACAAACCACATTGTGGCGATGAAGCCAATGGTGCCGAAGACACGGATGGGCGGGAAGTCCTTCTCGGTGTCCATGCCGTTGTCCTTGAGGATGGTGAAGGCCACCGTATTGGACAAAGCCAGCGTGGGCATATAGAAGGCCACACTTAACGTGTAAACAGCGATGAAAGCCACCTTGTCGGGGTTAACGCCAGCAGCAGCGGCAGTCATGCCCATGTAGGCCAAGGCAATCATTGCGGCACCGGCAATGAAATGGCAGATGCCCAGCAGACGCTGCGGCTGAATGTACTTGTCGGCCACAATACCCATCAATGTGGGCATGAAAATCGACACGATGCCCTGAATGGCATAGAACCATGAGATCTCGGCTCCCATGCCGGCAGTTCCCAGATAGTTGCCCATGCAGGTCAGGTAAGCGCCCCACACGGCAAACTCCAGGAAATTCATCACAATGAGTCTTAACTTCAGATTTTTCATAAGAACCTATATTTTAAATATTGATATTCCAATTCACAAAAGTAGTAAAAAGCGGCAAACTATTCCTCACCTTGTGTGGGATTAGTTTTGCTGGCAATGATTTTCTTGATGCGGGCTGCTTTTTCATATTGTTCCTTATCAACATACTGCTGCATGCGCCGCTCCAGCTTCTCGACCGGCAGGTTCTCGAGGCGTACAGGCTTCTGGGGTTTGTAGTCCCCGTCACGCCGCCACTCATAGCTGGTGTGCTCCATGACCTCGGCTGTGGTGAAAATGGGTGCACCGGTACGCAAAGCAATAGCGATGGCATCGCTTGTGCGCGCATCAATGTCCACCTCGGTCATGCCATTGTCCAGATGCATCATTGCGGCAAACACGCCATTCTTGAAGCTATAGATGTTGACATAATGCAATTTAACGCCGAAGGCATGGAACATGCTGACGAACAGGTCATGAGTCAATGGTCTTGACGGCATTACCTGCTCAAGATGAACTGCAATGGACTGCGCCTCGGCAGCGCCCACCACGATGGGTATGCGCCTGGCCTGGTCAGGAGTGCTGTCGGCATTCTCCAGCAACAAGGCATAAGCGCCCGCTTGCACCTCGCTGCGAGTGATACCCAACACCTTAAGCTCTATCAAATTCTCGTTTCCCATTCAATTCTATATGTCGTTTTATCATCAAAAGAACCAATCCCCTTTGATGACATGGTTAAGCGGTGATGACGCCACTGCCGTAACACAAGTGGCCCTGTGCATCATAGATGACAGCAAACTGGCCGGGAGCAATGCCCTGCACGTCTTCCTCGCTCTCGATGACCCACTGGAGGTCGCCGATGCGGGTGAACTTGCCGCGCATGATGTGCGGGGTGTGTCGGTTCTTGAACATGATGTCAACCGAACCCTCAACACCCTCCCAGGGATTGCCCGAAATAAAGTGCATCTCATCAAGACGCAATGTGCGGCCATACTGCTTGGCTGTGCCATATCCGTTGCTCACATAGATGACGTTTTCATCCACGTTCTTGCGCACTACATACCATGGTCCGCCACTCAGGCCGAGGCCCTTGCGCTGGCCGATGGTGTGGAACCAATAGCCGCGATGCTCACCCAGTTTGCGCCCTGTCTCCAACTCGATGATGGGCCCGGGGCGCTCTCCCAGATGGCGGCGGATAAAATCGTTATAGTCAATCTGTCCCAAAAAACAAATGCCCTGACTGTCACGGCGATGAGCATTGGGCAGATGAGCTTCCTCGGCAATGCGACGCACTTCCTCCTTGGGCAGTGAGCCAATGGGGAACATGACATGCTGCAACTGGTCGTAGGTAATCTGAGCCAGAAAATCGGTCTGGTCCTTGACGGGATCGACGGCTGTCGCCAGATACTTCACGCCGTCAATGACCTGGGTGGTGGCATAGTGACCAGTAGCGGTCATGTCAAAGTCTTTGCCCCAGCGTTGCTCAAAGAAACCAAACTTGATCATGCGGTTGCACATCATGTCGGGGTTGGGTGTGAGACCCGCCTTGACGGTGCGCAGGGCATATTCCATCACATGATCCCAGTATTCCTCGTGCAAGGACACCACCTCGAGTGGAAGACCATACTGACGAGCGATGAGCGAACACATCTCGATGTCCTCCTCGGCGCTGCAGTCGCCCTCGTCATTATCCATACCGATGCGGATATAAAAGAGATGCAGGTCCTCGCCCTGCTCCTTGAGCCGGTGAACGACCACTGCGCTGTCAACGCCTCCTGATATGAGTACTGCTATGCTCAATGCTTTTTAAAAATTATATAAGTTTGCCAATCTTTTCTAAATTACTCAAATCAAGCGTTATCGAGAACCTGCTCATCGGTGACACTCTCGGTAAAATAGGCGCCGATGAAATAGTCCAGTGATATTTTTCCAGGTCCCGCCAACAGCATGAAGACAAAAATGCCGATAAACATGAGGGGATAGCCAGGAGCAAAATTGTACAACTGGTCATGAACCGTTACCTGCTCGGACATGATTGCCCTCTCGGCCATAATCATCAGGCCCAAAGGAAAGATGACAGCCAAACGGGTCAAAAAACCAAGCATGATACACACTGCACACAACATTTCCACAATCACCAGCAAGGTCATCGATGCCTCGGGTGAAAGGCCCAAAAAGCCGTCAAAGGTGGGCACGATGGCATCAAAATTCAACATCTGGCGGATGCACAGCTGCAGAAACATGATACCCGTGAAAAGGCGCAGGAATAGCCTCGACAGGTTACTGTAGGTATGGCCCACGCTATACAGGAACAAATTCTTGAAAAATCCGGTCATGGTGCAATTGCTATCAATAGTTAGGGTTCACAGCCGACATCAGTCCCTCGACCGACAGGCTTTTATTTACAATAGTGCGTTGTTCGTCAAGCACATAGCAGCATGGGAACGAACGCAGGTCGAGCACGCGGACAAGGTCCTCGCTGCAACCAACTATCCAGTTGTCGGCAAAACCAGCCGCCATGCGTGCCCAGTCGTCACTGTAGCCGTTAACGCTCAAACAAATCAATTTGGCTTGATCAGCACCGATCAGTGCATTGAGCGCAACATCGGTGCTGAGACGAACCCTGCCAATAGTGCTGTCGGTGCTGTCATCGAGAAACAGCAGGACATAGGTCTTGGCATCAATCTCACTCAAGCGGTGCTTCAAGCCATCAAGACCAGTGTATTCAAAATCGAGCTGCGCCCCTACCTGAACGGCGTTGATGCTTGTCAACTGCTCGACGTAGTGATTGCGAACATCCTTAGGCAACTGTTTTGAAGCAGCAAGCGGCTTAATGAAAGCCACATATACCTCATCACTCCAGTATTCGGCATCGGGGCCATAGAGCGCGCGCTCGGCCACTTCGCCAAGCCGCTGCAAATTACCGGCATTAGAGCGCGCTTTATTTACCAGATCATTCACCACCGACATGACGACATTGCGGTGGGAATAACGGAAGAAATCGACAAAGTCACGGAAAGTGTTTTCAAGGGCCTGTTCGTCGGTGATGTTCTTGCTGATGTCAAAATCATCCCAAAAGTGAGAGATAATGAAATTGCAACGGCTCTCGAGCGTGGAGCATGTGTCAGGAGCCAATGGATAGGCGAACAACCTGCCCGGCTGCTGCTCAGCCCGTTGCACCTGAGCTATTGCCGACGGACAATATATCGCACACAAAGCGGTGATTAACAATAAGATATGTTTCATTCTCAACTATTATTTGCCAACGTTGGTATCATTTAACCTGCTAAATTACAATAAAAGCAGCAATCTTGAGGCACTGTCGGCGTCAAAAATATTTACATGTCAACATTTTTTCACACGCTTGACTCTTGGAATAATCGCCATGAATGAAATCGACATTAAAGCAAAACAGCCGAGAATAGATTTGCATCATTCTCAACTGTCCTCCTGCTTCAGTATATAGTGTTTTCAAGTATTTTAGTATTCAGAATGAGGGCTCGTAATTATCGTGGCGCAAAAATAGTGCCAGCCATTGTGCCTGACGTAGGAAAAAGCCGAGAAACTGTTTGGGAAAAGCGATTATTTCTCTTTAAAGTTTTTCAATTTTTGACCAATAATTAAACCAAGTAGCTCATTTACAATTAATTAAAAATACAAACACAAAAATGGCCGCGGCCATGCCACGGCACGGGGAACCAGCCCGAAAAAAAAATGGAAAATACGGCACGGGGAATTGGCATGGAAAGAGGAAGAGAATGGGAGATGTGCAATGAAAAACACGCGAGGAAAGGCTGATCGCGGGGAACAGAAAAAAACCAGGCTCGGGAACCTTGCGGTCTCGAGCCTGGTTGATATTCTTATCTTAATGATTCCTATAAAACGTGATCAATTACTCATCACGGTTGCGGAGCTGCTGAACATAGACAGCCTTCATCATTTTCTTGCGGTTGGTGATGGAAGGCTTTTCAAAAGCCTGACGGGTACGCAACTGCTTGATGACACCGGTTTTTTCAGTTTTACGTTTGAATCTCTTGAGGGCGCGTTCGATGTTGTCGCCTTCCTTAACGGGAACAATAATCATAATTTGTTTGTTTTGTTTTAATTGTTTTTATGTTTGTAAATGTTTGGAATTTCTTTTCCGTTTGCGGCTCTATAAGGATTGCACATCGCCGGCGAGCCACATGCCGAGCGATGCCAAATTGGTCGATATGTATTGATAATCAATTTCTTAAAGCAGGTCAAACAACCCCCTTTCCTTTTAGAGCGCCGCAAAGTTACACAAACTTTTCACAATGGCCAACATTTTTGCAAAAAAACTTGCGACCATGTTTTTCACACAGTCGCAAGTACAGAAGCCTGTATCTGGCGGATTATTTCTTGCGGTTGCGCACCGAGCGGACGTTGGTATTGACCGTCTGAGTGCTTGTTTTGGGCTTGCGCTCCTTGACTTTGGTCTTTTTCTCCTTGGCCTTGGATTTGGTTTTAGAAGACTTCTTGGTAGTTGAAGACTTGCTGCCACGCTTGGTAGTGCGCGTCACGGTCTTCTCCTCGGTCTCGGCAGAGGCTTCTCCTTCTACCTGCTCGGCACCTTCTTCGCCCTCTTCGAGTTCACCCTCGGCTTCAGCACGGGCTTTCTCTTCAGCCTCGGCGCGGGCCTGCAGTTCCTCCAATGGCGGCACCCACAGATCCTTGTTGAAACGCTGCAAGCGCTGTTCGATGCTGTCTTGTGCATGCTTGAGCGCCTCGGGCTCGGAGTACATCTGCTTGAGGGCCATGTTACGCAGATTCTTGGTCTTGATGATGTCGCCAGTGTACATGTTGAGCTTGAAGAAGTCGTCAAGGCTGTATCGCGGCAGGTTGTTATCATCATCGGTGAAGACGTATTGCTGTGCCAAGTAGGGGCGAATATCGTTGAGTTTTACCCAGAACATAGGATATTTGCCTGTTTCACCGCTCCAGTCATCCATCTGATGCAGAACGGGGCACAAATACTCGACACGTGCCTTCATCTGATTGCTGCGGGTGTCAAATTCCCACTTCTCGATGACATAATAGCTGAGACACTGATTGCCACGGATATCGGCATCCTCGAACTCATAGATGGGGTTCTTGGGAGTGCTGCCCTTGGCCTCGGTGTAATCAATGTAGTGGTTGAAGAACATATCCGCCACATTAATCTTATGGTTGTCATCGAAGATTTCGGCTTCGTAGTCATAGGCCGAGATCTGGTTTTTAGCCAGCAAACGCATGATGATGAAGTACAAGTTCTGGCCGTCCTGGTTGGGCATTTCAGGATAAAGCAGTGCGGCGTTCTTGCCCTTGGTCAAGTCCAGCTCGCGGTAGATGACCTTCATCCACTGCAAGTCGGCATCGTTGGGCTCCTTGACCTCATAGAAGGACTGTTGCCTGTCGCTGATGACGGCTTCGCCATTCTTCTTGTCCCTATCCCTACGGGTATCGCTGCCGGTGCGTTTTGTCACCTGTGCGTTGCTTGCGAAGACTGTTCCAAGCAGCAACAATGCGATAATCAATCTAAGACTTTTCATATTCTTGATGTTCAGGTTGTTTGTTTCAATTAGTTAATGATGACCTCGATGGGTGAAATCTCACGGGTGATACCGTCGGGTCCTGTTGCCTTGACGCCACGGATGAGGAAGCGCTTGCCATGCTGGAGGCGTTTAATGCGTTCCTTTTGACGCTCGGTGAACTGTGCGCTGTTGCTTGCCTCGGGATGGAAATCGCCCATGGCGTCCACAAAGAGGCACTCAAACGACACGACTTTGAAGTCAATATTCAGAATCTCATCGTCGATTGCGGCATCCAGTCCGCTGGCGGCCATTAGCAGGTTCTTGGCAAAAGGCCTGCCGCCCTTGTAGCGGTTAGTATGGCCCTCGGCATCCTTATAGGAAATGAAGGGTGTGGGATCGGGCAACTTGCGCACCCTGAAGGTAGTGCTGCCCACGTTGGTGCGCTGTCCGTCCATTTCGGCTGTCACCGAGATGACACACTCGGCACCCACCTTGGCGGGGCGTGCAATCCACCCGCCACCGCTCTTGGTGAGCGAGCCATTGGTCATCGTAGCGCTGATGCTGCTCTCGGGCACACCAGGCACAGCGATGCTGATGGGGTTGTTGATACCGGCATAGAGCACGTTCATCATCGTTGCGCTGATGGTCGCCAGCGGGTCAATAACGGTGTAGCTCGACTTGAAGTCGCGGCGTGTCACCGAGCCGTCACGTCCCAGCACTTCGATCCATCCCGAATAGTCATATTTACCGGCCTTGCCAGTACCCACCTCATAAATGCCGGTGTTGTTTCCCAGACGTCCACCATTGACATAGACGACAGGTCGCTGAGTGGTATCGATAGCGGCGAGCACGATTTGTGCCTTGTACTTGGTGCCACGCATGACAACGCGTGACTCGGGTACCACAAAGGCGTTGACCAGGTTCACACGCAGGTCACCCAAGTCGACATTGGTCAGCATCTGATTAAGTACCTCACCCTCGGCATATCGCACGTCATTCTGCAGCTTGGTAAGCAGGGTGACGGCTGCGATACAAGGCATATTCTCGAACAAGGTCTCCTCCCACGTGTGCTTGCTGATGTCGTGGTTGGCCAGCTTGGGCGGGGTTGTCGAGAGTGCCGTCTCAAGGTTCTGGCGCTTCTCGGGATCCTCAAGGAACGATGTCACAAATTGGCGATACTGGTCAATGCGCATCCTTAGCTTCTTGCCCTTGCCACCGGTAGCTGCAAGCATCACCTCGCTGGAGGCATCCAGGTTGTCGCGGTTGCGTATGTTGTTCACATCGCCATCAGGCCCGTCGGCATGCTGCACGATTTGAAGCTTCAACGAGTCGATGTAGTCGAAAAGCTTGTCAGTCTCTCCGACCACCTGTGTCGCCTTGTCCAGCCAAATCTTGCCCTTCTCGGGATTCTTCTCGTTGAAGGCCTGGAGCTGACCATAGAGTGCCTGGTTGCGCGCCGTGATGGTGCGGTTGGAGCGTGTCAAACCGTCCTCCACCTGGCTGAAACCGTTGAGCACGTCGCTCGACACGTTCAGCGCAAGCATTGCCGTCAAGACGATGTACATGAGGTTAATCATCTTCTCACGGGGCGACATGCGATTGACGCTCTTATTTTTTGATGTTGCCATCTATTTTCTTCTCTCTATTATAAATAGGAATAGTTGTCAGTTAAAAAGTCATTCAACGACGCTTCATGCGTCCTGATCATCACTGTTGGGATCAATGCCAGGCATTCCAGGCATGGGGCGGTACATGTTCACGGTCATGGCCTTGACCATCTTCTCATACACGCTGTTGAGCTGCTTCATGTAGCGGGCCATCTTCTCGGTCTCGTCACAATAGTGGGCACTCTCGGCTGCACTCTTCTCATACATGTCTCGGATGTCCTTCAAGCCACGGTTCACACGATCGATGTTGTCGAGCTGTGACGAGATGCTCTTGAGCTGGATCTCGTAGATGGTGTTCAAGCCGCTGATGTTCTGGTTGAGGGCCTGCATCTGGTCCACATAGCCTGTTGAGCTATCCGAAATAGTCTGACTGTTTTCGGTGATGGCGCGATAACTGCCAAGCAACGTCTGGCTCACCTCGTTGAGCGCCGTGGTGGTTGCTTGCAGTTTCTGCATCTGCTCGCTAATACCAGCCATCTGGCTCAGGTACTGCTGTGTAGCGTCGGTCAGTTCGGCCATGCGTGAGAGCTGGTCGCTGGCAGCAGCCATCTTTGCGATGCTCTCGCTGAGTGACATGGTGTCCTCTTCACTCAGGTTCACACCCTGAGGCAGTCCAACGGCGTTCTTGGCCTCGGAGGCGCTGACGTTGATTTCTCCGTCAAAGCCTTCACCATTGCCGCCACCGATAATGATACCGCCGCCACCGGCAAAGTCAGGACGGTCCTCGGGATTCTGAGTGGCAAGTACAGGAAATACTTCCTCCCAGTGGTACTCCTTCTCGGGCTTGTCAAATGCCGTGAGGATAAACATGAGTACCTCGGTACCCATACCGATACACAACAGTGTGTTACCACCAGGCAAGTGCAAAATCTTGAAGAGTGCACCCCAGATTACGATAGCGGCACCGATACTGTAGGCGAAATTGAAAAAACGCTGTCCGCTGTCGCTCTTAAGGAAGCGGCCGGCTTTCTTTTTATATTTTTTTACCTTTCCCATTGTTGCTTGAACTATGATAAGATGTTGAGTGTGATAAACAGTTTAATGATATTGAATTAAAAATGCTTAATTGGCGGCTAGTCCTTACAGCAGTTCTTGCGTTTGCCCTTGACGAGTCCCACCTTGGAACGCACACAGCGGAATCCGATGTAGCTCCTCTGCTCGTTCTGGTACTCCCACATGCGCAGGTCGGCACGAATGTTGTGCACCACATCCTTCCAAGAACCGCCACGCACGATCTTGCGCGACATTTTGTAGGGGTCCTCTTGGGCCACATAGTAGCGGTACTCGGGGTTGATATCGTCAGTCATGCGGTCGATGCTCTCGGTATAGGCCGTCGAGGTCCACTCGCTCACGTTACCAGCCATGTCATAGAGGCCATAGTCGTTGGGCTCATAGGTGCCGACGGGTGCCGAAATGATGTAACCGTCCTTCACATAGTTACCCTCATCGGGCTTGAAGTTGGCATAGAAGCATCCCTCATCAACGGTCAACGGCAGATCGCCTTCCCAGGGGTATTTGTTCTTGTTCTTACCCGCACGTGCAGCAAACTCCCACTCGGCCTCGGTGGGCAGACGGAACGGCTCGACGTAAATTGCCTGATTGCCCATCGACTTCTTGAGGAACTCGGTGCGCCAGTGGCAGAAGGCATTGGCCTGCTCCCAGCTCACACCCACAACAGGATAGTTGTTGTAGTTGCCGTTGGCGAAGTACATGCGAACATAGGGTTCCTGATAGGCGTTCTCAAAATCGTTCACCCAACAGGTTGTGTCGGGGTAGATGTTGACAATGTAAGTGTTGAGGAAATCATAGTCGCTTTGCATGGCGCGCGTGATGGTCTGACGGATGATGCGGCCATCGTCGTCGATGAAAGCGGTATCCTTGCTGATGGTGGGAGGCGTCATGTCCACCTCATGGTCGGTGTTATAGTCTCGACGCGTGGGGTCAAAGCGGTGTTTGCGCTTGGCTGCCTCGGTCAAGTTATAGACCTCATAGCGGTAATTCATCTGCGAAGCATCCAGTTCTTTCACACCAGTGATGGGGTTGATGCGGTAAACGCTCTCGATGGCACGTTCCTCATCCTCACTGGGATTCTTCCAAGGGATGCTCTTGCTCCAGTCGAGATGCGGAGTGATGGGATTACCTTCCTTGTCCTCCTCGATCTTGAACTCCTCGTTGCCGCCATAATTAGGATCGGCAAGACGTTCACGGATAATCGAGTCGCGCACCCAATAAACAAACTGCTTGTACTTGGAATTGCTGACTTCCATCTCGTCCATCCAGAAGGCGTCCACCGAGATGCCGTGTGCCGTCGAGTCAATGCCCCATACCGAGTCACGCTCATTGGGCCCCTCGCGCATCGAACCGACATCGACGAGTACCATGCCAAAGGGTGTGGTTTCATTAAACACGGTAGCACCAACGCCGGTAACCTCACCGCCGCTGAAACCTCCCTTGCGCACCGATCCGCAGGACACTGTCGCCAAAGCGACCAAAAGTATCAAAAATAGTTTCTTCATATTCTTACATTAAGCGTACGCTTTTTTGTTTGTTCTTGTTCTTCTCTCTCTTGTCGAGTTTCACATTATATGTTACAAAGACCTCATGACTGCCAAAGGTCGCCTTGCTGATGTCTGATACAGGATAGTCATAGGCATAGCCGATATAGGCATCCTTCAGGTTCACACCGATAAAAGCCGTCACAGCATCCTTCCAGCGATAACCCACGCCAATGTTGAACATGCGATTGTAGCGCAACACCGTGGCAAGCTGTGCAGTCCAAGCCTTTTGGTAGGAAGCAAACAGTGCAGAGGGTTGTATCTCAAATAACGAATTATTAATCGGAATATTGCCGCCGGCCATAAAATAATAGCCGCGGCTCATGTTGTACTCCCAATACTGGAAGGCTTCACGCGAGACCTTCATTTCAATTGTTGGAGCCGTCAAGTGAGTGACGGCAAATCCCACCCAGAACCGTGGATGCGAGAAAAAAACGCCCGCATTAGCGTCAAAGGAGGTACCCGAAACATCATTGTCGGGAAGGGCTTCATCGGATTGGCTGTGTGCCTCGTCGCCCTCGGGCAATCTCACCTTGTCGCGATGGAAAGTTTGCGAGAACACTCCAGGCTGTACACCCAGACTGAGCATCATGTTCTTACCGATCTTGCGCTTGTAAGCTATCTGTGCCCCGACACGGGTATTGGTGAACAGACCGATGCTCTCATACTCCAACTTAACACCTGCTCCGAGTTTCTGTCCCAACAGTTTATAGGGCATGTCGGCGGTCAAGTAGAAGTTCATGGGCGCATGACTGAAATCCACCCACTGCATACGGCTTCCCAGTGTTATGTGGATGGCGTTAAGCTCGCCCGCAGCAGCAGGGTTATAATAGGTCGTGCTCAACCACGAGTGAGAAAAGGCGGCATCGACCTGAGCCAACGCACCAAACGCCACGAAAGCCGCCAAAGTCATAGCGGCTAAAAGACGTTTTATGTCAAGCAACTTCATTGTCATCACATTATTCAAAGAAGAATGTCACCACTACCATGTCGTTCTTCACCTTGTTTACACTCTGGGTGAAACGCATCCTTTCATCTCCCTCTTCCAAGTCAGTACGATTCTTGTTCAACAGGTTCTTCAATCCGAAGCAGAACTTGATTTCGGGGCACAACTTGAAGAAAGGCATATAGAAGTCACATCCCATGCCCACCGTAAGCATCACGTCACCATTGTTGAGCTTGAGCTGATCGCTGCGATCCTTGGCAAGGTCGTGGACATACATGGCACCGGCTGTGAAATAGGGACGCATGTTATGGTAACGCTTAGCGCTCATTTTCAGGTCAATGGGCAACACAATGTAGGTGGATTTAATGTTCTGGCTCTGTTTGTACCTCTCATCACTATTGGGGTCGCCACGGTGATTGAGGAATTTCACCACCTTGTTGCCAAAATACAGGCCCGGAGAAATTCTTAGGTTGAAATGCTCAGCGATGCGGTAGTCGGCCAGCACGTTTACCGAAAAGCCTGGCGAGTGGGCTGGCACGTCGGCATACCACTCCTCGCCGGGATACATATCACTGTCACCAGTGATATGGCCGTTATTGGTGATAGCAAGATTCTGGAAATTCATACCGAATGAGAAGCCGAAATGCAACTTCTTGGAGTCGGCATAAGGTCTGTTCAGAATCATGTCATTATCCTGGGCATGCGACATTGCGCACCCCATCACCATCAGCACTAACCACAATGCAATATGTCTGAGCTTGGTCTGGTTCATTTAACCTTATTAACGCAGTTTTTCGCGCCTTATTGCTTAAAATGCAAAAAACTGTGACAAAACTCTCGGCCAGCCACCGAGTCGCAACTAACGATTGTTACTAAATCCCGAGAAAATCCATTAAAAAAATATTTTTTTAATGAAAAAACTTGCTCATTCCAATAATAATTGCGACTTTTGTAAAAAAATTTCACACAATACGGTTCGGTTACATGACAACTTGTTTCATAATTCCCTGCCAGTGTGAGACTTTTTAACTTAGCACATGATGATTTTTAACCTCTTTTTATGTTTAACTTTTAACCATTTTAGTTTATGAAAAAATTATCACTTATGTTGTTGATGGCCGCATTGGCATTGCCAATGATGGCTCAGTTTGCCAATAAGGCTGACTTAATGGCTGCCAAGATTGACCGTAGCACCCTTGAGCAGGGAGCACTCAATCCCCTCAAGGAGTATAAAGGCATGTTGACTCCCGCCAACATGACTCGTGACACCGAAACCCTCTTCTGGGACTTTGAGGATGAGGACGACTTTGAAGGCTGGCTGAGCCTGGATAACGATGGCGACGGCAATGGCTGGGAAGTTGATGACTACTATTCACACAATGGCGGCTCATATAGCCTGAAATCACGCAGCTACTATTCCGGTGCATTGGATCCCGACAACTGGCTGATTTCGCCCGAGGTACCCCTGGGTGGAACATTGTCATTCTTTGCAATGAACTACCTGTCAAGTTATCCCGACAATTTTGCCGTTTATGTTTGCATCGGCACTCCCACCTCGGCCGAGGACTTCGTGCAGGTTTCAAACATGATCACTCCCCCCACTGATTGGACCGAGTATACCATTGACTTGAGCGACTATGCTGGTGAGGTTGGCTGCTTCGCTTTCCGTCACTATAACAGCTATGACATGTTCCAAATCTTCCTCGACGACATCACTTACACCTTCGAGTCAGGTCCCGTAACCCCCGTTCCCGCAGAGTTAGTTGCTATCCCCTACATCAACGATGCTGATGTTACCTGGGACGCTGGTGAGAGCACCGAGTGGAACCTGCGCTACAGGGTTTACACTCCGGAGCCCGAGATGACCGGCTACTTCTGGGACTTCGAGGATGAAACCGAATTGTCATGGACCTCGGTAGACGCCGACGGTGACGGCTTTGGTTGGTTCCTCTGGGATCCCATGAGCCTGGGCTATGACACAGGTGATGGCGAACGCTTGTTCGGAACCAAGTGCGCAACTTCGGCCAGCTACAATGGCTATGGTGTTCTGTATCCTGATGATTGGATGATTTCGCCCAAGGTAACCCTTGCTAAGGACTTCTCGTTCTGGGCTGCCGGTCAGGATCCCAGCTACGCTGCCGAGGTATTTGCAGTTTATGTATCAACTGGCGATCCCAACGATCTGAGCAGCTTCGTGAAGATTTCTGACGACATCGTTGCTACCAGCCCCATCGAGCAGTACACCTTCGACCTGAGCGCCTATGAGGGCATGGAGGGCTATGTTGCCATCCGTCACTACAATGTTTCCGACATGTTCCGCCTGAACATCGACAACGTCCTGATTGGTGAGCTGCCCGAGCCCGTTGAGGAGGCTGAATGGATCTATGTATACGGCCTTGATGTGAATGCTTACACCATCGAGGGTCTGGATCCCGAGACCACCTATGAGGTACAGGTACAGGCTGTTAATGAAGACGTTCCCAGCAAGTGGAGCGGATCTTGCATCTTCACCACCGGCAAGACGACTTCAGTTGAGGAAATCAGTGTAGCTCCCGTTGATGGCGCTTACTACAACCTGATGGGCCAGAAGATGAACGGCAACAACCTGCCCGCTGGCATCTACATCCACAACGGCAAGAAGATTCTCGTTAAGTAAGAATCTCAATGCCAGAGGAAAAAGATGACCTTCCTGATGAAGGTCGGGACGACAATAGAGTCCCATAGTCATTTTCCCGAAACAATTAACTGCACACAGCACCGCGATTGCGAGCTGTGTGCAGTTTCTTTTTCATCTAGGGGAATATGACGTTAGGAGGAGTGGCGATTGAGCAGGCGCGAGACAGGACGCGTGAACAGGCGGTTGACTATCCAAGCGAGGAAAATGTCGATGGGAAGTGCAAAGACGGCCATCAGATTGGCGTCGGTGCCGAAAAGGTCGTTGCTGACGACGTTTGCTGCCTCAATGATGTTGAAATGTCCCAGAACAGGATTGATGAGTCCTGAATAAATGAAGAGAATAAACCCTTGCAACATGAACATTTCAAAGCTGATGTCTCCCAACCACTGCATGGGGCGGCTGGCCATGAATTTGCCGATAAAGCCTTCGCGCTTGTTATAAAGCAAGCATCCCATGATGAGAACTGCAACGGCGGGCCACCAGATGATGGCGTCGCTCCATGGCAAGAATGCGGGATAGGCCCTGATGAACATCACCGTCACCGAGAGCAGGGCAATGGAAATCAGTTCAAGATCTGTGCCGTTTTCGCTTTTCCCCAGCACTTTAACATTTCTCATCGACTGGCAGGCAGAAGCCAGCGTCATGCCGATGATGAAGTCAATGAGACGAACCGGCGGGAAGACATACAGTGCAATCTGCCCCAAGAGATCCTGTCCGGCAAGGACAATGACATCGATGATTACCAGCACGATAATGATGGCCAACTGGATGCGCAGGTTCAAAGGTTTAAACCATCTGGCAAGCAAGGGATAGCACAGGTAGCAGAAGAGCAGCGTACTCAGGAACCAAGCGAACTGGTTATAGGAGAAATAGATGTGATGAGAAAGTGACCAACTCTGCAAGAGCAATGCGTTGAGTTCCAGCGTCGGGTGCTGGATTAGGGGTTTTCCCGCCCATGCCAGAGCGATGATCATGAACACCAAGACAAGCCAGTGCAACGGGTAGAATTTCAAGGCATGACGCCAAGCAAACTTACCATAGGAATGTGCATCCAGGTCATTGATGGGGTGCTTGAGTGCCAAGAGGAAACCGCTTGCCATCAAAAAGAATGTCACACCAGCCCATGTCAATTCCTCCAATCCGGAAACTCCCACATGGAACAGGACTATGATTATTGCGAACACGGCTCGCCAGCCATTGATTGTCTTTATCTTCATCAGTTATTATTTTGAAATTTGCTTTTGAAAAACGCCATTAACGGTCGCGAAAAATAACGGTTCACCAGCCAGGCCAGCGGCAGGAGCACCAACCAGACGCCGATGAGTTTGTAGCCATAGGCCATGATATCAAAATGACCTGCGACAGGAGCCACCACATAGTTGTACAACAGGAACGCCACAAACTGCAGCATATAAACCTCAAAACTGATGCTGCCCAGCCATTGCAGGGGCTGCCACTTGAGAATGCGCCCAAAGAAACCCTCCTGCCCATTGAGCAGCGCCATCGCCAACAGGATTGCTCCTTGAGGTACCAGCCAGATGATGACATCTTCCCATGGTTTGACCCATGTAGTCTTGTTCCTGATAAGGATGACCAAGCCGAACAACAGCAGCAATGCCACATCAATTAGCGTGGCTCTAGCAAAACCAACTGCTTGAAAGCGTGGTTTGAGCAATGTGTAGATGCGGAATACCATGATGCCCATCGTGAAGTCAATCACATGGGCCAACGGATTGACATATATCGCCTCACGGCCAGGAATGTCCAGCCCCGGCAGGATTGCAGCAGGAATCATTGTCATCAAGACGATGGCGATGCCCAAGTGATACCAGCGCCAACGCCTCGTCACATAAGCAAGCAAGGGATAGACCACATAGCAAAACATCAGCACGCACGAAAACCATGCCACGGGATTGATGCCATAGTGCATGTCGTGCTGAGGGGACCAGGAATGCAGCAACAGGGCTGTCAAAGCGGCATTACTCCAATCCACCGTTGTGGAATGGAACATGAGCGCGAGGGCAATCATCAACGCCAGCGCCAACCAGTTCAAGGGATAGAGCCTTGCGGCATGACCAAGGACGAAATTGCGGTACTCTCGAGACGAAATCGTGTCAAACGGGTGCTTCTTCATCAGCAAAAAAGCGCTGACGATGAAAAAGAAAGTCACGCCCGCGGCACACAAATCCCACATCGCAGTCAAGCCGCCGTGAAACAATACCACAACGACTGCAATGAGTCCGCGCCATGAGTTGATTGTCTTGATCAATGCCTCACTAGTGAATGATTTTTACCTAAAACAGGAAGCCTGACGAGGCCGAAATAAACGCTTGCAGGCCAAATTAGGATGCAAAAATACAAACATTTGCACAAAGAGCGCCATAAAACACAAGAATTTTGTACCTTTGCAGCCGCAAAAATGTCAACAACCGAACAAAGCGACATTCGGGCAACCAGCCGTAGCTCCAAATTCATCAAGGACATCGGCATATATGCTATCGGGAACATCGGATCAAAACTCATCACGTTCCTGATGGTACCTTTGTATACCTACTTCTTGCCCAATAAGTCAGACTTCGGGTACTATGACGTGTGCCTGTCGATGTGCTTCCTGCTTATTCCATTTGTCACGTTGCAGATGAGAGACGGCGCCTTCAGATTCCTGCTTGACTGCGACGACGAGACCCGTCGCCAGCGCATCGTTACCTTTGTCAACCGCTCGATGCTGACGACCTTGTCCTTGGCTTCGCTGGTTGCCGTGGCACTCATGCTGACGACCAACATCGGCTATCTGGGCTACTGTCTGGGACTGCTGATTGCGTTATCACTGCAGGAAGTTTATTCCCAGGTGTTCCGAGGTTTGGGCAATAACCGTGCTTTTGTCATTGTGGGCATCCTGTCGGCATTTTTCATTGGCTTGTTCAGCGTCATCTTTGTCGCCGGCTTCGGTTGGGGTATCAAGGGTGTGTTCCTTGCCAACATTGCCGCACGCGTGGTGGCTCTGGCAGCTGTCGAAGCCCGTGTGCGCCTGATTACCAGCAACACCCGCTGGTCACTCAGCGTGCGCGACGTGGGCCGCGACCTGCTGCGCTACACCCTGCCGTTGTTGCCCGGCTCACTGTGCTGGTGGCTCACCGGCAGCAGCGACCGCCAGTTCATCAAGATCTTTTTGGGGCTGGATGTCAACGGGTTATATGCCGTTGCGACGCGTTATACAGGCATTATCATGACGCTGGCCATCATTTTTTATCAGGCATGGCAAGAAACAGCTATCCTGCAATACCACAGTCCTGACCGCAACCGCTTCTTTTCCAAGATGTTCAATGGCTACATTTTCCTGTTGTCGGCCATTCTTGTCGGTTATGTGTTCCTGCTCAAGGTTTTCTATGGCCTGCTTACCGCCGAGCCCTATCAAGAAAGTCTCAACTACATCTATCCGCTGGGTGTGTCGGCCGTGATTTTTGCCATTGCAGCATTCTTTGACATGGGATACCAGTGTGCCAAGGATACCCCACGCACCCTGCCCGCGATTGTTCTTGCGGCCATTGTCAATGTGGTGCTTAACTTCGCCTTGATCAAGCCGTTTGGCGTGTACGGCGTCATTGCCACCCAGATCATCACCTATATCGTGCTGGTCATCTATCGCTGGCATGACATGAAACGCTATTTCATCCTGCGACTGGAGAGGCGAACCCTGCTGCCCGTGCTGGTCGTTCTGGCGTGCTCCCTACCCTTCTATCTGAGCCACAACAAGTTCATTGACGTGGCAGTGATGATTGCCGCCATTGCCTTGATAACGTGGCCCGTACGCGGCGAGTTGCTGGAGTTGTGGCGCTCAAAAATCGCTAAAACACACGAAGCGACAAAATAATTGTCAATAAACATCGTTTATAAGATAATTAAAAAAGCTAATCATATCAATCATCAATGAAATCCAGATTACTTATAATGCTGATTGCCGCTGTAACTTTGCTGTCGTGCCAATCAAGCAAAAACAATTCGCTGGCCTACTTTAAAGACCTGGAAGCCAGCCAAAGCGGCACTTTAGCCAATCCACAAAGCAATTATCCCATCCACATCCAGCCCGACGACGAGCTGGTCATTATTGTGACATCGGCAGTTCCCGAAGCCACTGCGGCCTATAACCTGCCAATGGATAACCCCGCCGTGCGCGGCAACCTGCGCCAGTCGACGCAGCCCCGCACCCAGACCTACGTCGTTGACGATGCCGGCTATATCATGATGCCCGTGCTGGGCCGCCTGCTGGTGAAGGGAAAGACGCTGAATGAGATTTCCAGTGAAATCACTGCCTTGGTGTCGCAAAACGTGAAAGACCCTCTTGTACGCGTTGATATCGTCAACTTCTCGGTTGACGTGATGGGCGAGGTGCGAACTCCCCAGCGTGTTTACTCCGGTCACCAGTTGTTCACCGTGCTCGACGCGCTGTCACAGTGCGGCGACCTGACCGAGTATGGCAAGCGTGACCGTGTATATGTGATCCGCACCGAGGAAGGGAAACGCTCCTATCATCGCCTGGATCTCACCAACAGCGAGGTCTTCAATTCACCCTACTTCTACCTGAAGCAGAACGATGTCGTCTATGTAGAGCCTAACCAGATCCGCATCGACAACTCGAAATATAACCAGAACAACGCATTCAAACTGTCGGTTATCTCGACCGTTGTGAGCAGCGTTTCGGTCATCGCATCACTTGTCATTGCCTTGACCCGATAACCATCTTTTAACACAGAATTATGGCAAATTTCAATACCCCGACCACTGCCCAGCAAGAGGAACAGATTATTGACTTCAATGCGTTTGTCCGCAAGTACAAGCGCTATTGGTGGTTGTTCCTGCTGTCACTGGTCGCATGCATGAGCCTGGCATTCGCCTACCTGAAGTATGCCAAGCGCGTCTATAACGTGAAGGCCGTTGTGCTTGTTGCCCAAGACGACAACAAGGGCGGCGCCGGTGCCAACCTGCTCAAGAGCATGAAGCTGATGGGCGGAGGCAACAAGGTTGACGACGAGATGATCGTGTTTGCTTCCCAGGAGTTGTGCAGCGAAGTCGCCAAGCAACTGGGACTCAACCACAGCTACATCGAGAAGAAAGAATGGTACAAGCCCGATAAAGACCACTACAACAGTACTCCCATCGAGGTCATCGCCCCCGAAGAGATGTTTGACACCTTGTCGGTTGTCAAGTTCAAGATTGACGTTGACAAGCAGGGCAAGACCAACATCAAGGCTACCAGTGGCAAGGACAAGCTCGCCAACATCAAGGGAGCCACCCTGCCGGCGACGATCAAGACCAGCTATGGTATCTTCACCATCAGACCCACCGATAAGTTCAAGCCCGGCAAGGCCTGCCACATCACCGCCAAGTTGAGCGGCAACCAAATCCTCGGTGAGATTCTGAACAACCGCATCAAGGTCAAACTCGCCACCAAGAAATCGAACGGTATCAACCTGTCGATTGCTGAGAGCAGCCGTTCCCGCGGCAAGGACATCCTGAACAAGCTCATGGAGCTCTATAACGAGCGAGGCCAACGCGAGAAAGACGAGGAGGCCATCAACACCGCCAAGTTCATCGACGAGCGTCTTGCCCTCATCTACAAGGGCTTGACGAGCAGCGAGGCCGACATTGAAGCCTACAAGCGAGCCCACAAGATTGTGGATCCCGAGTTGCAGGTCAAGTCGGCAGTGGGCAAGCAGGAAATCACCGATCGTGCCATCGTCAAGCTCGAGACCAACAAGCAGCTGCTGGGCATGGTCAAGGACTTTGTGAGCGACCCCGCAAACAAGCGTTCCTATATCCCGTTTGACGTGGACTCAAGTGCTGCTTCAAGCGCCATTAAGGCCTACAACAACCTGCTTGTCAAGCGCCAGGAACTGGAGCAGTCGGCCAAGGGTGACAATATGGTCCTCAAGCAAATCGACGAACAAATCGACGCCATGCACCACAATGTGCTGCAAGGCATCAACAGCTCCATCAAGGGCGTGAATGTGCAACTGAGCAAACTCCAAGCCCAGGCCAACTCCACCGCCGGCGACTTGGGCCGCGTTCCCACCGAGGAGCGCGAGGCGCGTGAGTTGCTGCGTCAACAGGGCATCCAGAACACCTTGTACACTTTCCTGCTCGAGAAACGAGAGGAGAACGCACTGGTGCTTGCCGCCACTACTCCCAAGGGAAAGATTGTTGACCACGCCTATGCACAGACATCCCCGATCAGCCCGAACAAGATGGTCGTCCTTGCGATGGCCCTGCTTGCGAGCCTGTTCCTGCCGTTGCTGTTGCTTTACTTCAAGGATCTGTTCACTACCAAGTTCAACAACCAGGAGGAACTTGAAGAGATTTCCCAAGTGCCATTCATCGGTCACATCCACCACAACCGTCACAATACCGAGCTTGTGGTTAAAGACGGCAAAACCTCGGCCATTGTCGAATTGTTCCGCTATGTGCGCAACAACCTGCAATTCATGCTCAACAAGGAGGACGACAAGGTCATCCTGGTCACCAGCAGCATCAGTGGCGAGGGCAAGTCATTTATCAGCACCAACATCGCATCGTCGTTTGCCTTGCTCGGCAAGCGTGTTGCCCTGGTGGGAATGGACATTCGTTCACCCAAGCTGGCTACCATGCTCAACCTCAATGAGGTGCCCGGTGTGACCTCTTACCTGTCGCGAACCGACGTAACCCTTGACCAGATTTCACAGCCTTGCAAGGAAGTGAAAGGTCTTGACGTGTTTGTCGGCGGTGCCATTCCGCCCAACCCGTCGGAACTGCTGCTGGGCGATCGCGTGAAGGACTTCTTCAAGGACCTGCGCGAACAGTATGACGTCATCATTGTGGACTCGGCACCCGTTGCGATGGTCAGCGACAGCTTCGCCCTCGACAAGTACAGCAACGCTACGGTCTATGTGACACGTGCCAACTACACGCGCCGCAACCTCATCAAGTTCATGAACCGCATTGCCGCCAACAAGCAGCTCAAGAACATGTGCGTTGTGCTCAACGATACTAAGCCCACGGGTGACAACACCTACGGCTACGGCTACGGCAAGAATAGCGACGACGACGATAAGTAAACCCGCAGCAAAACCTATCGCTGGCGATGGATAGAGCGCTCATATTCATAACTCTGGCCTTTGCGTTGATGTTTTTCATCGCACGGGAGGGGTCACGCCTCACGCGTGAACGCATGAATGAGATACTCATCGCCATCTATACCTTTGCCTGCTGCTTTACCCGCCTGTTCCTGCCCTTGCTCAAGGGTGATGATGAGCCATGCGGTTCGTTCGGTACCAGTCTGTCGATATGGCCATTCTATGCCTTGTCATTGGTTCTGATATGGATTATCTCACGCGAGAAGCAGTGGCGCATCAGACGTCCCAACATCTGGCTGTTCCTTGTCTTCACAGGATATGCCGCCTATACCCTTCTCAACCCCTACAACATGGCCCGCCGCCAAACGCTGGTAGAGGTTTTCTACCTGCTGTCGTTTGCCGTGTTCATCTATCTGCTAGCCAACTGTTTCTCGGTCAAGACCGTGGTCAGGGGAATGTTTATGGGGCTTGCAGTGACGGTAATCCTTCATTTCTTCCTTTGTCTCTTGTATCCCGTCATGGGCATGGAAGGAATGATCAAGCTGTTTGACAAGGATGCCGCGACGCGCAGCGATGACCGCATCGGCGCCGTCGCCACGATGAGCCATCCCAACGTGCTGGGAACCTATGCATCCTACTATTTTGCATTCTTTGCCGGCTGCTTCATCACCGCCTACAAGCGACGCGAGAGCGCCATCTGCGCCGGCCTGGCCTTTATCGTCATTGTCCTGACGGCGAGCCGCAGTGCCTTGCTTGCATCCATCATTGCATTGCTAGGCATCGTGGTTTTCTATGTGTACCGCCGTTACAAGCTGATCAGCTTCCAGAGTGCCCTCAAGGGCGTCATCCCCTTGGGTATCCTGATTGCTCTATTGCTCACCGGTCCCTTGAGTTTCCTGTTTAACGACATCGACAACCTGGACGAGATGACAACCTCGCGCCTGATGCACTATTATTGTGGCTACGAGATTTTCCAGGACCACCCGTTGGTGGGCGTTGGGCTGAATTCCCACTTGGTCTATCTGGGAGAGAACAGTTCGGCAGTCATCTTTGAGCAAGTGTTTGACATGACCGACCTGTGGCAGCCCGAGGAATTCATGTTCAACAATCCCATCCACAACATTTGGATCATCCTCATCGTTGAACTGGGCATTTTGGGATTCTTGCCCATTTTGGGCTTTGTCATCTGGTATATCGCCACATTCAAGCGACGAACGCGCCAATCCCAAAACCGATACTACAACATCATCAACATCTCGGGGTTGGGAGTCATGTTCTGCTGGATTGTGCAGGGCAGCAGCGACTGGGCACCGCTTACACCACAGGTATTCAATCTCTCGCTGATGTTTATTGCGTTGTCGCTCAACCGCCACTATGCCGCCGAGGTCCATCCCGATTTTGAATCGGTCGAGGCCTGCAAACGCCGCATGATTCTTGAGCAGCAACAGAAAGAAGAGGAACCCATTGAAGTTCAGCCGGCATGAGAGACTCCTCTCGACACATATTGTTTCTTGCCACCGAATATGACGCGCCAGGAATGCGGCCATATGCCCGAACCATCATCAACACCATGTGGCAAGAGGGCGACCATGTGCTCATCGTGAGCCGATATGGGGCCGACAATGCGGCCTTTCCTGCAATCCCTGCCGAGTGCATCACATGGATTGATTATCCCACCACAGTGATCAAGAAGGCTGTTTTCCGTTTCCATCCGTCACAGGTGACACGTGCCATTGATGACATTGCTTATCAAAACGGCATCAGCCTCATCTATTCCCTCACCGAGGAACTGATACTTGCCCATCACATCAACAAGCTGCAAAAGCGCATCCCGGTGCTCTATACCGTGCATGATGCCAGCTTCCACGATTACAAGTCCTCGTCACCCATCAGGTGGCTCAAGGACCGCTATATCATTGCCCGCCCTCAACGGCAGATGCTCAAACGCACCACCCTCCAGGTCACCAACAGCAGCCAGCAGCAGCAATTCATACTGGATCGCTACCCCTATCACCGTATCCACTATGCCCCCTTCCCCACCCTTGTCAACGATGCGATTGCAACCGGCGACAAGCCCGTTGAGGAATTAAAGGCAGTGGATGAGGGCTACATCCTGTTCTTTGGCACGCTGCACCTGTACAAAGGCGTTCATCTGCTCTATGACACCTATATGTCACATCCCGACTTGCAGTCCCGCCCGCTAGTCATTGCCGGTTCACAGCCAATCTACTTCCGTCGCATCCCCGACGAGCAGGGTGTCACCTTCATCAACCGCTATGTTGACGACAGCGAGGTGAAAGACTTGTTCTCACGTGCCGCCGTTGTCGTTTACCCCTATCTCTCGGCTACACAAAGCGGCGTGACCTCCATTGCCAGTTACTTTGGCAAGCCGATGGTGGTGAGCGACCTGCCCTTCTTCAAAGAGACATGTGAAGGCTTTGAAGGGGTCGAATTTTTCAAATCGGGAGACAGCCATGACCTTGCCGACGCCATCAACCGTGCCATGCAGTCCACCGCCAGCACAAGGCCACTGTATGACCAGCACTACAGCGCCGAAGCCTTGCGCACAGCCCTCGCCGAAATCATCTCAAGTTAGTAGAATAAACACTATCTTTGCATTTCAGTCTAATTGGTAAAAATTGTGATGACTATGAAAAGTTTTACTCAATATTGTTTGGTGATCGTGCTCGTTTGCTTGGTGGCATTGACGGGACAAGCCAAGACTTATCGTTTTGATGTCACTAACACTCGTGGCGACTTGACTCGAGAGCTGCGCGACAAGTGCGGCAAAGCAGGCTATAACGATACCGTGGTGCTCAACTTCGGCTCGGGCACCTACACTGTGAGCGGCACAATCAGGCTCAAGTGCCACACCGTCATCAAGGGAGCCGGCCGTGACCTGACGACCATCATGCTCGATAACGGCAACGACAGTCAAGGCTTTAAGGCCTTTACCGACGACACCTACTTCCGCATCACCGGCACATTGAAGAATACAATCAGCGTGTCGATCAGCGACCTCACTTTCAGGCTCAAGGAGCACAAGGGCCTCTGGTGGGGAGAGAAAGGAAAGGAAATCGAGCGCTACGCAGTAAAAGTTTATCATGCCAACCCTGTTGACATCCACGATCTTGACAGTTACATGGCCGACGCGCAAATCACCAACTTTGACCTGCATGTGTGTTCAAATGTCACAGTCACTAACTGCAATATGACCAATTACAACAACAGTGAGACTGGCGGTTGCCTGTGGATTCGTGGTGAGATGCACAACATCCTGATCAAGGGCAACAAGTTCTACAAGTATGGAAAGGATGAAACCGTGGGTATCTTTGACCGCGTGGTCGATAATACAAAGGGATACATCCGTGGCAAGGCTTCCCGCAGCAATATCATCGTCGAGGACAACGAGTTTTACTACGGTGATTACAAAGGGACGAACAAGAAGGATCCCGAGTCCAACTGCGGTATGCTGTTCACTTTGATGACCGACCATAAAAAGAGTGCCGACAAATGCCTGACACGCGACTTCCACCTGCGCAATAACAAGTTCCATATCAGCGATGTGACGACACGCTGCATGTACATTGGCTTTGATCCTGCCGATGAGCATCACGACATCTTCATCGAGAACAACGAGATTGTCAACAACGACATCGGCCGCGACTACAGTTACTATCACAAGGACATCGAGGTGCATGACCTGAGCAGTTGTGGTGACACCATCCACATCAAAGGCAACAAGGTCAGGAACCGGGCTCTTGTCCTCAACAGCAGCGGCAACACGGGCTACATGTTCATGCAGACGCGCGGCGGCATCGTCCGTGCCGATGGCAACCAGATCGTCAACGAGGTGACGACCAACCGCAAGAACGGCAAGCCCTATGGCGTGCAGCTCGTGTGGTGCCAGGAGGAGGGCGGCAATCTCACGCTCACCAACAACGTGTGCAAGGGCCTGGCCTTTGTCGCCTATGTGGGCGGCGGTGACGGTACGCCGTTGTTCACCTTGAAGGCCCACAACAACTACTTTGAGGGCGACACCCGCATCTACAGCCACAAGGTCAAGGAGATGCACCTGAATTTCACGGGCAACACGTTCAAGAGCAGCAATGCGACCTTCTTCTTGCAGGAGTTCCCGCCCAGGGGGCAGGTCGTGTTCAATTATAACGACGTGACCATCACCCCGGGCCGTGGCCAGTTCATGAGCCACTGGGGGAAAAACGATACCCGGTCGATGCGTTTTGACCTGCTGGAAATCAAGGGCAACAAGTTCAAGGGCGTCAATAGCGAGAAAGAAATGTTGCGCAACATCACCAACGTGCGCAAGCGCAAGGTGAGCAGCAACTCGATCAACCGATAAAACTGCTTCCCCGTCGAGCGATGAAAGAGAGAATACCGCAATTAGACTACCTCAAGGGCATCTTCATCCTGCTGATGGTGATCTTTCACCTGGCGCTGGTCGAGGAGACCTATCCCGTGCTGCGTGAGGCGGTCTATACGTTCCACATGTCGGCCTTCCTTATCATCTCGGGTTATCTGGCCAATGTGGACAGGCCGCTTGGCAAGTTTTGCCACAGCCTGTTGCGGCTTGTCGTCCCCTATGTGATCTTTGAGTCGCTCTATATCCTGATGCAGTATTACGTCGGCGGCAGCCTGGGAGCCCACAATGCCATCAGTAATCTTACCGTCACCGATTTCTTACTGCGCGTCGCCACGCAGCCCACGGGCCCTTACTGGTATATCCACACGCTGGTCATCTGCCTGGCCGTCTATTGGCTCATCTACCGCATCCTGCATCTTGACGGCATCGGCGGCCTGGCCATCATGGGAGTCATCCTGTATGGGGCATCGCTCGTGATCGAGGGGCTGGACTGGAGCAATGTGATCTACTTCATGTTAGGACTTTTCATCATGCGCTGCGGCAAGACCTTCATGGGGGTGATTACCCCGTCGTGGTTGGCGGTCATCCCGCTCGTCGTCCTGTTCTGGTTCCCCGAGAATTATGACCGTGGCTCACTTGCCGGCGTAGCAATTACAGTGTTGGTCATCAGCCTGCTGCTGGCAGTGTATCCTTATTGTACCAACATCATCAAGAGCACGCTGGCCTATATTGGGCGCAACTCGCTGGCTATCGTAGTGTTCTCACCGATATTTACTATTCTCACCAAGCAAATAGCGCCATATTTCCATTTTGACCCGTCGGCCATCACTTTTGCAGTTACAGCCCTCGTGTTCATTGTGCCTTGCTGTTTGCTTTGTGCTTATATTTCTGATAAACTGCTCCTCAGTCGCTTCATTTTCCTGAGAGAAGAATTTTATAGACCTTATGAGACAATGAAGCAATAATAGCCTCACACCCAGCGTTAATTAAGAAATAATATAAAGCCGATAACCCTATTGCCATAACACCAAATTGATGAGAAAATCATTTATCATATTGATTGTTTTATTTACAGCATCGGTCTCGTTCGCTCAGTCTGGATTGCGGCCGCGTGGCGACGTAAATTGTGACTGGGAGGTCAATATCGCCGATGTAAATGCTCTGCTGGATACCATCTTCAATGGCGCACGGTATCATTCTTTTTACGGCTATGCAGCCGATGTAAACGGAGACATGGAATATACCATCTCAGACATTAATCTGGCTATCGAAGCCATCTTCGGCAAACAGTTGCCCCAGATGCCTTCATTTTCTGGCACGCTTCCTGTCCTCTACATCAACACCGAGGGTCACCGCGACATCGTCAGCAAGGAGGAATACCTGCGGGCCGACTGGTGGCTCGACAACATGGGCATTGAGGGCTTTGAATCCATCGGCTCGGCCGAGGCTCCGCTGGGGACGCTCATCAAGGGGCGTGGCAACTACACGTGGCGCATGTATGACAAGAAATCATTCCGCCTCAAATTGGACGAGAAACAGCCGTTGATGGGGATGCACACCAACCGTCACTTTTGCCTATTGGGACATCCTGACGATAACCGAGCCAAGCTCAAGAACACGATGGGGTTTGAACTGAGCCAACGCATTGGTCTGGCCTATACCCCTGCCCAAGAGCCTGTCGAGGTAGTGCTCAACGGTCAATACATCGGTCTGTATTTCCTGACCGAGAAGATTCGCGTTGGCAAGCACCGTGTCGACATCGAGGAACAGATGGACGGCGAAACTAAACCCGGCTACATCACGGGCGGGTGGCTGCTTGAGATCACCAATACGCATGAGGACAATACTTTGTACTTTGTAGAGCAGCAGGAAAACGACGTTACGCTTGCGGTCACACCTGAATCGCCCGAGATGCTCTCTTGGCAACAGGAGAATTATATCAAAAACTATATTCAAAAGGCAAACGATGCCATCTATACAGATGATAAGACCAGCACGGAATGGGAAAAGTATATTGACATCGACACGCTCGCCATGTACTATATCGTTGGAGAAATCATGGACGATTTGGAGTATTTTGCCGGCAGTTGCTATATGTACAAACATCGCGGCGACAGCACCAAACTGAACTTCGGTCCTGTGTGGGACTTCGGAAATGCCTTCCAACGCCACGCCATCTATGGCGTCACTGAGTTCGACAAATTCATCTTCCAGCAACCAACGAAATTCACATCCCATTGGATTGAGGAAATTTGTAAGTTCCCGCATTTCCAGGAAAAGGTGCGCAAGCATTGGCAGGCGTTCAACGGGTCAGACTTCATGAGCCAGGAGATGGATCAATTCATGGATGACTTTGTAGATTATATCACCCCTGCATTTAATGCCGACGGTGTGCGTTGGTCCAAATATGATATTAAATATCAGAAAAATAGATTCAAGTCATTTATTCATAATAAGATTGACTGGCTCAACACCCAGTGGGGAGTTGATGATGAGGAATAATTAGTGAGATATTGAATACGACTACATGAAAAGAAACAACATATATTTGTCCGCTCTATTGGCAGTGATGATGATAGTGCCGCTGCTCGTCAATGCCCAGTCGGGGCTGCGGCCGCGCGGTGACTTGAACTGTGACTGGGAGGTCAACATCGCTGACGTTAATGCTATGGTGGATGCCATCATAGCGGGAAAGCCATATCACTCGCTCTACACCTATGCCTACGACATCAACGGCGACAAGGAAATCACCATCGCTGACCTGAATGTACTCATAGGTGCCGTCTTGGGCAACGAATTGAAGCCTATGCCCACCTACTCGGGCACGCTGCCTGTACTGTTCATCAACACCGCGGGATATCGCGACATCGTCAGCAAGGAGGAATACCTGCGGGCCAAATGGTGGCTCGACAACATGGGCATTGAGGGTTATCAGTCAATAGGCTCGGCCGAGGCGCCGTTGGGAACGCAGATCAAGGGACGCGGCAACGCCACCTGGACCAACTGTGAAAAGAAACCATATCGGCTGAAACTGGATGAAAAATACGGGATGCTGGGCATGCCCTCCAACCGACACTGGGTACTGCTGGCCAACGAAGGCATGTGGATGGGACTGATGAACGATAACCTGCCCTTTGAACTTGGGCGCCGCATGGGTATGGCATGGAACCCCCGTCAGGAGCCTGTCGAGGTGGTGCTCAACGGCCAGTACATCGGTCTCTACTTCCTGACCGAGCAGATTCGTGTCGGGAAAGATCGTGTCAACATCGTTGAGCAAAATGACAACGAGACCGATTCTGTTAGAATCACAGGCGGATGGTTGCTCGAGATTGATAACTATGAGGAGCCTGGTAATATCTCTTTCACTGAAGGCAGTGGAGAGCCTTTCTGGGTCACGCCCAAATCCCCCGAGGTGTTAAGCGCTGAGCAACGCAACTATATCACCGATTTCCTGCTTGAGGCAGATTCTGCCATCTATGTCGAGGACAAAGACAGTGTTGAATGGGAGCGCTACATCGACATTGACTCGCTGGCAATCTATTACTTGGTTCAAGAGGCCGTCGATAACCCCGAAGCCTTCTCGGGCAGCTGCTTCATGCACAAGCAGCGTGGCGACAGCACCAAGCTCATCTTCGGGCCGATGTGGGATTGCGGCAGCTCATTCACCCGCTATAGCAAGGACTATCTTTTTAACGAGTTCATCTACGAGAATCAGCCGAGTTATTGCCGATGCAGATGGATTGCCGAGATTGCCAAATTCCCGCACTTCCAGGAGCGTGTCCGCTACCATTGGCATCATTTCTACAACGATGTCTATCCTCTGATGGACAACTATATTGACAGCTTTGCCGCCAAGATTGAACAGGCTGGCACCGCCGATTTCAAACGTTGGCCCCAAAGCCAAAGCAATGTAATCGGCCTGCGCGTCAACCAGTACCTGAAACCCAACTTCCACAAGAAGGTAGCCTGGCTGCAAACGCAATGGGGCAATGAACAATAAGGAGTTGGGAGTTAACAATCCAGTTGCTGGCGGGTGGCGTCGGCAATGGACTGCCAGTTGTATTTCTCTAGGTCGTAATGCTGCGGCTCGGCTGGAGTGTCGAACAGGCGGGTGATGGCATCACACAGTGAACCGACATTCTTAACGGTGAAAAAATTCTGCTCGGGCAAATCGACCTGGCGGGTGCCGGGGATGTCGCTGCACAGGATGGGCAGGCCGTAGGCCATCGCTTCGAGCATCACCATGGGGAAACCCTCGTTGACCGACGGCAGGACAAAGAGCCGAGCATGGCTGTAGAGTTGGCGCAGGTCCTCGCCGGTGGTGAACCCCGTGAAAATCATTTTCTTTTCCGTATCAAGTTTTTCCAATTGCTCGCGATATGCACTGTCGTGGTCGCTGGCACCGGCGATGACCACTTGGGTGACCTGTGGCAAGCTGTTAGCCGCCTTGACGAGATATTCAAATCCCTTCTCGGGTGTGAGGCGTCCCACGGCAAGCAGATAGGAGCCTGCGGTGATGCCATGCTTTTCAAGAAAAGAGGTGGAGTCGCTGCGTGTGACTGGGTCGATGCCGTTGGGGATGAAAATGCTTTTGTCGAGTGCTCCGCATTTCTCCATCTGATACTTGTTGACAAAGATGACACGGTTGCTGAAGCGCAGAGAAAGTTTCTCGCACTGGCGCAAGAGCCAACGTGCCGAAGCGCTCCACTTGCTGTGCTCATAGTTGGGACTATGGTAGGTGAGCACCACGGGCAGGCCCATCAGGCGCAACAGGGGGGCAAACATGCCGGGTCCGATGTTGTGGATGTGCACCACGTCAGGGCGGTGGAACATGATGTGCAGCACGCTCAGCAGCGTGTGCCACACGGCCTCAAAGCCCTTGATGCGTGTAGAGGACAAGTCAACGTACTCGATGTTTGGGAAAGTCTGTGCCGACTGCTCGGTGAGATAAGCGCGTCGGCGGTAGAGCCGAACATGCACATCCTGCATGTGGGTATAGAGATGATAGCTATGGGCCTCGACACCGCCCTGAATGCCAGGGAAACCGCGCGTGCCGATTACCGCTATCGTCTTCATTTGTCCTTAGTTTTTAGTCTTTAGTCCCTAGTTTCTAGATGATCTGGACATTCTAGAAGGTCCAGAGAAGACAGCTGCCAACTTCTAACTGAAAAAATTAATCCCAGCAGATGTCCTGTCCCTTGCGGATGCGCCACTTGTTCTTGAGAATCCACTTGATGGGCACCCAGGGACGGCGCACCATGTCGTGGCGCTCGGTAACGATAAAGGTGCAGTTGCGCTTGCAGTTGCGCACTTTCTCCATTGCCTCACGAGCCTTGTCGCTGTTGATGATGTTCTCGAAGGAGTCTTCCTTGATGTTGCCCAACTTCCATTCCTCACAACTGCCGTTGCAGGGGGTGACGTTACCCCAAGGATCGATGAAGAAGAAGTCACTCAAGGCGCCGCAGGGCGGACGATACTCGTCGGTGTCGCCACGCAGGCGGCGGTGAATCGAGCGGTTGAAGTAGGCCCGGCCATAGTCCTTGAGACGGTCCTTGAAGTGACGGCGCTTGCTGGTGAGCAGGGCCTTGACAAACAATTCATGCTGCCGCAGTGCTTCCTCGCTCTCGATCTGGTTGTCCTCCTTGTGGAAATACCATGAGTTGTGCACGGCACTGTTGCCCAGTTCCACGTCGAGTGCCACGCACAGGTCGTAGAGTGCCAGCAGGTCCATGTAGTTATCGGGCGAAATGACGACCGAGAAGCCGATGTTCTTGCACTTGGTCTTCTTGAGTTCCAGCATGGTGCGCAAGGCATGGTCAAAGCCGTCCTTGATGCCACGCTTGGCATCATTGACCTTGGGCAGTCCCTCAACACTCACGCGAATGAGGATGTTGGGATACTTATTGGCGAGCTCAACAATCTTGGCCGTGTTGTAGCCGTTGGTGCTGAGTTCGAGAAGCCGTGATTTGGGATATAGAATCTCAAAGATTTTATCGATGTCTTGACGCAACGTAGGCTCTCCGCCCGTGATGTTGATTCTCAACCCCGCGGGCAGTTTCTCATAGTAGGAGGCGTCTATTTCTTCGCTCGGGCTGGTCTGGAACTTCCAGATATTGCACATGTTGCACTGCGCATTGCACCTGAAAGTGGTGATCAGACTGCCCTGAATCACATTCTTCATTTGCTATCGTCAATAAGCTTTATACAACTATTTAACTACTACACCCGCAAAATATTGTGTAAAAAAGATAAAAAATCAAACCAACGACATTAAAAATTGCGGGACGACCATTGAACCGGCCATCCCGCAATAGTTATCTCAGGTTAATCTGGAATTTATACAGATGTTATCCTATTTTGTGAATTCTCACTTTTGTCCTGAAGCTTAATAGCCCAGGAGCTTGTCGATGAGAGCTGAAATATCGCTCGTCGAAATATTGCCATCGCCATTTACATCGGCGCAGATTTCGCAACCATCACCAAAGCCAAAGAGCAGGTCGATGAGGGCAGTAGCATCTGAAATCGTGAGATTGTGATCATGGTTCACGTCACCAGGATCGTAGCCATGGCCATTATCGAACAAGGTCACTTCCTTGATTTCGCTGGAACCAATAGCACCATCGATGTAGTTGGCTACAACATAGAAGTAGAATGAACCATTCTCGGTGAGGCCGGTAACGGTGTAGCTCTTGTCCTTGATACCAGTGATGACACGATAGGTAGCATCGCCGGTTTCACTGGCTTTAATCTGCATAGCTTCGGTAAGGTCGCCAGCATAAACCTTCAAATACCTCATGTCGGGCAGGCCCTGGGTGGAAATCCTCACATGGTCGGTGCTGGCGCAATCCAGAACGAAGGTGTACCATTGGAACGTGCCACTGCTGGGCATATTAGTCGTCTTGGTTTGAGCACTGGTAGCCACAGTGATGCTATTGCCGGAGCCATAAGGCTCTGAGTAAACCATCACGGTCACCTTGTCATAGCCTGAGAGGTCGTAGTCGCAGCTTTGCACATAGCCGTCATTGCTCAAGTAGCATGCGCTATTGGAACTATAAGTGTTCAGTTTGTATGAAGTCCAACCGGCAGGCACATTGTTAGAAGTAGTCCAGTCAATAGAGTCAAGCAGGGCCACTGCGGGCTTGAAGGGTTCGGCGCTCACATAGAGGGTGTAGCTCTCCACATTCTCGGCAGGAGTCTCGTCGGTCCATTCAGCCTTGAACGAGGTTGAGGTGATATTGGCAGCATCGAGCAGTACAGGATTATAAGTTTCCAGAATGGCGACACCGTTAATCTTAACAGTCACGTTGCCGGCATCGGCGCTGGCCAGCGTGACAGTAGCCTCGTTATTGCCGGCACTGGTGGGATTATAGGTCACAGTGATGTCCACGCCATCGGTGGCCTGTGCAAGGCTGATGCTGGTGGTGCTCAGCGAGAAGGCATTGTCGCCGTCGAGGGTCAAGGTCACGTTGTCAGTGAGGTTGTAACCGGTAACATTGAAAGTGGCGGTAACAGGATTACCCACAATCGTGCTCATCTCGAGCGTTGAGGGGTTAGCTTTAATCCTGGGATCGGTGAGCGCGCCTGCGGGAGGCTCGATACCGACAATCATGGCCTCGCCATAGTTGAAGACATAGGAACCAGCCTGACCGGTTGCACCAGTTGCGGTGGTGAAGTTGTGCAGGGTGCAATAGCCGTTGCTGTCACCGCTCCAACCCCAGTTCACATAGTACTGACCGCTTGCATTTAAACCAAACACGTTGAAGGCATGACCTGAAACGCTGTAGCCGTAGCTAACGTCATAGGCCAGATACTCGATGGGACGGCCGTTGTACAGCTCGTTCATCATAAACTCGTTCCACTCGGCATCGGTGTACTGCTGCGGGCCATTGGTGTAGGTCCAGCCAGAGCTAACGAGCTCGGTGAGCAAGAGGTACTGGGCATCGGTGTAACCCATGTTGAGGCAACCCTGATAAATCTCGGGGTCGTTTGCACCACTGGCACTGATGCTGTACTGATAATCGGGAATAGCCTGACCGGCATAGCGCATCAGCCATGCAACGGCCTCCTTCTGAGCAGCTGTGGAGCTGTAGTTGGTCGGGCCGGTGTACTCGTCGATGATGTTATCCCAATCGGCTTCACGCTCAGGCAGAGCTGCAGCGCTGAGGCCGCCAGTATTAGAGAGGGCAGCTACAGCAGGATAAGTCTCAGGCCATTTCCACTTGTAGTAGCACATGGCCAATGAAGTGGCCGGGCAACCGGTAACGGCGTGACTGCCGCCACTGGAGGGGCACTGGTTATTGTAAGGAGCACTCTGATCCCAATTGGCGGTAACCAGCGGCGCAACGGGTGTGGTGGCAAACTTGGGGAGCTTAATCGGTGCCAAGGTGCCAGCCTTGATGCCGTCAATCTGATATTTGTACTTGTTGAGCAGCCACTGCATAGCGGGCGGAATGTTGTTCATGTCAAGAGCACCCTCTTCACCATACATCAGGATTTGGGGAGCCAGGTCATCACCAGAAACCACTACATAGGATTTTGTAGAATTAAAAATGTAGTAATCCACTGCTGTGGGTTTTGCGACCGATTTTTCGGCCTTGACGAGCTGAAGGCCTGATGCGGCGGATGCTTTAAGGCGACCAGCTTTAACTTGTTTTGTTAAAAACGCGCTGGCTGCGGCTTGTGCCTGAGATGTGGTCACATCGGCGGCCGACATTTGGAGAGCCGTTAAAACGACTGCAATGAGAAATAAAAACTTTTTCATAAACATTTTGGTTATATAAATAATAAAAGAATATTCTGGTCTTCGGTTTGGTATTTGCCCGACAAAATTATAATAGAAGTTTTTCTTATCCAAATTATCGCATACAAATAAAAGAAAAATCAATAAAAAACAGTGAATTGTCAAACGGATTAGCCATTTATTTTACATTTTGCATTTAACGCAGAGCACCAATAAGGGAATAATTAAACTTGAAAAAGCTAAATTAATCCAGCAACATAAAAAATTGCGGGATGACCAATCGGTGTGGTCACCCCGCAATGCTATTTCAAATTAATCCTAATGGATTTCTCTTGCTTAGCGTACGAGAGACGAACGTGCCATCATCATTTTGGCCTGAACTTCATTAGCAGCCAAGACGTCGATAAGGGCCGAAACGTCGCCAATCGTGACATTGCCATCAAGATTCACATCGGCGCAGATCTCGCAACCGGTGCCCTGACCCAGCAGAATGTCGATGAGTGCAGAAATGTCACCGATTGTAACCTTTCCGTCATGGTTAACATCACCAGGAACGAAGCCATGTCCGTTCTCGAACAGGGTAACCTCCTCGATGTTGCTCCAGTCGCTCTCGGTACCATCGATGTAGAGGGCCTTCACCCTATAGAGGAAGGTGCCCTCGGCAGTCAGATTCTCAACGGTGTAGAACCTGTCGGTGATACCGGTAATCAGACGATAGTTAGCGTCGCCAGTCTCGGTGGCATTGAAGGTGACATTGGTAGCATCACCGGCATAAACCTCGATCAGAGCGATATCGGGTGAATACTGAGCATCGGGGGTAGTAATGGTAATCTTTTCACCAGCGCTTGCAGTTACCAGCCAGGTATAGGTTTGGCTGGGGGTGAAGTAATGAGTCACGCCTTCAGTCTGCGGAGTGGATACCGTCAAGTTACCCACAGCTTCGTTAGCGTCGGTACCCGAGGTAATCCTCATCGTGAAGGTAGCATTCTGGTAGCCAGCAGGAACGGTATAGGAAATGTTTCCATAGGAACCATCACCATCGTAGTTATTCCTGAAGTAAATGATTGCATTGTTGTGACCACGCACGTTGGTACCACTCCAGGGAGCGGTCAAGGTAACGGGGTAATAGTTGGTGCCTGAGAAGCTCGTACCCGAGAGCGAGGCGATGAGCTCATACTGCGGCTCAACGGGTTTGGGCGATACCTCGAGGGTGTAGCTTGACACGTTGTTGGCAGGAGTAGCGTCGGTCCAGTCGGCACGGAACTTGGTCAGATTGATGTACTGCTCGTCGGCGGGCAGCATCACGGGAGCATACTTGGTCAGGTTGGCAGTACCACTCAGAGTAACGGTAACAGGATCAGCGCCACCGCCACTGATGGTAACAGAAGCATTGTTAGTGCCAAATGTCGTGGGAGCATAGGTCACGGTCACGGTTGCGCCAGCCTGAGCCTGAGCAACAGAAAGGTTAGTGGGAGTGATACTGTAAACGCCACCCGCATTGTTGAGGGTGAGCGAGAGGGCACCCGTCAAGTTGGTACCCGTTACAGTGAAGGTCTGGGTTGCAGTCTCGCCAACCAGAGTGTTGAAGGTCAACGAAGTGGGATTAGCCGTAATTGTGCGAGCAGGCTGGGCTGCAGTACCGTTCAATTGAACAGTAACAGCTTGGGCACCGCTACTGGTAAGGGTAACAGTGCCAGTGTGGTTACCAGCAGTGGTGGGATTGTAGGTAGCGGTTACCACAACACCGTTGGCAGCAGCGCTCCTGGTAATGTTGGTCTTGTCAATCGTGAAGCCAGTGCCACTGCATGACAGATAAACCGAGCCAGTAAGGTTAGTACCCGTCACAGTGAAGGTCTGAGTTACAGGTGTTCCAACGGTTGTGTTAAAGTTCAGCGAGTTGGGCTCGGCAGTAATCGCGGGAACTGCGGTTGCGGTACCCGATACGCTAACGGTCTTGCTCGTTGCACCGTTGCTAGCAACGGTAATCGTGCCATTCTGTGTACCAGCAGCAGTGGGTTTGTAGGTAACGGTCACGGTTGCACCGGCCTGAGCCTGTGCTACAGTGAGGGTGGCGGGAGATACAGTAAAGACGTTGTTGTTAGACGAAAGGGTCACATTGCCTGTCAGGTCGGTTCCGGTCACGGTAAAGGTCTTGGTGTAGGTTTGACCTGTTTGAGCGCCAGTGAATGACAGCGTGGTGGGATCGACGGTTAACTGGGGCGTGTTTGCTGAGCCACCAGGAGGTTGAATGCCCACGATAGCCTGCTGGCTGGAGCTGAAGGTGTAACCGCCATAGGTGAACGAGTTCATTGCGTACCAGCTGTTACCATCACCACTCCAACCAAAGTTCACGTGATACTTGCCATCGCTGTCACGATAACCATCCACATTGAAGGCATGACCGCCACCCTGGGGATCCACACCCAGATAAACAACGGGACGGCTGGCAGCCATCTCGCCCTGAATCAGGGCTTCCCAGTTGGCAGCGGTATAAGACGACTTGTTGGCCAATCGGGTGTTGGAATCATAACCCAAGGTTTTGAACATGGTTGCAATAATCTGTGAGTTTGTGGTATAGATACCACTACCACCTGCAGACTCAGTTCCATACATCATCTGCTCAAGCTGACCGACATAGCGCATCAGAGTAGCAACAGCGTTGGACTGAGTAGAGTTGTAGCTGGTATAAGTATCCTTCATGTTTGCCCAGTCAAATGTGGTGGCTGACACTGCAGGATAAGTAAAGTTCACGCTCTGATAATAAGAGAGTTCAAGGCTGGCAGTGTAAGAAGCAACTGCAGGCACTTGAGTGGTCGGGTATTTCCAGTAATAAAGCACCATCGATGCCGAAGTGGCGGGGCAGCCCGTCAAGCACTGATATGCCTTATTGTTATAAGTGAAAATACACTGACTCCAATACGGTGCCATCTGATCCCATTTGGCAGTCAACAGCGGGCCATAGGTCACGGCACGCAGACCTGGAGCAAGATTCTCTGAAGGTTTCTGAACCCTTACATTTGGATTGTCCTGAAGGAACGTGATTTCCTCCTTGTACTGGTCAAGAACAGCCTGCATTGATGGAGCCAGGTTGTTGATATCCTTCAAGGGTTCATCACCAATCATGAGGATATCCTCAGCGCGATCATCACCTGCCAGGACAAGGAAAGTCGTGGAGGTGTTGTAGATGTAATAAACGGGCTTATTCAGCTTGTTGTTTCCAACCTCAGCCTTCAGCAAGACTGGATCAAGAGCTGCAGGAGCCATCATTTTACCGGCATAAAGCTCATTTTTCAAGAAGTTCTTTGCCTTTTTCATAGCAGTTGCCGGATCTACAGGAGCAGCCGACATTGACATTGCCACAACAGCGGCAGCCAAAAAGAAAAATAATTTCTTCATAAGCATTTTGGTTATAAAAGATAAAGATATTTTGGTTATAAATAAAAAAATGTTTTAGTCTTCGGTTAGGTGTTTACACGGCAAAATTATAATAGAAGTTTTTTTTATCCAAATAATTGCATACAAATAAAAGAAAAACTAACCGAAAACAGTCAATTGTCAATCAAATTAGCGATTTTTCCAGCATTTTTCTATTTGAGCCAATAATGCCGTTTGGGGGTATAAATGAATGTGAAGATTCTAAATCACCTGCGACATAAAAAATGCGGGATGACCAATCGGTGTGGTCACCCCGCAATGCTATTCTAGGTTAAACCGACAATAATCGGTCTATTAAAAGTTCAGAATCCTGTTAGAGGAACGAGCCATCTTTTTAGCCTGAACTTCGTTAGCCATCAGCAGATCGATGAGAGCCGAAACGTCGCCAATCGTGACATTGCCATCGACATTCACATCGGCGCAGATCTCGCAACCGGTACCCTGACCCAGCAGAATGTCGATGAGTGCAGAAATGTCACCGATTGTAATCTTTCCGTCATGGTTTACATCACCAGGAGCGTAGCCATGTCCGTTCTCGAACAGGGTAACCTCCTCGATGTTGCTCCAGTCGCTCTCGGTACCGTCGACGTACTGAGCCTTAACCCTATAGAGGAAGGTTCCTCCGGCAGTGAGGTTCTCAACGGTGTAGAACTTGTCGGTGATACCGGTGATCAGACGATAGTTAGCATCGCCAGTCTCGGTAGCCATGAGCATGGTATTGGCAGCGTTGAGGTCGCCTGCATAGATCTTGATGTCCTCGATTGCAAACATGTTCTCAACACCCTCAAAGACGATCTGATCGCTCTGAGCTACATCGAGCACCAAGGTATAGGTGGTGAAGGCATCGGTGGCAAGTGCTATCTCCTGAGAACCGGCACTGGTCTTCACGCGGATGGTTGCATTGCCATAGTAGCTGGCATAGTAGGAATAAGCGCTCATGACAACGGTTACCTTGTCATAACCGGTGAAGTCATAGGTCTTAGAAGTGATGCCACAGGTGTAACCACTCAGATAACCCGAAATAATGAAGCCATCGTTTACCCACAGACCAGTCTGTGCAGTCCAATCGGCCGGCAGATAGTCACTGGCCGAGCTAGCAACGTTGGTAAGCTGGCCCTCAGTGTTCTCGGCAGCAGCCAGGTCGGTAAAGTCAGCATCCTCAAGCAGGACGGGATCGGGAACCACGGGAGTTTCAGGCTTGGGAGACACTTCGAGGGTGTAGCTCGTCACATTGGCATCGGGAGTTGCATCGGTCCAGTCGGCACGGAATTGAGTCAGGTTGATATATTCCTCAATAGCGGGCAGCATGACGGGAGTAAACTTGGTCAAGTTAGCTGTACCATTCAAGGTGACGGTCACGTTCTCGGCATCAGCACTGCTCAGGGTAACAGTAGCATTGTTAGTGCCATAGGCCGAAGGAGTATAGGTAACAGTAACGTCCACACCGTTCATGGCCTGGGCTGCAGTGATGGTCGTCGGCGTGATGCTATAAACGCCATTGGCATCATTCAAGGCCAGGTTTACATTACCGGTGAGGTTGGTACCCGAAACATGGAAGGTGGCGGTTGCAGCCTCGCCAACATTAGCAGTCATGTCAAGAGAAGCCGGATTCACGGTGATAGCGGGATAGGTGTTCTCCAGCAGGGTTACTTGCTCAACGTTGCTATCATCAATAGTGCCGTTGACGTAGTTAGCCACAACATAGAAGTTGAAGGTACCGCCCTCGGCAAGACCGGTCACGGTGTAGCTCTTACCGGTGATACCAGTGATGACACGATAAGTCTCATCGCCGGTTTCTTGGGCCTTGAGCTGGGTGGCGGTGAGGTCGCCGGCATAAACCTTCACATACCTCATGTCAGGCATACCGCTAGAGGTAATTTTCACATTGTCGCTGGTGGCGCAATCCACAACCAAGGTGTACCAAGCAAATGAGCTGTTAGACGGAACAGTCACGCTCTTGCTGCCCTTGCTAGTAGTAACGGTGATGGTGTTGTCGCCTTGATAGGGCTGAGAGTAAACCATCACAGTCATCTTGTCATAACCGGTGAGGTCATAAGTCTTGGTCTGAACATAGCCATTGGATTGTGTACTCAGGTAGCAGGCACTGCTGGATTGATAGTATACCAGACCTTGTGCAGTCCAGCCAGTGGGCACATTGTTTGAAGTAGTCCAGTCAACACTGTCGAGCAGGGCGACTTCGGGCACAAATGGCTTGTTGCTGACATAGAGGGTGTAGCTTTGTACATTCTCGGCAGGAGTCTGATCGGTCCAGGTTGCAGTAAACGAGGTAGCGGTAATGTTGCTGGCCTCAAGCATTACAGGAGAATAGGTCTCCAGAGGAGCGGCCTCGGCAGAACCATTGAGCTTGACAGTCACAGCCTCGGCATCGGTGCTGGTCAAGGTGACAGTGGCCTCGTGGGAGCCTACTGCTGAAGGATTATAGGTAACAGTAACCGTCACGCCATTCTCGGCCTGAGTTGCACTGATACTGGTGGTGCTCAGCGAGAAAGCGTTATTACCGCTCAGAGCCAGGTTTATATTGCTGGTGAGGTTGGCACCAGTAACGGTGAAGGTTGCGGTCTTGGGAGTGCCCACGGTAGTGTTCATTGTGATCGTGGTGGGATTAACCGTAATCTTGGGGGTTGTAAGAGCTCCTGCAGGAGGCTCAATGCCAATGATCATAGCCTCGCCCCAGTTGAAAACGTAGGCACCTGACTGACCGGTTGAACCAGTAGCGGTGGTGAAATTGTGCAGTGTGCAATAACCATTGCTTTGACCGCTCCAACCCCAGTTCACATAGTACTGGCCGCTGGCGTTGACGCCAAACACGTTGAAGGCATGACCACCATCTCCGCCGCTGTCATAGGCCAGGTACTCGATGGGACGGCCGTTATGCAGCTCGTTCAACATCCATTCGTTCCATTGTTCATCGGTATAGTATTGTTCGCTATTGTAAGGATTCCAGCTCGATCCAAGAAGCTCTGTGAGCATGAGGTACTGGGCATCGGTGTAACCCATGTTTTTGCAACCCTGATAAATTTCGGGATCGTTTGCTCCACTTGCGCTGTTGGTGTAATAAAAATCGGGAATAGACTGGCCAGCATAGCGCATCAGCCATGCTACAGCGTTGGCCTGAGCAGTCGTATAGTTGTAGTTTGACGGACCTGTATACTCATCGATGATGTTATCCCAGTCGGCGGCACGTTCAGGAAGAGCAGCTGCGGAGTAACCGCCCGTAGTCGAACCATTGATAGCTGCGCAAGCAGGGAAGGTCTCGGGCCATTTCCACTTGTAGTAGCACATAGCCAACGAAGTAGCCGGGCAGCCGGTAACGGCACGACTGCTTCCACTGGTGGGGCACTGGTTATTGTAAGGAGCACTCTGGTCCCAATTGGCGGTTACCATGGGTGCAACGGGCGTAGTGGCAAACTTGGGGAGTTTTATCGGTGCCAAGGTGCCGGCCTTGATGCCGTCAATCTGATATTTGTACTTGTTGAGCAGCCACTGCATTGCGGGAGGAATGTTGTTCATGTCGAGAGAACCTTCCTCACCGTACATCAAGATCTGCGGTGCCAGGTCATCGCCAGAAACCACTACATAGGATTTTGCTGAATTAAAGATGTAGTAGTCTACGGCTGCGGGCTTGGCAACCGATTTTTCAGCCTTGACGAGCTTGAGGTTGGAAGCTGCAGAAGCTTTAAGGCGACCAGCTTTAACTTGTTTTGTTAAAAACGCGCTGGCTGCGGCTTGTGCCTGTGAAGTGGACACATCGGCGGCCGACATTGGCAAAGTCGCAAGAACGACTGCCAAAAGCAATAGAATTTTTTTCATAAGCCAATAATTTAAAAAAGTAACAAAAAGAGTATTTAGGTTCTATTAATAGTAGTTTACTTGAACGGCAAAGTTATATATAAAAATAGAGAACAACAAAATTTTTTATCGATTTTATTATTAAAAAAGGTAGGACATTTTAGAATCTATATGGAAGAAAATCGGCTATTCGTTTTAAAAAAAAGCCTGTTCGTACCAAAAAATCAACATATTATAAAATTTAGTTAATTACTGCCGCCCTATGAAGGGATTTGCTTAATTTTGCAGTCTAAAAATAATAAACAATAACGAAATGAGTCAACAACCAGCTGAACGCAATATCGAGGAAAAGCGATGTACCCTAGTGGGCCTGACAAGCGACGTGGGTTTGTCGATGCTCAAAATTGCTGCGGGCCTTTTTGGGCGATCTAGCGCAATTCTAGCAGATGGCATCCACTCGATCAGCGATACCGTGACCGACGCATTGGTCTATGCCATGGTGCGTCTGTCGGGAAAAGGTATCGACGAGCGTTATCGGTACGGTCGAGGCAAATATGAGACACTGGCGGCTTTCCTCATCAGCATCATCCTTGTGGTTGTTGCCCTGGGGCTGATGTCTGAGGGCATTCAGGACGTGTGGTTGGCCATCAAGGGTGAAGCCTTGGAGCGCCCGCACAACATAGCACTGATGGTAGGAATCTTTGCCGTCATAGTCAAGGAGGGGCTTTACCATTACACGCGATTAAAAGGGAAGAAAACCGGCAGCACAGCGTTAGCTGCCTACGCGTGGCATCACAGGGCCGATGCCTTGTCAACGGCAGCCACATTGCTTGGAGTGGCTGGAGCGATGTTCCTTGGAGAGCGATGGCGCGTGCTAGACCCGATAGCAGCCATTGCCGTGAGTGTACTCATTCTGGTACTGGCCTACCGAATGGGGCGTCCTGCTGTCGAGGAACTGCTAGAGGTGTCCCTACCACAAGACGAACAGGATAAAATCTCATCGATCATCAACAGCACACCGGGTGTGAAGTCATTTCATAACTTGAGGACTCGCCGCAATGGCAACCTGCGTGTGGTGGATATTCACATCAAGGTAGATGGCGACCTGAGCGTCAGCGACTCACACGACATTACCCGAAAGATTGAACGCGAACTTGGTAACGAATTGGGTGAGGTGATGACCAACATCCACGTTGAGCCCTACCACGGCCACAACCAATGTGAGAAAAAGAGTTAGAAACATAAAAATCTATACCTTCTTGTCTAACAATGGAAGAAATTGCACTACATAAAACACTGCCCCGCGTGTTTGCAGGACAACAGGGCATCCACAGCGACGTGTGGCAGCAGGATATCAGGTTGGAGCGCGGCAAGCGCTACCTGATCAGCGCCGAGAGCGGCACCGGCAAGTCGTCGATGTGCAGCTACATCTTCGGCTACCGCCAAGACTACAGCGGCATCATCACATTTGACGGGACTGACATCCGCACGCTGACTGTGGCCCAATGGTGCGAAATCCGGCAGCGCCACATTGCCTACCTGCCGCAGGATATGCGTCTGTTCGGTGAACTCACGGCGATGGAAAACGTGGAGCTGAAAAACCGACTGACGGGTTTCAAGAATCAGCAGGAAATCAAGCAGTTGTTCGAAGCTATGGGCATTGCCGACAAGATGGACAGCTTGGCCTCGAAACTGTCCATCGGGCAACAGCAGCGCGTCGCCATCATCCGTACGCTTTGCCAGCCTTGTGATTTCATCATGCTTGACGAGCCCGTGAGCCACCTTGACGACGAGAACAACCGCACTGTAGCCCGTCTTATCACCGATGAGGCAACACGACAAGGGGCAGGCGTAATAGCCACCTCGGTGGGCAACCACTTGCAAATGGACCGAGCTGCCATCATCAATCTTTAAGAAACTGTCCCAAACTAAGGACTAGAAACCAAGGACTAGAAACTAAAATGAAAGATATCATCTGGAAGCTGCTGCGGCAGCACATCAGCAAGAGCCAGCTCATCGGCTTCGCCATCGCCAACCTCATCGGGTTGACCATTGTCCTGCTAGCGGTGCAATTTTATCGCGACATCAGGCCTGTGTTCAACGACGAGGAGAGCTTCATCAGCAAGGATTACCTTATCATCACTCGTGCAGTGACCGGCGCGGGAGCCATGATGGGAAGCAACGGCGAGTTTAGCGATAATGATATCAGGGATATTGAGCAGCAGCCATGGTGCCGCCAGGTGGGACGTTTCCTGAACAGCGACTTTGCTGTAGACGCTCGGCTAGGAGTGGGCAGCAGTCATGCCATGCACACACAGTTTTTCTTTGAAGCCATTCCCAACGAGTTTATCGACATCGACCCCGACCAATGGGGATTTTCTTCCTCTAAGCCTGAAGTCCCCGTGGTCATTTCTCGCGACTATCTGTCGCTCTACAACTTCGGATTTGCCGCCACTCAAGGCATGCCGCGCATCAGCGAAGGCCAGGCCGAGATGCTGCCATTGGAATTCACCTTGAGCGGTAATGGAAAGCGCAAAATCATGCCAGGCCGCATCGTTGGCTTCTCTAACCGCCTGAACACGGTCATTGTGCCACAGGAATTCATGGAATGGGCCAACGGTGAATTCGGGACCGGAACGGTGCAGCACCCTCAGCGCCTGATTGTTGAGGTAAGCAGTCCCGGTGATGTGAAGATTGAACAGTATATGGACGAGCACCACTATGAGGTGGCCGGCGACAAGATGTCGAGCAGCAAAGCAAACTATTTTCTTACCGTTATCAGCAGCATTGTCATCGCAGTCGGCATCATCATCAGCCTGCTCTCGTTCTTCGTGCTCATGCTCAGCATCTATCTATTGCTGCAGAAGAACACCAGTAAGATCCAAGACCTCCTACTGTTGGGCTATTCGCCCGCCCAAGTTTCCAAGCACTACATCCTGCTTGTGATATATCTCAATGCCGCTGTTCTCGTGTTGTCCATCCTGCTCATGCTACTTGGACGCATGGCCTATATGGGCATGGTTCGTGCTTTTGGCGTGGGCGGCAGCAGCGTCTGGGTGGCCATCCTCGTCGGCATCATCATCATGGGTGCCATCACCGCAGGCAACATCCGAGCCATCCGCCAGAAAGTCGCTTCCCTGTGGCTCCACGAGAAATAAATCCTTGCTATTACTCGCTGGGAAGCGAGCACTTTAATGTTATGTTAACATTAAAACACACAAGTTCGGAGGAGAAAAATTTGTTCAATAATAGATAATGTAGTACTTTTGTTGCAAAATTAACCCACTAACATAAAATAATAACTTAAACTACTGATTATCAAATGAGTATGGAGAAGAAAATCGTGGAATGCGTGCCTAACTTCAGTGAGGGACGCAATATGGCCATTATCAAACAAATCACCGATGAGATTGAACGTGTCAAGGGCGTGAAACTGCTCGACGTGGACCCGGGCGAGGCTACAAACCGTACGGTGGTAACTTTCGTGGGCGAACCTGATGCTGTGCTCGAGGCTGCCTTCCAGGCTGTCGGCAAGGCCGGTCAACTCATCGACATGCGAGGTCACCATGGTGCTCACCCGCGTATGGGTGCCACCGACGTGTGCCCGCTCATTCCTGTGGCTGGCATCACCCTTGAGGAGTGTGCCGAACTGGCCCACAAACTGGCCGAGCGCATTGCCCGCGAACATAATATTCCCTGCTACTGCTATGAGGCTGCAGCCATGAAGCCCGGTCGTCAGAACCTGGCCGTGTGCCGTGCCGGCGAATATGAGGCACTGCCCGAGAAGATGAATACCGAAAAGGGTCCCGACTTCGGCAATCGCCCCTTCGACGAGGGCGTTGCCCGCACGGGCTGCACCGCCGTTGGTGCCCGCGACTTCCTCATCGCAGTGAACTACAACTTGAACACCACTTCTACCCGCCGTGCCAACGCCATCGCATTTGACGTTCGCGAGAAGGGCCGCCCCGTTCGTGAGGGTAATCCCATCACCGGCAAGATTGTCAAGGACGAGAATGGCAATAACGTGATGAAGCCCGGTACCCTCAAGGGCACCAAGGCCATCGGTTGGTATATCGACGAGTACAAAATCGCTCAGGTGTCGATGAATATCACCAACATCAACGTCACTCCGCTGCACGTTGCATTTGACGAAGTGTGCCGCTGTGCCCAGAACCGTGGCATCCGCGTGACTGGTACCGAGATTGTGGGCCTGATGCCCAAGCGTTGCCTTATTGAGGCCGGCAAGTACTTCCTGGAGAAGCAACAGCGCTCAACCGGTATCCCCGAGGAGGATATCATCAACATCGCCATCCACTCGATGGGTCTGGACGACTTGAAGCCCTTTGACCCCAACGAGAAGGTCATCGAGTTCATGCTCGAAGCCGACAATAAGACCGGTAACCGCCTGGTGGACCTCACCGTGACTGGTTTTGCCGACGAGACCTCGCGTGAATCGCCCGCTCCCGGCGGCGGTTCCATCAGCGCCTATATGGGTGCCCTGGCAGCTTCGCTGGGCACAATGGTTGCTAACCTGTCGAGCCACAAGCCCGGTTGGGACGAGCGCTGGAACGAGTTCAGCGTGTGGGCCGACAAGGGCCAGGCACTCAAGGTCGAACTGCTCCACCTCGTTGACGAGGACACCGATGCCTTCAACCGCATCATGGCCGCCTTTGGCATGCCCAAGAAGACCGAAGAGGACAAGGCTGCCCGCACGGCAGCGATCCAGGATGCTACGCTGTATGCCACCCAGGTGCCCTTGCGCACAATGAAGGCTTCGTTCAAGACCTTTGAAATCTGCCGTGCCATGGTCGAGACCGGTAACCCCAACAGCGTGACCGATGCTGGCGTAGGTGCCCTCGCTGCCCGTGCCGCCGTGATTGGTGCCGGCATGAACGTGAAGATCAACGCATCGAGCTTGACCGACCGCTCGGTAGCCGAGAAACTCATCGCCGAGGCCAACGAACTCGTTGCTAAAGCCAACGCTGAGGAGGCTGAGATTACCGCGATGGTTGAAGAAAAGATTAAATAAGCCTTACTTCAAGCCCCAAATGGGGCTTGAAGTTTAAAGTTTAGAGTTTAAAGAAGATCAACTAAATCAAAATAATATGACTAAGGAAGAATTCATTGCCGACATTCGCGCCGGTATTCCCGAGGAACTGCCCGAAATGCAGGCCTACGACACCGAAATTAACCATGCGCCCAAGCGTAAGGACATCCTCACCCCCGAGCAGAAGAAGCTCGCCTTGAGGAACGCCCTGCGCTACTTCCCCAAGCATCTCCATGCCGCACTGGCACCTGAGTTTGCCGAAGAGCTGAAGAAGTATGGCCGCATCTACATGTACCGCTACCGTCCCAAATATGAGATGTATGCCCGTCCCATCGACGAGTATCCCGCACGTTCGCGTCAGGCTGCCGCCATCATGCTGATGATTCAGAACAACCTGGATCCGCGCGTGGCACAGCATCCCCACGAGCTCATCATCTACGGCGGCAACGGTGCCATTTTCCAGAACTGGGCACAGTATCGCCTGGTGATGAAGTACCTGAGCGAGATGACCGATGAGCAGACGCTCGTGATGTACTCGGGACACCCCCTGGGACTGTTCCCCTCGCACAAGAACGCCCCCCGTGTGGTGGTCACCAACGGTATGGTCATTCCCAACTACAGCAAGCCTGATGACTGGGAGCGCGACAACGCCCTAGGCGTTAGCCAATATGGCCAAATGACTGCCGGTTCCTATATGTACATCGGCCCGCAGGGTATCGTGCACGGCACCACCATCACCGTGCTCAACGCTGCCCGCAAGCAGCTCGTGAAGCGCGGCCAGAAGGGTGGCGACATCCACGGCATGCTGTTTGTGACCGCCGGTTTAGGTGGCATGTCGGGCGCTCAGCCCAAGGCCGGTAACATCGCCGGTGTAGTGAGCGTGACCGCCGAAATCAACCCCCTCGCAGCCGAAAAGCGCTACGAACAAGGTTGGGTAGATGAGCTGCACGACAATCTCGATGAGCTCATCCCCGCTATCCGTAAGGCTGTGGCCGACAAGAGAACCGTCTCGATGGCCTATGTGGGCAACGTCGTTGACCTGTGGGAGCGTCTTGCTGCCGAAGACATGCACGTTGACCTGGGTAGCGACCAAACGTCGCTACACAATCCATGGGCAGGCGGCTACTATCCCGTTGGCTTGACTCTCGAAGAGAGCAAGCAGATGATGGCCGAGGATCCCGACAAGTTCAAGGAATGTGTCCGCGAATCACTGCGCCGCCAGTGCGCCGCCATCAACAAGTTGGCCGACAAGGGCATGTACTTCTTTGACTATGGCAACGCCTTCCTGCTCGAGTCGAGCCGCGCTGGCGCCGACATCATGACTGCCGACGGCAAGTTCCGCTATCCGTCCTATGTGCAGGACATCATGGGCCCGATGTTCTTTGACTACGGCTTTGGTCCCTTCCGTTGGGTTTGCACCTCTGGTGATCCCAAGGATCTGGAGACAACTGACCGCTTGGCTGCTCAGGTACTCGAGGAAATCCGCAAGGACGCTCCCGAGGACATTCAGGGCCAGATGGATGACAATATCCACTGGATCAAGGAAGCCGGTCCCAACCACTTGGTTGTGGGTTCACAGGCCCGCATCCTGTATGCCGACGCCGAAGGTCGCACCAAGATCGCTTTGGCGTTCAACGACGCCATTCGCAGCGGCGAGCTGAGCGCTCCCGTTGTACTCGGTCGTGACCATCACGATGTGTCGGGTACCGATTCACCCTTCCGTGAGACCAGCAACATCTATGACGGCTCGCAATTCTGCGCCGACATGGCTGTTCAGAACGTCATCGGCGACTCCTTCCGCGGTGCTACGTGGGTAAGTATCCACAACGGCGGCGGTGTAGGTTGGGGCGAAGTCATCAACGGAGGCTTCGGCATGGCCATTGACGGCAGCGAGGATTCAGCACGCCACATCCGCGAAATGCTCTTCTGGGATGTGAACAATGGTATCGCCCGTCGCAGCTGGGCCCGCAACAAGGGCTCGATGGACGCCATCAAGCGCGAAATGGAGCGCACGCCCGAGTTGACCGTCACCATGCCCAACCTGGTTGACGACGACGTGATTGACAACGCCGTCACCATTTTCTAATTATTGACCTTTATCATAAATCATCATATTAATATGACACATCAAATCAGTGCCGAACATCTCACGATTGCCAAAATCGCTGAAATCATTGAAGGCCATCATACGCTTAAACTCAGTGCCGATGCCGTTAAGCGCATCACCCACTGCCGCGAATATCTCGACAAGAAGATTGCCGAGAGCGAAAAACCCATTTATGGCGTGACCACAGGCTTTGGCTCGCTGTGCAAAATTTCCATCAGCAATGACCAGCTGTCGCAGCTGCAGATCAATCTGATGATGTCGCACGCCTGCGGCGTGGGCGAACGTGTGCCCAACGACATTGTCAAGATTATGATTCTGTTGAAGGTGCAGTCCCTCTCCTACGGTTACTCGGGCGTGAAGCTCGACACCGTTGAGCGACTCATCGACTTGTTCAACAACGACGTTTATCCCGTTGTCTATAAGCAGGGTTCAGTAGGCGCTTCGGGCGACCTCGTGCCGCTGGCTCATCTGTGCCTGCCCATCGTGGGACTGGGAGAAGTTGAGTACAAGGGCGAACTCATGAGTGGAGCCGACTTGTGCAAGAAGATGGGCTGGGAACCCGTGAAATTGGGTTCAAAGGAAGGTCTGGCGCTGCTTAACGGTACCCAGAACATGAGTGCTCACGCTGTTTGGGCCATGATCAAAGCCGAACGCCTGAGCAAGTGGGCCGATGTCATTGCAGCCATCTCTCTAGAGGCCTATGACGGCCGTGTTGAGCCGTTCACATACGCTGTGCATGCCGTGCGTCCCCACCAGGGTCAAATCGAAACGGCAGCCCGCATGCGCGAGTTGCTCGACGGCAGCGAGCTCATTAAGCAGCCCAAGGTGAATGTTCAGGACCCCTATTCGTTCCGTTGCATTCCGCAGGTTCACGGCTCAGTGAAGGACACCATCCGCTACGTCGGCTCGGTCATCGACACCGAAATCAACTCAGCTACCGACAATCCCACCGTTTGCCCCGATGACGATCTCATCATCTCGGCTGGCAACTTCCATGGTGAGCCCATTGCCATGCCCATGGACTTCTTGTGCATCGCTATGGCCGAACTGGGCAACATCTCGGAACGTCGCACCTACAAACTGGTATCCGGCACCCGTGACCTGCCCAGCTTCCTCGTGGCACAGCCCGGTGTCAACAGCGGTTTCATGATTCCACAGTACACCGCTGCAGCCATCGCCAGCCAGAGCAAGACGCTGTGTATGCCTTCGTCGGCCGATACCATCCCCACCTCACAGGGCCAGGAAGACCATGTGAGCATGGGTGCCAACGCAGGCGTGAAACTGTGCAAGGTTGTTGAAAATACCGAACGCGTGCTCGCCATCGAGTTGTTTAACGCCGCCCAGGCGCTGGAGTTCCGCCGTCCGCTCAAGTCGTCGGCTATTCTCGAGCATGTCTTCGCCGACTACCGCAAGGTGGTTCCCTTCGTCAACGAGGACCAGCCCATGTATCCGCACATCGCCAAGTCGGTAGAGTTCTTGCAGAACAACAAGATTGACTAATCACATTCTAGAAGAATGAAAAGATTAATCAAGAATATCGCTTGTCTGGCAGGCATTGATTCTGAAAAGAAACATTGCCTGCGAGGCAACGAAATGGCAACACTCAATTGCATCAGTGACGCCTGGCTACTCGTTGACGGAGATCGCTTTGACTCGTGGGGCGAGATGGCAAACATGCCTGCCCCCGAAAGCGATTGGGAGGTTATTGATGCACAGGGTGGCACCATACTGCCCTCGTGGTGCGATAGCCACACCCACATCGTGTATGCCGGTAGCCGTGAGGGCGAGTTCGTGGACAAGATTCGCGGCCTCTCCTATGCCGAAATAGCCCGTCGTGGAGGCGGTATTCTCAATTCGGCCGACCGACTGCACCTCTTGAGCGAGGATGAGCTCTACACACAGGCTATGCGCCGTGTGCATGAAATCATCGCCAAGGGAACAGGTGCCGTCGAAATCAAGAGCGGTTATGGTTTGAATACCGAGGACGAGTTGAAGATGTTGCGCGTCATCCGCCGCATCAGCGAGACTGCGCCTATCAAGGTTGTCAGCACCTTCCTAGGTGCCCATGCCGTAGGCCGAGAGTATACTGGTCGCCAAGGCGATTATGTTGATATGCTCATTAGCGAGATGATTCCTGAGGTGGGCAAGCAACAGTTGGCCGATTTCATCGACGTCTTCTGCGACGAGGGTTTCTTCACGCCCGATGAGACGTCACGCATCCTAGAAGCAGGCGCCAAATGGGGCATGAGGCCCAAGATTCATGTGCAGGAACTGGCACCGTCAGGCGGTGTCGAGGTAGGCGTCAAGCATAATGCCGTCTCAGTCGATCACCTTGAGAGTATGATTGACGAAGACATTGAGATGCTCAAGGGCACCAATACCATTCCCACAGGACTGCCCGGCACATCGTTCTTCCTGAATATGCCGTTTGCTCCCGCTCGTAAGATGATTGAGGCAGGCTTGCCTGTAGCCACTGCCAGTGACTACAACCCTGGCTCCACACCCAGCGGTGACATGAAGTTTGTCGTGTCGCTAGCCTGTATCAAGATGCGTCTGTTGCCCGCCGAGGCCATAAACGCAGCCACCATTAACACTGCAGCTGCCATGGACTTGAGTAAGGACTACGGCAGCATTGCCAAGGGTAAGGTTGCCAACTTCTTTATTACCGACCCGATTCCTTCTATTGACTTTATCCCCTACTCCTACACCACGCCAATCATTGCGAGGACTTTCCTCCAGGGCCAGGAAGTAAAGTAGAAATAGATTTACACAAAACCAAGAAGGCGGCACCACACAATCGTGATGCCGCCTTCTATTTTGATATATAAATTCTATCGCCTCTATATAAAAAACGAGAGGCGACATCATTGCTGACATCACCTCTCTTAGGGGGCGGTTACCTGCGCCTTCCCATGTCGCTGACCGTCGACGCGGTGACGCTTATGGCTCTGTGCCAGGAACGGGATGAGGCGGGGCCATCACGCTATGAGCGGCGATAAGAAGACACATTACAAAAAAACGAGGGAGCCAACCTTGACGATTGACTCCCTCTTAGGGGGCGGTTACCTACTCTCCCACTTTCGCAGTACCATCGGCGTGGTGAGGCTTAACTTCTCTGTTCGGAATGGGAA